>Ga0073904_10001676_pt1 | contig 16552 bp, 9 predicted proteins | sample KloWWTrecipitate_FD_66668 | JGI IMG/M metagenome (GOLD analysis project Ga0073904, IMG submission 66668) | Active sludge microbial communities from Klosterneuburg, Austria, studying microevolution and ecology of nitrifiers - Klosterneuburg... | ecosystem: Engineered > WWTP > Aerobic digester >... | reverse complement strand
GGCGCCTTCCGGGCCGGCGCCTTCTTGCCGGGCGCTTTCCGGGCGGGGGCCTTCTTCGACACCGCTTTCTTCACGGCCTTCCTGACTGCCTTGGCCTTCCGGGCGGCAGGCCGACTGGCGGACGGAGGCGGCGCCGATTTCCGGTACCGCCCTTCCATCGCCGGGTGCCAGGTCTCGCCGTCGGGAGAGACTTCCATCAGGAACACGTGCGCGTCGGGAGCCGTGAGCGTCCAGGATGCGCGGGACTGGCCGCCCTGCGGCATCGGCGCACCGAGCATCAGTGTGTCGCCGTCGAAGCGGCCGCGATACTCGCCGCCGGTGCCGCTCATCGACTCCCACCAGTGCATCACGTACAGGCTCGGATACCGCTGACGCCGCCGGAAGACCGCCAGCAAGAGGTCCAACCCGCGCGGCGTCCAGCACACCAGCAGGAACCGGAATGACCGGCGCAGCAGGGGCGATCCGGGCAACGGGTGCGGCGGGCGGTGCAGCCGCGGCCCCCGACTGATGTTCGAGGGCATGGACGCGAGCGCGCAGGCGCTCGACATCGCGCGAGAGCCGCATGATCCGAGTGAGGCTCCAGAACGGAAGGGCCAGCAGCCCCAGGGCCAGGGCGCCGGCCACGAGGCCCATCAGCACGAGCACGCGTGCAGTGTGGGCCCCGCGCAAGAGCATGTCAATGCACCGGGCTTGCGCCGATCACCAATCGCGAGTCACTCGATCTTCATTACCACCAGCGGATTGACGCGTGAGGCGCCGAGTACGGGCAGGCCGCTCGCCACCACCGAGACGACCAGGAGCACGAGCACGACGCCGCCATACGTCCAGGGATCCGCCGGCGTCACCTCGTAGAGCATCCCGCCCATGAGCCGCGTCAGGCCCATGGCGGCGGCGATGCCGATGGCCAAGCCGGCTGCGGTAAGGACGAGCCCCTGGCCGAGAATGAGCCGCACCACCTGCCACCGGTCGGCGCCCAGGGCGAGGCGAATCCCGATTTCGTGCGTGCGACGCGAGACCACGTACGCCAGCAGACCGTACAGCCCAACGGCCGCCAGCACGAGCGCGACGATGGCGAAGGCGCCGAGCAGGAATCCGGTGAGGCGCGGAGTTGCCAGTGCCGTGCCGACGACTTCGTCCATGGACCGGACGTTCGCCACGGGCACGGTGCCGTCGATGGCGTGCACCTCGCGCCGCACGGGCCCGGCCAGGTTCAGCGGATCGCCCACGGTGCGCACCACGACGAAGGCGTTGCGGATCAGGTTACCGTGCGTCGCCAGGTGCCACTGCGCGTGCGGAATGTAGAACTTCTCTTTGATCAATCCCGTGACGCCATTGTGCCGTTCGTCCGCGACGATGCCCACCACCTGCACCCAGGGGGAGTCCATGCGGTCCAGCCGGATGCGCCCGCCCACCGCTCGCCCGTCCCGCCAGTACGTGCGTGCCATCGTCTCGTTGATGACGGCCACCAGCGGCGAAGCGGACGTGTCGGTCGCATCGAACGCGCGGCCGCGCACCAGGCGCATACCCATCGCCTCGAAGGCGCCGTCCGACGCGATCTGCCAGTCGCCTTTCGCGTTGGCCCCCGGGCGCTCTTCGTAACCCTCGATGTCCAGGCCCCAATCGCCGATCGTGGTGGCCAGCGGCAATGCGCGTACGACGCCGGCCGACTGCACGCCGGGCATGGCGCGAACGCGGGAGAGCAGGTCTCGATAGAAATCGACCACGCGCTCGGGCGTGTCGTAGCGCGCGGCCGGCACGGCCAGCCGCAGGGTGAGCACGTGGCTGGGCCTGAAGCCGAGGTCGACGCGGCCAAGCTCGGTCAGGCTGCGCGCCATCAGGCCCGCGCCGACAACCAGCACCACCGCCAGGGCCACGGCGGAGATGACCAGGCTGCTTCGCAGGCGTTGGCGTGCGCGGCCAATGGTGGCCTGCTGGTTGCCTTCACGCAAGCCGTCCACCAGGTTGAGGTTCCGCACGTGCATGGCGGGCGCCAATCCGAACACCAGGCTGGTGGCCAGCGCCAGGGTGACCGCGAACGCCACGACCGTCCAATCGAGGGTGACGGGCGCCAGGGGCGGAAGGCTGTCGGGATCCACAGCCGCCAGCGCACCGAGGCCGGCGGCGGCCACCGCCAGGCCGACCAGGGCGCCGCCGGCGCCGAGCAGGAGGCTCTCCGCGAGGAGCTGCCGGAACAGCCGGCCCGGCTCGGCGCCGATGGCCGTGCGCAGGGCCATTTCGCGCACGCGCGATTCGCCGCGCACGAGCAGCAGGTTCGCCACGTTCGAACACGCAATGAGCAGCAGGAACAGGACGGCACCGCTCAGAATCCACAGCGCCGGCCGTACGCCGCCGCGAATCTCCTGGTCCACCGGCACGGCAAACGCGCTGAAGTGCATGGCCTCCGGGTAGAGGCCCTCCTCGGTCTTGCGCCGCGTCAGCGCCCGGAGCTCGTCGGTGGCGCTTACGGCGGTCTGGCCCGGGGCTAGCACCCCCACGGCGTAGAGGCCGTGACTGCCCCGCTCGAGCCGAGCCATGTCCAGGCCCATCGGACGCCAGAGTTCGGTGGGCTCGGCCGCGTGTTCGGTGAAGTCGGTCGGGAGCCGGAACCCCTGCGCCATCACCCCCACCACCTCGTACGGCACATCGTCGAGCGTCACCGTGCGTCCGACGATGGCGCGATCGGCACCAAAGCGGCCATGCCAGAGCTGGTAGCCCATCACGACGACGGGCGGGCCGTTCGGGACGTCCTCGTCAGGACTGAACGTGCGGCCGAGGATGGGCGCCGACCCGAGCACGTCGAAGGCATTGGCGGTGACCAGTCCCACGCCGACGCGCACGGGGTCGCCGCCCCCGGTCAGGTTCTGCTGGTCCACGTCCCAGGCGGCCACGTCCGTCAGCGTGCGGAGCTCGGTGCGATAGTCCACCACCTCCTGGTCAGCCAGCCAGGTCTTGTCGAAGCCCACCCACTGGTTCCAGAGCACGACGCGGCGGCCGGGGTCCGCGTACGGCAGGGGCGCCAGCAAGACCGCCCGCACCACGCTGAAGATGGCCGACGTGGCGCCGATGCCGAGCGCAAGGGTCACGACGGCCACGGCGGCAAAGCCCGGGCTGCGCACGAGCCCCCGCAGGCCGACCCGCAGGTCCCGAAGGGGCGCCTCCATCACGGTCGGTTAGACGCAGGCCGGGGGAGGAAGGTTGGTGGCAGCCTCGCGCGCACGTTGCGCGCCTGCCACAGATGCCGCCGGTCGTGCGCGGGAATGGCCAGCAGGATCGTCGATACCCGCAGCCTGCAATTCGCCGGGCAGCATCGACCTCAATCCTCGTCCAGCGCGACGCGCCGCTGAAGGTCGAGCCCGTCAGGGCCGTACGCTGCGAATGACCTCGTGGCACACGGTTCCCGTCATCGCCTCCCGGATGCGGGTCGCCAGCATGGACTGTCTGAACGGCTTGTGCAGGAACACGGTGCGCGGGTCGCGCACCTGATCTTCGTCGTGGGACACCGAATGGCCGCTGATGAGCACCGCCGGGAGCGTCGAGGCACGCGCGCGCAGAGCGGCCAACGTCTCGGTGCCGGTCATGCGGGGCATGGTGACGTCCAGCACGACGAGGCCGAACCCCTCGTCGTCGCGATCGAAGAGGCCGACGGCCTCGACGCCGTCGGCGGCCTCGACGACGGTGAACCCCATTTCATCCAGCATCTGCCGAACGACGAGTCTGACCGTTGCCTCATCGTCCACGAGCAACACCCGCCCGCTCCCCTTCCAGGTATCGGCCTCGGGCGAGACAGGCCTGGCTGGAGCTGGCGGTTCCAGCAATGCCGGCAGCGACACCTCGAACCGCGTGCCCCGACCGGGCACGCTGCACACGCCGATGACACCCCGTTGCCGCTGGACGATGCCCAGGACCGTCGCCAGCCCGAGCCCGCGTCCCTCGAACTTCGTCGTAAAGAAGGGGTCGAAGATGCGAGCCCGGGTCTCGAGATCCATGCCCACGCCGGTGTCGATCACCTCGAGCTGAACCCGACGGTCGGCGTCGCCGGTCTCCGAAGCGCTGGTGCGCACGCTGATGTTGCCGGGGCCTTCGCCCAGTGCCTCCGAGGCATTGGTGACGAGATTGAGCACGACCTGACGCAACTGACTCTGGTCGCCCAGAATCCACGGGAGGTCCGGCGCCAGATCCAGGTCCAGCCTCGCCTTTTTCGATGCGGCCGAACGCAGCAGGCCGGCCATCTCGCTGATGAGCGTGTTGAGATCCAAGGGCCGGTCGGCCGACGGGCCACGACCAGCGTAGGTGAGCAACTGGTCGGTCAGCCCCGCGGCGTGATCGACGGCGGTGACAATTGTCTGCAGTTCCTCGTCGACGGGTGCGCCCGCCGCGATCTTCCGACCCGCGGCCTGGGCGCTGCCGAGGATCGCCATGAGGATGTTGTTGAAGTCGTGGGCAATGCCGCCGGCCATGACGCCCAGCGATTCCATCTTCTGGGTCTGGCGCAGCGAGTCTTCGAGGCGATGTTTCTCGGCCTCCGCCCGCCGTTGTTCGGTGAGGTCGCGCAGCAGCCACAACCGCCCGAGGTGTTCGCCCCAGGAGTCCCGCACGGCCGCGCTCGTGACCACGACGTGCCGGTTGGTGCCGCCGGCGTCGCCCATGACGACCTCGGCCTCGTCGTTCCCCTCTCCTTCGAAGACGCGAGCCAGCCCCGGATCCGAGACGACGGCTTTCAGTGGCCGGTCCCGCAGGTGAGCCAGGGGGCCGTTCAGCAGGTCGGCCGCCGCGCCGTTGGCCAGCCGGATGGTGTTCTGGGTGTCCACCACGATCAGGCCTTCGGGAATCGTCTCGAGAATGCGCTCGGCCGCGATCTCGGGGGTGATCTCGATGAGGCGATACCGCATGGCGCCCACCATCGTCGCCGCGAACATCGCGACAATGAGTACGAATCCGAACGGATAGACGGCCACGCCGAACGCCGGCAGGAAATCGATGACCGCGAGGTAAGCCAGATAATTGCCGAGATAGAAGGCGCGCGCCCGCTGGTAGTGCGGGCTGCCGGGCGCGAAGCGCCGCATCGCCTCACGGTAGGCGCGCAGCGCCTCGGCGAAGACGACCAGGAGCAGCGCCACCGGCACGATCCCCCATGCGGTGTACGCCGGGTAATACCCCCAGCTGTAGACGTGCGGCGAGGTCAGCAAGTCGGGCCAGGTGAGGCCGAACACGGTGACGACGATCGACAGCCCGTAGTACACGCGAATCTGCCGCCGTCGCTCCCGCGCCAGTCCGGCGGTCGACACGTTGACGTGATAGATGACACCGGGCAGCATGCCGATCCCGAGTTGGGCCAGCCGCGCCCAGAGTTGCGCGCGGCCGATGGACTCGGCCCCCGCAATCATCGACATCGAGAACAGCCACCATGCCGCAGTCGCTCCATAGGCGGCATGCACGCGGGCCGTCCTCGAGAGGGGGTGCCGCGCCAGGATGAGCCCGGACACCACCAGGACTACACCGGCCGCACCGCCGACCATCGCCGCGTGGAGGGTGGGGGACACGTTCAGAAAGAGGCGTCCTGAGGAAACCCCTGTGACAGGACGCGGAGCCCGAGGGGGGGCCGCCGACGCATCGCCCGCATTCTACCCCACCCATTTCCTCCTTTTTCGGGGACGTCATCCCCTGTACCTTCTGAGCCATGCGCCTGGTCTGCCTGCTCGTGTCGGTTGCCGGCCTGATCCCCGTTCCGATAGCCGCCACGGTGTGGGCACAAACCGCCGTGCCGGCTTCCGGCGTACCGCTGGATGTCGCGACCCGGCGCGCGGCGAGCATCGCAGACCTGCGTTACAACCTGTCGCTGGTGGTGCCGAGGGCGCCGGCCGACCCCATCACGGGCACCACCACAATCACGTTCGAACTCCGGGACAACACCGACCCGCTCGTCATCGACTTCGAGACCAGCCGGGACCACGTGCGGTCGGTTTCCGCCAACGGCGCTTCGACTCACTACGGGTACGTCAACGGCCACATCGTAGTCCCGACGACGGCCCTCGAGGTGGGCTTCAACACGATCGAGATCGCCTTCACCGCCGGCAACGATCCGTTGAACCGCAGCGCGGAGTTCCTGTATGCGCTGTTCGTGCCGGCACGAGCGCGGCAGGCGATTCCGGTCTTCGATCAGCCGGACCTGAAGGCGCGGTGGACGCTCAGGCTCGACTATCCGGCCGGCTGGCAGGCGGTCAGCAACGGGGCGGCCGTTCGCCGCACGACCGGGACCGGGCCGACATCCACCGTCCAGTTCGCCGACCGAGCCCCTGCCGACCTACCTCTTCTCCTTCGTCGTCGGCGACTTCAAGGTCGAGTCGGCCCAGCGCAACGGCCGCACCTTCCGCATGTTCCACCGCGAAACCGACGCGACGAAGGTGAACCGGAACAAGGACGCCATCTTCGACCTGCACGCGGCTGCCATCGCCTACATGGAGCGCTACACGGGCATCCCGTACGCGTTCGGCAAGTTCGACTTCGTCCTCATCCCCGCCTTCCAGTTCGGCGGCATGGAGCATGCCGGCAAGATCCTCTACAACGCGTCGGGACTGATGCTGGACGAGTCGGCCACGCAGAATCAGATGCTGGGCCGCGCGTCGGTCATCTCGCACGAGACCGCGCACATGTGGTTCGGCGACCTCGTGACGATGCGGTGGTTCAACGACGTGTGGATGAAGGAAGTCTTCGCCAACTTCATGGCGGCGAAAATCGTCAACCCGTCGTTCCCACAGGTGAACCACGAGCTCCGCTTCCTGCTGGCCCACTACCCCGCGGCCTACGAGGTGGACCGCACGCCCGGGTCGAACCCCATCCGGCAGGTGCTCGACAACCTCAACGAGGCGGGCAGCCTGTACGGCGCCATCATCTACCAGAAGGCCCCCATCGTCATGCGCCATCTCGAGGCGCTGCTCGGCGAGGAGTCGTTCCGCGACGGCCTGCGCGAGTACCTCGAGGCGCACAAGTTCGGCAATGCGACGTGGAACGATCTCATCGACGTGCTCGACAGGCGGACGCCTATGGACCTGCACACCTGGAGCAAGGTGTGGGTCGAGCAGCCGGGCCGTCCGACGATCACCACCGATCTGACGGTCGCCGACGGGCGCATCACGCGGCTGGCCTTCCGCCAGCAGGATCCGTGGAAGAGAGGGCTGCTGTGGCCGCAGCAGCTGCGCATCGTCCTGGGTCGCACCGAGGGCGCCAAGACAATTGCGGTCACTCTCGACGGAGAGGGCGTGGAGCTGAGGGGAGCGGCCGGCATCGCCACACCCGTCTACATCCTGCCGAATGGGGAGGGGTGGGCGTACGGCGACATGGTGCTCGATTCCGCCTCGCTCGCGTATCTCTCCCGGTCGGTGCCATCGTTGTCCGATCCGCTGACGCGCGGAAGCGCGTGGGTGACGCTGTGGGATTCGCTGCTCGACGGCCGGCTCGCCCCTGCTGCGATCATGGATCTCGCCAGCGCCGCTCTGCCCGTGGAGACCGACGAGCAGCTGACCTCACGCGTGCTGGGCTACGCGGGAAACACCTGGTGGCGTTTCCTGTCGGCGCCGGATCGCCTGTCGCGCGCGCCAGCGTTCGAGCATCTGCTGCGGCAGGGCCTGGAGCGCGCGGGCACGCCGAGCCAGAAGTCGGCTTGGTTTGGCGCGATCCGGAGCGTTGCGTTGACACCCGATACGGTGGGCTGGCTGCGGCGGGTGTGGGCGAAGCAGGAGACCGTGCCCGGCCTGCCGCTGGCCGAGGCCGACGACATCAACCTGGCCCTCGAGCTCGCCGTCCGCGAGGTGGACGGCTGGCGGAACATCCTGACCGCGCAGCTGGCGCGGACAGAGAATCCCGACCGCCAGGCCCGGTTCCAGTTCGTGATGCCGGCGCTCTCGGCCGACCCGGCCGAGCGCGACCGCTGGTTCCGGTCGCTCGCCGACGTCAACAACCGGCGTCGTGAGCCGTGGGTGCTCGAGGGCCTCACCTACCTGCACCACCCGCTGCGCGCCCGCGCGTCAGCCGGTTATGTGGCGCCCAGCCTCGACATGTTGCGGGAGATCCAGAGGACCGGCGACATCTTCTTCCCGAAGCGCTGGCTGGACGCGACGCTGGGCGGCTACAACTCGCCCGAGGTCGCCGGCATCGTGCGGAGGTTCCTGCAATCGCTGCCGCCCGACTATCCCGAGCGCCTGAAGAACATCACGCTGCAGTCCGCCGACGAGCTGTTCCGCGCGGAGAGCGTGATGAAACGCTGAAGGGATGGCCGCGACTCGCGACGCAGGCCCACCGCGGCGCCTGTCCACAGGGCCTCCTGGCACTAGAATGAAGACCATGCGAACCACGGCGGATGCCGTCATCGTGGGCGGAGGCTGCATGGGCTGCAGCCTCGCCTGGCACCTCGCCGAGCGCGGCGTCACCAACGTGGTCCTCGTCGAGCGAGAGCCGCAGCTGGCCGCCGGATCGACGGGTCGGAACGCGGGCGGCGTCCGCCACCAGTTCTCGCATCCCGCCAACATCAGCCTGTCGATTGAATCGATCCAGATGATGCGCGACTTCGAAGGGCGCGTCGGGGCGCCCATCGACTTCCATCAGGACGGCTACCTGTTCCTCGTCTCGAAGACGGCCAACGTGGCGACGTTCCTGCAGAACATCGCCGTGCAGAAGGGCATGGGCGTGGACGTGCAGTGGATTTCCCCGGGCGAAGCGGCCGTCATCGCGCCGGGCATCGACCTGTCCGGCCTCAGGGGCGCCGCCTGGTGCGCGGCCGACGGCGTGGCCGATCCCAACGGCGTGACGATGGGGTTTGCGAAGGGAGCGCAGGCCAAGGGCGTCGAGATCGTCCGCGACACGGAAGTGACGGGAATTGGCCTGCAGGGAAACCGTGTGTCCGAGGTCCGGACCTCGAACGGTACCATCGCCACACCGACCGTGGTCAATGCCGCCGGTCCCTGGGCCAAGTCGGTCGGCCGGCTCTGCGGCGTGGACGTGCCCGTCGAGCCGGAGCGCCGCCACATCTTCATCGCCACGCCCGAACAGGGCGGTTCGTGGGATGCGCCGCCGTGGGAAGGCCGCATGCCCCGAACGAAGGTCCTCGTCATCGACTTCGAGAGCACGTTCTACTTCCACCGCGAGGGTCCGGGCCTGCTCTTTGGCATGGGCGACCCGGATGAGACTCCGGGCTTCGACCTCACGGTGCGCTGGGACTTCCTGCCGAAAGTGACCGAGGTGGCCGTGCGCCGCCTGCCCGCCATGGCGGATGCCGCGGTCTCGCACGCGTGGGCCGGCCTCTACGAGATGACCCCGGACCACAACCCCATCATCGGACCCTCACAGGACGTGCAGGGCTTCTACACGATGGCGGGTTTCAGCGGCCACGGCTTCCAGCACTCGCCCGCGGCGGGACGCATCCTGGCCGACGTGATGACGGGACGCGATCCGCGGTTCGATCTGGCGCCATTCGCCCCCGACCGCTTCGCCTCGTCGCCGAAGAGCGGCGAGCTGAACGTCGTCTGATTCGGTCGACCTGGCGGCTACTGCTTCAGAACCTGGCCGCCCTTCATCACGAACTTCACCCGCCGCAGGGCGGTGATGTCGGCGGTGGGATTGCCCTCCACGGCAATCAGGTCGGCGAGCAGCCCGTCACGGACTCGTCCCACGCGGTCGCCGAGATGGAAAAACGCGGCATTACCCGACGTCGCCGCGACGGTGGCGGCCAGCGGCGTCATCCCCCACGCCACCATCAGTTCGAGCTCGCGAACGTTGTCGCCGTGCGCGTAGACGCCGACATCGCCCCCGAAGCACATCTTCACGCCCGCGGCGAGGGCCGCCTTGAAGGTCTCGCGCTTCCTCGCAATCCGTTCCGGTTCGGGATCCACGCCCTTCTTCCAGCCCGCATACTGCGCCGTGGCTTCGGGCGCGGCCAGCGTCGGGCAATAGGCGACGCCCTTCTCCACCATCAGTTTCCAGACCTCGGGCGTGCCGTCGTCACCGTGCTCGATGGTCTCGACGCCGCCCAGGATGGCGCGCCGCATGCCTTCCGCGGTGCCGGAGTGCGCCACGACCGGCCGCCCGCTGCTCCTGGCGACCTCGACAATGCGCGTGATCTCGTCGAGCGTGAAGGTGGGCCGCGACTCGCCGTTGGGGCCCCACCGGTAATCGGCGTAAATCTTGATGACGTCCACTCCGTGCCCGATCTGGTCGCGGGCCACGCGCGTCACGCCCTCGAGCCCGTCGGCTTCCTCTGCGCCTTGCGGCACGCGCCACTCGGGGGCAAAGCCCTTGGGCCCATAGCTGCCCGTGGCCACCATGGCCGGGCCCGCCACCAGCATGCGCGGTCCCACGATGACGCCGTCCGCGATGGCGCGCCTGAGGCCCACGTCGGCGTATCCCGCTCCCTCGCTGCCCAGGTCGCGCACCGTCGTCACGCCGGCCATCACCGTGCGCTCGGCGTGCGTCACGGCGCGCGCCACGCGGTAGGCGACGCCGTCCTTGAGGACCTGGTCGTTCCACGTCGCTTCGTTGTAGGGGTGCAGCAGCAGGTGCGAGTGCCCCTCGATGAGGCCGGGCAGAAGCGTCAAGCCCGCCAGCGAGACCGTGCGGGCGCCTGGCGGAGCGGCGATCGACGCCGACGGCCCAACGGCGACGATGCGCTCGCCCCGCACGACGACGGACCAGCCGGCGTGGAGCTGCTCGCCATCGAACACGGATTCGGGCACGAGCACCGACGCCGAGGACGCGGGTGCCTGGGCCGCCGATGGCGCAGATGACACAGATGCCAGGGAGAAGGTCAGGGCGAGGGCGAGGGATGGAGCAATGGGCCTCATGGGCGCGCAGTATACTGCCCCGCGCCAGGCGACCGGACGGTCGCGGCGAGCTATAATTCGCGGTTGTCTCCGCCTCGTGGCGGATGCGTGTTGCTTGTGAGGTTCATGCCTATGTACTCCCGGTCTCTGGTGTTGCGTGTCGTCTCCCTGGTGGCGCTGGTCATCGCGCTCGTGGCCATCGGCGCACCGGGCCTCTCTCCCCTCGTACGCGCCCAGGGCGATCCCAACATGGTCGTGCCGCCGGCAGCATTCGACGACCTCAAGTGGCGACTGGTCGGCGCCACGCGCGGCGGGCGCGCCACGGCATATTCCGGGGTCCGACAACTGCCGCACACCTTCTACATGGGCGCCACGGGGGGCGGTGTATGGAAGACCGAGAATGCCGGCATCTCCTGGGCTCCGGTGAGCGACGGGCAGATGGCCACCGGATCGATAGGCTCCATCGACGTCGCGCCGTCGAACCCGAACCACGTGTGGGTCGGCACGGGCAGCGCCGCCATTCGCTCGAACGTCATCATCGGCCGCGGTGTCTACAAGTCGCTCGACGCCGGCCGGACGTGGCAGTTCATGGGGCTGAAGGATTCGGGACAGATTGGTGGCCTCAAGGTCCACCCCTACGACACCAACACCGTGTGGCTCGCCGCCCTCGGCTCTCCCTTCGGCCCGAACGCCGAACGCGGGATCTTCAAGACCAGCGACGGCGGCAAGACCTGGAAGAAGACGCTGTTCGTGAACAACGAGACGGGCGGGCGCGACATCGAGGTGGACTGGGACAATCCCGACATCCTGTACGCGGCTATGTACAAGGGCGTCCGCAAGGGCTGGGACATCATCAGCGGCGGCCCGGCCTCCGAGGGCGGTATCTACAAGTCCACCGACGGCGGCGAAACATGGAAGCACCTCACAGCGGGTCTGCCGACCGACCTCATCGGCAAGATCGACATCGACATTGCGCGCAGCGACCCCAAGGTGCTGTACGCCATGGTCGAGGCGCTGGGCGCCCAGGGCGGGCTCTATCGCTCCGACGATGCGGGGGAATCGTGGCGGCTGGTGAACAACAGCCAGCGGCTGCGGGCGCGGCCGTTCTACTTCCACTACGTGACGGTCAATCCGAAGAATGAGAACGAGGTGTACGTCAACGAGCTCGGGTTCCACAAGAGCGTAGACGGCGGCAAGACGTTCGCCTCGCTGAGCACGCCGCACGGCGACAACCACGGCCTGTGGATGAACCCCGACACCCCTCAGATCATGCTGCAGGTGAACGACGGCGGTGCCAACGTGAGTCTCGACGGCGGCAAGAGCTGGTCGTCCATCCTCAATCAGCCGACGGCCGAGTACTACATGGTGTCGGTGGACGAACAGTATCCCTATCGCCTCTACGTGCCGCAGCAGGACAACAGCACGCTCATCATTCCGAGCGTGCCGCCGGTGTCGTGGGGCTTCGACGACCCCGCGCAGGCGTGGCAGCAGGCTTCGGGCTGCGAAACCGGCATGATCTGGCCCAAGCCCGACGGCCAGGTGGTGTGGGGCGCGTGCAAGGGAGAAGTCGGACGCTACAACGTGCGGACCGGGCAGGAGAAGCACTACTGGGTGTATCCGCAGAATCGGTACGGCCACGATCCGGACGACATCAAGTTCCGCTTCCCCCGCCAGACCGTGGTGTACGTGTCTCCGCACGACTCGCGCGTCATCTACCAGGCCTCGCACGTGCTGCATCGTTCGACCGACGAAGGCATTCTCTGGGAGGTGATCAGTCCGGACCTGACGGCGCACGAGGCTCAGTATCAGATCGTCTCGGGCAACCCGATTACGCGCGACGTCACGGGCGAAGAGGTGTACTCGAGCATCTACGCGATGGTCGAGGCGCGCAACGAGAAGGGCGTGTTGTGGGTGGGCGCCAATGACGGTCCGGTGCACGTGTCGCGCGACAACGGCAAGACGTGGAAGAACGTCACGCCGCAGGGCCTGGTGGGCGCCCGCATCCAGAACATCGAGGATTCGCCCCACGCGCGCGGGCGCGCCTACATCGCGGCGTACCGCTTCCTCCGCGAACACGACCTCGAGCCCTACATCTACCGGACGGACGACTACGGGCAGAGCTGGACGCTGCTCACCGACGGGAAGAACGGAATACCAGACGACTACCCAACGCGCGTTGTGCGGGAAGACCCCAGACAGCCCGGCCTGCTCTACGCCGGCACGGAGTTCGGCGCCTTCGTATCGTTCAACGCCGGCAGGAACTGGCAGTCGCTGCAGATGAACCTGCCGGTGACCCCGGTCACGGACATCCGTGTGCACCGGAACGACCTCGTGATCAGCACGATGGGCCGGTCGGCGTGGATCATGGACAACGTGACGCCGCTGCAGCAACTGGCCGCCATCGCCATGAGCGGCAACCGCGCGGCGGCTGGAGATGGCGGCCCGTCCGCCATCGAGCAGGCCTCCGCCGCCCTGCCGCCCATGATCGTGTTCGCCCCGGCCGAGGCCATCCGGCTCCGCAACAGCACCGCGCCTGCCTCCCCGGACGAACCCGAGTATCCGGGTGCGACCGCACAGATCGATCTCTACTTCCAGAGCGCGCCCGCGGCCGACACGAAGCTCGAGGTCACCGATGCGCGCGGCCAGACGCTGCACGCCTGGACCGTGCTGCCCGCCGACGGCGCCTCTACCCAGGAAGCGCGCGGATTCTTCCGTCGCGGCGCGTCCAGCTCGCCGGGCATCCGGCCCGAAGCCGGGATGCAGCGCATCGCGTGGGACCTCCGGTATCCCGGTCCCTGGACGCCCACTGCACCGGAGGGAGGCCCGGGCGGTCCGGTGGTGCCTCCGGGCAAGTACACGATCAAGCTCACCGCCAACGGCCAGACCACCACGCGCACGCTCGAGGTGAAGTCCGATCCGCGCGTGGCGGCCGACGGGGTGAGTGACGGGGACATCGCCGAGCAGGTCAAGCTGCAGCTGGACGTGCGCGACGCCGTGAGCGACGCGCGCAAGCTGCAGCAGAGCATCGAGCAGGCGATGAAGGCCGGCGGCGTCAAGCCGGTCGCCGCGGCCCTGCCCGGCTCGAGCCCGGAGACGACGACCTACGATCACCCGCTGCAGAAATTGTGGGCGCAGGTGGCCGACACACCCGGCATCTACACGCAGGGCATGCTGATCACCCAGCTCAACAACATCCAGCGGATGATCGGCCAGGCCGACCAGAAGGTGGGCAAGGATGCCTACGATCGCTTCGGCGATTTGCAACAGGCCCTGGCGAAGCTCCAGGCGGAGTTCGCCCAGGTGGCGAAGTAGCAGCCGGGATGCCGGTTCGCCATACGATGTCGGCGAGCGCGGCGTGGCGCCTGTCGATGCCCGCCGCCCGTCACTCCTCCAGCGACCAGAACGGGCCCTCGAGACCGTATCGCGACAAGATGCCCGCGGCCGTCTGGCGAGCGGCCCGTTCCCAGGCGTGATCGAGCCGGGTGGCATACCACTCCCGCCCCAAATCGTACGCGGTCTGCGGCGAGACGACGGCGCCGCGCGTCCAGCCGTGCCGGCGCAGCCAGCCGTCCAGTTCACCTTCCGACCGGAAGGCCGCGATGTTGGCTCACGTGTGGCAGATGTCGTCCCAGAAGCGGGCCGCGGGGACGAGAAAGTGAATCAGGCCCTCACCGCGAACGCTGCCATCCTCGACATCGAACGTGAGGGGCTCGCCCGTGGCCGGAGAGTGGGTCTCGAGCCGGCCGGACCCGCCGAAGAGAGCGACGATCGTCAGGCCGTCCCACGCACAACTGGCCCACCAGCGGCGGGCATCGATGGAGACCTTGAAGTCGGTCGGGCCACTCGAAAAGGGGTGCGCCATCAGGATGGACGCCCCATCAGCCTCGAGCACCACGTCATGCTCGTCAGCCAGCGCGCGCAGGGCTACTGTCACGGCCCCGGTCGTGGTGTCGAGAGTGGTCGCCAGGGTGGCCGGCGTGGGGGCGGCGCCGGCATCGCGGAAGGCAGCGTAGACGGCGGCGCGCACGTCGCGCTCGAACGGGGTCAAGCGTCGCCTCCCGGCCAGTTCATCCACCCACGACGGTTCATGCCGTGGATGCCGGCGATGAACGTGAGCGGGATGAAAATGCTGGCCATCATCACGTCGACTACTTCTTCGTGTGCGCCATCAAGCCGAGGATGATGGGGTCGGACGGCTGGAACTGCAGCTGATCGTTCACGGCGACGAAGTTGTAGTTCGTGTTGGTGACCAGCCGGACGTGGAACGCCTGCTTGTCGGCCCCGTACACGGCGTTCTTGCCAATCTCCTTCAACGCGGACAGCGGCACCTCCCACACGTGGACGTGGCTGTCGTTGGTGAAGCCCATCTTGTCTTCGGTGAAGTAGAAGACGCCCACACAGAAGTTCTCGAAGACGTCGCCGTGGTCGTGCACGACCCGCCAGGCGCCGAGTGGCTCGTCGCTGCCGCCCGCGCGTCCCGACCTCGAGCCGCCCGATCGCGACGAGGGCGCAGCCTTGGCCGGTGCACCCATCTTCTTGCTGAACTCGGCAATCGGCACCGGCGGGCTCTTCGACGCGATGAGCGGCCTGGCGTAGTCGATCGGAACGGCGAAATTGAGGTTCTGCGCCCCTTCGGCCACGACGCCGGCACTCGTGATGCCGATCACTTCGCCCTTGATGTTGAAGAGCGGACCGCCCGAGCTGCCTGGAGAAATGGGCACGCTGATCTGGATGAGCCGGTAGCCCTCGGCCTGCCGGTAGGCCGAGACCACACCCACCGACACGGTGTGTTCGAGACCCTGCGGGTTGCCGATGGCGATGGCTTCCTCTCCGGCCTCCGGCGGCTCGGACGCGAGCGCCACGACGGGCAGCTTCTTGAACGCCCGAATCTTCAGCACCGCGATGTCCCGCCGCTGGTCGTGGTCCAACACCTCCACGCGGTCGTAGATCTCGCCGTCCTTCATCTTCACCTGCAATGCGGACGCGCCCTCGATGACGTGGTAGTTGGTGACGATGACACCGTCAGGGTCCACGACGAAGCCGCTGCCGATGCTGGCCACCTGGCCGCGCCCGTCGACGTTGCCGATGAACACCACCGCGGGAGCCATGGCCTTGGTGAGATCAGGGACGGTGTAGCGTTTGGCTTGGGCGCTCGGCGCCGGTTGCCAGGCAAGGAGCGTGACGAGCATCAGGGAGGCAGCAGCACGTCTCATCGGACAGTCCTTTGCCGGCGGAGCGGGGGTGTGCAAGGGGCCGGCCCGGCGATTATCGCAGAACTGGCGGCGGCGGCGCCACCGGGGTGCGGGTCGAATGCTCCGGCGTCGCGACTGGGGCGTGACGATGATGGTGCTGGAGGTGGAGGAAACGGACCGGGTGAATCGGAGGGAAACGCGAAGTAACGGCGGCCGGCAAACGCGTAGCGCGTCTGCCGGCGCCGGAGTCGAGAGCGAGCCTACTTCACCACCACGCCGCAGGCGATGCGATCGCCGGCGTTGCCCGACGGGTCGGTCTTGAGATCGTCGGCCCCGGCGTGAACCACGATGGCCGTGCCGCCGTTGGCGTACACCGAGTTGGCGCCCGTGCCCATGCTGACATGGGAGTTGGTCACCGATCCCTTGGCCGTGCCGTTGGCCGCCACCGTGAAGTTCGGCATGTCACCGGCGTGCGGGCCGTCGGGGTTCTGCGAGCCGTGCTTCTTGCCTTCCGGATTGAAGTGCGGTCCGGCCGAGGTGAAGGGCGGCTCG
>Ga0073904_10001674_pt1 | contig 16556 bp, 14 predicted proteins | sample KloWWTrecipitate_FD_66668 | JGI IMG/M metagenome (GOLD analysis project Ga0073904, IMG submission 66668) | Active sludge microbial communities from Klosterneuburg, Austria, studying microevolution and ecology of nitrifiers - Klosterneuburg... | ecosystem: Engineered > WWTP > Aerobic digester >... | reverse complement strand
GCGGTGAGTGAGAAGCGCAGCAGATCCGGCGCCACGGTCTTCGTCGAGCTCGATCACCTGACGTTTGCCGACGACGCGCCCGCGGTGCGCGAACGCCAGACGCTGGTCTGGCGCGAGGCCGCCGCCGGCATGCAGGCGCTGCCGGGGAGCGGCGGCGCCGATCTCTCCGACTGGGAATTCACCCGCAGCCGGATCCCCTCGGCACCGCTGCTGTTTCGCTACTCCGCCCTCACGTTCAACGCGCACCGCATCCACTACGACCTGCCCTACGCGCAGCACGACGAAGGCTATCCAGCCCTCGTTGTGCAGGCGCCGCTGCTCGCCACGCTGCTGCTCGGCCACGCGGCAACGCGCGGGAATCCGAGCGATCCGGCGCGTTTTTCGTTCCGCGCGGTGGCGCCGGCCTACGCCGGCCAGCTGCTGCACCTGGCAGGAAGGGAAACAGGGGGAGGCACGGATCTCGCCGCGATCGACAACGACGGGCGACGCCTGATGGAGGCGCGGCTGGAACCACGCTGAGCGCAACGCGGCGTCCGCGCGCCGGTCGACCACTCAACCGGCATCAGGGCCCGCGAAATCGTGAAAACTCCCGCCCTGCGCGACCAGCCGTTCCAGCAGCGGCGCGGGGCGGAACTCGTCGCCGTGCACCTGCTGCAGCGCGCGCAGACGCCCGAGGATCTTCGGCAGCCCCTCGAGCTCGGCCCAGAACATCGGCCCGCCGCGGTAGCGCGGCCAGCCGTAGCCGCACAGCCACACCGTGTCGATGTCCGAGGCGCGTGCCGCGATGCCCTCCTCGAGGATCTTCGCGCCCTCGTTCACCATCGGGTACAGGCAGCGTTCGAGGATTTCCTCGTCGGCTATCGCGCGCCGCGCGACACCCTGGCGCGCGGCGAAATCGAGGATCAGCCGCTCGGTGACCGCCGAGGGCGCGGCATTGCGCGCGGCGTGGTGGTCGTAATAGCCGGCGCCGGTCTTCTGCCCGCGCCGCCCCATCTCGCAGAGCAACTCGCGCACCGTCGATGAAGAGGACTTCGCGGCATCCCAACCGATGTCCAGACCCGCCAGGTCGCGCATCCGGAACGGGCCCATCGGGAAACCGAACTCGTACAGCACGCGATCCACGTCCCACGGCAGCGCACCCTCGAGCACCAGCCGGTCGGCCTCGCGGTTGCGCGCCGCGAGCATGCGGTTGCCGACGAAGCCGTGGCAGTTGCCCACCACCACGCCGACCTTGGCGATGGTTCTGGCCAGTTTCATCGCCGTGGCGATCACATCGACTGCAGTGTCGCGCCCACGCACGATCTCCAGCAGCCGCATGATGTTCGCCGGCGAGAAGAAGTGCAGGCCCAGCACATCTCCCGGACGCGAGGTGCTGGCGGCAATCGCGTCGATGTCGAGATAGGAGGTGTTGCTGGCGAGGATCGCGCCGGGTTTGGCGACGCGGTCCAGGCGCGCGAACACGTCCTGCTTGATCGCCATCTGCTCGAACACCGCCTCGATCACGAGATCGCAGTCAGCGAGATCCCCGAGCGCGAGCGAACCCGTGAGCAGCGCCATGTTGCGCGCCACGTCGGCGGCGCCCGACGCGCCCCTTTTCGCGGAGTTCTCGTAGTTGCGGCGGATCACGCCGATGCCGCGATCGAGCGCCTCGCGCGAAGTCTCGACCAGCACCACCGGGATGCCGGCCGAGAGGAAATTCATCGCGATGCCGCCGCCCATGGTGCCGGCACCGATCACGCCCACGCGTGCGATGGTCCGGGTCGGCATGTCGGCGGGAACACCGGGAACCTTCGCCGCCCGGCGCTCGGCGAAGAAGGCATGGCGCTGCGCCGCGGACTGCGAGCCCTCCAGCAGTTCGCGAAACAGGCGCTTTTCCTCCGCGATCCCGGCATCGAAGGGCAGGTTCACGGCCGCCTCGACGGCGCGGATCGCGTACTCCGGCGCCAGGAAACCGCGGAACTGCCGCGCGTGCCCGGCGCGGAACTCCGCGAACAGTCCCGGCGCGGCGCGCGCGGCTTGCAGTTTCGCGTCCAGCTCGCGCACCTTGCGCAGCGGGCGGCCCTCGGCCATGACCCGGCGCGCGAAGGCCACGGCCGCGGCACGCAGGTCGGGACCCTGCGCCAGCACGTCCAGCAAGCCCATCGCATGCGCTTGCGCCGCCGGCACGTGGCGGGCGCTGGTGATCATCTCCAGTGCCGCCTCCACGCCGACAACGCGCGGCAGGCGCTGCGAACCGCCGGCCCCCGGGATCAGGCCGATGTTCACCTCGGGCAACCCGCAGCTGGCGGCAGGCACGGCAATGCGGTAATGCGCCACCAGCGCCAGCTCGAGTCCGCCGCCGAGCGCCGTGCCGTGGATCGCCGCCACCACCGGCTTGGGCGCGTTCTCGATAAGGCTCTGCAGGTCCTGCAGCAATGGCGACACCGGCGGCTTGCCGAACTCGGTGATGTCGGCGCCGGCGCAGAACGTCCGGCCCGCGCAGATCAGCACGATCGCGCCCACCGCCGCATCGGTCGTCGCGGTCTCGACGCCGCGATAGACGCCGGCACGCACCGGCGCGGACAGCGCGTTCACCGGCGGCGAATCAACCGTGATCACCGCGACACCGGCTTCGACGGCATAGTCCACGACCGAGTTGATCTTCACGGCTCCGTCACTCCTCTCGCGCGGCATCGTGGCATTGTAGTGGCAGCGCCAATGCCGGGCACAATGGCGAATGCCGCGCGTGATAGACTCGTGTGCCACGCACCTTTGTCGAGGATCGCCGCGATGGGAGCCGAGCCGCTTCAGCAATTCAGCGCCGCTAACGCCGAACTCCAGGCCACGCTCGCCCTGCAGCGCGAAGCCTACCTCGCGCATCCCGTGCCCGCGCTCGCCGAGCGCCAGGGCGACCTGCGCAAGCTGCAGCGATTCGTGCGCGAGAACAAGGAAGCGATCATCACGGCGATCTGCGCCGATTACGGCAACCGCTCGCGCCACGAGACGCTGTTCGCCGAGATCTTCACCGCGATCGACGGTGTCGACCACGCATTGAAGCACCTGAAGCACTGGATGAAGCCGCAGAAACGCCCGGTGGACCGCCGCAACTTCCTGGGCGCGAAGAACCGCGTCATCCCGCAGCCGCTCGGCGTGGTCGGGGTGATCGTGCCGTGGAACTTTCCGCTCAACCTGAGCATCCTGCCCCTGATCTACATATTTGCCGCGGGCAACCGCGCGATGGTCAAGATGTCGGAGAACTCGCGCCACCTCGCGCGGCTCATGATCGAGAAGATGCCGGCCTATTTCCCGCCGGACAAGCTCGCGGTCTTCGAGGAGACCGGCGGTGTGGGCGTCGAGTTCTCGCGCCTGCCCTTCGACCACCTGCTGTTCACCGGTTCGAGCCAGACCGGGCGCAGCGTGATGGCCGCCGCGGCGCAGAACCTCTGCCCGGTCACGCTGGAGCTCGGCGGCAAGTCGCCGGCCATCGTCTGCGACGACTACCCGCTGGCAAAAGCCGCCGAACGCATCCTGTTCGTGAAACTGTTCAACGCCGGCCAGATCTGCACCACGGTGGACTACGTCTTCCTGCCCGAGGCGAAGGTGGATGCCTTCGTGGCGCTGGCGAGCCGGATCGTGCCGGCGCGCTACCCGCGTCTCGATTCGCCCGACTTCACCGCCCTGATCGACGAGCGCGCATTCCGCCGCGTCACCGCGGCGCTGGCCGAGGCCGAGGCCCGCGGCGCCACGCTGGTGCAACTGGTGCCGGGCCAACGCTGGGACGAGGCCACGCGCAAGATCGCGCCGCACCTGGTGCTGAACGCCCCGGACGACTGCGAGCTCCTCACGCGCGAGATCTTCGGTCCGGTGCTGCCGGTGCGCGGCTACCGCTCGCTCGAGGAGGTGATCGGGTATGTGAACGCGCGGCCGCGGCCGCTGGCGCTCTACCCGTTCAGCAACGACGCGGCGCGCGTGCAACTGCTGCTGGATCGCGTGATGTCGGGTGGCGTGAGTGTCAACGACGCGCTGTTCCACGTCGCGCAGCACGACCTGCCCTTCGGCGGGGTGGGCGCGAGCGGCATGGGCCATTACCACGGCCACGAGGGCTTCCTGACGTTCTCTAAGCTGCGCCCGGTGTTCTACCAGGCATCGTTCAGCGCGATGAAGTTCCTGGCACCACCCTACGGCCGGTTCGCGAACACGCTGCTGAATTTCCTGACCCGCTGATCGCGGCTCGCGGTTCGCGGTTCGCGTAGGTCCGGCTTCAGCCGGACAATTGTCCGCATGAATGCGGACCTACGCCGGTCTGTCCGCATGAATGCGGACCTAGGCGATGTGCTTCTCGATCTCGTCGGCGATGTGCTTCAGCACCGCGATCCGCGCATAGCGCTTGTCGTTCGCGGGCACCAGGAACCACGGCGCGTAACTGGTCGATGTGCGTTCGACCATGTCACAGACCGCCTGCTCGTAAGCGGGCCATTTCTCGCGGTTGCGCCAGTCCTCCGCCGTGATCTTGTGCTGCTTGTAGGGAGTCTGCTCGCGGGCGCGGAAACGCTTCAGTTGCTCGGCCAGCGTGACCGACAGCCAGAACTTCGCCACGATCGCCCCGCCCGCCACCAGTTCCTGCTCGAACTCGTTGATCTCGTGATAGGCCCGCATCCAGTCCGCCTCGGCGCAGTAGCCCTCGACGCGCTCCACCAGCACGCGGCCGTACCAAGAACGGTCGAAGATCACGGCCTTGCCGTCGGCCGGCAGGTGGCGCCAGAAACGCCAGAGGTAGGGCTGCGCGCGCTCCTCGTCGGTGGGCGCGCCCACCGGCACCACGCGGTAGTAGCGCGCATCCAGCGCGCGCGTCACGCGACGGATGGTGCTGCCCTTGCCTGCCGCGTCCATGCCCTCGAAGGCCAGCACCAGGGAGCGCTCGCGCATGCGCTTGTGGCGCGTCAGCAGGTTCAGCCGGCCCTGCGCGCGCTCGAGCTCCCGGTCGTAGTTCTTCGCGGCGATCCTGCGCGAGTAATCGAGCGAGTTCAGCAGATCGCGGCCGTCTATGGCCGGCACCGGAGGCGGTGCCGAGGGCGCTATCACCGGTGCCGGTCCGTCGAGCCGGCGCGTGAGCGCATCGAGCACCGCGCGGCCTGCCGTGAGCGCGCGATAGCGTTCGTCGGAACCCTCGATCACCTGCCACGGCGCCTCGCCCGTGCCGGTCTCGCGCAGGGTCTCCGCGATGACCTTCACGTAACGCTCGTACCTGTCGTGGCGCTTCCACTCCTCGGGCGTGACCCGCCAGGCCGTGAGCGGATCCTCGGCCAGCTCGCGCAGCTTCTTCTTCTGCGCGGACTTCGACAGGTGGAACCAGAGCTTCAGCACCAGCGCGCCCTCGGCCACCAGCATGCGCTCGAAGTGGCGGATGGTCTCCAGCCGGCGCTCGAAGGCGGTGCGCTTCATCATGCCTTCGGCCCGGCGCACGAGCGGATCGGTGTACCACGAGCCGAAGAAGACCCCGATCTTGCCGCGTGGCGGCAGCACCTGCCAGAAACGCCACATCTCCGGACGCCCGCCCTCCCAGGCGCTTCCGGACAGCCCGAAAGCCTCGGTGCGGATATGGCGCGGATCCATCCATTCGTTCAGCAGGTTCACCGTCTCGCCCTTGCCCGCGCCGTCCAGGCCGCCGATAAGGATCAGCAGTGGAAACTCGGGCTTGTCGAGCAGCCGGTATTGCGCCTCCAGGAGCGCCTGGCGCAGCGCCGGCTCCTCGCGGCGGTAGCGCGCCTTGCTGATGCGATGACCTATTTCAGCCGCTTCAAACACGCGCACCTCCACGGCTGAACAGCACCAGCGCGGCAGCGGCGCTGCCGAGCTCGAAACAGATCGCCCCCACGGTGTAGCCGGACCACTCGCTCTCGAGCAACGCCGCGAGCAGGCGCGCCAGCCCGATGCCCGCGCAGAGCACGCCGTAGACAAGCAGCACCTGGCGCGTCATCGCCGCGCGCAACGCACCGCCGAGCAGCAGCACCCCCACGGCCATCTGCAGTCCGCCATAAGTGGCGCGCAGGTCGACGCTGCCGCTCGCGCGCGAGGCGGATATTCCGGCCACATCGCGCAACATCCCCGGATCGGCGAAGCACCACGCCCCGTAGCCCGCCCACATCAGGCCCAGCAGCCCGAGCATCACCCGAATCACCATGACACCGGTCTCCTCGCCACCGCCTGTTGCCCCAGCCACTGCGGATACTGACCTGCTTTGCATTTAAGCACGGCGCTGCGCGCGGGGGCTATCGCGGCGCCTGCGGCGTCACGCGCCCGCTCCCGCGTCGCATTTAGACCCCGGGGGCTTTCGCCCGGGCGCGATCGCCCCTAAGCTTGCCCCGCAGCGCGTTCGAGCGCGCGCGACCATCACGACCATAACAGCGCCTCGCTCACAGGACCCCTCTCATGAGCCCGAACCCAGGCAGTCGCCGCACGCGCATCCGCGCCGCCTGCACCCTGCTGGGCGCGCTGGCGGCTGGCGCGCCGCCGCTACTGGCCGGGGAGTGGCAGCTCGACACCCTGGTTCCCGGTTCGCCGTTTCGCAGCCTCCACGGCCTGGCCTTCGGGCCCGACGCCAGGATCTACGCCGGCAGCGTGGTGGGACAGTCAATTCACCGCGTCGATCCGGACACGGGCGCGAGCGAGATCTTCATTGCTCCCCCCGCCGGACTGGCTGACGACATCGAATTCGCGCCCGACGGCACCATGTACTGGACCGGTTTCACGCACGGGACCATGAACGCGCTCAGCCCGGGCGGCGAGCCGCGCGTGATCGCCTCCGGCCTGCCGGGACTCAATTCGCTGGCGCTGGACGCGCGCGGGCGCCTGTTCGGCACGCAGGTGTTCCTGGGCGATGCGCTGTGGGAATTCGATCCCGAGGGCAAGGCGCCGCCACGGCTCGTAAAGAAAGACCTTGGCGGACTGAACGGCTTCGATTTCGGCCCCGACGGCCGCCTGTGCGGCCCGCTGTGGTTCCGCAAGCAGGTGGTCTGCCTCGACGTCGACAGCGGCGCCATGGAGGTCGTGGCCGAAGGCCTCGTGCAACCCGCGGCCGCGAATTTCAATTCACGCGGCGAGCTGTTCGCGATCGACAACGAAACCGGCGAGATCTTCCGCATCGACATCGCCGCGCACCGGCGCGAGCGCGTGGCGCAGGCACCGACGAATCTCGACAACCTCGCTTTCGATGCCGCGGACCGCCTCTACGTCACCAACATGTCCGACAACGCGATCTACGCGGTCGACCCCGCCGGCGGTGACGTGCGCCGGGTGACGGGCGGCGCACTCAGCCTGCCCGGCGGCATCGCGGCGGCGGACGGCACGCTCTACGTCGCCGATGCCTTCACGCTGCGCGCCGTGGACCTCGCCGGCGGCGCGGTGCGCGACATCAGCCGCTCGCTGGCGCAAACCGGCTACCCGAGCGCCGTTGCCGCCGCCAACGGGCGGATCGCGACCGCCAGCCACGAGGCCGGCGGCGTGCAGCTGCGCGATGCCGCCACGCTGAAAATACTCGCGCAGTGGACCGGGCTGGCCCAGCCGTCGGCGCTCGCGCTGCTCGACGCCGACCGGCTCGCGGTGACCGAGGCCGGCGGGGGCGGGCGCCTGCTCGTGCTCGACCGGCACGACAGCGCAGCACGGCACGTGGTAGCAGAAGGACTGCAGCAGCCCATGGGCCTGCTGCGCTCCGCGGAGGGCTATATCGTGAGCGAAAGCGCCGCGGGACACCTCACGGCCATCAGCGATGCCGGCGAGCGCCGCGTGATAGCGAGCGGACTCGCGCGCCCCGAGGGGATCGCGCGGCTCGACGACGGCACGCTCGCGGTCGCGGAGACCGGTACCCGGCGCCTGCTGCTGATCGATCCGGCCGATGGCTCGGCCACGGTGATCGCAACGGATCTGCCGCTCGGCATCGCGGGCGCAGAGGAGCAGCCGCCCGGTGTTCCGACCGGCGTGGCGCTGGGCACGGACGGCACGATCTACCTCAGCGCGGATCGCGACGGCAGCATCCTGCGCCTGAGGCGCGTGGCCGGGCCAGGACAAGGAGAATAACGACGGCATCATTAGCGTTTGTCATGCACATCGTGCAAATGTATGAAGCGCCTGACGATCGCAAGGCACATATAATCGCCCGGCCCCGGGCTTCGGCTTCGCGCCACGACCGGGGCCGGACAGAACATGCAACAGGAGAACGAGCATGGTGATCGGAATTCCACGCGAGCTCCAGCCGGGAGAGCAGCGCGCCGCGATGATTCCGGCGAGCATCCAGAAGCTGGTCCGCGCCGGCGCGCAGGTCGTGATCGAGTCGGGCCTCGGCCTCGGCGCCGGTCATTCCGACGAGGATTACGCAACGGCCGGGGCACACGTCACGCACGACCGCGCGGCGCTGCTGGCGCAATCGGAGCTGGTGCTGCGCCTGCACAAGCCCCCGGTCGCGGAGATCGCGCAGCTCAAACGCGGCGCGATCCACATCAGTTACCTCGATCCGTTCAACGAGCCCGGCCTGATCGATGCATTCGTCAGCGCCGGCGTGACCGCGATCAGCATGGAGATGATCCCGCGCACCACGCGCTCGCAGAAAATGGATGCGCTCAGTTCGCAGGGCAACCTCGCGGGCTACGTGATGGTGCTGCTGGCCGCCGCGCGCCTGCCGCGCATCCTGCCCATGATGATGACGCCCGCCGGCACGCTGAAGCCCGCCAACGTGTTCGTGATCGGCGCCGGTGTCGCTGGCCTGCAGGCCATCGCGACGGCGAAGCGCCTGGGCGCCAAGGTCGTGGCCTTCGACACGCGCTCGGTGGTTGCCGAGCAGGTGCAGTCGGTGGGCGCCAAGTTCCTCGAGATCGACCTCGGCGAGACCGGCCAGACCAAGGACGGCTACGCGGTGCAGCTCACGCCCGAGCAGCTCGAGAAGCAGAAGCAGGGCCAGGCGAAGCAGATTTCCGAGTCCGACCTCGTGATCACCACGGCGCAGGTCTTCGGGCGCAAACCGCCGGTGCTGGTCACGCGCGACATGCTTGCGGGCATGCGCCCGGGCAGCGTGATCGTCGACATGGCGGCCGAGACCGGCGGCAACGTCGAGGGCTCGGTTGCCGGCGAGACCGTGGTGGTGAACGGCGTGACGATCATCGGCAACGGCAACTGGGCGAACTGCGTGCCGCGCGATGCCAGCCAGATGTATTCCTCGAACCTGCTGAACCTGATCGAGGAGTTCTGGCACAAGGAGGATAAGCGCCTGGCGCTGAACTTCGAGGACGACATCCTGCAGGGTTGCGTGATCACCCATGAGGGCATGATCGTGAACCAGACCATCAAGAACCTGAAGCGCTGAGGGCCGCCGCCATGGAACCCGTATACCTGACATTCATCCTGATGCTGTCGATATTTCTCGGCTTCGAGCTGATCAACAAGGTGCCCGCCACGCTGCACACGCCGCTGATGTCGGCGTCGAACGCGATCTCGGGCATCACGCTGGTGGGCGCACTGGTGTCGGCCGGCGCGGAGCACGGCACGCTCGCGGTCGTGCTCGGCACAGCCGCCGTGGCGCTGGCCACGATCAACGTCGTCGGCGGGTACGTGGTCACCGACCGCATGCTCGGCATGTTCAAGAAAAGGGAAGGCGGTAAGTAATCATGAGCGGCACACTCCTCATCAACCTGGCTTACGCGCTGGCGGCGGTACTCTTCATCGTCGGCCTGAAAATGCTGAGCTCGCCGGCTTCGGCGCGCAAGGGTAACTGGCTATCCTCGGTCGCGATGCTGATCGCAGTGGTGGTCACGCTGCTCGACCAGCAGATCGTCGATTTCCGCTGGATCGCCGTGGGCCTCCTGATCGGCACCGCGGTGGGCGTGCTCGCCGCGCGCATGGTCGCGATGACCTCGATGCCCGAGATGGTCGCGTTGTTCAACGGCTTCGGCGGCCTCGCCAGCCTGCTGGTGGGCTGGGCCGCGCTGTTCACGCCGAACACGACCTTCATCCTGGTCACGATTGCACTGTCGATCCTGATCGGCGGCGTGACCTTCACCGGCAGCGTGGTCGCGTGGGCAAAGCTGAGCGAGACCATCAGCGGGCGGCCCTTCCTGTTCAGCGGCCAGCGCATATTCAACGGCGCGCTGCTCGCGGCCATCGTGGCGAGTACCGTGATGTTCTGCCTGCAGCCGGACAACCACCTGTGGCTGTACGCGGTCATCGCGCTGTCATTCCTGCTCGGCGTGATGGTGGTCATCCCGATCGGCGGCGCCGACATGCCGGTGGTGATCTCGCTGCTGAACAGCTACTCGGGCCTCGCGGCCTGCGCGGCCGGCTTCGCGATCAACAACATGATCCTGATCGTCGCCGGCGCGCTGGTGGGCGCGAGCGGCATCATCCTCACGCAGATCATGTGCAAGGCGATGAACCGTTCGCTCGCCAACGTGTTGTTCAGCGGCTTCGGTGCGGTGAGCTCCTCCGACGAGAAGATCGAGGGCGAGGTCAAGGCGATCACGCACGAGGATGCCTATTACGTCCTCGAGGCGGCCTCCAGCGTGGTGATCGTGCCTGGCTACGGCATGGCCGTGGCGCAGGCGCAGCACACCGTCAAGGAACTGCAGGAACTGCTGGAAAAGAACGGCGCCGAGGTGGTCTACGCGATCCACCCGGTGGCGGGACGCATGCCCGGGCACATGAACGTGCTGCTCGCCGAGGCCGATGTCTCCTACGACCTGCTGCTGGAGATGGACGAGGTCAACCCGCGCATCGAGAACTTCGACGTGGCGATCGTGATCGGCGCCAACGACGTGGTGAATCCGGCGGCGCGCGAGTCCAAGGGCAGCCCGATCTACGGCATGCCGATCATCAACGTCGACAAGGCGCGCACGGTGTTCGTGCTCAAGCGTTCCATGGCCTCCGGTTTCGCCGGCATCGACAACCCGCTGTTCTTCAAGGAGAACACGCGGATGCTGTTCGGTGATGCCAAGGAGTCGATCAGCCAGCTGATCCGGCAATTCAAATGAACCCGGCCTTCGGTCGGGCGACGTAGGCCGGGATTCATCCCGACAAGGGTTCGGCGACGCCGAACCCGCAGGATCCGCCGGGGGCGGTTTTCGGCATGAATCCCGACCTGCATGAATGCCGGCCTACTGGCCCGCGCAGGGTCTGCGCCCGTACAATCCCCGCAATTGCGGCATCAAGCCGCTCTTGCAGGGATCCCACACATGAATCAGGTCGTGATCAGCGGAACGGGACTGTTCACCCCGGAGCAGTCGATTTCCAACAGCGAGCTGGTGGCCTCGTTCAACGCCTACGCCGCGAACTGGAATGCCGGGCACGCCGCGGCCATCGCCGCCGGCGAGCTCGCGCCGATGCAGGAATCCAGCGAGGCCTTCATCGAGAAGGCCTCGGGCATCCGGAGCCGCTTCGTGATCGACAAGAGCGGCGTGCTCGACCCCGCGCGCATGTGCCCCGACATCCCCGAGCGCCCGGACGACCAGCCCTCGCTGCAGTGCGAGATGGCCGTGCACGCGGCGCGCGAGGCGCTGGCGCAGGCCGGGCGCACCGCCGCCGACATCGACGCGGTCATCGTCGCCTGCTCGAACCTGCAGCGCCCCTACCCGGCCGTCAGCGTCGAGGTGCAGGCGGCGCTGGGCATCGGGGGCTTCGCCTTCGACATGAACGTCGCCTGCTCCTCGGCCACCTTCGGCATCGACATGGCGCGCAACGCGGTGCTCACCGGCTCGGCGCGCGCGGTGCTGGTGATCAGCCCCGAGATCTGCTCCGGGCACCTGGAGTTCCGCGACCGCGACTGCCACTTCATCTTCGGCGATGCCTGCACCGCGGTGGTGGTGGAGCGCGAGGCGGCGAGCGGCGCGCGCGCGCCGTTTCGCATCATCGACTCGCGCCTGAAGACCACCTTCTCGAACAACATCCGCAACAACTTCGGCTTCCTGAACCGCGCTGCCCCCGAAGGTATCGGCGCGCGCGACAAGCTGTTCCGCCAGGACGGGCGCAAGGTGTTCAAGGAAGTCTGCCCGATGGTGGCCGAGATCATCGTGCGCCAGCTCGGCGATCTCGGGATTCCGCTCGAGGCACTGCGCCGGCTGTGGCTGCACCAGGCCAACCTCGGCATGAACCAGCTGATCGGCCGGCGCGTGCTCGGGCGCGAACCCCTGCCGGAGGAGACGCCGGTGATTCTCGACACCTACGCCAACACCAGTTCCGCGGGCTCGATCATCGCGTTCCACCAGTTCCGCGACGATCTCGCCCGGGGCGAGCGCGGCGTGATCTGCTCCTTCGGGGCGGGCTACTCGGTGGGCAGCCTGGTGGTCGAGCGCTGCGGCTGAAGCAATGGAATCGTGACCTGAACCGCCACGGGAGACCTGCCGCCATGAGCATCGACTACCACTTCACGGCCAGCGTCGAACGCGTGTTCGCGCTGCTGACCGACGCGGATTTCCTGGTCGACCGCTGCCTCGCGCTCGGCGAGCTCGCCGCCGACTGCACGATCGAGGACGACGACGACGAGGTGGTGATCACACTGAACCGCGAGGTGGAGCGCAACCTGCCCGCCTTCCTGTCGCGGCTGTTCGAGAGCCGGCAGAACGTGGAGATGGTCGAGCGCTGGAGCCGGCGCGGCGGGGCGCGCCACGGCCGCTTCACGCTGAAGGTGATCGGCCAGCCGGTGACGGTGACGGCGCAAATGAAGCTGCGCGCCGATCCGGCAGGCGGCTGCACCTACACCGTGCAGCACACCGCGAAAGCGAACGTGCCGCTGATCGGCCGGCGCCTCGAGAGCTTCATCCTGGGGCAGACCGAGGCCGGTGCGCGGGCAGAACTCGACTACCTCGCCACCGCCCTCGAATAGCGTTCAGCCGGCACTCACCCGGAGCTGCAGCCGTACCTCGGATCGCAGCGACTTCGACACCAGGCAGCTCTTCTCGGCCTTTTCCAGCAGGCGCTCGGCCCGCGCGACGTCACCGCCGGCGGGAATGCGCAGGTGAGCGTCGAGCTCGATCACGGTGAACCACAGCCCCTCCGCCGTCTTCTCCAGCACACCGACTGCATCGCAGTCGATCTCGCTCCACTCGAGCTTGGAGGCGTTGGCCACCGCGCGGAAGCTGAGAATGAAGCAGTCGGCGATCGCCGCGACGAACAGCGTCTCGGGCGACCAGTTACCCGCGGGGCCGCCGAACTCCGGCGGCGCGGTGCTCTGGATGTCCTCGAGCTCGGCGCTGCGCAGCGTCACCACGCTCGCCGGGCCAGCCATGGCGCTTACCGCGTAACGGTGAGGAAATGGGTGCATCTGGCTGTACCTCGATCTGCGCTCAGGCCTCGACGGCCTTCACGCCCTTTTCGTATTTCGTGTAGACATAGACCGGAACCTTCAGGTCGCCCAGATGCTCGTCGAGCAGCGGGCGCACGTCGTTCCAGTCCAGTCGGCCCACGCCGGTCGCCAGGCGCGGCAGTGCGATGCTGCTGAACTTCTCGGTCTCGGCGAGCTTGCGCAGCGCGCGCAGCGCATGATTGACGTTGGGCAGCGTCGCTTCGCCCGGCTTTTCGCCATGACCATAGGCGGCTTCCTGCGTCAGCAGGTTCACGATGCGCTTGCCCTCGGCCGATGCCCAGACCCACGCCTCGCCCGACTTCGGGTGCGCGGTCTGGCAGAAATGGCGGAAATCCTTGTACAGCGCCGGCCACTGCTCGCGCAGGGCGAGGGCGAGGCCCTGGGCGAAGTTGTCGTTGGGCGACACCCCGTGCGCGATGGCTTGCGCAGAACTCAGCAGGATATCCCCGTGTACTTCCTTGATCATGATGCCTCCGAAAATGAAACCCTGTGCCGGACGACCCGTCCGGAAACCGCGCGCATCATACGCCAGATGGCGCCGCGACGCTTGATTCAGGTCAGGCCGGTATCGCTTTCGAACAGTTCGAGCTGCGCCGGGTTGCTCTCCTCGCGCAGGTCCACGAAGCGCACCCCGATCCCGAGCAGCCGCACCGGCAGGGAGCTGCGCGCCAGCGCCGTGCCCAGCAGCTCCGCCACGCGCGCCGGCTCCGGCTGGCGCGCCGCGCACTCCACCGTCGTGCTCTGGAAGTCGGCGAACTTGAGCTTCACGAACAGCTTGGTCACCAGGTACTCGTGCGAAACGCGCCGCAGGCGCGAGCGCAACGTCATCAGCAGCTCCGGCAACTGTCGCTGGCAGGCCTCGAGCCCCTGCAGGTCCTCGGCGTAGGTGCGCTCCACACTCAGCGACTTGCGCCGCTGGCTCGCCTGCACCGCGCGCTCGTCGATGCCGCGGCACAGCTCGTACAGGCGTTGGCCGAAGCGCCCGAAGCGCTGCGTCAGCTCGAACACGGAGAACGCGCGCAGATCGGCGCAGCTCGACACCCCCATGCCGCTGAGGCGCTCGGCGGTCGCCTTGCCCACGCCGAAGATGCGTCGCACCGGCAGCGCCGCGACGAAGGCATCGACCTCCCCGGGCAGCACCACGAAATCGCCGTCGGGCTTGTTCCAGTCGCTGGCCACCTTGGCCAGGAACTTGTTCGGCGCCACCCCCGCGGAGATCGTGATGCCGACCTCGGCGCGCACGCGCCGACGGATGTCGCGCGCGATCAGCGTGGCGCTGCCATGGCAGGCGCTCGCCGCGCTCACGTCGAGGAAGGCTTCGTCCAGCGACAGCGGCTCCACCAGGTCGGTGTAGTCGTAGAAGATCTGGCGGATCTGGCGCGAGGCGGCGCGGTACTTGTCGAAATCCGGCGGCAGGATCACCAGCCCCGGGCAGAGCCGGCGCGCATGCGCCGAGGGCATCGCCGAATGCACGCCGTATTCGCGCGCCACGTAGTTGCAGGTGGTGATCACGCCGCGGCGCTCGGGACTGCCGCCGACCGCAACCGCCAGGCCCGCCAGCGAGGGGTCGTCGCGGATCTCGACCGACGCGTAGAAGCAGTCGCAATCGCAGTGGATGATCTTGCGCTGGACGTGGACTGGCTGCATGCGAAACCGCGGTTGCGGCGACACCTGGCGAACGTGGTGTCGCATTATCGCAGCAATGGACCGGCGACGGCCAAGCGCGGCGAAATCGCGCTGGCGCAATGGCTCGCACGGGCGCGCCCGCTCGCTTATGATCGACGGCCGGAACATGACGAACCCGGCCCATAAACAAGACAATCGAGGACGCGAAGATGAGCGACAAACCCCAATCCCCCACCCTCACCCGCGCCGCCATGGGCATCACGCCGGGCCGGGCGCTGAACGTGAGCCCGGGCGGCATCGAGGAACTGCGCCGCGACATCCAGGTCCTGATGGACATCGAGGCCATCAAGCAGGTGAAGCACGCCTATTTCCGTTGCATCGACACGGCGAACTGGGGCGAGATCGGCGACTACTTCCACGACGACGTGACGGTGCATTTCATCGGCGGCACCTACGAGTGGAAGCTCGCGGGCAAGCAGGCCTACCTGGACGCGGTCACCCAGTCCTTCAACCGCCAGGCGATCGGCCACCACAACGGCCACCAGCCCGAAATACAGATCCTGGGCGAAACCGAGGCCACCGGCATCTGGTACCTGGCCGACAACATGTGGCAGCTCGATTCGCGCTACTTCACCACCGGCACCGCGCTGTACTGGGACCGCTACGTGAAGGTCGACGGCCGTTGGCTGATCCGCGAGACGCGCTACCGTCGCATCTACGAACTGAACTCCGTGCTCGAGGAGCGCCCGCAGCCCGCCACGCACTACCTCGGAGACTTCGGCACGCCGCTGCGGGCGTCCTGAGCCGGGCCCGCGCGCCGCGCGGGCTCACTCCGCCTCCGCGAGCTCCTCTCCCAGCAGGCGGCGCGCCTCATCGGCCTGGGCACTGCGCGCCCGGGCGATGATGGTGCGCAAGAGTGGCGCCGCATCCGCCTTCCGGCCTGCCGCCGTGTAGGCCTTCGCCAGCAGCATCACGATGTCCTCGTCCGCCGGCAGCATCCCGTAGGCCGCCTCCAGGCTCGCGACGCCCTTGCCGAGGTCCTCGCCCGGAAACAGGTAGGACGCTCCGTTCATGGCGAAGAGCTCGGGAATTTCCCGGTCGATCGCGTGTGCGCGGGCGAAATGGCGCCGCGCCTCCGCCAGCAGGCGGCCGCGCGCCGCGGAATCCTGCTCGAGCCGCGCGCGGTCCAGCCAGTACTCGCCGTAGTCGAGCTGGCGCAGGGCGTCGTCCGGCGCCAACTCCAGCGCCTTTCTGTACAGGGGCTCTGCCGCGTCGAAGCGACGCCCGAACTTGTGCACGTCACCGAGCACGGCGAGCGCCAGGGTGTTGCCCGGTTCCAGCGCCAGGGCGGCCTCGGCCGCGCGCTGGGCGGTGTCGAACTCGGCACCCGTGAGGCTGAGCGAGGCGATGTGTGCCGCCGCCTCGGCGGTCGACAAGGAGCGGTGCTGCATGACCACCGCGGCCGGCGGCTCCTTGACCCGCAAGACCATGTAATGGAGCTTGCTGCGCGCGTAGCGGCGCAGTTTCCGCTCGAGTCCGCTGATCCGCTCGCCGTAGGCCTGCTCGAAGGCCTCGTCGGCCGGCGTGCCGGAGTCGTTGAGTTGGAGGTAGC
>Ga0073904_10001672_pt1 | contig 16566 bp, 13 predicted proteins | sample KloWWTrecipitate_FD_66668 | JGI IMG/M metagenome (GOLD analysis project Ga0073904, IMG submission 66668) | Active sludge microbial communities from Klosterneuburg, Austria, studying microevolution and ecology of nitrifiers - Klosterneuburg... | ecosystem: Engineered > WWTP > Aerobic digester >... | reverse complement strand
TCCAGCAGGCCGGAGATGACGTTGGCGTGGGCCTCGACGCCAGGATAGATTTCACTGACCGGCGTGACCCGCAGGTCCTGCAGTCCGGGTGCCGTCGTTCCGACCAGCACGATCTTGTTTTTCAGCGACTCTGCCGGCAGTGACTTGGACAACAGGTCCGCGGCCGACACATACTTGAACGATCCGCCCCTGGGTCCGCCGAATCCCCGGAACGGGATCAACGCGGAAACCTGGTCGTCGACCGGGATGGAGAGCGTCTTGCCGCCAAGCTTGAGCTGTATGCTTTCCAGCCCCTGGTAACTGCGACCGAGCAGTCGGTCCTTCGGGAAACCCGGCACGACCGTCGGGGACCCGGCCAGCATGCGGAACATCGCCAACGACAGCGACTCGTAGTAGCCACCCTTGTATTCCGCAATCAGCGGGAGCGAGCGCACGACACCGTCTGCCTCCGGAATCGGATTGAAATGGCCGGCCACCGGGGCAGCCTTGGCGATCTGCGCGATATTGCTGCCAAAGCCATTCCAGCTGGTGAACTTGATCGGCCGACCCTGCAGCGCTTCCTTGGTCATGACAGGCGCAGGCAATACGCCCGAGGTGTGGCCGTCACGGTCGCCTGTCAGGTAGTAGCCCAGTACCACGGGCCGGCCTTCGAGCGACTTGGCAAACATGGCGTCGTAGTCCAGCGCCGTCTGCAGCTGCCTGAGCTTGTCGACAAAACCGGCCTGGTCGCGCAATTCGCGCTGTGCCAGCTCATTGAGCCGCTTCAGGCCAGAGCTCTCGTCGGCCTCGGCAAACACGATGTCGAAACCCAGCAACGCGATCTTCTGGCGCTCGAACAGTTCGGTCGTCAGTTCGCTCAGTCGGTTGCGTCCCCAGGGCCAGCGCCCTACATCGGCCAGGCTTTTCTCGTCGATGTCGACGATCACCACGCGGTCGTCAAGCGTCTTGGGCATCGTGGCGCGCAGACGCGAGTCGTAGATGATGCTGTCCAACCGGTCCAGCACACCCAGGCGCACCGCGCCTGTGGCGTGCAACAGCACGATCACCAGCGGAAGCAGCGTGACGAGAATTCGCGGCCAGTGCCTGACGAGTGCTCCCATGACGGCGTCAGCAAACAGGCGTGAAAGCCGCGGGGATCAGCAGTGAATCCTTCAGATCAGCTTTGGACGAACTGCATTTGCGTGCCGGCCAGTTCGATCAGATCACCGTTTTTCAGCGATACCGGATCGGTCCCTATCGGCGTGCCATTGAGCGAAGGATTGCCCGCACCTTCGACATGGTGCACGACAAATCCATGCTGGCGCCGGGTAATGGCCGCCACCGCGACACCGGGTTTTCCGATGGTGGTGACCACCTTGGTAAGCGGCACCTCGCGGCCCGACGCAGCGCCCGACAACACCTTGATCGACGCCTGCGCCTGCGTGGCGGGCCCCGCAGCCATCGGAGCGGCTGCTGCAGACGGATAGCCGGAAGAAGGCGACAAGGGCGCCGGCGCCGACATGGGCATCGACTTGACCATCATGGTCTTCTCGAAGCCATCGGCCGGCGCTTCACTGACGAACTTGATCTTGTACTTACCGACCTCTACCGTGTCACCGTTGTGCAACTGCTGCTTCTTGGCCGCCTTGCCGTTGACGTAGGTGCCATTGGTACTGTTGAGATCTTCGATGAATACGTCGGTTCCAGCCATCTGGAACACCGCGTGTTCGCCGCTGATTGCCAGGTTGTCGATCACGACATCGTTGTACGGCCGACGGCCAAGGGTGGTCCGATCTTTTGTCAGCTGGACTTCCTTGATGACAACACCATCGATCGATACGATCATTTTCGGCATGACCGACTCCTATTCATCTGACGCATATTCATATTAGACACGAGCTTCCTATTTTCCCAACAGTCTGGAGATCAGGCCACGCTTTTCTGCCGCCGGCTCCGCCAGCACCAGCAGTACCGATATGTTGTCTCGCCCACCATGCTCGTTCGCGACGGCGACAAGGATGTCCGCTTTCTGGTCCATGGGCACAGGCCCCCCAAGGATACTGGCAATTTCGGCATCGTCAACCATGTCGGACAGTCCATCCGAACACATCAGATAACAATCGCCGGGCTCCACCTGATGCTCGTTGACCTCCATCATTACGGCGTCTTCGACACCCAGTGCCCGGGTCACCAGGTTCTTGATGGAGGAGCCGACCGCCTGCTCGGGCGTGATCAGGCCGGCATCGATCTGCTCCTGCAACAAGGAGTGGTCCTTGGTGATCTGCACCAGGGTTCCATTGCGAAGCCGATAACAACGCGAGTCGCCGATATGACCCAGGATCAGCGTGGTGTCGTGAAACACGCCAACCACCAGCGTCGTGCCCATGCCCGAATACTGCGGGTTGGAGCCGGACGCATTGAAGATGGACCGGTTCGCGTTGTCGACACAGATCTCCAGTGCGCGCTTGATTTCCTTGAGCTTGGCGTTCTTGCCGGCTTCGGCCAGCCAGCGCGACATTTCCGACTTGATGAACGCGGTCGCCATGCCACTGGCGATTTCGCCGGCGTTGTACCCACCCATGCCGTCGGCCAATACGCCAAGGCTGGCAGTTTCATCGACGAGAACAGCGTCTTCGTTGTTGTCTCTGGCCCTGCCCGGGTCTGTTCTGGCAAGAAAGGTGTAGTGGATCATGGCAGCCGGATCAGATCTCGACATCCGGCACAGTGCCACTGCTTTTCGGCGCCGGTTTATCGGCGCCTTTGGTCTGGTGCACGACCGTCTTTTCAAACCCGGCATCGGGTCTTGCCACCGGCGCCGCCTGGTGCACGACAGTCTTTTCGAACCCCGGCTCGGGCCGCGCCGACGGCGTGGACTGGTGCACTACGGTTTTCTCAAACTCGGCTTGCGGCTTTGCTGTCGGCACCGTCTGGTGTACGACGGTCTTTTCGAAATCCGGCGCTGCACTGGCGACAGGCGGTGCAGCCGGGCGATCAAAACCCGCGCTGGCAGATGCCGCCATCGTGCTCGAGGCCAGCACAGCTGTTTTATCGTGTGCAGCCGCTGCGGCAGGTGCGGCCGCGGATGCTGGCGAACTGGCACGCGCCGGCGCAGCCGCCGTGGCCTCATGCCCATTGCCACCCAAGGCGGCGATCACCGAGCGCAGGTCCGCTGCGAATTGTTCGCCGTTCTGGTACCGGGTCTCCGGACGCTTGCTCAGCGCCAGCGCGACCAGGTCGGCCAGGTTCTGCGGCAGCTCGCTGCGAACACTACGCAGGTCAGGCGCCTCTTCGTTGGCAATCTTGTACATCAGCTCGGCCATCGATTCACCGCGGAATGGCAACACGCCGGTCAGCATCTGGAACAGCATGACGCCCAGTGAATACAGGTCGGAACGGCCATCCACCTTCTTGCCGGCGAGTTGTTCGGGCGACATGAAACTCGGGGTTCCGAGCACCAGACCGGTCTTGGTCTTGCTGGAATCGGTGATGCGTGCAATACCGAAGTCGGTGACCTTGACGGTATCGCTGTCGGCCTCGTACATGATGTTGGCCGGCTTGATGTCGCGGTGGACCACATTCTGCCGATGGGCATATGCCAGTGCCTCGGCCACACGTGCAACGATCGACAACACGCGCGGGACCGGCAACAGGTTGGCATCCTTGCAATAGTCGAGCAGGTCCTTGCCCTTGAGGAACTCCATCGCGATATACGCCAGGTCGTGTTCCTCGCCGGCATCGAAGATCGTGACGATGTTCTGGTGCTGCAGCCGGCCCGCTGTTTCGGCCTCGCGGAAGAAGCGCTCACGGGCATCGACCAGTTCATCGCCGGAGAACTCCTGGCTCAAGGCCATGGTCTTGATCGCAACCACGCGGCCGATCTTCGGGTCCTTGCCCAGGTAAACCACGCCCATCGCACCCTTGCCGAGTTCCTTGTCGACCTGATAGCGACCCAGCATCGGCTTCTCGACAGCACCACCGTCAAGCAGCATGGTGCCGCCCGGGTGTGCGCCCGAGCCTCCGAGCATCACGGTCTCGGACAGGTTCTTGGCGCGATTGAGCTTGGCCTGCAGATCCTTGTAATCCTTGTCGTAGCCGGCCATGTGCTGGTAGACCGCCTCTGCCTTGTTGAACTGGCGCTTGCGCTCGAAGTCCAGCGCCAGGCTGTAGAGGTTGCCCATCACCGCATCACCGAACGGAACCCGGCGGAAGCGGTCGAAGGCGGCATCGAGTTGCCCCTGGCCTTGCAAGGCCAGGCCCATCATGCGGTTGGTTTCTGCCGATTCCTCGTCCGACTTGAGTTTGCCCGCTTCCGTGACCAGGAAACGTTTGGTGGTCAAGGCAAGATGGCCGATGACCAGTAGCATGGCCGGCAATACCAGCTTGAGCCACATTGCACTGCCAGACAGCAATCCGAACTCGGTTCCCAGCAACGCCACGAATACCACCAGCGTCACGACGGCTGCCGTTGCCGCCGACAGGCGCGGCAAGGCCACGATGATGTAGGCCGCCACCAGCAGGAACACGGCCAGCGTCGCCCAGATGCCCCAGGATGGCTGCACGATGAAATGTTCGCCCAGGATGCTTGAGGTGATATGGGCGATCGTCTCGGCGGGAGACAGGCCGGCATAACCCGGCGCCGGGAATTGCACGCCGACACCGGCAGCAGTGGCGCCGATGATGACGATCTTGTCGGCGTATTTGGAGGCAGGGATCTTGCCGTTGAGAACATCGTAGAACGAGTCGACGGCAAATGCCGGCCGGCCATCGCGCCCCTTGTAGAACTGCGGCAGCATCAATGCGCCTTCGTCTGTCTTGACGCGCAATCTGCCGATCTGCACCGACTCACCGGGGTTGATCTTGATGTCACCGGGCCCGAGGTTCAGGCTCTTGACCGCCGCCAGCAAGGCCATGGACGGAATGGCGTTGCCGAAGTAGTTGATCAACAGCGGTTCCTGGCGGACAGCGCCATCGACGTCCTGGATCTGGTTCAGATGGGCGATGCCGGAGGCCGCCGAGCCAATCTGTGCAATCGGCTGTTGTCCGCTGATCGCCGGCAAGCCGAAACCATCGAGCGCCTTGATCGAACTGGCGGCAGCATACGTCTCCAGCGGCTTGTCCGGATTGCCCTGCGGTTCGCCCAGCACGAACACCGATGGCACCAGCACATTGCCCGCGTTCTTCATGCTGGCGGCCAGCACCGCGTCGGTGTCCAGCACCCGCTCGGCGTCGGCGATCACCTTGGCCAGCGGGGCGTTGGCGCCACCGTTGGGCGGCAACAAATCCTTCATCTGCCGGATGAAGCCCAGACCACGATCGACCTGGGGCTCGATGAAGAACACTGTCTCGACAATGGTCTTGGCCTTGGCCGCTGCCAACTGGTCAATCAGCTTGGCGTGGATATCACGTGGCCATGGCCAGCGCCCGATATTGGCAATACTCTGGTCGTCGATGGCGATGATGGCGATCCGGTCGGACGGCTGACGCGAGGTGCTGGTACTGCCGAAGTCATAAAACCTGCGTTCCAGGGTTCCGATAAGGTCGGTCGCCTGGTTCAGGACCAGCACCGCCAGCACGATTGCCAGTCCTGCAAACCAATCTGCGCGCCAGAACTGCGTATTCTTCGATGATGACTTTGTTGCCACGTTCCAACCCACCCGGTTATTTAGTTCGACTTTGCAAGGCGCACGTGAGACAGGAAAGCCCAGGTCCCTCGATTCGAAGCGAGGGCACGAATTGGCGACGTTAGCAGACCATGCCGTTACCGACAAGAGACATAGTAAGCGCGACTTGTCGTTTTTTTGCACATGTCCGCTGCCGGCTCGCCCCTGAAAAGGGGGTGGCCATGTGTTCCACCCGCTCCAGCATCAACCGACCTGTTTGGCGCGTTGGCGCATCACCAGGCCCGCGCCGTAGACCAGCAAGGCGCCGCCAAACCCCATGCCGTAATTCCAGGTGCTGCCTTGTGGCAACCAGTGCACCACGGCGGGATCGGTGTGCGCCATGGTTCCGGCGATCCATCCGAGCAACATGCCACCGGCGGTGATGATGATCGGAAACCGGTCCATCAGCTTGAGCACCAGCTGGCTGCCCCAGATGATGATCGGAACACTGACCAGCAGTCCGAAGATCACCAGCGGCAGCTGATGGCTTTCACCTGCGCCGGTGGCGGCCCCGGCAATCGCGATCACGTTGTCGACACTCATGACGAGGTCGGCGACGATGACGGTCTTGACCGCCGCCCACAACTTGTCACTGCCTTCGATATTTCCGTGCGCATCATCGTCCTGCGGCGCCAGCAACTTGATGCCGATCCAAAGCAGCAGCAAAGCGCCCACCAGCTTCAGATACGGCACCTGCAGCAGGGTCAGCGCGAACGCGATCAGGATCACCCGCAGCAGGATGGCGCCGGCGGTGCCCCACAGGATGCCCTTGGTGCGTTGTGCCGGCGGCAGCTTGCGGCAGGCCAGCGCAATGACGACTGCATTGTCTCCACCCAGCAGTATGTCGATCATGATGATCTGACCGACAGCTATCCAGAAGTGGGCAGTGAGGAATTCTTCCACGGCAATACTTGTTGGTGCCGGAACATGCGAGCCATGTCCCGGTCGCCTGGCGGCAGGGTGTTTACTTCAGGACAGACTTGAGCAACTTGCCCATTTCCGAGGGATTGCGCGTGATCTTGAATCCGCACTCCTCCATGATCGCCAGCTTGGCATCCGCCGTGTCGGCACCGCCGGAGATCAGCGCGCCGGCGTGTCCCATGCGCTTGCCGGCCGGCGCGGTGACGCCCGCGATGAAGCCCACCACCGGCTTCTTCATGTTGTCCTTGCACCAGCGCGCCGCTTCGGCTTCGTCCGGTCCACCGATCTCGCCAATCATGATGACGGCGTCGGTGTCGGGATCGTCGTTGAAGGCCTGCATGATGTCGATATGCTTGAGCCCGTTGATCGGGTCACCGCCGATGCCCACGGCACTGGACTGGCCCAGGCCGATGTCGGTCAGCTGGGCCACCGCCTCGTACGTCAGCGTACCCGAGCGCGAGACCACGCCGATGCGACCCTTGCGATGGATGTGGCCGGGCATGATGCCGATCTTGATCTCTTCAGGGGTGATCAGGCCCGGGCAGTTGGGGCCGAGCAGCAAGGTGTTCTTGCCGCCGGCGGCCACACGGGCGCGCATCTTGTTGCGAACCTCCAGCATGTCGCGCACTGGAATGCCTTCGGTGATGCAGATGGCCAGGTCGAGTTCGGCTTCAACCGCCTCCCAGATGGCTGCCGCCGCCCCGGCTGGCGGCACGTAGATGACGGAAACCGTGGCGCCCGTCTTGGCGGCCGCATCCTTGACCGAACCGAAGATCGGGATACCGAAGATGGCCTCGCCAGCCTTCTTCGGATTCACGCCGGCGACGAAGCAGTTCTTGCCGTTCGCGTATTCCTGGCACTTCTCGGTATGGAACTGCCCGGTCTTGCCGGTGATGCCCTGCGTGATGACCTTGGTGTCTTTGTTGATCAGTATGCTCACTTGAACTCCTTCACCACCTGAGCGCCGTTATGCCAGACCGACTTCGGCCAGGCCCGCCGCCCCTGTGTCTTGTTGTTTGACCTGACGAGGGATTACTTGACGGCGGCCACGACTTTTTGCGCCGCCTCGGCCATCGTGTCGGCGCTGATGATCGGCAAGCCGGACTCGGCCAGCATCTTCTTGCCGAGTTCTTCGTTGGTGCCCTTCATCCGGACCACCAGCGGCACGCTGAGATTGGTCGCGCGGCAGGCGGTGATCACTCCGGTGGCGATCGTGTCGCATTTCATGATGCCGCCGAAGATGTTCACCAGGATCGCCTTGACCTTGGTGTTCTTGAGCATGATCTTGAAGGCTTCGGTCACCTTCTCGGGGGTGGCACCACCGCCCACGTCCAGGAAGTTCGCCGGCTCGGCGCCATAGAGCTTGATGGTGTCCATCGTGGCCATCGCCAGACCGGCGCCGTTGACCAGGCAACCGATGGTGCCATCCAGGCTGATATAGGCCAGGTCGAACTTGCTGGCTTCGACTTCGGCCGGGTCCTCTTCGTCCAGGTCGCGGTAAGCCACGATTTCCTGCTGGCGGAACAGTGCGTTCGAGTCGAAATTGAACTTGGCGTCGAGCGCCTTGATGCCGCCATTGCCTTCGAGGATCAATGGATTGATCTCGACCAGCGACGCATCTGTCTCCATATAACAACGGTAGAGCTTCTGCAGCACGTCGACACATTGCGCCGTGGATCCGGCGGGCACGCCGATGCCATTGGCCAGTTCCTTGGCCTGTGCCTCGGTCAGGCCGGCGGCCGGGTCGACGAAAACCTTGAGAATCTTCTCGGGCGTGGCATGTGCCACTTCCTCGATGTCCATGCCGCCTTCGGAGGACGCCATGATGGCGACCTTCTGCGTCGCACGGTCGGTGACCACCGAGACGTAATATTCCTTCTTGATGTCGGCACCGTCTTCGATCAGCAGACGACGCACCTTCTGCCCGAGAGGGCCGGTCTGGTGGGTGACCAGCTGCATGCCGAGGATTTCACCGGCCAGGGCCTTGACCTCGTCGATCGAGCGGGCCAGCTTGACGCCGCCACCCTTGCCGCGTCCGCCCGCATGGATCTGGGCCTTGACGACCCACACCGGGCCGCCGAGCTTCTGAGCGGCCTCGACCGCCTCCTGAACCGTGAACGCCGCAATGCCGCGTGGCACCGGGACGCCAAACTTGCGCAAGATTTCCTTGCCTTGGTACTCGTGAATCTTCATGAGGTTTCTCTCGGGATAGGAACAAACCCGCAGCACTGGCGAATGCACGCAAACGTCGGCCTTTAGCGGACACCGAAGCCGCCAAATGTATCATGCTGCATCGCGGCAATTGTCGGACCCCCATCTTGCGGGCAGCTGACCCGCCGGTGATGGAAGGGACCGCAACATGGCGAAAGTGTTCATTGACGGCGAAGCGGGCACCACCGGCCTGCAAATTCGGGAACGCCTGCAGGTTATGGCCGGCATCGAACTGGTCAGCATTGCACCGGAGCTGCGCAAGGACGCGCAGGCCAAGCGCGCGCTGATGGGCCAGGTGGACCTGGTCATCCTGTGCCTGCATGACGACGCAGCGCGCGAATCGGTGGCCATGATCGATGCGCTGGCCCGCGCGAGCGGCAAACCGGGCCCGCGCATCATCGACGCATCTACCGCACATCGCACCGCGCCGGATTGGATTTTCGGCTTTCCCGAGCTGAGTGCGGGCCAGGCGGCTGCGGTGGCCGGCGCACAGCGGGTCAGCAACCCGGGCTGTTATGCGACCGGCGCGATCGCACTGATTCGCCCGTTGATCGACGCCGGCCTGCTGCCGGCCGATTTCCCGCTCTGCCTGCCTGCGGTCAGCGGGTATTCGGGCGGCGGGCGCAGCATGATCGAGGCCCACGAAAGCGGCGCCGCTCCGGCGTTCGAAGTCTATGCACTGGGGCTCAAGCACAAACATGTGCCGGAAATCATGCGCCACACCGGCCTGACACGCCGCCCGCTGTTCATCCCCGCTGTCGGCAATTTCCGCCAGGGCATGTTGGTGGAGTTGCCACTGCATCTGGACACCTTGCCGGGCAAGCCTCAGGCGAAGGATTTGCACGACGCATTGGCAAAACACTACCAGGGCAGCGAATGGGTCACGGTGGAGCCGGCCGGTACCGACGGCAAACTCGATGCGCTGGCGCTGGTCGATACCAACAAGCTGGAGCTTCGGGTTTTTGCCAATGACGCGGCCAAGGACGGTTTCGCCCATGCCGTGCTGATCGCACGGCTCGACAACCTGGGAAAAGGTGCCAGTGGCGCCGCGGTCCAGAATCTGAAGCTGATGCTGGGGCTTTGACGCCTGCACGCCGGCAGCCTGTGCGTTGCCGGCTTCAGCCGACGTCTTCGTCGCCCATCGAGTCGCCTGCGCCGGACACCACGCGGCGGATGGTGTCGCCGGCAAATCCACGCGCTGCCAGAAACCGCACCTGACGTGCACGCTCTGCTGCCATGCGGGCCGGATCGCCTTCGATGCCGCTGCTGGCAGTTTGCGAGGCTGCGAACTTCTTGCGCCAGACTTCGCGGGCGCGTTGCAGTTCGCTGACCTGCAATCCGGCCACCGCTTGGCGAATCGCATCCACCGGCAAGCCCTTGGCCTGCAGCTCCTGGCGGATCCGGCCGGCGCCGAGCCTGCCTGCGCGGCGATGGATCACCGACGCGACGACCCGCGTTTCGTCGATGAACCCTTTGGCCTGCAAACCATCGAGCACGTGGTTCAGCTCACCGGGGCTGGTCTCGAAACGCTGCAACTTGCGCGCCAGTTCCAGCCTGGAATGTTCGCGTGTGGCCAGCAGGCGCAGCGCGCGACCCTTGAGGGATGGTGGTGGAACTGGCACGCGAGCGGAAAATGCTGGCTGCAACGATGCGCGATGCCGGTGATCAGTCGGCTTTTTTGCCCTTGGCCTTGGCAGCCGCCTCGGCCACTGCCTCGGTTTTTTCAGGCAGCAACGGGATCCCCAGCGACTCGCGCACCTTGTTCTCGATCTCGCGCGAGAGGTCCGGGTTTTCACGCAGGAATTCACGTGCGTTGTCGCGGCCCTGGCCGATCTTCTCGCCGTTGTAGGCATACCAGGCACCCGACTTGTCCAGGATCTGGGCGTTCACACCCATGTCGATGATCTCGCCGTGGCGGCTGATGCCTTCGCCGAACAGGATGTCGAATTCGGCTGTCTTGAACGGTGGTGCCACCTTGTTCTTGACCACCTTGACCTTGGTTTCGTTGCCGATCGCCTCGTCGCCCTTCTTGATCGTGCCGGTACGGCGGATGTCCAGCCGCACCGAGGCGTAGAACTTCAGCGCATTGCCGCCGGTGGTGGTTTCGGGGCTGCCGAACATGACGCCGATCTTCATGCGGATCTGGTTGATGAAGATCACCATGCAGTTGGTCTTCTTGATGTGCGCGGTGAGTTTGCGCAGCGCCTGGCTCATCAACCGTGCCTGAAGGCCGGGCAGGGAGTCGCCCATCTCGCCTTCGAGTTCGGCCTTGGGCGTCAGCGCGGCAACCGAGTCGATGACGATCAGGTCGACCGCACCGGAGCGCACCAGCGAGTCGACGATCTCCAGCGCCTGCTCACCGGTGTCGGGCTGGCTGATCAGCAGGTCTTGCAAATTGACGCCGAGTTTTTGTGCGTACTGGATGTCCAGTGCATGCTCGGCATCGACAAACGCACACTGGCCACCGGTTTTCTGCATCTCGGCGATCGCCTGCAGTGTCAGCGTGGTCTTGCCGGACGACTCGGGGCCGTAGATCTCGACCACCCGCCCGCGCGGAAGGCCGCCGACGCCCAAAGCGATATCCAGGCCCAGCGAGCCGGTCGACACCACCTGGATGTCCTCGATCACTTCGCCTTCACCCAGGCGCATGATCGTGCCCTTGCCGAACTGTTTCTCGATCTGGGCCAGTGCAACCTGCAGCGCCTTGGCTTTTTCGCTATTGACAGGGATGGGGTTCTTGACAGGGGCGTCCATGGGAATTTCCTTTGAAAACAAGGGCTTGAGAAATGAATCGAATCTGGCTTTATCAACAGGCTGGATACTTGAACAGTAGTTTAATCGGCTTTGTTGAATCTGGTAAATACAATTTTTAGTCAATTTGATTTACTATTTCCCATGCCGACCGACACCACCGTGCACAACTGGCGCCATACCCATCTGGGCCGCTTGACCGAACTGGCACGCCAACGCTTCGATGCCAGGGTGCTCACGCTGATGGCCCACAACGACGAACTGGCATTGGCGCTGTCGCATCTTGCCGCACGGGGCCAGCTGGGCGCATCCCACATTCAGATCACGCGCCACCTGCCGGTGGGCGGCTGCCGCCTCACCGTGCTGGCCGACCATGCAGGCATCACCAAGCAGGCCATGGGCAAGCTGGTCGACCAATGCGAAGCATGGGGCCTGGTCGCGCGCAGCGCCGACGCGCGTGATGCGCGCGCGATTCAGGTCGCATTCACCGACACCGGCCGGCAATGGCTCGCAGCCTATCGCCAGGCCGTGGTGCAGGCCGAGGCGGAATTCCGCAGCGCCGTCGGCGACGAGGTCGCCACCGTGGTGCTGCTCGGGCTCGAAGTCTATGTCGGCTGACATTGCAGAGGACAAGGGTCAACCCGGCTGGTTCGATGGGGCTTGCAAGCCTAGAATTCACACCATTGAACGGATCATCGCGTCACCCACAGTGACAAGGAGACAGGCATGCGGATCTTGATCGCCGAAGACGATGGCGTTTTGGCTGACGGATTGCTGCGCGCGCTGCGCGGCACCGGCGCTGTGGTGGATCACGTGGCCACCGGCACCGAGGCCGACGCCGCGCTGCTGACCAACAAGGAATTCGACTTGCTGATCCTGGATCTGGGCCTGCCCAGGATGCACGGCCTGGAGGTCTTGCGCAAGCTGCGTGCCCGCGGCTCTACATTGCCGGTGCTGATCCTGACCGCCGCCGACAGCGTCGAGGAACGTGTCAAGGGACTCGATTTCGGCGCCGACGACTACATGGCCAAACCCTTCAGCCTGCAGGAGCTCGAGGCGCGGGTGCGCGCCCTGTTGCGCCGGCGCATGGGAGGGGCCAGCGACAACATCCGGCACGGGCCGCTGGTCTACGACCAGGCCGGGAGGGTCGCCACGATCGACGGCCAGATGATCGATCTGTCCGCGCGTGAACTCGGTCTGCTCGAAGTGCTGTTGCAGCGCGCCGGGCGCATGGTCAGCAAGGACCAGCTGGTCGAACGCCTGTGTGAATGGGGCGATGAGGTCAGCAACAATGCGATCGAGGTATATGTCCATCGTCTGCGCAAGAAGATCGAGAAGGGTCCGATCCGCATCGCCACCGTGCGCGGCCTGGGTTATTGCCTCAAGCTGCTGCCCAGCGGATCGACACAGGACGCAGCCCGGGAAACGCCAGTCGCGTGAAGCTGTTTCAGCGCGAACAGCGTTCGCTGTTCGGCGAAATCCTGGACTGGATGCTGACACCGCTGCTGCTGCTGTGGCCGATCAGCCTGGTGCTGACCTGGTTCGTGGCCCAGACCGCGGCCGGCAAACCCTTCGACCAGGCGCTCGAATACAACGTCGGTGAACTGGCCGCGCTGGTCACGGTGCAGGAACAGCAGCTGGTATTCACGTTACCACTGCCGGCCTATAAACTGCTGCGCACCGCCGAGTCCGATACCGTCTACTACCAGGTCATCGGTGCCGGCGGCGAACTCGTCAGTGGCGAACGCAATCTGCCGCTGCCGCCTGCATCGGAAGGCCCGTTCTTCAGCGAGGTGCGCGTGCGCGACGCCGACTACCACGGCGACAGCATACGGGTCGCCTACAAGTGGCTGGCGGTTGACCTGCCAGGCGCCAGGCCGGTACTGGTGCAGGTGGCCGAGCCGCTGGACAAGCGGGCCATGCTGGCCACCGAAATCGTCAAGGGCGTGATGTTGCAGCAGTTCATCATCCTGCCATTGGCCGTGTTGCTGGTCTGGCTCGGGCTGGCATACGCCATCAAGCCCCTGAACCAGCTCGAGGAACGCATCCGTGCACGCAAGCCCGACGATCTGAGCCCGCTGGACGACAGCTCCGTGCCCGAAGAGGTTGCGCCGCTGGTGTCGTCCGTCAACGACCTGCTGCAACGGCTCAAGCGCTCGATCGAACACCAGAAGCGCTTTCTCGCCGACGCCGCGCACCAGCTCAAGACCCCGCTGGCCGGGCTGCGCATGCAGGCCGACCTGGCGCAGCGCGAAGGCATGAGTGCCGACGAATTCAAGCAGACGCTGCGCCAGATCGGCAAAGCCAGCGTGCGAGCGACCCACACTGTGAACCAGTTGCTGGCGCTGGCGCGTGCCGAAGGCAGCAACACGGCCATGTCGCGCCAGCCCTGCGACCTTGCCGAACTCACGATCGAGGCTGTGCACGACTGCCTGCCCCGCGCCATCGAGAAATCCATCGACCTGGGTTACGAAGGTGCAGAGCCGGGTACCAAGGGCGTCGAAATCGACGGCAACCCGACCCTGCTGTCCGAACTGATCCGCAACCTGCTGAACAACGCCATTCACTACACGCCGTCCGACCCGGACCATCCGGGTGTCGTGACTGCACGCGTGCTGGCCGACCCGTTCGGCAAGGTGCTGCTGCTGCAGGTGGAGGACTCCGGCCCCGGCATTGCAGTGGCCGAGCGCGAGATGATCTTCAAGCCGTTCTACCGGGTGCTGGGCAGCGGCGTCGACGGCTCCGGCCTGGGGCTGCCGATCGTGGTCGAGATCGCGCAGCTGCACCGCGCCCGTGTCAGCGTCGACGATGCGCAGCCACGCCACGACCCGCCGGGCTCGCTTTTTGTCGTACGCTTTGACACATCACGCGAGGGCTCCGAGCCATCAGGCCCGGGGTAAGGCCGTGGTAAGTGCCTGCCCGTAAGGTCTACCGGCAGGCAAATGCCGCACGTTGGCATGCGGCAATGCAAGGTGCTGCCACAAGGCATCGACAACCGGTCAAAAAGGAGACAAGGACGCAATGCACAGAACACGCGGTTCGCAACGTCTGCTGGCGCTGTTTTTCGCCGGCATGATGGCACTCAACTATCCCTTGCTGGCCTTGTGGGACCCGCAGGCCCGCCTCTGGGACCTGCCGCTGTTCCCCACTGCCTTGTTTGCCTTGTGGGCCATGCTGATCGCCGCCATGGCCTGGCTGCTGGAAAACTCCGGCGACTAGCGCCGCACGCCGATGTTGTCCGTCCCCCTGGTCGTTGGCGCCTCGTTTGCCTACCTGCTGCTGCTGTTCGGCGTGGCCAGCTACGGCAACTGGCGCGGCGCCCAGGGGCGCTCGGTGATCGACAACGCATGGGTCTATGCACTGTCGATGGCGGTGTATTGCACCGCCTGGACCTACTTTGGCAGTGTCGGGCGCGCGGCCAGCGCCGGCATCTGGTTCCTGCCGATCTACCTGGGCCCGACGCTGGCGATGGTGCTGGCCTGGGTGGTCGTGCGCAAGATGCTGCGTATCGCCAAGAGCTACCGCATCACCTCGATTGCCGACTTCATCGGCAGCCGCTACGGCAAGAGCCCGACGCTGGCTGGCCTGGTGACGCTGATCACGGTCGTCGGCATCATTCCCTATATCGCGCTGCAACTCAAGGCCGTGTCTGTGGGCTACGCCGTGATGACGACCTTGCCCGGATCATCGCCAGCCCCGGTCGGCGACTGGTGGAACGACAACACCTTGTACTTTGCGTTGGCGCTGGCCGCGTTCACGGTGGTGTTCGGTGCGCGCCGACTCGATGTGTCCGAGCAGCACCAGGGCATGGTCGCCGCCATCGCGTTCGAGTCCATCATCAAGCTGCTGGCGTTTCTGGCGGTCGGCATTTTCGTCACCTACAGCCTGTTCGACGGCATGGGCGACATCTTCGATCGCGCGCGCGCCGTGCCGGAAATCGCCTCCTTGTTCGGCAACGCTGGAACGTTCGACTACGGTCAATGGTTCTCGCTCACCTTGCTGGCGATGTTGTCCGTGGTGTTGCTGCCGCGCCAGTTCCAGATCATGGTGGTCGAGAACGTCGACGAGCGCCACCTGCGCCGCGCCGCCTGGGTTTTCCCGGCCTACCTGCTGCTGATCAACATCTTTGTATTGCCGGTGGCGATCGGCGGCCTGCTGCTGTTCGGTTCGGGGACGATGGACCCGGAGGCGTTTGTGCTGTCGCTGCCACTGGCCAGCGGACAACATGCGCTGGCGCTGCTGGCTTTCATCGGAGGCCTGTCGGCCGCCACCGGCATGGTGATCGTGGAGTCGATCGCCGTCTCCAGCATGGTGTGCAACGACCTGGTGATGCCGCTGCTGCTGCGCACCCGGCGCTTCGGCGCGCGGGCCCACGGCGATCTGACCCGCCTGTTGCTGGGAATCCGGCGCAGCGTGATCTTCGGCATCATGCTGCTGGGCTACAGCTACTTTCACTGGGCCGGCGAAGCTTATGCACTGGTCAGCATCGGGCTCATCAGTTTTGCCGCGGTGGCGCAGTTCGCGCCGGCATTGTTCGGAGGCATGTACTGGCGCGGCGGCACCCGCGACGGTGCCATGGCCGGCCTGCTGCTCGGCTTCGGCCTGTGGAGCTATACGTTGATGTTGCCGTCGATCGCCAAGTCCGGCTGGTTGCCAACCGCGTTCCTGGAGCACGGCCCCTGGGGCATAACATGGCTCAAGCCCGAGCAGCTGTTCGGCCTCTCGGGCATGGACAACCTGACCCATTCGCTGTTCTGGAGCCTGTGCGCGAACCTCACAGCGTACGTGGTGTTGTCGCTGTGGCGCGGACCCACGCTGGCCGAAACCAGCCAGGCGCTGCTGTTCGTCGAGGCGTTTCAGCGCAATCGCCGCACCGAGCCGGTGTTCTGGCGCGGGCGGGCGCGGGTGCAGGACCTGCTGGCGCTGACCACCCGCTTCATCGGCGGCACCCGCGCGCAACACCTGTTCGAAGAACAGGCACAACGCCTGGGCGTGAAGAAAATCGAGCAGATCGAACCCGACGCCTTACTGGTCCGCCAGGTCG
>Ga0073904_10001669_pt1 | contig 16572 bp, 14 predicted proteins | sample KloWWTrecipitate_FD_66668 | JGI IMG/M metagenome (GOLD analysis project Ga0073904, IMG submission 66668) | Active sludge microbial communities from Klosterneuburg, Austria, studying microevolution and ecology of nitrifiers - Klosterneuburg... | ecosystem: Engineered > WWTP > Aerobic digester >... | reverse complement strand
CCCACCTCCTCCTGCGCGACCATGAACCCCCATCCATCCCCCGGAGAGTGCCCCCGTGGCAGATACCCTCGCCCCCGGCCTCTGGTGGCTCCACGGCACCCGCGGCTCCAACGTCTTCCTCGTTGCCGCCGATGATGGCCAACTCGCCCTGGTCGATACCGGCTTCGCCTCCAGTACGCCCGCCATCCTGCGCGAAATCACCGCACTTGGCGCCACTGTTTCTGCCATCCTCCTCACCCACAAGCACCGCGATCACGCCGGCTCCGCCGCCGAACTCCAGCGCCAGCTCGGAGCGCGCATCTACGCCGGCCGCGGCGATTGCTTCGAACGTAATGGCCGTCTCTACCTCCGCTCCACAGTCGGCCGGACTCACGTTGGCCGGTTCGTCGCCGGCAGCGTTCGCCGGGCGCGGGGCGGAGCCGCCATAGCCGTCGATGTGCCCATCACCTCTGACACCGAGATCCTCCCCGGCATTCGCGCCGTTCCCACCCCCGGTCACACCCCGGGCTCATGCTGCTTTATCGTCGATCGCCTCGGTGCGGCCTTCGTCGGCGATCTCGTCATCAGCCACCATGGCGAGCTCACCCGCTCGATGCGCATGGCCAACCACGACGACGACCAGTACCTCGAAGCACTTCGCCAGTTCGGTGCAATCGCCCCCCCAACGGGACTCCCCGGCCACGGCACACCGATCATGGAGGGTTTTGGCGATGCCCTGCGTACCCTGGCCGGCCTTCCCCGCAGGCCGTTTGGCCTTGGCACCGCTCGCGAACGCATCTTCCGGATGGCCGGGTTCAGCCGCCAGCTCTCGCGCAAACGCCCCCACCTTCACGGCAACAGCTCCGATGGCGCATCGAGCGAATCGGGCACCGGCACGCACCGCTAACCTTCCGGAGGCACACTCGGTTTCATGAATCCCTATATCCTCGTGATTGGTCATGCCGCGGCGGCCGGTGAAGCCCCCGCCAACACCCTCGCCGGCGTTCGCGCCAGCCTCGGCGCCGCTGCCGAAGCCATGGAAATTGATGTCCAGCTCTGCGCCGGGGGCGTGCCCGTCCTCATGCATGACAACACCGTCGATCGCACCACCAACCTCAGCGGTCTCGTCATGGAACGTACCCTCGCCGAACTCCAGTCCGCCGATGCTGGCGATGGCGAGCCTGTCCCAACGCTCGACCAGGTGCTCGAGCTTGCCGCCGGTCGCCTCACCGTCATGTGCGAGCTGAAGGCAACCCCCGGCGACCCCGACCAGGACCAGCGCTGCGTCGATGCGGTCGTCGCCGTAATCCGCAAGCACAACGCCGAATCCTGGACCGCCATCCACTCGTTCAATCCCGAGATGGTCGATCGCGCCCGCCGGACCGAGCCCCGCATTTCGGCGACCATCATCTCGCCGCCCGTCGCCGGTGAAGCTCTCGATCGGCTCCTGGGCGCACTCCTGAAGAGGGGGGGCCAGGCAGTCTCGGTCCACCATGCCGCCGTCGACCGTGAACTCATGGAAAAGGCAAAAAGGCGCCAGGTGACCGTCTGGTGCTGGACCGTTGATTCGCCCTCCGATTGGGCACGAGTCGCCGAAGCCGGTGTCGATGGCATCATCACCAACGTTCCCCACCGGCTCCGCGAGTGGCTTGCAGCGCGGTAAGCGCCCTCAGTCCTGCCTCGGCCCCGTGTACACCACCTCGAACAGGACGTGGTCCGGCGATTCGAACATCACCTGGTAATACGTCTGGTCCGGCCCCTGCGCGAACTCCGGGCGATGCCTTGGCGTCTCAAAAAGTGCGGCAACTCCCCGCCCTGCCAGGTAGGCCGCCGCCGCATCCACGTCCGCCTGCGATTCGGCGCCAATCCCGATGTGGTTCACGCCCGGCCCGTCGTAGTCGTTTGCCACGTCCTTCACTTCGCCGATGAACCACAGACTGGCCCCGTTCGTACCACCAAGGCCGATGTACGCCTCATCCTCCAGCAATGTCGTCCAGCCGAGGAACGAGATGACCTCGCGATAGAACGGGAGGTTCTCCTTCCGGACGTTTACCTGGATGTGCGCGAGCGATGTCTGCATGGCCTCTTTCTCCTGCCTTCAGTTGAAGAAGGGCAGGATAGAACAAACGTTCGGCACAATGCAACAAGTTTCTTTGGGGCCCCGTTGGCCGCCACCGGTTACCAGCTCCCGCCGCCGCCGCCACCGCCGCCGCCGCCGCTCGACCCGCCCGAAAACCCGGAGCCGCCGGATGACTGCGTGCTCGCAAGCGTGCTCGATACCGAGCTCGAGAATCCCTGCAGCCCGCTCGAAAACGCCGCCACCCGGAAGGCCCCGGTACCCGAATACCAGGAGGAAGTTGACTGCGCGACCTGGTCATCCAACCCTTCGAATGCCTCGGCCCACTTCGAAACGCAACCGAAAACGATGGCGAACGGCAAATACCGCGCGAAGATGTTCTCCTGCTCGTTGAACTCCTGGCGGTGCGTCTCGGCAGTCGCGATGTAGAGCCGGAACCCGAGCACCCGGCGCAGCATCTCGCTCCCCGCCGCCGTTCGCCGCGCCATCGAACGCGAAAGGATGAGCATCGCCAGGCCCGCCGGCAGAAGTCCCAGCGGCATCAGCCCCCGGTGGAGCCAGTACCCGGCAAACGCCGCCAGCCCCGCGCCCGTGAGCAGCATGCTTATCGCGACGACCACCCACATCCCGCGAGCCGTCTCCGGCTTCATCGTGAACCATTTCCGGGCCATCGCATCGTTGTAGATCAGCTCCTTGGCGCTCTCCAGGTCCGCCGCGAACTTGTACTTCAGGTCCGAAAGCTCCACCTCGTCGCCGCTCTCGAAGAGTGAATTCAGCACCTTCGCTTCGAAGCTGTTCAGCCCCGTCGCGTCCAGCTTCTTCGTCAGCTTCCAGTCGTTCCGCCCGAACCAGCCCTTCTTTGGCAACTCGGTGATATGGAGATGCCCGCGCACCGCCAGGTCGATCACCGTTGCCGTCACGTCCAGCGTGTCCGCCCGTTCGTCCAGCAATACACCCATCTGGGCGGGCCGGAGGTCCTCTGGCGGCAGGAACTCCACCACGATGTCCTTCCGCGCGAAGAGCGGCCGGGTCTGCTCCTCCGGGTTGTTCGTGAGGTAGTACACCGATGTGTGGGTCCGGTCGCGCCCGTGCGTCCACCAGGCCGCCCCGACGAGCACAACGCCCGCCCCGAGGCTCCCAAAAAGGCCGAACCATTCCCATACATCGAACGTGAAGAGATCCCCCGCGGTCAGGCGGTCCTGCAGCACCGGCGGATCCATCTGCACGATCCCTTGCTGCCAGCCGACCGCCACCGTCACCTGCTCCCCCTCGGTCAGTGCCCGGCTACTGCTGAAGGTTGCGACGTTTCCGGCCGCCTCAAAGCGGCAGGGGTCAGTGAAGCCCGTGTAGCCTTCGTAGCATGTCGCGAACACTTCCGCCCGCCGCGGCAGCGTCACCGTCATCGCGAACGACTCAATCGTCACCGGCCACACTCCGCTCGCATCCCAGTACAGCTCGCCGTGGTCGTCGTAGGCATCGAGTGCGCCGCTAACCGTGTAGGTAATCACATAATCCTGCGGCCCGGAGATGACCACGTCCGCATCGCCGATCTTCACCGTCACCTTGCCGGATTCCCGCTGCACTTCATATTTCCACGGGCTCCCATCGAGCCGCGTCACGCTCTTGATCTTATATGAGTACTCCCGGTTGTAGCCCCCCGGGCACGGATAGACGGGCTGCTGCGCCTCGGCGATCGGATCCGCGCACGAAACCCGTTCGAAAAAGTATCGGAAGATCCCATGCTTGCTCAGTGGCCCGAAGTCCGCCCGGATCGTCTCCTTCGCCGTGATCGTGCCGTCCTCGTCAATCGTGTAGTCGATGGAGAAAGCCGTGATCGTCCAGCCCTCGTCCGCTCTCACAACGCCAGGGAAAAGCAGAACCGGCGCCAGCGCGCAGATCACCGTGACAAGGAGGGCCAGTCGCCGCATACCGCGCCATTCTAACCGCGCGGCGCTCTTGGCGTTAAAGACAGGGCTCGCCGCCCGCCTTATGATCGTACTCACTGTCGAACCGCCCGCCGGCCTTGCAGGCGCGGGCTACGCAAACCCCAAGGAATGGTGCATGGAACCGTTTGACTACGTCGCCCCTCGGACGTTGAGTGATGCCATGGCGGCGCTCAACGACGGCCGGCGCACCCTCATGCTCGCCGGGGGCACCGATCTCATCATCCAGCTGCGAGAAGGCCGCCGGCAGTGCGACCAGGTGCTCGATCTGAAGCACATCCCCGAAATGATGGCCCTCCGGTTTTCCCCGGATGGCTCCCTCGAAATAGGCGCGGCGGTCCCGCTCGCCGCCATCTACGAACACCCGGAAATTCGCGCCAACTTCCCCGCCCTGGTTGATGCAGCATCGATCATCGGCGGGACCGCGGTTCAGTCCCGCGCGAGCCTCGGCGGCAACCTCTGCAATGCCAGCCCCGCGGCGGATTCCCCGCCGGCCCTCATGGTGCTCGGCGCCACCGTCGTCATCGCCTCGCCCGCCGGAACCCGTGAGATCCCCGTGGAAGACCTGTTTGCCGGGCCGGGCCAGAATTCCCTGCAGCCCGGCGAACTCATGGTCAGCGTCCGCGTGCCGGCACAACCCGCCCGCTCCGCTGCCTTCTACCACCGCTTCATCCCCCGCAACGAAATGGATATCGCAGTGGCAAGCGCTGGCGTCCGCATCCAGCTCGCATCCGATGGCGCAACCATCGCCGATGCCCGTGTCGCCCTCGGCGCAGTCGCGCCAACGCCCATCCTTGTACCGGCCGCCGGGGCCGCCCTCATCGGCCGCCCCCCGGGCCCCGCGGCCTTTGCCGCGGCGGGTGAAGCGGCGGCAAAGGCCGCGACGCCTATCGACGACATGCGGGGCGGTATCGCCCAGCGCAAGCACCTCGCGAAGATACTGACCATCCGCGCACTCGAAGGAGCCCTTGCCCGGCTCGGGGAGGCCAACTAGCCCATGGCGAAGATGCATATCCAGACCCGTATCAACGGCGAAGACATCGAGTTCCTGGCCGAGCCGCGCCAGAGTCTGCTCGAAGTCCTCCGCGATGAGCTCGGCCTCACCGGCACCAAGGAAGGCTGTAACAACGGCAACTGCGGCGCCTGCAGCATCATCATGAACGGCCGCGTGGTCAATTCCTGCTGCGTTCTCGCGGTCGAGACCGCCAGCGCCGAACTGACCACCATCGAAGGTGTCGCCCGGGGCGGAGAGCTCCACCCGCTGCAGCAGGCGTTTCTCGAAGAAGCTGCCCTCCAGTGCGGCATCTGTACGCCCGGCTTCATCATCTCGGCCAAGGCGCTCCTCGAGCACGAGCCCAACCCCGATGAAGAGCGCGTGCGCTTCTGGCTTGCAGGCAACCTCTGCCGCTGCACTGGCTACGACAAGATTGTGAAGGCTGTCCTCAAGGCTGCCAATCAGATGCAGGAGGCGCGTTAGCATGACCACCACCGATCGCCCCGCCTACTCCGTTATCGGAACGCGTCCGATCCGCCCCGATGGCGTCGAGAAGGTCACCGGCAAGGCCCGCTTCGGCCCCGATGTCTACTTCCCCGGGCTTCTCCACGCGAAGATTCTGCGCAGCCCGCACGCCCACGCCCGCATCATCTCCATCGATACGGCTGCCGCCGAAGCCTACCCCGGCGTTCTCGCCGTCTGCACGAACCGGGACCTGCCGACTGCCGCAGACAAGATTGAGGAGCTCGGTGAGAGCGCCGTCAACCTCCGCGAAGTCAGCGATAACGTACTCGCCTCGCACAAGGTGCTATACCGCGGTCACGCTGTGGCCGCGGTAGCCGCCGCTAATCCACACGTGGCCGAACTCGCCCTCGCTCGCATCAAAGTCGAGTACGAGGTCCTTCCCCCCGTCCTGGATGTGCGCGATGCCATGCGCGACGACGCCCCGCTGCTCGATGACACCCGGCGCACCAAAACCCTGATGACCCGCGAAGTTGGCGAAAAACCCTCCAACATCGCCACCTACAACCGCTTCGAAGGCGGCGATGTCGAAGCCGCCTTTGCCGCCGCCGATGTCGTCGTCGAACGCGAGTTCACCACGAAGATGGTCCACCAGGGCTACATCGAACCGCACAGCTCCACCGCCAACTGGAACTCCGATGGCACCCTCACCATCTGGACCAGCACCCAGGGCGCCTTCGCCGCGCGTGGCGTCATCGCCCAGGTTCTGCGCCTGCCCCTCTCCCAGGTTCGCGTGGTGCCAATGGAGATTGGCGGAGGTTTCGGTGGCAAGACCCCCATTTACCTCGATCCCGTCGCCGCCATCCTCTCCCGCAAGACCGGGCGTCCCGTCAAAGCCACCATGAGCCGGGCCGATGTCTTCCAGGGCAGCGGCCCCACCAGCGGCACCTACATGAAGCTGAAGGCAGCTGCCAGCGGCGATAAGCTCACCGCAGTCCAGGCCACCCTTTGCTTCGAAGCCGGCGCGTTCCCCGGCTCGTCCGTCGGCGCTGGCTGCATGACCATGCTCGCCCCCTACGTCGTCGATAACTTCCAGCTCCATGCCTACGACGTTGTCGTAAACAAGCCGAAAGTTGCCGCCTACCGTGCCCCCGGCGCCCCGCCGGCCGCGTTCGCCATCGAAAGCGTCGTCGATGAACTCGCCCACCGCCAGGGCATCGACCCCCTCGAATTCCGCCGCGCAAATGCATCCCGGCAGGGAACGAAGATGGTCACCGGCATGCCCTTCGCCCGCATTGGCAACGAAGAAGTGGTCGAGGCCGCCATCAACTCGCCCCATTACCGATCACCCATCGAAGGCCCCAATCGCGGCCGTGGCGTGGCCTCAGGCTATTGGTTCAACGGTGGCATGCAGTCGAGCGTGGTGGTCGCCATCAACAACGATGGCACCGTTAACCTCATCGAAGGCTCCACCGATATCGGCGGCTCCAGGGCCTCGCTCTCCATGCAGCTCGCCGAGACCCTCGGCATCCCCTACGAGTCCATCCGCGCGGCCGTCGCCGATACCGACTCAATCGGACATAACGACGTGACCGGTGGCAGCCGCACCACGTTCGCCACCGGGCTTGCCGTCTACGAGGCCGGCATGGACATCCGCCGCCAGATGATCGCCCGGGCCGCGAAACTCTGGGGAGTCGCCGATGAAGATGTCGTCTACGAGGCGGGCGCGCTGCATTGCCTCAAGGATTCGACCAAAGACCTAACCTTCAGCGAGATGGCTGCCCAGTCCGCCCGGACCGGTGGCCCCATCGCCGGCAAGGCATCCCTCCTCGCCCGCGGCGCCGGTGCTGCCTTTGCTACCCACATCGTCGATGTCGAAGTCGATCCCGGCACCGGCAAGACCACTATCCTCCGGTACACCGCCGTCCAGGATGTCGGAACCGCCATCCACCCCTCCTACGTCGAGGGCCAGATTCACGGCGCCGTTGCACAGGGCATCGGCTGGGCCCTTAACGAAGAGTACGTCTACGACGAGAGCGGAAGGATGCTCAACGCCAGCTTCCTCGACTATCGCATGCCCACCGCGCTCGATGTGCCGAACATCGAAACCGTCCTCGTCGAGGTCCCAAACCCCGGGCACCCCTACGGAGTCCGGGGCGTCGGCGAAGTCCCAATCGTCCCGCCCCTCGCGGCCATCGCCAACGCCATAGCCGATGCGACCGGGCACCGCTTCACCGACCTCCCGATCTCGCCTCGCCGTGTCGTCGAGGAGTTGAACGGGCTTACCTGATGGCCACCGTGGTCATCCCCGCCATGCTCCGGGCGTTCTGCGGCGGCGCCGCCGTGCTCGATATCCCCGGGGTGACGGTTGGCGGCCTCCTGCGCGAACTCGATCGCCGCTGTCCAGGCTTTTATGACCGCGTCGTCGAATCGGGCCGCCTCCGGCCCGACCTGGCCTTCGCGCTCGATGGCGAAGTGATGCCGCTCGCACTCCACGACTCCATCGGCCCGGCCGCCGAAATCACCATCGTCCCGGCAATCGGCGGGGGTTGAGCGTCACCAGTCCTGCCCGAACCGTTCCCGGTAGGTGACCTCGGCCACCGGTTTGCGGAGGTTCCGCCCAAACTCCCGGTCAGGCCAGCCCATCGGGATGATGGCATGCACAGCCATCGATTCCGGCAGCCCGAGCAGCGGCCGCAACTGCCCCTCGCGCGCTTTCCAGCGCGTAGTCAGCACCGTTCCCAGTCCGGCCGCCCGCGCCGCGAGCAGCAGGTTCTGCACCGCCGGGTAAATTGAGGCTCCCAGCGCGGCCATCGCCGCTTCACCCTCCCCAAACGCACGCTCCGAGCACACCACAATCAGCACTGGCACTTCGGCCCATGGCGTGTGCTCTGGCGCGCCCGGCCCATACATTCGCTCCCCCAGCTCATCGAAGATGGCCCCGAGCTGGCGCTTCGTCTCCCCATCACGGACGACGATGAAGCGCCACGGCTGTACGTTGCGGGCACTCGGCGCACGTGTTGCCGCCCGCAGCACGCGTTCGATGAGCCCATCGTCCACCTCCTGCGCCGTAAACGTCCGGATAGCCCGCTGACCTGCCATCAGCGATTCCGCCAGCTCCATCAGAGTCTGTTCCACGCAGTTCCCTCCCGCGAAAAGCCCCTCCCCCGTCAACGCCGGGGGAGGGGCGCACGAAGTCCCGCTGCCAGCCCTAGCCCCGGGGCAGCCCGAGGCCGCGGGTAGCGATGATGTTCCGCTGGATCTCGCTCGTTCCAGCCGCGATCGTCGCCGGCACCACCTGCAGGTATTCCATCGCCGCGCTGTTGCCCAGCGTCGTCTCGATGCCGTCGAACTTCCGGAACTGGCCCTTCATCCCGGTCAGGTGCATCTTCGTGAGTGCAATTCGCTGCGAAAGCTCCGAGCCGTACATCTTGCACATCGAAGCTTCCATGTTCGGCACGCCGCCGCGCGCCTGGATCGAGATGACCACGAACGAAAGCAGCTCGCAAACGGCGGTTTCCACCGCCCGGTCAGCGATCTCGAGCTTGTACGTCCGCCCAATCGATTCGCCCGCCGCATCCCGCTCGCGCGAATAGCGGGCGAGCTTCTCCACGTTCTTCCGCGCCGTGATCGCCCGTGCGATGTTCGATCGCTCGAAGTCGAGCGTTGTGGTGCCGACGTACCAGCCGCGGTTCTCCTCGCCGATCCGGTTCCGCATCGGCACGCGAACATCCTCAAAGAACACTTCGTTGAAGACGTGCCCGTTCGCCATGTTGATGAGCGGACGAACCGTAATGCCCGGCGTCTTCATATTCACCAGCAGGTAGCTGATCCCGCGGTGCTTCGGGGCATCCCCGTCGGTCCGCGCCATCATGAAAATCCAGTCGGCCCGGTGCGCGCCCGAGGTCCAGATCTTCTGACCGTTCACGACATAATCGTCACCATCGCGCACAGCCCGCGTCTGCAACGATGCCAGGTCCGATCCCGAGCCCGGCTCGCTGAAGCCCTGGCACCAGCCCACCTCGCCGCGCAGCATCGGCGGCAGATGCTCCGCCTTTTGCTCTTCCGTGCCGTGCAGCATGATCGTTGGGCCCACCAGGTTCAGCATCTGGCGGCTGGTCGGCGCTCCTGCCTCATGGAACTCCTGGTTCAGAACGAACTGCTCGAGCACCGACATGTCGGCCCCGCCGTACTTCTTCGGCCAGGCGGCCGCGATCCAGCCATTTTCGGCAAGCTTGTCGAGCCAGACTTTCGTCCGCCTCATGTCCGTCGGACCCTCCATCGAGTCCTCTTCTTCGCCGGGCTTCGATTGTGCCCGCCAGTTGCTATCGACGAACTGGCGCACCTGCGCGCGCCACGTCGCCAGTTCCGGTGTGTCCTGGAAACGCATAGGGAAAGCCTCCGGGGTATTGCGCAGCGGATTCTACACGCTTCCGTCCAACTGAGTGGTCAGCCTGGCCCAAACGCCACCGCCGCCGCCTCGCCCGAACGAACCGCCCCTTCGATGCATGCCTGGTGCGTCCAATCGCCAGCGAAGACGAGCGGCGGATGGCGCTGGTACGCCGCCATCCGCGTGAAGTGCCCGGGAGCCATCGTCGGCATCGCATGTTCCCAGCGCAATACGTACCGGACAGCCCACGCACCGGGTGGCGGGAGCCCCGGCGCGATCTTCTCCGCTGCGCTCCAGAGGTGGCCCGCCACTTCTTCATCCGGCATATCGATTAACTGCCGGCTGTACCGTTCGTTCCCGCTGATCAGCGCCCACTGCCAGCCCGGCGGACACCTGCCCCACGCCCCGTCGTCCGCCGATTGCCACTCAACGCTGGCGGCAAGCCCCATCGGCGCTGGACGCCGGTGAATGCGGGCCGGCGCCTCGCCCGGCATCGCGAGGTACAGCCGGCATTGCCCCGAATACGCGATCTGCTCGTATTCCAGCTGCGCCACCCAGCGCGGCTCGATCGCTCGTGTCACAAAATGCTTCCCCACCGGGGGCGGCACCGCCACGATGATTCCCCCGAAGGCGCTCCCCATGCTGTTCGCAACAACCTCCATCTGGCTGCCGCCCTGCCGGATCATCTCAACCCGGGCGTTCAATCGCACATCCAGGTGGCTCGCCAACCGCTTCCATGGCGCGTCCATCCCTCCCGGAAGTTGCAGGTGCTGTGCCCGGCTCGCCGCCACCCACGACCGAACGAACTCGGCCGATTGGCCCGAAAGCGGCGCATGCAACCCTCCGAACATCGGTTCGAACAGGTACTTCGCCGCCGCCGGGCTCACCTGTTTCAGGTGTTCCTCCGCCGTCTCCTGGTCGTTGAACGTCCGGAAGCCCAGGGGCGGATATCCCTCCAGCCACTCCAGCCAGCTTCGCAGCCGCGCGCGTTCCTCCGCCGGCACGATGTGCTGCCCCTCGGCCGTCCGCGGCAATCCCGGGCCCCGGTACGCTTTCCCGTTCACCAGGAGCTCCGGTTCGGTGCTCGCTCTTGCCGGTTCCACCTGCTCCCGCTCGCCGATCTCGTCGAGCAATGCCAGAGTCCGGGTGTACGCCGTCGTGATCGTCCGGGCGCCACCATCCAGGTAGTGCCCCGGCGCGAAGTGCTCCGTGTGAGCCCGCCCCCCGACGTACGGCTGCGCCTCGAACACCGTGATCCGGTGGCCCGCCTGGGTCAGCCGGTATGCGGCGGTCAGCCCCGCCGCGCCCGCACCGATAATCGCGATGCGCATGGCCCGAGTATAAAGTCCGCCACCGCTGAGAAAATCCCGCCCCGGTTTCCAGCCGGGGGTAGAATCTGGCGACATCCGGCAACGAACAGGGGGCACGGCGTATGGAGTGGCGAGATGATGGCACGGCAAGCATGGGAGTGCTGGAGCGCGGATTCCGGGTCCGGCGAAACAGCGAATCTCTTCCAGGCATCCTCTGGACACCCGCTGAAGCCGCCCGGCCACTCCCACTCGTCCTCATGGGGCACGGCGGCCAGAGCGAAAAGCGCAACCCCAATGGGCTCGCCCTTGCCCGCCGGTTCGTCAGGCGCCACGAAATCGCGGTTGCCGCAATCGATGCCATCGACCACGGCGAACGCGGCCCCATCGCCGCTACCGAAGACCCGGCGGGGCACCCGGATTACATCGCCCTTTGGAAACGGCCGGACACCTTTGATCGCATGGTGGCCGACTGGCAGGCGACGCTCGACGCCCTGGTCGGCTTGCCCGGCATCGACGGGGACCGCGTTGGCTACTGGGGCCTCTCCATGGGCACCATGCTGGGGCTGCCGTTGGTGGCGGCCGAACCGCGCATCAAAGCCGCCGTGCTCGGACTGTGCGGTTTCACCGGGTCCAGCGCCATCCGCGGGCGCTTTGGCGATCGCCACCGGGCGGACGCTCCGCGCATCTCGTGTCCCGCGCTCTTCGTGGTCCAGTGGGACGACGAGCGCTTCGGCCGCAATGGCGCGCTCGACCTGTTTGACCTGCTGGGCTCGAAGGACAAACGCCTCCACGCCTATCCCGGGCTCCATGCCGGGGTGCCGCCCGAGGGCACCGATGCGACCCGGGAGTTCCTCGCCGCACGGTTGTAGCGCTTCCCCTACGCCATCTCGCCCCAGTTGCGGCCCTGCTTCAGGTCCACCTTCAGTGGCACCTTCAGGGGCAGGCTGCCCGGCATCAGTCTGACGGAAAGCTCGCGAATCGCGTCCACCTCCTCTGCCGGGCACTCGAAAATGAGCTCATCGTGGACCTGGAGGATCATGCGGCTCCGAAGCTTGCGTTCCCGGAGCTCGTCGTCCACGCGGATCATGGCGACCTTGATGATGTCCGCCGCAGTGCCCTGGATGGGCATGTTGATCGCTTCACGCTCGGCCGCCGAGCGGACCTGGAAGTTGGTGCTCCGGATGGCCGGGAGGTACCGCCGCCGCCCGAACAGCGTCTCGGCATAGCCCTTCTCGCGCGTCGATGCGAGCGTCGTCTGCTGCCACATGGCAATGCCCGGGAAGCGCCGGTAGTACGTGCTGATGAACGCCTCAGCCTCTTCGCGGGTCATCCCGGTGCGGCTGGCGAGTCCAAACTCGCCCATGCCATAGGCGATCCCGAAGTTCACCATCTTCGCCGTGTCGCGCATCTGCCGGGTCACATCGCCCGGTTCCACCCCGTACACGGTGGCGGCGGTCGCCCGGTGGATGTCCTGGTCCGCAAGGAAAGCCTGGATCAGCCCGGCGTCTTCCGTGATGTGCGCAAGCACGCGCAGTTCGATCTGCGAGTAGTCGGCCGCCACGAACCACGCGTCATCGAAGTGGGCCGCCACAAACGCCCGCCGGATGTCCCGTCCCGTATCGGTGCGCACAGGAATGTTCTGCAGGTTCGGGTTGGTGCTGCTCAGCCGCCCCGTCGATGCCACCGTCTGCTGGAAATCGGTGTGGATGCGTCCGTCTTCGGCGATCGTCCCCGGGAGCGCGTCCGTGTAGGTCGATTTCAGCTTTGTGAGTTCGCGGTACTGGAAGATGAGGTCGATGATCGGCGCAACCGGGCGCAGGCCTTCGAGCGCGCGCTGGTCGGTGCTATAGCCCTGCGTGGTCTTGCGCGTTTTCGGCAGGCCGAGTTCGCCGAAGAGGATGTCGCTCAGTTGCTTCGGGCTGCCGATGTTGAACTCGTGGCCGACCGTGGAGTAGATCTCGCGCTCCGCTTTCTCGATGTCGATCGACATGGCCCGCGAGAGTTCCCTCAGGACCGCCACATCGACGGCGATGCCCAGCTTCTCCATCCCGTAGAGCACCCGGATGAGGGGCATTTCCATATCCGCGAAGAGAGGCCACTGGCCGCGCTCGTTCAGCTGCTCCTCCAGTTGCGGACGGATACGCAGGAGCATGTCGGCCTGCTGGCAGGCGTAGGGCGCCACGTCCCCGATGTCCGCTTGCGAGAGCGGCGTGACGTTTCTTCCGGTTCCAGTTAGCGATTGCAGCGTGGTCATCTGGATGCCGAGGCGTTCGTTGACCAGCGCCTGCAATTGGGATGAGGTCTCGCCGAGGAGGAAGGCGGCGATTGCCACATCGAACTCGTACCCGGCGAGCGTCATTCCGTTGCGTTCGAGCTGGTGGAGCAAGTGCTTCGTGCTGTAGGCGGTCTTCTTGATGGCCGGGTCGGCCAGGAGCGGCCCGAGCGTATCGCGCACCACGTCGAGCTTCAGTTGCTCCGTGTTGCCGTCGATGCGCGGCGCGTGGCCAGCCGGGACGTACCACGCATTACCGGGCGCTGTCGAAAATGCCAGCCCGAGAACCATCGGGTGCGAGGTGTCGCCCGTTGTCGAGATACCCGCAAACCCGAACGCCCCGGCCGCCCGGAGGGTGTCCGCCAGTTCGGTTAACGCGGCGGGGCTGGAGACGGTCGTGTACGAAGTTTCGGTCTCATCTTCCGCCCCCGTGGCCGCCGCCGCCGAGCCGAGCACTTCATCGAGCCGTTGCCCTAGCATTCGGAACTCGAGTTCGCGAAAAAGGGTGGCCACGCGGTCGCGGTCGAAGTCCTGCACGCGGCAGGCATTGAGGTCGAAGTCGATCTCCACGTCGGTGTGGATCGTCACGAGGTCGAGGTTGCGGAACGCGGTCTCCCGGCCGTCAAGCAGCTTCTGCTTCACGGCGCCGCGCACCAGTTCGATATTCTCGTAAATCTGGGGCACCCCGCCGAACTGGCGGATGAGGTCGGTTGCGGTCTTCTCGCCGATACCCTTGATGCCCTCAACGTTGTCGCTCGTGTCTCCTTTGAGCGCCTTGTAGTCGATCATGTACCTCGGACTGAACCCGTACCGCTCGGCCGCGCGCTGTTCGTTGTAATCGACCGTGTCCCGCTGGTAAGGCCGGAACATGAAGAGGTTGACGTTCGGCCCGATGAGCTGGACCAGGTCGGTATCGAGCGTCGCGATATAGGTCTCGATACCCTGCTCGGCCGCCTCCTTCGCAATCGTCCCGGCAACGTCGTCGGCCTCGTATCCGGGCACCTCGAAGATGGGGATGTTGAAGGCGTCGAGCATCTCGCGGACCCGCACCATCTGCTTCAGGAGCTCGGCTGGAGTCTCGCGCCGGGTCGCCTTGTAGGCCTCGCTCGCTTCATGGCGGAAAGTCTTGCCGTGCGCATCCCAGGCCGCGCAAATGTGGGTCGGCTTGAGCAGGTCGAGCACGCGGATGAGCGTCTCGGCATAGCCATGCACGGCGAAGGTGAGCTCCCCCTTCGAGTTCATCAGCGGGTGGTCGGAGTTCGCGAACGCAAAGAAAGCCCGGTAGAGGATTCCGTGTGAATCGAGAACCACGAGACGGGACTTGCCCGGGGTGCTTGCTGGCATCGCCCGATTATAGCCCGCGGGGGCCGGTGGCCTGTTTGGCAGCCGGCCCCCGCGGATAAGGAGGCGCCAGTGTTCTGAGGGCTTTGTTCACCGCACCGTTGTGGCCGGGGCTTCGACCGTCTGCCTCCACTGCTCGCGCTGGTTCTTGTCAGCGCCAACCGAGATGGCAGGGGCCCACGCAAATTGCAGGAAGCCACCGTAGTAGGAACCAATGAAGCTGAGGTGGGCGAGGTCGTTCGTATCGATGACCATGACCGACGGGCGGGTTTCACTTGCTCCGCCGGCCGGGCCGAACGACCCGATGATGGTGCACCCCGCCGGCAGCCGGAGTGGGAGGTCGACGGCGAGCTGCATCAGCTTGGGGTCGAACGTGGTGTCGCCCGTTCGATGACGGGCCTCTTCCGCAGCCTGGTAGCTCATGGTTGGCCGGTAATAGCCAAGGTAGAGAGACATAGACCAAAGACCTCGATTCTGGTGCCTCAGAACACCGGAGTCTCAGGTCGCGGGCCGGGCCCGTGGCCGCCAATCAGTGTATTCCGGCTGTCAACAGTTTGTTGTGTACCCCGACCGGATCTTCACAATTTCCCCCTACCGCCGGCTGTTATCCTCACTCTCGCCGCGGCCTGCCCCGCCGCGAATCCTTGAATCGCCCGGGGGACCGCCAGTGGATTTCCGCCTGACCGCCGAACAGACAGCCTTCCAGCAGGAGGTGACCGCCTTCATCGAGCACGGCCTTCCCGCCGGCTGGGACGCAGAGCCGGATTCGTTCGAAGGCCGGCTTGCCGTCGAACGCGACATCATGAAGCGCCTTGCCGCAAGACGCTGGCTCGCTCTTCCATGGCCCGAAGCAGTTGGTGGCCTTGGCGCCTCCCCCATGCAGCAGCTCATCTTCAACGAGCAGATGGCCTACCACGGCGTTCCCGGCACCGTGAACATGGGCGTAGCCTGGGTCGGCCCGGTCGTCATGCTCTACGGCACCGCTGCCCAGAAAGAGCAGTACCTCTCGCGCATCGCCGATGGCACCGACCTCTGGTGTACCCTCTACAGCGAACCCGGCGCCGGCTCCGACCTGGCCGCCATGCAGACCCGCGCCGTCCGCGATGGCGATGACTTCATCATCAACGGCCAGAAGATCTGGACCACCTTCGGGCATTACGCCGATTGGGGCTGGCTCGCCGTTCGCACCGATCCCGATGCGCCGAAGCATAAGGGGATATCCACCTTCGCCATCCGCATGGATACGCCGGGCATTACCGTCCGCCCACTGACCAACATGGCCGGCACCCACGAATTCAACGAGATCTTCTTCGAAGATGTCCGCATTCCCGCCGCGAACCTTGTCGGAGAAGAGAACCGCGGCTGGTACAACGTTGCCGTTGGCCTCGATTTCGAACGCTCCTCGATCGGCGCCACATCCCTCGCCCGCCGCATGGTCGATGACCTGGTTGCCCTGCTCCGGCAGTCGAACGCCCCGGCGAACCAGGCCGTTCGCCATCGGCTCGCCGACCACGCCATCGGTGTGCAGATCCTCCGGAACATGGCCTACTACATCGCCTCGCACCAGGAGAAGACGGGCATCGCCCCAACCCGCGAATCCCAGATGGCGAAGCTCTTCGGCGCCGAAATGCAGCAGCGGATCGCCGCCACGGCGGTCCAGGTCTTCGGGATGGAAGGGCAGGCCGGCAAGGTGGGCTCCCAGTCCCTCGCCTACCACTACGCCCTCCTCCGCAGCGTCGCGAACACGATCGAGGGTGGCACCAGCGAGATCCAGCGCAGTGTCATTGCCACGCGCGGTCTTGGA
>Ga0073904_10001664_pt1 | contig 16593 bp, 10 predicted proteins | sample KloWWTrecipitate_FD_66668 | JGI IMG/M metagenome (GOLD analysis project Ga0073904, IMG submission 66668) | Active sludge microbial communities from Klosterneuburg, Austria, studying microevolution and ecology of nitrifiers - Klosterneuburg... | ecosystem: Engineered > WWTP > Aerobic digester >... | reverse complement strand
CCTTCGGCGCGGCGCTCGGCTTTCTGCTTCTCGGCCTCGTGCTCGTGCCGTTCTTCGTCTTGCTGGCTGACAGCCATGCTGCTGCCGCGCGGCCCGAGCTCGCGCATTCGTTTCGCATCTGGGGAGTGCTCGGGGAGTTCCTGCCCGGCATGCTGGGCAGCCCGCTTCGCGGCGAGCTCGACCTCACGGCGGTCGTCGGCGCCGAGAGCTTTCACTGGCGCGCCGCCGGCTTCATCGGCGCGCTCGTCCTGGTGGCGATCGCGATCGCCTGGCGCGTGCTCTCGCCGACTCTGCGCCGCGGTCTCGTCGTCGGTGCGACGGCGCTCGTGCTCTCCTTGCATCTGCCGCTCGTCGGCGCCGTCCTGCGGCATGTACCCGTGGTCAGCGTCGTGGCGCTCGAATACGGACTCCTGCTCTTCGTCCTCTTCGGAGCCATGGCAGCCGGACCGGCTCTGGCTGCGCTCGCAACGCGACCACGCCGCGGGCTCGGAATTTTCCTGATCGTTTCAGGCGGGCTAGCCGCCATCGCCGGGACAGTGCCCGCGATCCCCGCCGCGCGCCCGGCCCTCACGGCCGTCGCTCGCAGCGGCATCGCGGCACTTCGCGCACGGGGACACCTGCACCAACCGGCGGAGGTCTACGAGCAGCGGCTGAATCACTACCTCCAAGCCGCCGGTGCGACGGCGCTCCGCCGTGTCGCGCTGCCAGGATCGCTCTGGCTGGCCGCTGGCTGCGCGCTTGCCTTCGCAAAGCGACGGCGAGAGCTGATCGTGGTGCTCGCCGCAATCGGCGAGCTCGTCGGCTTCGGGGCGGGCTTCAATCCGGCAGTGGCCAACACCGCCCTGCCCGAGGCACCGGCGTCGGTCCGTCAGGTCCTGGCCCTAGATCCGGCTCAGCGCTATGCATTCGCCACAGCCTTCGAGGTGTTTCCGGCGAACGCCGGCACGATTTACGGGGTGAGAGATCTCCTCTCGTATGACGTTCTCGGTAGCAAGGGTCGCATCGCTGCGCTGACCGCTGCCGGGGTCGACGATCGCCTTCACACCCTCAAAGCCAATCCCTCGCCGTCGGAACTCGATCGACTCGCCGCTCTCGGCGTCCGCTGGGTACTAAGCCGCGAGGTCGTCGGAGGCGCTCGCCGTCTCGAAGGATCTCCGCCGCCGGCAGTCGGTGTCTACGAACTAGAGAACTCAGTCGCGTCGGCCGATCCCGTCAATCGGCCCCCGGCCGGGCTCTGGGTCGGCATCCTCCTGTCGCTCCTGGCGACCTTGGCCTCGGCGGTCTGGCTAAAGTCCTTTTCGGTCGCGGCGGACAGACCGCGCCAAGTATGATCCCTTAGGCTTGCTATTCGCTATGACCAGGTAAATAGAAGTCCGAGTCTTGGAAGTTGGTTCTTTCCGGCTACAGGACTCGGAGTGTCATCGGCGAAAACTGCGTGGCGTGGTGCGCAGAAGTTGACGTCTTGCAGCTCTCGAGACCGCGCCTTTACTATGGACGACAGCCGCTCGAAACGACCCGCGCCGCGACTCTCGGAGCCCCTGATGCCTTCCGTTCCTCCGCAGGCCCTGCACCACACCGCGTTCGTCGTGCGCGAGCTCGAGGCGACCGCGCGCAGCCTTTCTTCGTCGCTCGGCATCGGGCCCTGGCAGGTGCGGACGATCCGCCCGGTGTTCGGCCGCCTGCGCGGCGTCGACAGCCCGTTCAGCTTCCGCGTCGCGCTCGCCACGGTGGGCGGCAGCACCTTCGAGCTGGTGAGTCCTCTTTCCGGCCACGGTCTCGCTGCCGAGTTCCTCGCCGAGCACGGCAACGGCTTCCACCACACCTGCCTCGCCTACGCATCGCTCGCCGCCCTGCGCGCCGCGAAGGCGGCGCTCGTCGCGGAGGGTCGCACTCTCCTCCAGGAGGCCGGCAGCGGCGACGCCTTCGAGTTCGCCTACTTCGACCTCCCCGAGCTCGGCTCCGTCCTCGAGCTCCTCTACCTCGACCCCAGCCAGATGCCCCCGCCCGACGGCGAGGTCTGACGGCGGCGCTTCTCCGACTAGAATCGCCTCGGCCTTCCACTTCGAGGAGACGGACGAGTGAGCTTGCTGGGCAAGACGGTCGGACGGTTTCGCGTCCTCTCCCTTCTCGGGCGCGGCGGCATGGGCGAGGTCTACGTCGCCTACGACGAGACGCTCGACCGCCGCGTGGCGCTCAAGTCGATCGTCGCCGGCCGCCGCCTGCAGCCTTCGGCGCAGGCGCGCTTCCGGCGCGAGGCGCGGGCGCTCTCCCGGCTCGACCACCCGAACATCTGCCGCATCTACGACTACGTCGAGATGGAGTCGCACGATTTTCTGGTGCTCGAGCTCGTCACCGGCCGCCGTCTCGACGAGGCGATCCGCGCCGGGCTGAGCCACGATGTCCAGTTGCGCATCGCCGGGCAGATCGCCTCCGCTCTCGTCGCGGCGCACGCCGAGGGGATCGTGCATCGGGATCTCAAGCCCAGCAACGTCATGCTCTCCGACAGCGGCGAGGTCAAAGTCCTCGACTTCGGGCTGGCGTGGACGGCGGGCGAGCGGCCGGCGCCGCGACCGCTCGCGACGCCCTCGAGTGCAGGGGCCGAGACGGAGCTGCCGCCCACCGAGGCGGGCTTCCGCGGCGCCCCGGCGCTCGGCTTCGAGAGTGCCTCGGCTGACGCGGGCGAGTCGCCCGCAACATCCCCTCCGGCCTGGGACCCCGCACCGGCGTCGTTCGAGGACGACGGCGTCCACACCGAGTTCGGCATGATCCTCGGCACCCCGGCCTACATGAGTCCCGAGCAGGCGCGCGGCGAACCGGCGACCACGGCGAGCGACATGTACTCGCTCGGCCTGCTGCTGCAGTTCCTCTTCACCGGCCGCGCACCCCAGCCCGAGGGGCTCGACTCGAAGGAGCTGATGAGGCGCGCGCTGCGCGCCGAAAGCCTCCCGCCAGCGGGCCTGGTGAAGGATCTGGCGGCGCTCGTCGCGCGCCTCAAGGCGGCCGCCCCGGCCGCACGCCCGACCGCGATCGAAGTCGGGACGCGTCTGGCGTGGATCCGCGACGCACCCAAGCGCCGCTGGCGACGGGCCGCAGGCGCCGCCGCGCTGCTGGTCGCCGTCCTGGCGGGAGTCAAGTACACCCTCGATCTGCGAGCCGAGCGCAGCCTCGCGATCGCGGCGCAGGCGGAGGCCGAGCGCCGCCGCGGCCAGGCCGAGGACCTCATCCAGTTCATGCTCGGCGATCTGCGCGAACGACTCGAGTCGGTCGGGCGTCTCGATGCGCTCGACGGCGTCGCCGCCAAGGCGCTCGACTACTTCGCCTCGGTCGAACCCGGCCAGCTCACCGACGCGGATCTATTCCGCCGTACCCGCGCCCTGACGCAGATCGGCGAGGTTCGCATCTCCCAGGGGGATCTGGCCGCCGCCAGGCAGCAGTTGAGCGCCGCCCACGCCTCGGCCTCCGACCTCGTCGCGAGACAGCCGCAGAACGGCGACTGGCTGATGGGCCTGGGCGCCCTCGAGTTCTGGCTGGGCAACGTCGACTGGCTGCAGGGGGATCTGGCGGCGGCCGAGGAGCGCTTCCGCGCTTATCTCGCGGTGGCCGATCGGCTGGTGGCGATCGACGGTGCCAAGCCTGAGTGGCGCATGGAACAGGCCTACGCCCACAGCAACCTGGGCACCGTCCAGAACGAGCGCGGCAACGTCGATGCCGCACTCGAGCATTTTCGCCTCACCGTCGAAGTCGAGCGCGCGCTGGTGGCGGCCGACCCGGCGGAGCCGCGCTGGCAGAAGGAGCTCGCCAACGGTCTCTCGTGGTTGGGCGAGGTCCTCTTCGGACGCGGCGAGCTCGAGGAGTCGCGTGCCTTCTACGAAGAGGCGCGCGCGGCCCTCGAACGTCTGACGGCGCTCGAGCCGGAAGACACCGGAAATCGCTTCCTGCTCGGTCTACAGCGGCGGAGGTTGGCAACGACGCTCGAAAGTCTCGGGCGTCTCGACGAAGCGGTCGAGGAGTACGGCCTCAGTCTGACGACACACCGGCAGCTGATCGAGCTCGACCCGGCCAACGCCGACTGGCGGCGCGAGGTTGCGTTGAGTCATATGTGGCTGGGGAGCGCCCTCGCGCGCAGGCAACCGGACTCGGCTCTGCGCCACCTGAGGCTGGCCGTGGACAGCCTGCAGGAGCTCTATCGCGCCGACACCAGCAACAGCGAGCGTCGGCTCGACCTCGTCTGCGCGCGCATGGAATTGGCCCGCGGCCTCCTCGCTGCGGGCGAAGCCGCGGGCGCTGTCGCCGAGGCGCGCGGCGCGCTGGCTGCGCTCGGACCGGCCGCAGCGGACGCCGACGACCGCCCGCGGCGGTCGCTCGAAGGCGAGGTCCGCCTGGCGCTCGGCGATGCACTGAGCGCCGGCGGGCACCCGGGCGAGGCCCGGTCGGAATGGATCGAGACGGTGTCGCTCTTGCAGCCGCTTGCCGGCGACGGTCGCGACCCGCGCCTGCTGGCGCCGCTCGCGCAAGCCCTGCTCGGCCTGGGGCGGCGCGACGAAGCGCTGCCCGTTATCGACCGCTTGCGCGCCGGCGGCTACCGCCGTGCACCGTTCGCAGATCCGGTGCGCTAGGCTGCGCGACGGTCGAGACCACCACAACCGGAAAGGACATCACGCCATGTCGAACATCAGTATCGCGGTCACCATCGGCGCAGGAGGAAAGGCGTCCTACAGCTCGGCGAGCAAGCAGGTCGCGCCGGACGGAACGATCACCATCGACGTAGGGGAGAACGCGTCGATCACCTTCGCCCCGGCGAGCGGCCAGAGCTGGACGTTCAACAACCCCGGGATTTCGATCATTTCGAACACTCCGGGAATTCAGGACGTCAGCATCACCTCGCAGAGCGCGAACGCGGTCACGATCGCGGACGTCAATTCGGGAAGCTCCGTGGCCAGCAGCTACACCTATACCTTGTTGACCACCGCCGGCAACCTCGACCCGGCGATCCTCAACAAGGGCCGCCACTGAGCGGCTGCGCTCGCCGCTACCAGCGGTCGCCGCGGCCGCGAGTGGCGCGGTCCATGGCGGTGGCGGCTTCGCGGTCGAGCTCTTTCTTGCGTTCGGTCTCGCGCTTGTCGAATTGCTTCTTGCCCTGGACGACGCCGATCTCGACCTTGATCCGGCTGCCGCGCAGATACACCTGGAGCGGCACGACGCTGTAGCCCTTGGTCACGACGCGGCCGGCAAGCTTGTCGATCTCGCGCCGCGAGAGCAGGAGCTTCCTCGGCCGGTCGGGCAAGTGGTTCTCGCGGTTGCCGTGCGAGTAGGGGCTGATGTGGGCGCCGATGAGAAAAGCCTCGCCACTCTTGAAATCGACGAAGGCGTCGGCGAGCTGGATCTTGCCCGTGCGCGCCGACTTCACCTCGGTGCCGGAGAGGACGATGCCGGCCTCGATCCGGTCGTGGATGAAGTAGTCGAACGCGGCGCGGCGATTGCTCGCCAGGGGGCGCACTTCGGGGGTCTTTTCGCTCATGGAAAGGGTCGGGCCGGCCGGCGACGAGCTCCGGCGGAGGTCCAGTCTATCGTCACCCGATGGTAGATTGACCGTTCATGCTCGCCTGGCCGCAGCTGTTGATGCTCGGACTCCTGCTCGCTCCGCCGGGCGAACCGGCCATCGAGGACCTGCGGGTGTCGGTGGACGGCGGCCAGGTGCTGGTCGGTTTCCACCTCGCCAACGGCCTCGACCCGGAGACCCGCGAGCGCATCGACAGCGGCCTGCCGACCTCCTTCCTCTACGCACTCGAGTTGAAGCGCGACCGCAAGCACTGGTGGGACCGCGGCCTCGACGCCACCGTCATCGAAGTGGTGGCGATGTACAACGCGGTGACGCGCGAGTACCTGGTGAACACCAAGCAGGGCGGCCGGCTGATCGAGAGCCGCACGGTGCGAGACGCCGAAGAGCTCGAGCACGCGATGACCGTGTTCGAGAACTTCCCCGCCTTCACCCTCGAAGCCGACGCCGACAACTCGCGGTTCCTGGTGCGCATGCGCGTCGATCTCGGCCCGGGAGCGGTCCTCGGCTTCATTCCCTATCAGCGCTACACCGACTGGCTCGAGTCCAACAAGGTCCGGCTGCGCGCGCCGGAGCCCTGAGAGGCGGCGCGTGGACATCCGCGAGCTCTTCGCGCAGCACAGAAAGGACGGGCGCTACGTCGCCGCCGCTCTCGTCCTGGTGCTCGCCGTTCTGACGCTCATTTACTACCTCATCCAGCGCGGGCGCGACCTGCCCTCGGTGCTGGTCACCAACAAAGTGCTGCTGTTCGTCCTGGTCTACGCCGACGCGCTGCTCATCCTGGTCATCCTCTTCGTCCTCGCCCGGAACCTCCTGCGTCTCTGGCTCGAGCGCCGCCAGCGCGCGCTCGGGGCGCGCTTCAAGACCAAGCTGGTAGCGACCTACGTCGGCCTCTCCCTGGTGCCGGTGCTGCTGCTGTTCTTCTACGCCAGCGAGCTGCTGCAGGGCTCGATCGACCGCTGGTTCTCGAGCTCGCTGCGTTCGGTCCTCGAGCAGAGCAGCGCCGTGGCGCAGTCGCTGCAGCGCGAGATCGGCGACCGTAACTACCGCGAAGCGCTGCGCGTGGCGCGAAGGATGTCGGGCCTCGGACTCGAGGAGGAAGCTGCGCGCGCCGAGCTCGCCACCCGGCTCGCGCAGTGGCGCGACGAATCCGGGGTCGCCTTCCTCGGCGTCTACCTCGAGAGCGACTTCATCCACGCCGTGGTCGACCCGGAGTCCGGGCTCAACGACCTGCCGGAGGTCGGCCGCAACTTCCTGCTCGAGGCGGCGGAGAACGGGCGCGCCAACCGCGTCGTGCTCCCCGCCGGCACCCGCGGCAGGCTGATCCTCGCCGCCGCGGCGGGGGCCGCGGCCGACGGCAAGCGGCGTCCGGTGGTCGTCGCCGGCACGCTCCTCGACCCGATCACCAGCGGGCAGAGCGAGGAGCTCATCCAGTCCTACCAGACCTACCGCCAGCTCGAGGTGCAGAAGCGCGACTTCGCCGCCTCCTACTGGCTGATGTTCGTGCTCGTGACCCTGCTCATCCTGCTCGCTTCCTCCTGGGCCGGGCTCTTCCTCGCCCGCCGCCTGATGCTGCCGATCCAGGCGCTCGCCGAAGGCACGCGCCGGGTGGCGAGCGGCGACCTCGACCAGCAGATCGAAGTCGCCACCGACGACGAGATGGCGACCGTCGTCGAGTCGTTCAACAGCATGACGCAGGAGCTGCGCCGCAACCGCGAGGAGATCGACCGCAGCCACCGCGAGCTCGTCGCCGCCAACCGCGGCCTCGCCGAAGAGCGCGCGCTGGTCGGCGCGATCCTCGAGAACCTGGCCGCTGGCGTGATCGCCCTGGGCGGCGACGGCACGGTGCTCTCGGCCAACGCTGCCGCCCTGGGTCTCCTCGCCCAGCGCGAGGAGGAGCTCATCGGCCGCAGGCTCGCCGACGCCTGGAGCGGCTCCGAGCGCGCCCCGCTCGAGAAGCTCATCGCCACCGCCCAGGAGCACCCGCGCGAGGCCTCCGAAGTGAGCCTCGTCCTCGGCGGCGAACGCCGCACCTTCGAGGTCAAGGTCTCGGATCTGCGCGACAGCGGCGGGCGCGGCGCCGGCAAGATCGTCGTGCTCGAAGACCTTTCCGATCTCATCAAGGCGCAGAAGCTCGCCGCCTGGACGGAGGCGGCGCAGCGCATCGCCCACGAGATCAAGAACCCGCTGACGCCGATCCGGCTCGCCGCGGAGCGTCTGCGGGTGAAACACCGCGCCGGCGACCCGGCCGTCGGCGAGCTGCTCGAGGAGAGTGTCGCGATCATCGTGCGCGAGGTCGGCAAGATGCAGTCGCTGGTCGACGAGTTCTCGCGCTACGCCCGCATGCCGGGGCCGCAGCTCGCGGCGACCGCCATCGACGGCCTGGTGTCGGAGGTGGTGGCGCTCTATCGCGACGTCAAACCCGGCGTCGCCATCCAGACCCGGATCGCGCCGGGCATCGGCGAGATCTGGGTCGACGCCGAACAGCTGCGCCGGGTGTTGATCAACCTGCTCGACAACGCCCTCGAGGCGACGGAGCCGCCGGGCGACGTCGAGGTCCGCGCCGAGCGCCGGGGCGAACGGCTGATCCTCGAGGTCGCCGACGTCGGCACCGGCATCGCGGCGGAGGACCGCGAGAAGCTCTTCCTGCCCTTCTTCTCGCGCAAGAAGCGCGGCACCGGCATGGGCCTGGCGATCGTCCACCGGATCGTCTCCGACCACAACGGCACCATCCGCGTCTCCGAGAACCGGCCGCGCGGCTCCGTCTTCACGCTCGAGCTGCCGGCGCGCTGAAAGCCCGACGATCGGAGACGCCGGCGATCGCGGCGATCCCGGCGCGGCCGCGGGGCGTGCGCGCTGCCTGTACAATCGCTTCATGCAGGAGACACCGCAACAACGCATTTCCCGAGAGCTTCGTGAGTCAATGAAGTCGGGCGACAAGGTCCGCCTCTCCGCCCTGCGCATGCTGCTCACCGAGATCCAGAGCGCCGGCCTGCGCGGGCCGGCGACCGAGGGCGACCTGGACGAGGCAGGGTTCCAGGCGCTGGTGCGCAAGGCGATCAAGCAGCGCCGCGAGTCGGCCGAGCAGTTCCGGCTCGGCAACCGGCCCGAGCTCGCGGCGAAGGAGGAGATCGAGGCGGAGATCTACGCCGCCTATCTCCCCCGCCAGGTCTCGGAGGAGGAGCTGCGCCAGGCGATGGCGACCCTGGTCGCCGACTTCGCGGCGCAGGGAGTCGCCGGCAAGGCGGCGCTCGGCGCCGTCATGAAGGCCACGCTCGCCCGCTTCGCCGGCACTGCGGACGGCGCCACGGTGAGCCGCATCGCCCGCGAGCTCCTGGCCGGAGGTTGACGCCTTGAGATCGGTCCTCGTCGGCACCGCCGGCCACGTCGATCACGGCAAGACCGCACTCGTTCGCGCGCTCACCGGCATCGATTGCGACCGGCTCGAGGAGGAGAAGCGCCGCGGGATCACACTCGATCTCGGCTTCGCGCACCTGCCGCCGGCCGACGCCCCGGCGAGCGCCGCCGGGCAGGCGATCGAGCTCTCCTTCGTCGACGTCCCCGGCCACGAGCGCTTTCTCCACAATGCGCTCGCCGGGCTCGGCGGGGTGCGGCTCCTGCTGCTGGTCGTGGCCGCCGACGAAGGCGTGAAGCCGCAGACACGCGAGCATCTCGAGATCGCCGAGCTCCTCGAGCTACCCGGCCTCGTCGTCGCCCTGAACAAGATCGACGCCGTCGACGACGAGACCGCCGAGCTCGCCGGCCTCGAAGTCGCCGACATCTTGGCCGCCACCCGCTTCGCCGGTGCGCCGATCCTGCCGGTCTCTGCCCTCACCGGAGCGGGTGTGCCGGCGCTTCGGTTGGCGCTCGAGCAGGCGGCGGAAGCGCTCCCGCCGACGCTGCGCGAGCTCGATCTCGCGCGCCTCCCCGTCGACCGCGCTTTCCTGGTCAAGGGCCAGGGCGTCGTGGTGACCGGAACGCTCGTCTCCGGCTCGGTCGCCGCTGGCGACGCGCTCGAGCTCCTGCCCTCCCGCCTCGCGCTGCGCGCGCGCGCCGTGCAGGTGCACGGCCGGCCGGCGAGCGCCGCTGCCGGCGAGCGCACGGCGCTACAGTTGGCTGGCGTCGAGTTGGCTGTGCTCGAGCGCGGCATGGAGCTCGCGACACCCGGCGCCCTTCGCACCACGCGGCGGTTGCTGGTGCGCTGGCGGATGCTCGCGAGCTCGCCCGTGGCGCTCGAAGGCCCGCTCCACCCGGTCGCCGTGCGCGTCCATCTCTTCGCCTCGGAGACGGTCGGCACGGCGCGGCCGATCGCCGAATCCGGCCTCGCGCCGGGCGAGACGGGCCTCGTCGAGATCGCGCTCGCGTCACCGGTCGTCGCGGCGCGCGGCGACCGCATCATCGTCCGCCGCCCCTCGCCGGCCGCCACCATCGGCGGCGGCACGATCCTCGATCCGTGGTGGCGGCGCAAGCGGCGCGGCGATCCGTCGGCGCGGATGGCCGGTCTCTCGGGCACGGAACAGGAGGCTCTCCTTGCCTGGGCCGCCGAGGCTGCGGAGCGCGGCCTCACCGTAGCCGCGGCGGCGGCGCGCACCGGCAGGAGCTCTTCTTCCATCGAAGCGCTCCTCGCCGGCCTCGAGTCGGAGGGCAGGCTCCTGCGCCTGCGGCCAGCGGCGGAGGGCGAGACGAAGACGCAGGGAGTTGCCGCCCGCTACCTCCTGCCGGAGACAGTCGAATCCGTGCGGCGCGCGGCGCGCGAGGCGTTGGCGCGCTATTTCAGCGAGCAACCGCTCGCGATCGCCCTGCCCAAAGCCGAAGCAGCCCGGCTGCTGCTGCCGCCGGCAGCGCGAACACTGGCCGACCTCTGGCTCGCCCGCCTGGCGGCTTCGGGGGATCTCGACCTCGCGGCCGGTGACGTGCGCTTTCCCGGCCGCGCGATCGAGACTCCGGCGGAGCTCTCGCCGCTGGCGCGAATGATCGTCGAACGCTACGCCGCCGCCGGCCTCGAACCGCCTTCGCCCGGGGAGGTCGCGCGCGCCCTCGACGCCAAACTGCAGATCGTCGAGGGCCTGGTGCAGCACCTGGTGAAACGCAAGGAGCTCGTGCGCCTGCCCGGAGGCCTCATCTTCGCGAGCGCTGCGCTCGCGCGCCTGGTGGACGATCTCCGCGCGAGCGGTTGGAAGCGCTTCACGATCGTCGCCTTCAAGGACCGCTTCGGCCTGTCGCGCAAGTGGACGATCCCGCTTCTCGAGCACCTCGACAACATCGGCGTGACTCGGCGCAGCGGCGAGGAGCGTGAGATTCGGCTCGCTTCGAGTCCATCCAACGCGGTGAAGTCGTAGTCATCGCACTGAAGTGCGCGACTTGCTGCTCGTTGCGAGTCGCTCCAATGGCGTGAAATTGAACTCATCACACTGAAGAACGCCCTCGAGGCGAGCTTCTCGACGACGCTCTCGCGAGCGCCGTTCCTTCCTTATACGCCGGGACCTGGCGCGCGATCCTGCGGCGCGCTCCGGAAGTTGGCACCGTTCTCGCCTCTTGACCCTGCAGTCGGAGATTCGCGGTGTACGCGGAAATCCGATCGCAACCAAGAGGGAGGAAGCTCGATGAACAGATTTCTGAAATCAGTCGGACTGGTCCTACTCGTCGCCTTCGCCATATCGGGCGTCGCGACGGCCCAGGGCATTCCCACCGGCCGCCTTTCCGGACGCGTGACCGATTCGGAAGGCAACGGCGTTCCCGGCGTCTCGGTCGAGGTCTCGTCCCCGTCGCTGCAAGGCGTGCGCGCGACCACCACCGACCTGAACGGCGACTATGTCGTCCCCAGCCTGCCGCCGGGCGAGTACACCTCGACCTTCACCATGGATGGTTTCGAGCCGCAGAGCCGGACGTCGCGGCTGGCCTCTTCGCAGGCCCTGCAGCTGGACGTCGATATGTCGCTCGCCGCCGTCACCGAGACCATCGAGGTCACCGGCGAGGCGGTCACCGTCGTCTCCAAGGACAACACCAACGCCACCACCGTCTCGCAGGACATCCTCGAGGCGCTGCCCGGCGGCCGCACGCAGCTCGCGGCGGTGATTCTCTCTCCCGGCGCCGCGGCGACGGGCCCGGCCGGCGCGATCACCATCTCCGGCGGCCAGTCGTGGGAGAACACCTATTCGATCAACGGCGTGAACGTGAACGACAACATCCGTGGCACGCCGAACAACCTGTTCATCGAAGACGCCATCGAGGAGACCACTACCTCCTCCTCGGGCATCTCGGCCGAGTACGGCCGCTTCGCCGGCGGCATCGTCAACACGGTGACCAAGTCGGGCGGCAACGACTTCCACGGCAGCCTGCGCGACAACCTCACCAACCAGAGCTGGAACAGCGAGAACCGCTTCTCGCCCGAGCCGGAGGACAAGGTCCGCAGCATCTACGAAGGGACCATCGGCGGCCGGATCGTGCGCGACAAGCTGTGGTTCTTCGGCGCCGGCCGGTCGTTCGAGACCGACGCGGTGGCGACCACCCAGCTGACCAACATCCCGTACAACGCCACCAACGAGCAGGATCGCTACGAGGGCAAGCTGACCTTCTCGCCGACGGCGAACCACCGCCTCACCGGCTCGTACATCGACATCAGCCAGGAGCAGCTGGCGCCGCACGGCGGTCTCGCCAACTACCTGGTCGACCTGTCGGGCCTCGCCACCCGGAGCCTGCCGAACACGCTTCTGGCGGCGAACTACTCCGGCGTCCTGTCGTCGAACTTCTTCGTCGAGGCGCAGTACTCGGAGCGCGCCTTCAACTTCGAGCCCTCGGGCGGAACGGATGGCTCGTTCGCCGGCGGCACGCCGATCTTCGACACCAACAACGGCGTGATCTTCAACGAGTCGATCTTCTGCGGCATCTGCGCCGACGGCGGCGACGAGCGCAAGAACCAGGACTATCTCGCCAAGGCGAGCTACTTCCTGTCGACCCAGGGCTCGGGGTCGCACGACCTGGTCTTCGGCGTCGACTTCTTCGATGACATCCGCACCAGCAACAACTACCAGTCGGCGACCAACTTCATCTTCGGCTCCGACGACTCCCTGTTCGAGAACGGGGTGGTCTACCCGGTGATCGAGGCCCAGAACCTCGAGAATTCGGACGAAGGCGGCAGCTCGTACCTCGCCTACTACCCGATCCTCTCGACCAGCCTGGGAACCCACTTCAAGACCAACTCGGTGTTCGTCAACGACCGCTGGCGCCTGTCCGACAACCTGAGCTTCAACGTCGGCGTGCGCTACGACAAGAACGACGGCAAGGACGCCGCCGGCACGACGGTCACCAAAGACGACGCCTTCAGCCCGCGCCTCGGCGTGAACTGGAATCCCGACGGCAACGGCGTCTGGCTGCTCAACGCCTCCTACGGCCGCTACGTCGCCGCGCTCTCCGGCGCGGTCGCCAACTCCGGTTCGTCGGCGGGCTCCGCGGCGACCATCCAGTGGGCCTACACCGGTCCGAGCTTCAACCTGCCCGGTCAGCCGCGGACGACCTCCGAGCAGGCGCTCGCGGCGGTCCAGGCCTGGTTCAACTCGGTCGGCGGCGTCAACAACACCGACCTGCTGCAGTTCGTCAACATTCCCGGCGGCGGCCTCGTCGTCGGCGAGAACGTCGCTTCGACCTACGCCGACGAGCTCACCATCGGCGGCGTGCGCAGCTTCGGCTCCAAGGGCTCGGTGCGGGCGGACATCGTCTACCGCGAGTTCGGCAACTTCTACTCGACGAAGCGTGACACCGAGACCGGCCAGGTCCTGAACGCCAACGGCAACCTCGTCGACCTCGGGGTGATCCAGAACGACAGCGAGAACCTGGAGCGCACCTACCTCGGCCTCCAGACGTCGTTCAACTTCCTCCTCACCGACCGGTTGACGGTCGGCGGTGCCTACACGCTGTCGAAGGCCGAAGGCAACTTCGAAGGCGAGAACCAGGGCTCCGGCCCGGTGACCTCGGCGCTCGAGAGCTACCCCGAGTACAAGGACGCCCGCTGGAACGCTCCGAAGGGCGACCTGCTGATCGACCAGCGCCACAAGCTGTCGCTGTTCGCGGTCTGGGAGGCCTTCAAGACGGATCGCCAGCGCCTGGCGGTGAGCGCCCGGCAGCTCTACACCTCGGGCTTCGCCTACTCGGCGATCGGCAACGTCGGCACGCGTGCCTTCGTCACCAACCCGGGCTACGTCTCGCCGCCGACGCAGGTGCCGTACTTCTTCTCCGACCGCGGCGCCTTCACCTCCGACGACATCAGCTCGACGGCGCTCGGCCTCAACTACTCGCTGTTCTTCGGCAACTTCGAGGTCTTCGGCCAGCTGGACATCCAGAACGTGTTCAACGAGGACGGCGCGATCGTCGTGAATCAGGCGATCCTGACCAGCCGCAACGACTCGTCGCTGCAGGCGTTCAACCCCTTCACCCAGACCCCCGTCGAGGGTGTGCACTGGCGGAAGGGCCCGAACTTCGGCCAGGCCACGTCGGTCAACGACCTCCAGGCGCCGCGTACCTACGTCGCTTCGGTGGGCGTCCGCTTCTAAAGACGTTTCGCCGTTTCCATCCCAGCCCCCGGCGGTCTTCGACTGCCGGGGGCGTTTTCTTTGAGAGAATCCCGCCCGTGCACGCGCGTCTCCTGCCCGCCTCGACGCTCCCTGGCGCGACGCTGGTCGCCCTTCTGGGCGCCTTCGCCTGTGGCACCGCCAACGACCTTCCCTCCTCTCCGGCGGCGCCGCGCCCGCCGATCGTGCTGATCTCGATCGACACCTTGCGCTCCGACCGCCTTCCGGCCTGGTCGGGCAGAACCGACCTCGCGACTCCAGCGATCGACCGCCTGGTTCGTGACGGTCTGCTCTTCGAGCGCGCCTTCGCCGAAGTGCCGCTCACCCTGCCCTCGCACGCCTCGCTCCTCACCGGGCTCCTGCCGCCGGCGCACGGCGTGCGCGACAACATCGGCTTCGCCGTCGACGCCGCGCGCACACCGCTCCTGCAGCAGCGCCTGCAGACCCTGGGCTACACGACCGGCGCTGCCGTCTCGGCGGAGGTGCTGGCGAAGCGCTCCGGCATCGCCGCCGGCTTCGACCTCTACGACGAGCCGGCGCCCTTCGCCGCCAGCGGAAGCGGCAAGCCCGGCACGCCGCGTACCGCCGAGCGCCCCGGAGGCGCGGCGATCGACGCCGCGCTGCGTTTTCTGGACGGCGCCGGCAACCGGCCTCCTTTCCTCCTGCTGCACCTCTACGAACCGCACGCGCCGTACCGCCCGGCGGAGCCCTTTCGCAGTCGCTACGCCGATCCCTACGACGGCGAGATCGCCACCGCCGACGCGTTCGTCGGCCGCTTCCTCGCCGAGCTCGACCGGCGCGGCCTCTACGACGGCGCCCTCGTCGTCCTGCTCTCCGACCATGGCGAGGGGCTGGGCGACCACGGCGAAGACGAGCACGGCCTGCTGCTCTATCGCGAGGCGATCCAGGTGCCGCTGGTGGTCAAGCTCCCGGGCGGCGCCCGCGCCGGCGAGCGCGTGCGGCGCAACGTCGGCCTGATCGATGTCGTGCCGACCGTCCTGGACCTTCTGCAGGCTCCTTCATCGAGCCCTTTGCCGGGAACCTCCCTGCTCGCGAGCGGCACCGACGCGCCCGCCGCCGACCGGGCGATCTATTCCGAGACGATGTACCCGCTCATCCACTTCGGCTGGAGCGATCTCGCTTCGATCGTCAGCGGCGACCTCCACCTGGTCGATGGCCTCCGCCCGGAGCTCTTCGACCTGGCGCGCGACCCGCAGGAACGCATGGATCGCACGAACGACGAGCGCCGGCCGCTCGCCGCGATGCGTCGCGCGCTCGCGGGCATCGACCGCACTCTGGCCCCGCCGGCCCCCGCCGACGCCGAGACCGTCGCGGCCCTCGGCGCTCTGGGCTATCTCGGCACGCCGTCGGCGGACCGCCCGGGTGCGGCCCCGGTCGATCCGCGCGACAAGGTGCGCGAGATCGCGCCGGTGTTGCGCGGGCTGCGGCTCTACAACGAGGGCGACTATGCCCAGGCGATCGCCGTGCTCGGCCCGGCCGCGCGCCGCGGCGAGGGCTCGGCCCTGGCCTGGCAGTACCTCGGCGCTTCCTACGATGCGCTCGGGCGCAAGAACGAGGCCGTCATCGCCTATCGCCACGGCATGAGCCTCGCCGGCTCCCCTTCCTATCTCGCCGAGACCGCGGCGCTGCGTCTGCTCGAGCTCGGGCGGGCGCGAGCGGCGGTCGATCTTCTGGCCGGGGAGCTCGAACGGCACTCGACGGGCGCCGAGGGCGCCCGGCTGCGCGTGCTGCTTTCGCGTGCCCTCCTGCAGATCGGCCGGATCGACGACGCGGCGCGCGTCGCCAACGAGGCGGTGCAGCGCAACGGCAAGCTCGCCGACGCCTTCTACCAGCGCGCCGTCGTCGCTCTCGCGCGCAAGGACGGTCTGGCTGCGATCGAGGATCTGGTCGCCGCCGCCGCGCTCGATGCACGCCACATCGAAGCGCGCAAGGCCCTCGCCATGGTGCGCCACGCGCAGGGAGACGACACCGAGGCGCGGCGCCTGCTCGCCGAAGTGCTGGCGATCGATCCCGACGACCGCGACGCGCGCGCCGACCTCGCGACGCTCGAGTCTGCCGGCGGCGGCGCGGCAGGTCCGCGATGACCCGCCGCGTCGGTCCCGCCACCGGACCTTGTCTGCTGGCACTCGCACTGCTCGCGTCCCTCGCGCCACTCGCAACCGCCTGCGGCGGCGACCGCGAGCGGCGCGACCTCGCCCACCCCGGATCGCCGTCGGTTCTGCTGGTGACGCTGGACACGACGCGCGCCGACCATCTCGGCGCCTACGGCGCCACGAACGGTGCGACGCCGCATCTCGACGCGCTGGCGGCGCGCGGCGTCGTCTTCGAGCGCGCCTACGCCGTGGCGCCGATGACCCTGCCGGCGCATACCTCGATGCTCACCGGACTCCTGCCGACCCGGACCGGCGTGCGCTGGAACGGCGAGCAGCGCCTCGCCCCGCCCCCCGGCGG
>Ga0073904_10001663_pt1 | contig 16595 bp, 12 predicted proteins | sample KloWWTrecipitate_FD_66668 | JGI IMG/M metagenome (GOLD analysis project Ga0073904, IMG submission 66668) | Active sludge microbial communities from Klosterneuburg, Austria, studying microevolution and ecology of nitrifiers - Klosterneuburg... | ecosystem: Engineered > WWTP > Aerobic digester >... | reverse complement strand
GCCAGCAGCAGCCCCACGCCGATCCAGTAGACCGGCAGGATGCGCAGGCGATCTTCGACCCAGCGCGTGCCGCTTGCGAGGTACTGCAGGATGAAGCCGATCGCCATGGTGATGCCGGCAATGAAGCCGCCGCCGGGCTGGTCATGGCCGCGCAACAGCAGGAACAGCGAGAAGGTCATGATCACGGGGAACAGCCAGCGCATGATGACGGCCGGCACGAACAGGAACTCGGAAACGATCGTGCCCTCCTCGAGGTCGCTGCGCTGGTCCTCGACCGCGCTCTGGATGCGCTGCTGCTCGGGGCGCGGAATGCTATCCGCGGCAGGGCGGAACCGGCGCAGCAGGGCGTAGGTGGTCAGCGCGACGATGCCTAGAACCGTGATCTCGCCCAGCGTATCGAAGCCGCGGAAATCGACGAGAATGACGTTCACCACATTGCGCCCGCCGCCTTCGAGGTAGGCGTTGTCGAGGAAGAATTTCGCGATGCTGTCGGGCGCGTCACGCGTCATGATCGCATAGGAAAGCAGCGCCAGCCCGCCTCCCGCGACGATGGCGATCGCAAGGTCGCGCAGACGGCGCAGGCTGAACTTGCTCAGCGGGTCGATCCCTGCCTCTTCCCGGCGCTTGGGCAGCCAGCGCATGCCGAGGAGGATCAGGATCGTCGTCACCACTTCGACGAGCAACTGCGTCAGCGCCAGGTCCGGCGCGGAATACCACACGAAGGTCAGCGAGGTCGCGAGCCCGGCGCCGCCCATGAGCATCAGCGCGACCAGGCGATGGTATTTTGCCTGTGTCGCCGCGCCCACGGCGCAGACCATGCCCACGCCCCAGACCAGCGTAAGCCCGGGGTCGATGCCCGACAGGGGCAGGCGAAGCGGGCCGATGCCACCGAAGGTGGGGATCGACGCCGCCACGATGGCAACCATGGCGAGGATGGCCAGCTGGGGCTGCAGGCGGCGCGTGCCGAACAGCTTTTCGAGGGCCTTCGACCACTTCACCGACAGGAGGATGAGCAGGCGTTCGAAAATGCGGGGCCCGGCGAGGTGGGCGAGGAAGGGCGGGCCGTCGATGCCGCGCGCAAGATAGGGTCGCAGCAGCAGGTATAACACGATGCCGCCCACCAGCGCCACGAGGCTCATCAGCAGCGGCGTGTTGAAGCCGTGCCAGATGGCGAGGCTGTAGTAGGGCAGATCAGGCCCGAGGATCGAGGACACGGCAGTGGCAAGGATCGGGCCGATCGAGATGGCCGGAATGATGCCGACGAGGAGGCACGCAAGAACCAGGATTTCGATGGGCCGGCGCATCAGGGCAGGGGGCTCGTGCGGCACGCGGTCGAGCCCCGTCGGGGCTGGGCCGAAGAACACCTTGAGGATGAAGCGCAGCGAGTAGGTCACCGCGAACGCTCCCGCGATGATCGCGCCGGCCGGCAGTGACACGTCGACGAACGGGATCGGGTTGCGCAGCGCCGTCTCGCTGAAGAACATTTCCTTCGAGATGAAGCCGTTGAGCAGCGGCACGCCGGCCATGGCGGCGCTCGCCACAATCGCCAGGGTGGCGGTGACGGGAAGATAGCGCGCCAGCCCGCCGAGACGGCGGATATCCCGCGTTCCGGTCTCGTGGTCGATGATGCCGGCCGCCATGAACAGCGACGCCTTGAACGTGGCGTGGTTGGCGATGTGGAAAACCGCCGCCACCAGCGCCAGCTCGGTATTCATGCCCATCAGCGTGGTGATGAGGCCGAGGTGGCTGACTGTCGAATAGGCCAGCACGCCCTTGAGGTCCTGCTGGAAGATCGCCGAATAGGCGCCGAGCAGCATGGTCGCGAGGCCGACATAGGTGACGATCCAGAACCAGGTGGCCGTGCCGGCAAGTACCGGCCAGAACAGTGCGAGCAGGAAAACGCCGGCCTTCACCATCGTCGCGGAGTGCAGATACGCGGAAACCGGCGTCGGCGCCGACATCGCCCGCGGCAGCCAGAAGTGGAAGGGAAACTGGGCGCTCTTGGTGAAGGCGGCCAGCAGCACCAGCAGCAGCGTTGGGGTGTAGAGCGGGTGCGCGCGCACCAGGTCGCCCGAGGCGAGGACGACGTCGAGGTCGAACGATCCAACGATATGTCCGAGCAGCAGCATGCCGGCGAACAGCGCGAGCCCGCCCGTACCGGTAATGACCAGAGCCATGCGGGCGCCGTCGCGGGCCGCCGCGTTCTGGTGCCAGTATCCGATGAGCAGGAACGAGAACATGCTGGTGAGTTCCCAGAACAGCACCAGCTGGATGAGGTTTCCCGACAGGACCATGCCGAGCATGGCGCCCATGAAGGCGAGCAGCAGCGAGAAGAAGCGCGGCACCGGATCCTTGGGCGACATGTAGTAGCGCGCATACAGCACCACGAGCCCGCCGATGCCGCTGATCATCGCCATGAACAACCAGGACAGGCCATCCATGCGGATGACGAGGTTGAGCCCAAGCTGCGGCAACCACTGCAGCTCGTATCGCAACACGCCCTGCGCGGCGACATCACCGTAGGAAAGAACGGCAATGAGCGTCAGCACCGCCGCGACCGCGCCGGAAATCGTCGCAGCCGTTCCGCGGGCGTGAAGCGGCAGAAGGCCAACGGCGAGGCTCCCCACAAAGGGGAGAAGCACGGAAATCAGCAATGAAACAGAGTTAAGCATGTGGGCATCTTGCAGTTGAACCAGCGCCCCGGCAACACCGCAGACGCCGCACCGCAAATGCTTACGGCAGCTCATGAGATACTGCTTTTAGCAGCGCCAAGGCGATTCGACCTGCCGGCTCTGCCCGTGGGCGATTACCCCGGCTGTTGGAATATGACCGTGAAACGGGAGCCGGGCTGGGCGTCGCCCAGGGTGATGGAGGCCTCGTGGAGGTCGGCCACGGCGCGCACGAGGCTGAGGCCCAGTCCGTACCCCTGCGTGCCGCGGCTCTTGTCGAGGCGATAGAGGCGCTGAAAAACCTTGTCGCGTTCGGCCTGGGGGACGCCGGGGCCATTGTCGGCGACGGTGACCTGCAGCGCTCCGCTCTCCACCCGCGCGTCGAGCGCGATCACCGTTCCCTGCGGGCAATGGCGGATCGCGTTCTCGATCAGGTTGGCGAAGAGTTGCGTCAGGAGGTCCTTGTCGCCCAGCACGGGCGGCAGATTGTCGCCAAGCGACAGCGTGAGCTGCTGGCGGTTCTCGAACGCGACATCCGTGTACGCCTCGGCGAGACGCAGCAGGATGGCCCCCAGATCGGTGTCGCGAAACTTCGCCCGGCGTGCCCCCGCCTCGATCTGGGCAATGCGCAGCAGGGCGTCGAACGTTGCCGCGATCTGGCGGCACTCCTGTTCGGCCTCCGACAGCAACCCCGTCACGTCCCGGCCGCGGGCGTTTTCGGTGATGGCGTTCTGCACCACCAGCGACAGCCGGTTGAGGGGCGTCTTCAGGTCGTGGGCGATGTCGACGCTCACCTGCCGCATCCCCTCGACCACGGAGGACAACCGGTCGAGCGCGCGGTTCACCTGCTCGGACAGTTGGTCCACATCGTCGCCGTTGCCGGACAGGCGAAGACGCGCCTCGAGGTCGCCGCGTCCGACACGCGCCATAGTCGAGGCGATGTCCTCAAGGCGCCGGCGTCCCTGGAGGGCCAGGACAGCCGCAATCGACGTGGCGATGAACAGGAACGCGACGCCGGCCCAGCCGAGGCTGCTGAGCACGATCCTGCCGATGTCTTCCACTTCCGCGCGATTGGCGCCGACGACCAGCGCGTAGGGCCCGACCGTGCCGTAGTAGAGGCGATAGAGGGCATCCCCTGCGGGCAGGCCCAGTCGTTCCGGCGCCACCGATTGCCGGCCTTCGGCTACGGGCGCCTCGGTGATATTTCCCGCGATGCGCATGCCCTTCTCGTCCCGCAACAGGAACACCCGGTCGTGGTTGGGATGCGCGGTGGCGTTCGACTGCACCGTCTCGCTCAGGTCGGTGAGATCGTTCTCGCCATAGGACTGCGCGATGACGGTGAAGGACTCCTGCAGCTGCCGTTCGAGGCGGGCATCCAGCTCGGACTGGATGAGCGCGTAGGCAACGAACCCGGTGAGGCCGACGAATACGATGAACGCTCCGCCAAGCATGATCAGCAGGCGGAAAGGGGTGCTGCGCCACAGGCTAGACATGCAGGCTGTAGCCGACGTTACGCATGGTGTGGAGCAGTTGCGTCTCGAACGGCCTGTCGATCTTGGCGCGCAGGCGGCTGATATGGGTTTCGACGACGCTGGTCTGCGGATCGAAATTGAAGTCCCACACATGTTCGAGAAGCATGGTGCGGGTCACCACGCGGCCCTCGTTCTCCATCAGGTAGCACAGCAGCGCAAACTCGCGCGGCAGCAGGTCGATGGTGACGTCGCCGCGCCGGCAGGTGTGGCGCACGAGGTCGACTTCAAGGTCTGCGACGTGCAGTTTTGTCTTTTCGGTGAGCGCCGGGGGGCGGCGCGCCAGGGCATTGAGGCGCGCCAGCAGTTCGGAGAAGGCGAATGGTTTGACGAGGTAGTCGTCGCCGCCCGCCGCGAGGCCATCGACACGATCGTCCACCCCGGACACGGCCGTCAGGAACAGGACGGGCGTGACGTTGCCGGCGGCCCTCAGGGCCTTGACGATCGACAGGCCGTCGAGGCCGGGGAGCATGCGGTCGACCACAAGCACGTCGTAGCGGACATCTACGGCGCGGATCAGCGCCTCACGCCCATCGGAGAGCAGATCGGTAACGTGGCCCGCCTCGGTCAGTCCGCGGGCCACGTAGTCGGCGGTACGTTCGTCGTCTTCGACGTAAAGAATACGCATTTCAGGGAGTCTGGGGTACTCGCCCGGACTCGTCAATCTGCGGTCTGGGGTGCCGTCCACTTTGCTCTTCCCGTGAATCCTTTCACCGACATCCATACGACCAGCGCGCCGATGGCGGTGAGGAAGATGGCGCTCGTCACCACTGTGCCGAGTCCCAGTCCCCCATATTCCCTCGGCTGTGACAGCAGATCGCCCAGCGAGGCGCCAAGCGGTCGGGTCAGGATATAGGCAGCCCAGAAGGCGAACACGGCATTGAGGTGAAGCAGGAAGTAGGCAGCCGCGATCAGGGCGATAATGGCCCCGAACAGCAGGCCGGTGGTGAGATAGCCGAGGCCAGCCGCTTCCGCCACATAGTCGCCGACGCCGGTGCCGAGGGCGAAGGTCAGGAGGATCGCCGCCCAGTAGAAGGCCTCGCGCCGCGTCGTGAAGATGGTGTGGATCGACAGCGTGTGCTCGTAGGCAAACCAGACGATGAAGGTGAGCGCGAGCAGCGCCGCCGTCACGGTGGTCGTCACCTCGAGCGGCACCCCGAACGTATCGACGAGGTTGTCGGTGATCAGCGTGCCGACGACGCTGACGAGGACGACCGTAAACCAGTAGCGCCACGGCAGGTAGCGTTTGACGTCGAACTGGAGGCCGAGCGCGGCGATCAGCACCACCGACATGAGAAGCGTCGTGGTGGCCAGGCCAAGGCCAAGGTTGACGGCGAGGAAATCCGCCGCGGTCTCACCGACAGTGACGGCGAGCAGCTTGATGATCCAGAATTCGGCATCGACTTCCGGAACGCGATTGACCGCCGGCAGTGCCTGTTGCGTTCCCGGCACGGCCGGGTTTGCGTAGAGGGTGTCCATGATCACTTTCCCATCAGCTTGAGTGCATCGGCGAAGAAGGCATCGGCCCGCTTGTCGTCGTCGGCGTTGCAGCGCTCGACGCCCTTGGCCTCGAGACCAGTGACCTCGGTTGTGGCAGCGGCGTCGAGCGTGGCGGCGGTCTTCGCCTCGCGGACCTGACGCAGCATGTCCTCGCAGGGAAGCGGCTTGCCGCTGGTGTCAATCGCAACACCGCTCGAGGCCGTCCCGGGATGATCGAGCTGGCTGGCCAGTCCGGCCAGTGCCGCGAGCGTCTCGGGCTGCGGCGCGTCCTTGCGAACGGCATTGAGCGCCTGGTCGGCGACGCCATCGACCGCGTCCCACTGCTGGCCATTCTTGGCGCGCAGTTCGGGCTGGGCATTGTCCCAGGCGGTTTCGAAATCGGTGATACGCGCTTTCGCGCCAACGGCATTGCCGGCGGTCACAAGGGCAGCGGTGTCGGTGACGATGGTCTTCATCGCCGACAGGTCGCCCAGGTCAGATGCGGATGCGGTCACCGCCGGCGGCGCTGCGACGGCGGTGTTCGACTGGTTCCTCGCAGCGAGGGAGGTGCCGACGATGGCGACGCTCGCCACGGCACAGACGGCGAGCAGATAATGAACGGGGCGCAAGGCAGGCTCCTGTCGTTGGGTGGAGCCCGCAGTCATGCCGCGCTGGGGTGACGCGGCCCTGTCGCGAAGTTTACATCGCTGTAAGGTTGGCGATTTGATGCGACGCTCAACCGGTCTACCCCTAGAGTTTACTCCATGACATCTGCCTTTCTCCCTTCGCGCCGCGTCTCGCTTGTTCTGCTCGCGGTATCCCTCGTGGTCTTTCTGGTGACGGCCGCAGCCGTCGCGCTGGACGGTGCGCATGGTTTCGATGCGGCGATTGCGGGCTGGGTCTCCAACGCGTCGGGCCTGCCGGCCGGCCCGGACTGGCTGGTCGAGGCATCCCGCGATTTCACCTCGCTGGGCAGCTACGCCCTGCTGACGACGATTGTCGTCATCGCCTGCGCGGTCCTCATGGCGGTGGGCCGCTGGAAGGTTGCGGCATATCTCGCGGCGGTGAGCGTGGTCGGCACCATCGTGTCGTCGCTGCTGAAAGCCGGCTTCGCGAGGCCCCGGCCCGATATCAGTTCCGGGATCAAGGTCTTCACCGCCAGCTTTCCGAGCGGCCACGCGACGATGTCCGCCGCCATCCTGCTGAGTCTTGCCGCAATCATCGCGTGGCTTTCGCCCAATCGCTCGGTGGCCGTGCTGGGGTGGCTGTTCGCGATTCTGCTCACCGGGATCGTGGGGCTGACGCGGATCCACCTCGGGGTTCACTACCCGACCGACGTCCTTGCCGGATGGGCGGTCGGTGCGTCATGGGCTCTGCTGTGTGGCCTCATTGTGGAGACAGTTGCCGGCAATCGCGGCGGCGCGCTTACAAAATCGTAAGTCTGCGGTGAGATGGGTGTGAGGGCCGCTTGGTAGCCAGAGGAAGAGAGCACGCGACACCCGCGGGCTCCTCCAACCAAGAGGTACCATTCATGAAACTGTCCACCCTGATGACGGCCGGCCTCCTCAGCGCGGCGATCGCCGTTCCCGCCTACGCCGCTGCCAACCAGTCCCCGGCAAACGACGGGGAGACGCAGGCCATCGCGGCCGTCAAGGTGTCCGCAACGGATGCCATCGCCAACGTCCTGAAGCAGGCCAAGGGCAAGGTTGTGGAACTGGATCTCGACACCCTCAACGGTGTGCCGGGCTATGAGGTGACCGTGGTCGATCCGGCCGGGGTCGAGTCCAACTATCTCGTCGACGGCATCTCTGGCGCAGTGACGCTCAGCGCCGACAACGGCCACAACGACAACGCCGCCGAAGGCGAGGACGACGACAAGGGCCAGCCGCAAGGCGCCAGCAAAGGCTGACATCGCCCCAAAGTGATCAGCATTGGCGGACGGGCCTCGGCTCGCCCGTCCCATGGTCATGCCGGGCTTTCCGATGCCCGCCCATGCCCCGGATGGAACCCGTGAGGGAATTTTTTTATTGTGCACATGGCGGAGCCCAGTCTATAGTCCGTCATATTGGAGGCATGTAATTGATTAATAAAGATATTTCCGGCTGTTTGTGTGGTGGTCAACCCCTTGCCCGCCGTGCAGTTCTGGTGGGTGCCGCGGGCGCAGTTGTCGGCCTTTCGGTAGGCCGCGCGTTCGCTGCCGAAGATGCGCTGTCGATGGCGCCGCAGATCGGCGACCTGCTCGTCCGGGCCACCGGCAAGGACAAGACCACGCCGATCAAGGTGGCGGATGTCGAGGTCAATGCCGCGTATCCGATGCAGGTCTGGCCGGCGGATCCGGCCACTGGCCTGGCTCGCGATGGTTCGGCAATGAACATCATGATGCTCACGGCGTTTCCCGCGGACCAGTTGAGCGAGGCGGTTCGCCCGCTGTCGGCCGACGGCGTGCTCGCCAACACCATGATCTGTCCGCATGCCGCATGCGAGGTCACGGATTACAACGCCGAGACCTTTATCGCGCAGTGCCCCTGCCATCTCTCGGAGTTCAACCTGAAGGAAGGCGGCGCGCTTGCCCAAGGCCCGGCCACGCGCAAGCTGCCGTCCATAGGCCTCGCGGTGGATGCCGAAGGCCGGCTGACCATTGCATCTGCATACGATTCGCGCGTCGGCGGCGACGCGCAGTAACTAGACGCGTCTTCTTCATTCCCGTTCCGGTTGGGACACCGGGTCGCGGGATAAACGTCCTTTATGCTGGCTAGGAGGAATAAGTGAAACTGTTGAATCTTGGATTGGCCGTGAGCGTCACGGCCTTGATGATGGGGGCTGCCTATGCGCAGCAGGCCCCCGCCGCGCCGGCGGCCCCTGCGGCACCTGCTGCACCTGCCGCCGCTCCGGCGGCACCGCCGCCGCCGGTCACCATCCCGGACTACAAGTCGGTCACGACCGAAAGCCTGGTGAACCCCGCCGACGGCGATTGGCCGATGTATCGGCGGACCTACAACGGCTGGGGCTACAGCCCGCTGAAGCAGATCACCGTCGACAACGTGAAGGGCCTCAAGCCGGCCTGGGTCGTGTCCACCGGTTATGCCGAAGGTCACGAAGCTCCGACCGTTGTGGTCAATGGCGTGATGTTTGTCGCCACAGCCGGCAACCAGGTCCTGGCGCTTGATGCCGCCACCGGCGAGATCAAGTGGCGCTACAAGCGCGACCTGCCGCAGGACATGCTCGGCTCGCATCCGACCAATCGCGGTGTCGCGTTGCTTGGCGACAAGGTCTACTGGATGTCGCGTGACTCCGTGCTGGTGGCGCTTGATGCCAAGTCCGGCGCTGAGATCTGGACGAGTACTGTGCAGGACTACAAGCAGGGTTACTATGCCAACCTTGCGCCGCTGGTGGTCGAAGACAATATCGTCGTCGGCACGTCCGGCGGCGAACGCGGTATCCGCGGCTATGTCGTCGCGTTCAATGCGGAAACCGGCAAAGAAGCCTGGCGTACCTTCCTCGTTCCCGAACCCGGTCAGCCCGGTTCGGAAACCTGGCCGCAGCCCGGCAGCGAGCATGCGGATGCCTGGAAGACCGGCGGTGGTTCGAGCTGGGTTACCGGCCAGTACGATCCTGAGAGCAAGATCATCTATTGGGGCACCGGCAACGGCGGACCGTGGATGGGTGACCAGCGCCCGGGTGACAACCTCTATCTGACGTCGGTCGTGGCTCTCAAAGCCGATGACGGCGCGATTGCCGGCCACTTCCAGTACCACCAGAACGACTCGTTCGACTGGGACGAAGTCGCTGCGCCGATCCTCGTTGATCTTCCCAACAAGGAGGGCAAGAAAGTCCCGGGTCTCGTCCATGCCGCCCGTGACGGCGTGCTGTGGGAACTCGAGCGCACGCCGGAAGGTCCGATCAAGTTCATCAAGGGCACACCCTACGTCGCCGAGAACTGGATCAAGAGCATGGATCCGGAAACCGGCCGGGTTGAGTATGCCGAGGGCACCAAGCCCGGCACCGGCGTCGAGGGCGATTTCTGTCCCTCCTTCTGGGGCGGCAAGGACTGGCCTCCGATCGCCTATGATCCGGAACTGGAATACGTCTTCATTCCGGCAAACGAAAACCTCTGCACAAGAATGGTCGGCGGTTCGGTCATCGAATACCGGCCGGGCGCCAGCTACACGCTGGGCACGCAGGGCAATAAGTCCGAACTGTACATCGTCGATGGCGCCGACCATATCGGTGAGGTCCAGGCATGGGACCTGAAGACCGGCGAGAAGGTGTGGACCACCACCTTCGAGTCGCAGAACTGGGGCCCGCTCCTCGCGACCGCTGGCGGTCTCGTGTTCGGCGGCGGCACCAACGACGCCATGTTCCACGCCTACGACTCGAAGACGGGCAAGATCGTGTGGGAGCAGAAGCTGAACTCCGGCATCATCGGCGTGCCCGCCAGCTTCGAGGCCGGCGGCAAGCAGTACATCTCCGTGCAGGCGGGTTGGGGTATCGACGCCGCCAGCATGCAGAACCGCCTCGCAACCAGCTATCCGGACAAGTTCAAGCCGGGTGGGACGGTGCCGACCGGCGGCGTGATCTGGGTGTTTGAAGTCGAGTAACAAACGATCAGGCTCCGGGGGACGTCTCCCGGAGCCTTCTTCTTTCAGGATTCGCCTGTGAACGTTTGCCGCCGCGACCGCGGGCTCCTGCTGGGCCTTGCTTTGTTCCTGCACTGCGGCGTGGCTGCGACCGCCGGGGAGGCGGGCAAGTTCAGTGCTGCCAGCATTACTGGCCTCGTACCGAAATTTTCGGTGATTCTGGGGGGCGCGGTCGAAGGCGCCGGGTACTACCAGAATGTGGTCACCCACAGCTATCTGCCGAGCGGCAACTTCCTCTACACGATCGATGGCTGGGGCGGCATTTCCAAACTCGATCTGGCCAACAAAGGTGACGTGGTCTGGTATCGCGATCCAGACCGCCGCAACATCGACACCTGGTTGCAGGCGTCACGTAGCATGGCGCTCGACGGCGACACGGTTTTCGTGGCGGGCTCGGATGGCATGCTGCACTGGCTCGATGCAGCCTCGGGAACGGTGACGCGCAGCGTCGTGGCCGGCAACCCGGTCGATGGTTTCGATATCGTCGCGCCGCCCCTCGTTACCGACAAGCTGGTGATTGTCGCCGGTTCGGCCGACGACAGGGTAGGTCCGCTCAAGTTCATCGCCTTCGACAAGGCCAGCGGCGCCCTCGCATGGGACGCCGAGCTTGGCGACCTCGCAGGGCTTAGCGCCTCCGTGCGACAGCCGGGCATTTTCGACGCCGCGCGCGACCAGGTGATCTGGCCGTTCAGTTTCCCCGCCATCGCGGTACCGGAGATCGAGCGCCGTCCGTGGGCAGGAAATGGCATTGTCGCCCTCGATATTGCAACCGGCACCCTGCGCTGGTCGCATCGTGAGTCTCCGCCGTCTGAGGCGCTGCCGCAGGATGGACCGGTCCATCTCCTGCCCGCAACTAGCGACCAGCCGGAACGGCTGCTGCAGTTCCGGGGCGACGGCCGTATTGACCTGCTCGATCCGGGCACCGGCGCGTCGATCGGTGCCAGCAGCATCTACAGCGCCCCGGCGCCCATCGCCTTCTCCGTGGGCGAGAACAACAACGATCTGCGCCTCGCCGCGCCGACCGCAACCTGCGAAAATGCCTGGGCCGTTAACGGTTATGCCTCGACGGTCAATGCCGCCACCGGACTTGCCTATGGCGCAAATGCCAATGCCTGCGTCACCGGTGTCGGCCACATACCCCCCGATCGCAGTGAGCCAAACTGGCTCGGTGCCTACTATGCCGGCCGCGATGCTTCACTCGGCCTCCTGACCGCCGCCAACACCAGGACCGGCGAAATCGTGGCGCAGCGGCTGTTTCCCGCCCCTCTGGTCGGGGGCGCGGTGATCATAGGCGATGGACTGCTGGCTGTGACCACCGCCGACGGCGCGCTCCACGTGCTCGACGCCAGAACGCTCGAGCCGATTGCCGACCGGCAGCTTGTCGCCATGTCGCCGGTCGAGCCGATCCATACCGTGGTCGAGGGGCAGGACCGGCTCATCGTCGCCGTCGGTGGCAATGCAATCAGCCCCTATATTGCCTATCGCCCCCCCAATCTAACAATGTCCGAGGGTCTGCTGGTGCTCGTCGTCATGGGGCTGCGTGAACCGTGAGACTGTCGCTCGTTCTTGCCGCTTCCATACTGCTCGCCGGTCCGGCGGCTGCTGCCGATACGATATGGGATCTGCGCCTCGGTGAGCCGGCCGCGACGCAGCCCGCCGGCTTCGTGGACTTTGCCTGTGGTGGCAATGGCGGCCCGCCGACAAGATCGCTTGCGGGTTTTGCCGATTTCGCCACCTGCAAGCCGGAAGCCGACGGGCTCTACGAAGTCTATTTCCGCTACGATGACGAAGCCGATGTGTTACGTGAAGCTTGGCAACGCTGGCCCTTGGCGCGGCAGGGCGGGACACGAGTCTATGGCTTCCGAGCCATGGTCTCTGCGCTCTTCAGCGCGTCAGGCACGCTCGATGGGCTGCGCATCGTTTCCGATCCGCGCGGCGTGCCGGGTGGCGAGCGAAACGATCAATGGCGCCTTGCGGCGGTGCTGAAGCAGGACCATCCCGACGCCACATGGGCCTGCGAGGACGCCCCACTCGGCCCCCGCGAGACCGCAGCCGCGAGCTTCTTCGTCAAGCGCACCTGTGCAGGAACGAGCGAAGGCCGCAAGTTCGCCATGTCGCAGAACTACCTCCACAAGGCCGGGCAGGGGTTCGTCGACGCCTTTGGCAAGGTGCAGGACACCTACTTCGTCAGCGAAAGCCGGTTCGAGATCCGCGTGTCGGATTAACCGGGTGCCGGGCCGATCGTGGCATTGGTGAGCACTGTGCAGGCGAGATCGGCCGCGTAAAGCCGGGCGTCGCGGATATCGGCATTGATCAGCGCTGTGTCACGCAGCGTCGCCCCGGCGAGATCGACGTTGAAGCCCTTGACGCTGGTAAGGTCGGCCGACGTCAGGTCGGCATTGGACATGCCTGCATGCTCAAGGTTGGCGTCGCGCAGGATGGCGCCGTTGAATTGGGTCCCGGTCAGGTTGGCCAGCCTGAAACTGGCGTGAAGCCCGTAGGTCTCCGAAAAGTTCGCGCCAGCAGCAATGGCGCCTTCGAAATCCGCGTCGTCGATGCGACCGCTCATCACCCGCGCGTTCTGCAGCCGCGCCTGCCGCAGGTCGGCGCCCGCGAGGTTCGCTGCCATCAGGTCGGCGCGCACCAGAATGGCCCCCGACAGATTGGCGCCGACCAGGGACGCCTTGCCGAGATTCGCACGGCCTAGGTTGGCGCCCGGGAGCATCGCGCCATCGAGCTTTGCCTTGATGAGATTGGCGCCGAACAGGCTGGCGCCCGTCAGCACCGCGCCCGTGAGGTCGGCGCCGTCGAGGTTGCGATGCTGCAACTGCGCTCCGGCGAGCTCGCATTTCGGGCAATCGATCGTCCGCCCGGCCAGAAAGGCCACGGCGTCCCCGGACTGGACGCTGCCCAGATCAACGGTCAGTGCAGCCTCGAGGTGAGGGGCCGGCTGGATCGGGGTGCACAATATGTTGCTCTGGGCCAGCGCCGTTCCCGACGTTGCCAGCAGGGCCGCCAGAACGCGGCATAGTAGGTTTGTTCTCATCAGCCGATGATACTCCCCCGCACGATCAAGTAAATGCGGCAGGCGCCCCAGGAGGGGACGCGAGGGTCTGGAGCCCGGCTGCAAGTGGGGGCCCACCTGCTGCGGGGGGATGCAGCCGCTGCTCAACGCGGCGCCTGATGCTGCCGTCGATCTTGACCTGTGTGGGCGAGAGAGATTCCAACTGCCGATGGATTTGGCTGAGCTAGGCCTTTGAAGTTCCGCATCGAGTCTACATAAGTCGTTGATAGAGAAGCGGTGTTTCCGGACTTCGCGTTGTGGCGGAGGGATTCCTTGACCACCGGCGGGGGTGAGCAGAAGCTGTGCAGCGTTCGAGCGGTGACGCTGTCTTCCAGCGCGATCTCATCGACCCGACGAGGAGGTTGGCATGAGCCAAGAGTTCCACGTCTCCGGGCCGGCGGCGATAGCCGACCAGATATCCAGCATCAGTTTGAGGCCGCGTCCTGGACGCGACGATGTCGGAGGTTACGCAATCGTTGGGCAGCCGTTTGAGAGCGGCGACATCCTTTGCCTCAGGCGCTTCCCAGTCTCCACTTTTGGCCCGGGCTACGTGTCGGTGTGGCACCGGTCGGCTGACGGGGAGTGGACGATCTACACCACCGTCTCCCCCGAACTGTCCTGCCCCCGTTTCATTGCGGCAGCCGTGTCCCGTGTGGTTCAAACCAACATCGCCGCCGATTGGGCTGGACCTTCCGACCTCACGGTTGAAGTACCAGAGTCAGCGTTGCGATGGCTCATGCGCGTGTCCAGCACGCCCGCAACAAAGATGATGAATGCCATCATGAGTGTCATGCCGTCGGCCTTGTTCCGGAGTGATCCAGTCCTGTCGGCAATGTCAGCGATGTCGACGGCCATGCTCGGCGCCGGCGATCTGCGACTGCGTGGCCACATGCCCAATCGGCAATGGTTCCAGGCAGGACCCCGGCAGGTGTGGGTGGTATCGCAAGCCAGTGCGACGATCGGCGGGCGCGACTTGGGTGGAGCGGCGCCTCTCAAAACCCAGGCTCTCTTGGGCGAGGTGCCGATGCCTCAGCGTGGGCTCTTGATGGCGGGTGCGTTTTCATTCGAGGCGTACGCGCCCGACCGCCACCTCAGCCCGCTAGTGGGATAAGAGCGAGACCGCGGCCGCCTACGGACGGCTAGCTGGCTCAAGGGTCCACCTTTGCGCGAGAAGCGTACATCCGATGCGAGGACTTACCCAACCGCCGAAATCGCCATTGGAGAATGAGCGACAACCATCGCGAGATCTCGCGGAGAAATCTGCGTCTCCAGTAGGCTTGAGAAGATGAGCTGTGGGAATAGCTTCGAGATGTCCGGAGGTTAGCCGAAGGCGCCGCCCCAGGGGTTAAAGCCCAGTAAAAGCAAGGACTTAGTGGCGGTGCGTGTAGTCACACCAAACCAGTCTCCATTTTCCCTGTTACACGGGAGAATACTGGGAGTCCGCCAGATTTCTTGCTCTCCGCACGTCAGCCTCGACGGATTTTCCTCCGCTACTAGAGTGGGTTAGCAACCAAAATTCCCTAACCGGCGAACAGGGAATTTCGCCGGCCAAGCAGGGAAATGTCACCGCCTGCTCCAGCCACGATCCGGGTCGCTAACACCTCGTCGATCGGAGCGCATCCGCACTTGTCGTTTTCAGCTGGTCAATGCACCGGGGTTCATCGGCGCGATCGATTGCGTGCTGATTGGGAAGGGTGCGGACTTTTCCTTCGAACCCCCAGTTCTTCTTCTCGCCGAGGACGGCAATCCTGATCGGGTCGCCGCCGCCCACTTTATCGGAGTGGCTGGCGCAGCTGACCAGCCACCGATGTGGCTGCTAAATCAGGAGGCTCAAATGCGAAAAGACCGACCGTCTATGCCGAACCATAGGAACCGCAACAGCCAACAACTGGAATACTGGCCCATCTCAAACCTGCGTCCCGGTCCAAGAGTACGAAAGCACACTGAGGCCCAGATCGAGCGCATCCGCGCTAGCATTGAGCGCTTCGGCTTTCTGTGTCCGCCGCTGATTGATGCCACCGGAGAGATCATCGCGGGCGTTGCGCGTGTCGAGGCCGCGCGTCGCCTCGGCTACGATGAGCTACCGGTGTTCGTAGAAAACCATCTGTCGGCTGCCGATCTCAAGGCATACCGCATCGCCGACAACAAGCTGGCGGAGATGTCCACCTGGGATCGCGATGTCCTGAAGCTCGAGTTCGAAGCCATCGTAGAAATCGATGCCAGTTTCGACCTGCAGTATTCAGGTTTCGACACGGCCGAGATCGACCTGATTCTCAACCCTGTGCTCTCCAACGAAGAGAACAGCCCTGACGATGAGACCCCTGCTTCGAACGCTGTCGCAGTCAGCCGGGTTGGCGACGTCTGGGAACTCGGGCCACACCGACTGATCTGCGGAGATGCACTCTCGGCCGAGGTCTTCGATGCGCTAATGGGTGGCGAGACAGCCCGGCTTGTTCTCAGCGACGTACCTTACAACGTGCCGGTGGATGGCCATGTCGGCGGGCTTGGCAAGAAGCGCCATCGCGAGTTCGTGCAAGCGTCGGGGGAGATGACTGCCGCCGAATTCGAAGACTTCTTGAGGAAAGCCATCATGGTGATGGGGGCGAAGCTTGTCGACGGCGGGGTCGCCGGCCTGTTCATCGACTGGCGTAGTGTTGAGACCATGCTCCGGATCGGGCGGGAGCTTGGGCTGAAACTGCTCAACCTCATTGTCTGGAACAAGTCGAACGGCGGCATGGGCAGCCTCTATCGCAGCAAGCATGAACTGCTCTGCCTGTTCAAGAAGGGGAGCGCCTCGCACGTCAACAATGTGATGCTCGGTGCCAAGGGCCGTTATCGGACCAACGTTTGGGACTACGCCGGGGTGAATACCTTCGGGGCCGGTCGCATGGCGAATCTTGACGCCCACCCAACCGTAAAGCCGGTAGCCATGATCGCCGACGCCATCCTGGATCTCACCAATCGCAACGACCTGGTGATCGACAGCTTTGTTGGTTCGGGCACAACGATCATTGCTGCGCAGAAAACCGGCCGTCGTGCCCGCTGCACCGAACTTGATCCGCTCTACGTCGATGTGACGATCCGGCGGTTCAAGGCGCGGTTCGGCATCGAGGCAATCCACCAGGCGACTGGGCTGACGTTTGACGCACTCGTGGCGCAACGGAGCGAGCGAGGCGCAGAAGACGCCGTCCGGATTGTTGCGCAGCCCGTTCGCGCT
>Ga0073904_10001661_pt1 | contig 16610 bp, 10 predicted proteins | sample KloWWTrecipitate_FD_66668 | JGI IMG/M metagenome (GOLD analysis project Ga0073904, IMG submission 66668) | Active sludge microbial communities from Klosterneuburg, Austria, studying microevolution and ecology of nitrifiers - Klosterneuburg... | ecosystem: Engineered > WWTP > Aerobic digester >... | reverse complement strand
TGACCGGGCGAAGGGGCGCCCGGCCCCCGGCGGCGCAACCGGGCCCCGGCGGCCTGCGGCCCCGCGGCAGCGGGCGGCGGGCGCGGCACGCACGGCGCGGGCGGGTGCGTTGGCAAGCGGCGCGCTGCCGAAAGCAGAATGGCGGGACCCGTCGCCGTCACGCGCGCAGCGCGTGTCGGCCGCGGGTGCCATTCTGCGAGGCAGGCGCCGGGACCCCGGCGAAGCCGGGGCGCAGCCTCCGCACCCGCCCGCGCCGTGCGTGCCGCGCACGCCGCCGCGGGGCCGCAGGCCGCCGGGGCCCGGTTGCGCCGCCGGGGGCCGGGCGCCCCTTCGCCCGGTCAGCGTCGACGCGCGTGGATCACGCCGGCGACTTCGCGCACGGCCGACAGCGTGCGCGCCAGCTGCGTCGCGTCCGGCACCTCGACCGTGAAGCGCATGCTGGCCAGTTGCTGCCGCGACAAGGTCTGCACCGCGGTCACGTTGAGCCGGTCGCGCGCGAACACCTCGGTGATGTCGCGCAGCAGGCCGGGCCGGTCGGTCGCGCGAACCTCCACGTCGGCCGGAAAGCGCCGGGTCCGCGCGTCGCCGCCGTGCAGCGCGTCATCGCCCCACGCAGTTTCGATCACCCGCTCCGGCGCGCGGTCGGCCATCCGGGCGAACGTGGCGCAGCCGTCCCGGTGGACCGACACGCCCCGCCCCTTGGTCACGAAGCCGACGATGGCATCGGGCGGCACCGGCCGGCAACAGCGGGCGAGCTGGGTCATCAGCGAATCGATGCCGACGACCAGCACGCCGGCGCCGCGTCCGACCGGCGCCGTCGCGCGCCTGCGCGGCGGCAGCGGCAGCGTCTGCACGCCGTCGGCAATCGTCGCGACAGAAGCCGAACCGGCCGTTGTGGACGCGCCAGCCTGGGACGCCCCCGCGGGCGGCCCGCGCACTGCCTCTTCGAGCTGGCGCGGTCCGATCTCGTCGCGCGCCACGGCAAGGAACATCGGTGGCGCCCCATCGAAACCGAGCCGGCGCGCGAGCTCGTCGAAGGCCAGCGCCGTGCGCCCTTCCCTCTGCAGCACGCGCTCGACGCGCTCGCGACCGGCAGCCGCGTCGCGCTCGAGCTCGAGCGCGTTGAACCACTGCCGCACCTTGTTGCGCGTTCGCGGGCTGCGCACGTATCCCAGCTGCGGATTGAGCCAGTCGCGCGACGGTCCTTCGTGGCCGGTTTCCTTCGCCGCCACGATCTCGACCGTCTGCCCGCTCTGCAGCGGCGTGTTCAGCGGCACCATCTGGCCGTCGATCCGCGCGCCGCGGCAGCGGTGCCCCAGGCTGGTGTGCACGTGGTATGCGAAATCGATCGGCGTGGCGCCCGCCGGCAGCTCGATCACCCGCGCCTGCGGCGTCAGCACGTAGATCCGCTCCTCGACGCCCGGCTGCGGCAACGGCTGGCCGGCGCCGGCGGCCGCAGGCTGCACATTGCCGAGCGCCTGCCCGACCTCGCGCTGCCACGCGAGCAGCTGGCGCATCCACGCGATCTGCTCGTCGTGGCCGGCCGCGGCCGCTCGCCCGCCGCGCGCAGGGGCGCCGCCGCGCTGCTCCTTGTAGCGCCAGTGCGAAGCGACGCCATACTCGGCGAAGCGGTGCATCTCGCGCGTGCGGATCTGCACTTCCAGCGGGCGACCGTCGTCGGCCAGAACCACCGTGTGCAGCGAACGATAGCCGTTCGGCTTCGGGCGGGCGATGTAGTCGTCGAACTCGTGCGGCACCTGCGTCCAGATCGCGTGCACGACGCCGAGCGCGGCGTAGCACTGCGCGACCGTGTCGACGATCACGCGCAGCCCGCGCAGGTCGCTGATCTCGTCGAGCGAACGCCGCTTGCTGCGCATCTTGTTGTAGATGCTGTAGAGGTGCTTCGGCCGCCCGCTCACCTCCGCGCGCAGGCCGGCCGCAGCCAGCTCGTCCTGCAGTTTGTGCAATACGGTTGCGACAGAGGTCTCGCGCTCGACGCGCCGCTCCTCGAGCTGGCGCGCGAGTTCCCGATAGGTGTCCGGATCGAGGAACCGGAAGGCGAGATCCTCGAGTTCCCACTTGAGTTGCCAGAGCCCGAGCCGGTTGGCCAGCGGCGCGAGCACCTCGATGGTCTCGCGGGCGATCGCCGCATCGGGCGCGCGCCGCTGTGCGGCGTGGTAGCGCAGCGTGTGCAGCCGCGACGCCAGCCGCAGCAACACCACCCGGATGTCGGTCGCCATCGCCAGCAGCATCCGCCGCAGCGTCTCGACCTGCCCGGCCGCGGCACCCGGCGTCGAATGAAGCTCGCGCAGCCGCTGGATCTGCCGCATGCCGTCGACGAGCCGCGCAACCTCGCTGCCGAACCCGGCCTCGATCTCGCGCAGCGGCAGGCTCTCGGCCGGCGAGACCAGCGCCGCGGCTGCCAGCACAGGCTCGTCGACGCCCAGTTCGCGCAGGATGCCGATCGTGGCGCGCGCGTGGTCGACGTAGCGCTCGCCGCTGCGCCCGCGCGCATCGCCGGCGCGTTCGGCGGCCCACTCGAGCGCCCGCGCAGCGATCTCGGCGGGCACGGCGTTAGGCTCCGCCCCCGTGTCGCCGGCGGCGATCGACCGGGTGCCCATGGCTCGTCGTCTCGCGCTTGCTCGTTCCGCTATCCTGCTACCGATTATAGGCAGCCGCGGCGCCGCCGAAGCACTTCGACACCTCCATGCTCCGAAAACTGCTGGGCCTTTCGCACCCCGAGCCGATCGCCGCCGAGCGCTGGCGGCGGATCGCCGCCGATCTGCCGTTCCTGCGGCACCTCGACGACGCGCAGCGCGAACGGCTGAAGTCCCGGTGCGAGGCCTTCCTGGCCACCAAGCAGTTCAGCGGCGCCGCCGGCTTCGAGATCGACGACGACGTGCGGATCGGCATCGCGATCCAGGCCTGCCTGCCCGCATTGCAACTCAGTGGCATCGAGTATCGCGATTTCGTCGAGATCGTCGTCTATCCCGACCGCTTCGTGGCGCCTCGCACGCAGGTCGACGACGCCGGCGTGGTCCACGAGTTCGACGACGAGCTCGCCGGCGAGGCCATGGACGGCGGCCCGGTCGTGCTGTCGTGGCCCGACGCGGACCCGTCCGCCGGACACGTCGGCTACAACGTCGTGATCCACGAGTTCGCACACAAGCTCGACCTGCTCGACGGCGCGGCCGACGGCGCGCCGCCGCTGCCATCGGCGCTGCGCGGGCGCTGGACGCAGACGATGACCGACGCCTATGCAGACTTCTGCACGCGGCTCGACACGGTCGAAGCCGCGATTCCGCGGCACGTCGACCCGGAATCGGAAGCGGCCGACGCCTGGTACGAAACGCTGCCGCTCGATCCCTACGCCGCGACCGATCCGGGCGAGTTCTTCGCGGTGACGGCCGAAACGTTCTTCACCGATCCGCAGGCACTGCAGCGCGAATACCCCGGGCTGTATGCGCTGTTTCGCGACTATTTTAGTCAGGATCCGTCGGCGGGTGCGATTCCGGAACGGCGAGATTGACGGGCCGCAAACCGTGGCCGATCTAGCGCATCCTCGGGGATGCGCGCTGCACGATACTCCCCTATCCTTCTGGATCGCGCGCGGCGAATCGGCGGCGATCGTGCTGCTTCGTGCCGTTTGTCATGGCGGCCAGACAGATCGGGTCGCATCATGGTCGTTGGGCCAGACCGGCACGGCCCCAAGGGATTCCATGATCCGGATCTTCAACCACTACCTGTCGGCGCGTGTCCTGCTGTTGACGGTACTCGAGGCCATGGTCCTGTTCCAGGCCATGGTGCTCGGCTTCGAACTGAGGTTCCTGAACGATCCGGTGCCGCTGCCCATCGTGCCCGCGGCCCTGTTCACGGTGGTCATGCTGATGATGATGACCGGGCTCGGGCTGTACCAGGCGCAGAACGAGCCATTCCGCATCACGATCCAGCGACTCGTCGTTGCCTACGGGCTGTCGCTGATGGTGATGAGTCTGGCGTTCTACCTGTTCCCCGACACCTACGTCGGTCGCGGCGTGTTCGCCGTGACGTCGGTGTTTGCGGTGGGCGGCGTGCTCGCGGTCCGCTTGATATTCTTCCGCGTCACGACCATCGGGCTTCCGATGCGCCGCGTTCTCGTGCTGGGCAACGGCCCGGAGGCCGAGGAGACGATCCGCTTCCTGCACCAGGGCAACCTGAGCCGCACGATCCAGTACGCCGGCCTGTACCCGGTCGTCGCCGATCGCGACACGCCAGACGGCGAGCGGCGCCTGAACCACGATCACCTGCTGCGCACCATCCGCGACCTGCGCGTGTCCGAGGTGGTGCTCGCGTTGCGCGAACGCCGCGGCGGGGTTCTGCCGCTTCGCCAGTTGCTCGACTGCAAGCTCAAGGGCATCAAGGTCATGGACCTCACGTCGTTCTACGAACGCGAGATGGGAATCCTGCGGATCGACAACCTGCGTGCCAGCTGGCTGATCTTGGGCGAGGGCTTCGAGCAGGGGCTGCTGCGCGACATGATCAAGCGTTCGTTCGACGTGATCGCGAGCCTCGTGCTCATCACGCTGACGCTGCCGATCGTTCTGCTCGCCATGCTCGCAATCGCGCTCGAGAGCGGCAGGCCGGTGTTCTATCGCCAGGAACGCGTCGGCCAGGGCGGCACGACATTCGAGATCCTGAAGCTGCGGACCATGGTCCGCGATGCCGAGCACGACGGGCGGCCGCGCTGGGCGGCGCCAAACGACTCCCGCGTCACGTCGGTCGGCCGGTTCCTGCGACTCACGCGCATCGACGAGTTGCCGCAACTGATCAACGTGTTGCGCGGCCAGATGAGCTTCGTGGGCCCGCGTCCGGAGCGCCCCTTCTTCGTACGTCACCTGCTCGAGGACATCCCTTACTACGACGTGCGCCACAGCGTGAAACCAGGCATCACGGGCTGGTCGCAAGTGCGGTACCAGTACGGCGCATCCGTCGAGGATTCGCTGATGAAACTCGAGTACGACCTCTATTACGTGAAGAACCATTCGCTGTTCCTCGACCTGCTGATCCTGATCGACACCGTTCAGGTCGTGCTTCTCGGCAAGGGGGCGCGGTAGCAGGACATGGATCCGCGCTCGATCGCGCTTCTCGGGTTCGCGGGCGCCGGGCTCGCGTGGCTGGTATTGGCGGGACTGCTCATTGCGCGACATACCGGCGACCGCACGGGACGCCTGTTGCTGGTAGCAGTCTCCCTCCAGATTGTCTGGTCGCTCGCCCACGCGCTGGCATTCGTTCCGTTCGCGCTCGCCGCCGCCTTGGCCGGCATCGCCGAGGCGCTGCGCAACCTGGCGTGGATCGTCCTTCTCGTTCACCTGATTCCAGTCACCGCGTCGCGAGCACGCGATCCCCACGACCCTGTAGAAAAGGCCAGGCGAGTCACCCTGGTTGTCGTCTCGACGCTCGCCGCGACCTCGATCGCCGTCGGTTTCCTCGACCCGGAAAGGGACCTCGTGTTCATCACGAGCACGATCATGGCGGTAGCGGGACTCGTGAGCGTGGAGCTGGCCTACCGCAACACCCTGCCGGCGCGACGCTGGGCGCTCAAGTTCATGCTGATCGGACTGGCCGCGATGTTCGGCCTGGACCTCCTGCTCTACAGCAATGCGATGTTGCTTGGCCGGGTGAACGGCGCGTGGTGGATCGCACGCGGGTACGCCAACGCACTTCTGGTACCCCTGATCGCGATCACCGCGGCGCGCAATCCCGAGTGGAAGCTCGACATCGGCGTGTCGCGCCAGGTCGTATTTCACTCGTCGGCGCTGTTCGTCGCAGGCACCTACCTGGTGCTGATGGCCGCCGGCGGCTACTACGTTCGCTCATTCGGCGGGGACTGGAGCGAGATCGCGCAGGTGCTGATCGTTTTCGGCGCGCTGATCGCACTCGTCGTGGCGCTTGCATCGGGATCGGTTCGTGCTCGCCTGCGCGTGTTTCTCTCGAAGCACTTCTTCTCATACCGCTTCGATTACCGCGACCAGTGGCTGCGACTGACGCGGACCTTGTCGGGGGGCGGCGCCGATGGCGAGCCTGGAGAACTTCATGGCAGGGTCATTCGGGCCTTGTCCGAACCCGTCGAGAGCCCGGGCGGCGCCCTGTGGGTGCGCGATGGGGCAAACTATCGTTGTGCGGCGGCTACCGCCGACGCAGTCCTGCGACCGCCGATTCCGGCAGGCTCCCCGCTCGCCACGTTCCTCGAGGAGCGCGAGTGGGTCATCGACGTGGCCGAATGCAGGGCAGATCCCGGGCTCTACGAGGGACTCGAACTGCCAGCTGATCTCCATGCGCCGGATTCAGCGTGGCTGATCGTGCCGCTGCGACTCGAGGACGAATTGCTGGGCTTCGTGCTGCTCGAACGTCCGCTCGCACCGCTGAAACTAGACTGGGAGGTACGCGACCTGCTCAAGACCGCAGCGCGGCAGGCGGCCAGCTACCTCGGCGTTCAGCGTGCCGTCGAGGCACTCGTGCAGGCGCAACAGTTCGCGTCGTTCAACCGGATGTCCGCGTTCGTCGTGCACGACCTGAAGAACCTCGTGGCCCAACTCGGCCTGATCATGAACAACGCCCAGCGTCACGGAGACAACCCGGAGTTCCAGGCCGATGTGCTGGAAACGGTGCAAAACGTCATGGCACGCATGCAGGGGCTTCTGCTCCAATTGCGGGCGGGCGCGCGCCCCGTCGAGCCGCCGGCGGCGGTGCCACTGAACGAGACGCTCGCCAGCGCGGTCGCATCGAAGCACGGACTGCGCCCCACGCCCGAGGTGGAAATCGATGCGGCCGTCGGAGATCGCTCGGTCCTGGCGCATCGTGATCGGCTGGAGCGCGTGATCGGCCACCTCGTCCAGAACGCAGCCGAGGCGACCGGCCCATCGGGCAGGATCTGCGTTCGCGCGCGCCGCGACGGGGGCGATGCGTTGATCGAAATCGAGGACAATGGCACCGGAATGAGCGAGGATTTCCTGCGCAACCGGCTTTTCAGCCCCTTTGTCTCGACGAAGCCGCACGGCATGGGCATTGGCGCGTTCGAAAGCCGCGAATACGTGCGCGAAATCGGCGGGTCGCTCGATGTCGAGAGCACCCGCGAGACCGGCACGGTCTTCACGATCCGCCTTCCGCTGCTCGATTGCGCTCGACAGCAGCGCCTCGGGGGCGCAAATGGCTGACGCACGTCCTGTTCTGCTGGTGGTCGAGGACGACATCGGCCTGCAAAAACAGATGCGCTGGTCGTTCGATCGCTACGACCTGGTTTTCGCGGCAGATCGCGATTCGGCGCTCACGAGCCTGCGCCGCCACGAGCCCGCAGTGGTCACGCTCGACCTCGGGCTTCCTCCCGATCCGGACGGCACCTCGGAGGGCCTCGCAACGCTGCGCGAGATCATTGCGCTCGCGCCGTCGACGAAGGTGATCGTGCTGACCGGCCAAAGCGATCGCGGCAACGCGCTCAAGGCGATCGCACTCGGGGCATACGATTTCTTCGCCAAGCCCTTCGAGGCCGAGATGCTGAACACGGTCGTGGAACGCGCCTTCCGTCTCGCAGACCTTGAGCGGGAGAACGGAGAACTGCGTGCCCGCCACGTCGCAGCGGCGCCCCTCGACGGGCTGCTGACGCGCGATCCGGGAATGCTGAAGCTGTGCCGTCAGATCGAGCGGATCGCGCCAACCGCCGCGTCGGTCCTGCTGCTCGGTGAGTCGGGCACCGGCAAGGAAGTGCTCGCGAGAGCGCTCCATCAGCTGTCGGCCCGGCGCGACAAGCGCTTCGTCGCGATCAACTGCGCGGCGATCCCCGAAGCCCTGTTGGAGTCCGAGCTGTTCGGCCACGAGAAGGGTGCCTTCACCGGCGCGGTCAAGCAGACGCAAGGCAAGTTCGAACTCGCCGACGGCGGCACGCTGTTCCTCGACGAAATCGGCGATCTGCCTCTCGCACTGCAGTCCAAGCTGCTGCGCTTCCTGCAGGAGCGGACCATCGAGCGCATCGGCGGGCGCAGCGAAATCGGTGTCAACGTGCGCGTGCTGTGCGCGACGCACCGCAACTTGCGCGAACTGATCGCCGAAGGCACGTTCCGGGAAGACCTCTTCTACCGGCTCAGCGAGATCGTGATCACGATTCCACCACTGCGCGACCGAACGGGTGACGCCGCGCTGCTGGCCCACGCCTTCGTCCAGCGCTTTGCACGACAGAACGGCCGCGACCGCCTGTCGCTGGGGGAAGACGCACTCGACGCGATTGCGCGTCACCGCTGGCCCGGCAACGTGCGCGAGCTCGAGAACTGCATCAAGCGCGCGGTGATCATGGCCGACGGAAACACGATCGGCGCAGACGACCTCGGCCTCGAGCCGTCCGACGCACCACCGGTGCCGTTCAACCTGCGCCAGGCCCGCGAGGAAGCAGAGCGGCGTGCGGTGTTGACGGTCATGGCGCACGTGGACGGGAACGTCGCGCGGGCAGCGGACCTGCTCGGTGTCAGCCGCCCGACGCTGTACGACCTCCTCAACCGACTCGGGCTGCGCTGATTCCGCGGCCCCGGCGAACCGGAGTCACGACGATGAATATCCCTGCTTCGTTGATGCGCGCGATCGCCGCCGCCCTGGCTGCGGTCGTTTTCGGGGCCTGCTCGGGCACCGAGAGGCCGGAGGCGCTGTTGGACAAGGCCCAGGCGTCGCTCGCGGCCGCCGATCCCAAGGCGGCCGAGATCCACCTGAAGAACCTGCTGCAAGTCGACGAGAGCAACACCGAAGCCCGCTTCCTGCTGGCCGGGATCTACCGCGACGCCAACGACTTGCGCTCGGCCGAAAAGGAGTACCGTCGCGCGCGAGATCTCGGTTTCGATCGCGACAAGGTGACGCCACCGATGCTCGCGGCGATGTACCGCCTCGGGCTCTACCAGGAGTTGGTCGACGACGCCCGGGGGCTTGCGCTCCGTGAACCCACTGCGCAAGCCGACGCGCTGACCTCGGTCGGACATGCGCAGATTGCGCTCGCGCAGCCCGCCGAGGCGGCCAGGACCTTCGCAGCCGCGCTCGCCGCCAGGCCCGACCATGTGCCGGCACAGGTTGGCGCGCTAAGGGCTCGCGCGGTCGATGATCGTGCCGGCGCGCGCATGGCGCTCGACGCCCTGCTGCAGCGCAATCCGGACTCGTCCGACGCGCTGCTGCTGATGGGCGACCTGACGCTGGCCGACGGCAAGGCTGCGCCCGCGCGCGCGCTCTACGACAAGGTCGCCGACCTGTCTCCCAATGACGTCGAGACGCGCGCGAAGCTGGTGGCGCTCGCGATCGAGCTCAAGGACCTCGACGGAGCGAACGCGCGCCATGCAGAGCTGCGCAAGCTCGTGCCTGGCGCGCCCGTCACCCACTACCTGCGTGCGCTGATCGATGTCAACGCGAACCGGCTCGAGCCGGCGCGCGAAGCGGTGCTCGAAGCGCTTCGCCTGGCGCCTGACTATATGCCGGCGGTGACCCTCGCTGCCGGCCTGAGCCTGTCGCTGAACGCGCTCGAACAAGCCGAGCGCTATGCGCGGATGTCGATCGAGCGCACCCCCGAGAACCCCGTGGGCTATCGCGTACTGGGCGCGACCTACCTGCGCATGAAGGCACCCGACCGTGCGCTCGAAGCCGTGCGTCCGGCTCTTGCGAGGACGCCGCCCGATCCCGTGGCCCTGTCGATTGCCGGCGAGGCGTCGCTGAAGCTCAACGATCCGGCCGCCGCCGCCGGCTATTTCGAGCGAGCCGCGAAGGCCAACCCGGCCGACGCTCGCTCGCTCGCCGGACTGGGCGTGTCGCACCTGGCCAGTGGTCAGAGCGCGCGCGGGATCGGCGAACTCGAGCAGGCCGTCAGGCTCGACTCGGCCAACCTGCAGGCCGACGTCGCCCTGGTCATGGCGCACTTGCGCCAGCGCCAGTTCGACAAGGCGCTGGCGGCCGTCGCGCGCATGGAGCAAAAGGCCCCGAAGAGCCCTACGCCTGCAGGCCTGCGTGGCGCGGTTCTCTCCGCCAAGGGCGACGTCAAGGGCGCTCGCGCCGCATTCGAGAAGGCGCTCGCGATCGACCCGACCTATTTCCCGGCTGCCGCCAACCTTGCGGCGTTCGACCTGCGCGAAAACCGCCCGGGCGACGCGCGCCAGCGCTACGAGGCGGTCCTGGCCAAAGATCCGAAGCAATCACAGGCGGCGGTCGCGCTCGCCACGCTCACCGCGCGCACCGGAGGCCCCCGCGACCAGGTTCTCGGCGAGTTGAAGAAGGCCCGGGAAGCCAATCCCGACGCCGTGCTGCCCATCCTCGCAACCGCCCGCTACCTGATCGAGACCAACGCGCCGAAGGATGCGATCCCGATGCTGCAAGAGGCGGCCAACCGCAATCCCGAGAACACGCAGATCCTGTATGTGCTCGCGCATGCATTCATCGGCTCGGGGCAGCGCGCGCAGGCCATCGGCACCTGGGAGAAGCTCCTGCGCATCGACCCAAGAGCAGTACTGGCGCAACTGCGCATCGGCGAAGCGCATCTTGCCGGCGGAGATCGCGATGCCGCATTGCAGAGCTTCCGCAAAGCGGCGACGATCGCCCCCGATGCAGTCGAGCCGCAGGCCGGCATGGCCATGGTGTTGCAGCAGCAAGGCAAGACGGACGAAGCGATGCGCATTGCGGCACGGCTGCGTGCAAGCGAAAAACAGAAGGTGGCGGGCACGATACTCACCGGCGACCTGCTGGCGGCCGAACGGAAGTGGAGCGAGGCCAGCGATCGTTACCGCAGTGCTTTTGCGCAACAGCGCTCGCTGCAGACCGGTACCAAGGTGCATCGCGCGTTGCGCGCGGCCGGGCGCGACGCCGACGCCGAGACGTTCCTGCGGGACTGGATCAGGGCCGAGCCCGCCAACCTGCGCCTGCGCCAATTCGCTGGTGACTCCGAATCCGTCCGCGGCCGGTGGAAGCCGGCTCTGGAGCACTATGCAGTCGTGCTCGAGAAGGAACCGCGCAACGCCCTGGCGCTGAACAACGCTGCCTGGGCGCTGCACGAGCTGAAGGATGGCCGCGCCATGGACCACGCTCGCCGGGCCTGGGAAGCGGCGCCGCAGTCCGCGCCGATCCTCGACACCTACGGGGTCATCCTGTCCGGGAGCGGCGACGCCAAGGGGCTCGGACTATTGCGGCAGGCGGTCGAACTGGCGCCGGCCCAGCCCCGGATCCGCCTTCATTTGGCCGAAGCGCTTGCGCGCGCCGGCGACGCCGCCGGCGCAAGGGTACAACTCGACGAACTGCTCAAGACCACGCCGACCGGGCCAGTGGCCGACTCGGCACGAATGCTGCAGGCGAAGCTCGCTCCCTAGCCGCCGGTCACTTGCCGCCTTGCGCGGTCGACGTACCAGCCGATCGACACGGCGAGCCCTTCGCCGATCCGATGCGTGGGTGCGTAGCCGAGCAATGCCCGGGCCTTGCCGATGTCGGCCAGCGAATGACGCACGTCGCCGGCGCGGAACTCGCGGAAACGCGGCACGATCCCGGCGAGCTTCCGCGCCAGCGCCGGTTCGTAGGCCGCCATCGCACGCCGTATCGCCTCGAACAGTTCGATCAGCGTCGCCCGTTCGCCGACTGCGACATTGAAGACCTCGTGCGGGCGCGGCAGCGCCTCGACCAGGCCGGCGCGAAGATTTGCCTGCACCGCATTCGCCACGAAGCAGAAATCGCGGCTGGTCAGCCCGTCGCCGTTTATCCACACGGGATCGCCGGCGAGCAGCGACGAGACCCAACGCGGGACGACTGCGGCGTAGGCGCCTTCGGGATCCTGGCGAGGCCCGAACACGTTGAAATAGCGTAAGCCGACACAGGTCATTCCGTAGACCCGCGCCCACGTGTCGGCGAACAGTTCATCGGCCGCTTTGGTCGCCGCATACGGCGACAGCACGCTTCCGACCCGGTCCTCGACCTTCGGCAGGGCCTCGTGATCCCCATAGACGGAACTGGACGAGGCATAGACGAACCGCCTGACGCCTGCCCGCCGTGCAACTTCGAGCAGCTGGACGAATCCGTCGACGTTGGCCGCGTACGAGCGCAACGGCTCTTCGATCGAGCGCGGCACCGAACCGAGTGCGGCCAGGTGAAGCACGACGTCGACAGGTTCTCCACGCGCAACATCGCCGGAAGTGACGGCGTCGCGACACACCGCCGCGTCACAGACGTCGCCCTCGACGAGCCGGAAGCGCGACCATGCGTCTTCCCCGACCAACGCGCGCACCTCTTCGAGGTTGCGCCGATGACCACTGGCGAAATTGTCCAGCCCGACCACCCTCTGGCCGCCGCGCAGCAGCGTTTCGACGAGGTTCGAGCCGATGAAGCCGGCTGCGCCCGTGACGAGCCAGCTTCGCTTCACGGCACGCAGCAGGTCCAGGTTGGGGTCGGCCCGCGCAGTGACCGCAGGACCCGGCCTGTCGCCGGGCATCAGAGTCGCCACGTTCGCAGCCCCAGCGCCGCAACGGCGGCCGGGTCGAATGCCGACTTCACGTCGACGAGGACACCCCCGGGCTCGCACTTCGCGGCAATCGCCTCGAGCCCCATCTCGCGGTACGCCGCGTGCCCCACCGCGGCGACGATCGCCGCGGCGCGCGGCAATGCATCCCACGGCGTCAGCGACACGCCGTACTCGTGCTGCGCCTCGACGGGGTCGGCAACAGGATCATGGATGAATATCGTCGCGCCATAGCTCTCAAGTTCATGCACCAGGTCCATCACCTTGGAGTTGCGCAAGTCAGGAACGTCTTCCTTGAAGGTCAGGCCAAGCACGATCACCGGCACGCCCTTGATCGAGAAGCCCGCGGCAATCATCTCCTTGACGGTGCGCTGCGCGATGAACGCGCCCATGCCATCGTTGATCCTCCGTCCCGCCAGGATCACCTGCGGGTGGTACCCGAGCATCTCGGCCTTGTGCGTGAGATAGTAGGGATCGACGCCGATGCAGTGCCCGCCCACCAGTCCTGGGCGGAAGGGCAGGAAGTTCCACTTCGTACCCGCGGCCCTGAGCACTTCCAGCGTGTCGATGCCGAGGCGATCGAAGATCATCGCGAGCTCGTTCACCAACGCGATGTTGAGGTCGCGCTGCGTGTTCTCGATGACCTTCGCGGCCTCCGCCACCTTGATGCTGCTTGCCTTGTGCACGCCCACGGCGACTACCGCGCTGTACATCGCCGCGACCCGCTCGAGCGTCTCGGCGTCGTCGCCAGAGACGACCTTCACGATGCGGGCCAGCGTGTGCTCCCTGTCGCCCGGGTTGATGCGTTCGGGGGAGTAGCCGACATGGAAATCCCGGCGCCACTTCATTCCCGAGGCCCGCTCAAGCACCGGGATGCAGACTTCCTCCGTGGCGCCCGGGTACACGGTCGACTCGAAGACGACCGTCGCACCGCGCTTCATGTGGCGGCCGCAGGTCTCGCTGGCGGAAACCAGGAAGGAAAAGTCGGGATTGTGGCCGGCATCGACCGGGGTCGGTACCGCCACGATCAGGAAGTCGGCGCGCCCGAGCAAACCGGGATCGTCGGTGACCGTCAGCAACTTCGCCGCCGCGAACTGGTCGCGCGAGACCTCCCCCGTCGGGTCCTCGTAGCGGCGAAAATGGTCGATCTTGCCGGGCGACAAGTCGTACCCGATCGTCTCGAACACCCGGCCGAACTCGATGGCCAGCGGCAGACCGACATAGCCGAGGCCGACAACTGCGACGATGCTCATGTTCCAGTAACGGTGAATTCCGGGCGGGGACGTTGGGGCGACCGGATTACTGCTTGCGGCACGAGGGCGCGATCTTACACAATAGGGAAGTGAAATAGTACCTCGCGCCAGACGCCATTGCGTTGCGATCATCTGCCAGGTCGTGGAGGTTCGCCCGGGCGTCGACCGTCAAGCCGCGGGACAAGCTGCCATACTCGGCAAAGACAGAACGACAGGAGCCGCTCGATGTTTCGTATCCTCGCTGCACTGACGGCCACGATCCTCATTGCCGGCTGCTCCGGCCTGCCCTCTGCGCCGACGAAGGCGGCCCAGCCCGACTACAAGTACCTCATCGGCCCCGGTGACACGCTGAACATCGTCGTCTGGCGCAATCCCGAGCTGTCGGCCACCGTGCCGGTTCGGCCCGACGGCCGCGTCACCACGCCGCTGGTCGAGGACATCACCGCGGCGGGCAAGAGCCCGAGCACCCTCGCCCGCGAAATGGAGACGGCGCTGAAGAAGTATCTCCAGGACCCGGTCGTCACCGTGGCCGTACAGAGCGTCGGCGTCGGCAATACCGAGCAGGTGCGCGTGCTGGGCCAGGCGGCGAAACCCGCGACCCTTCCGTACCGGCAGAACATGACGGTGCTCGACGTGATGATCGCCGTCGGCGGGCTGACCGAGTTCGCGGCCGGCAATCGCGCAGTACTGATCCGCGCCGCCGAGGACAACAAGGCCTACGCGCTCCGGTTGGCCGACCTGATCAAGAAAGGCGACGTCGGCGCCAACGTCCAGGTGCTGCCGGGCGACGTGATCATCATTCCCGAGAACTGGTTCTGACGCGGACGGCATCGCGATGTTCGAGACGTTTGCATACCTGAAGTCGATCCTGAGGGGGATCTGGGTCTATCGCTGGAGCGCGCTGCTCGTGACGCTGCTGGTCGGGGCCGCCGGAAGCGTGCTCGTCATCAGCATCCCCGCGCGTTACGAAGCGACGTCGCGGGTCTTCGTCGACACGCAGTCGATCCTCAAGCCCCTGCTCTCCGGCCTCGCCGTGGAGCCCAATGCCGACCAGGTCCTCGCGATGATGGCCCGCACCATCATCAATCGCCCGAATGCCGAGAAGGTCATGCGCACCACCGATCTCGACCTGCGGGCGAAGAGCGCGGCCGAGCGCGAGGCCATCGTCGACCAGCTCGTCAAGACGGTCAAGTTCAGCGCGGTGCCGGGCGCGCGGAATCTCTACTCGATGAGCTACGTGAGCAGCGAGCCGACCAAGGCGCAGAACGTCGTGCAGGCATTCCTGAACATCTTCGTCGAGTCCAGCCTCGGGACAAAACGCCGCGACACCGCACAGGCCCAGAAGTTCATCGACGAACAGATCAAATCCTACGAGACGCGCCTGGTCGAGGCGGAAGCCGCCCTCAAGGATTTCAAGATCCGCAACCAGCGTCTGATGCCCGGCCTGGATCGCAGCTATCTCGAGCAGGTCGTCGAGATGGAGGGCGCCCTGCGCGAGGCGAGGCTCGAACTCAGGCAGGCCGAGTATTCGCGCGACGAGTTGCGACGCCAGCTGGCGGGCGAGTCGGCAACCATCGAGGGCCCGCCCGAGCAGCTGGTGCTGCGGTCTGCGCCCGCGACGCTGCGGACCGAACCGGCCACCGAGTACGACGAGCGCATCGAAGCGCAGCGCAAACGGCTCGACGAGCTGCGCCTGCGGTTCACCGACAGCCACCCGGACGTCGTTTCGACCCGGCGCGTGCTGGCCGACCTCGAGACCCAACGCGAGAAAGCGCGCAAACCGGTCGTCGGGGCGGATGGGTCGGTGATCGCGCCCCGCGCCTCGCAGATCCAGAATCCGGTGTTCCGCGAGTTGCGCATCGCGCTCGCCGACGCCGAGGCAAAGGTGGCCTCGCTGCGGGTCAAGGCGGCAGAGTACGAGACGCGGCTGCGGGAGGCTCGCAGCATGGCGGCAGCAGTGCCACGCGTCGAGGCCGAGTACACGCAGCTGAACCGCGACTACGAGGTGAACAAGCAGAACTACGACAAGCTGCTGGCACGACGCGAATCCGCCCAGATTTCGGGCGAACTCGACGCGTCCGCCGGCGTCGGCGAAATCCGCATCATCGACCCGCCGCGCACCAACCCCGAGCCGATCTCTCCCAATCGGCCGCTCCTGCTGGCCGGCGTGCTGCTCGCTTCGCTGGGGGCAGGCGTCGCGGTCGCCTACCTGCGTGACCAGCTGAAGCCGACCTTCCTCGATGTCAGGTCCCTGGCTCGCGTCACCGGGCTGCCGCTGCTCGGGGGCGTCTCCTACGTCGCGACGGCCGCGGAGCGCACGCGACGGCGAATCGGCCTGATTGCCTTCTCGACCTCGACCCTCGCCTACTTTGGCGTGTTCGGGGCCGTCATTGCGTGGTACGCGCTGAAGAACCTCGGCAGGTAGCAGGGATCCCCAATGAGTTCGATCGAACGCGCCGTATCCCGACTGGCCGAGGCCCGCGCCGAGCCTGCGGACTCCCGCAACGACACGGGAGCCGGTCCGGCGCCGCTCGAGCGAAAGACCACCATCGAGAAACTGGCCGATCGGCTTGGCGAGGCGGCTCCGCGGCCCTCCCCGATGGCGCCCCCTCCCGAAACGCGGACCCCGGATCGGACCGCAGACCATCCGGAACCGGTTCGCATCCAGCTCGACGCAATCCGCGCGCGCGGGATGGTCGCCCCCGATGGATCGCCGACGCCGTCCGCGCACGAGTTCCGGATCATCAAGCGTCCCCTCGTCTACAACGCCTTCGGCAGGCCGGGCCAGCCGGCGGTCCAGAACGGCCGGCGGATCATGGTGACCAGTGCCTTCCCCGGCGAGGGCAAGACGTTCTGTGCGATCAACCTGG
>Ga0073904_10001660_pt1 | contig 16617 bp, 17 predicted proteins | sample KloWWTrecipitate_FD_66668 | JGI IMG/M metagenome (GOLD analysis project Ga0073904, IMG submission 66668) | Active sludge microbial communities from Klosterneuburg, Austria, studying microevolution and ecology of nitrifiers - Klosterneuburg... | ecosystem: Engineered > WWTP > Aerobic digester >... | reverse complement strand
CGCGGCGCTGGACGATCAGATCGCCGAGGCCGAGACCGAGCTCGACGAGCGCACCGCCCGAGCTGCCGACACCAAGGCGCGACGATCGGGGCTGGGCAAACTACGAGCACAGCAACCCCCGACCGCGTCCCTGATGACTGCCCTCGACGAGCACCGTCGCCGCTGCGACCTCGCAACTCAGGCTGCCGACCTCCACGAAGACGCAGTCCGGGCAGCCGATGCGGCGAGCGCCGCCGCCGAGGCCGCGAGCACCGACCTGCACCGTCACGCCGTGGCAGCGCGCCTTCCGACCACCACAGCCGACCTCCGGGAGATCGCCGACGCACTCCATCGAGTCGACGGTCAGCGCACGCAGATCGAACGCAGAGAAGACGCCTGCGGCGTCGCACGGCGACAGCTGAGCGAGTCCGAGCAGTTGCTCGAGCAGGCGGAGCGACAAGCGGCCACCGACGCAGCCGATGCGGCAGGCGACGCTGCGCGGGCGAGCGCTGAACTGGCGCGGTTCGAGGAGTTGCGCGCCACCGTGGGCACAGATGCGGACGCTGCCGTCGCCCGGCTCGCTGACGCTGAAGCCGAGCTCACCGCAGCCGACGACCGCGTCGATGCCACTCGTGATCAACGGCGACAGGCCGAGTTGGATGCAGTGAAGCTCGAGGAGCAGCTGGAGGGCCTCGCAAGCCGGCGTGATGCCGCCGCTCGTGATGCCACCTCGACGGTCGAAGGCTTCCAGGTCATCTGCGCGCCCGAGATCGCCGAGGTCCTGGACATCCAGGGCGTCGGACCCGGCTCTGGCGAGCTCGATGCTGCACGACTCGTGATGAGCGAGACCGCACCGCCCACCGACGACGCCACCAACCGGATGGAGCGGGCCCACCGCGAGATCCTTCTCGACGGGCTCCGAGCGGGACACGATCCGAGCATGCCGAAGGTCGATGGCATCGATGTCGTGCGTGTCGGCACCGCCGATGGCGAACTCCCCATCGGGACGCTGGCACTCCAGCTGCGCGGGGAACACGACCGAACCGCGCAGCTGCTGTCCCAACAGGAGCGGGAGATCTTCGAGACCCACCTGCTGACCCGGATCGGCGAGTCGCTGCGGGCGCTGCTGCTCGAGGCCGACGAGTTCCAGCACCGGATCAACGCCGAGATGGCCAGCGCTCCCACCGAGAGCGGGATGGTCGTCGAGCTCAAGTGGGAGATCGCCAGCGATGAGGCGGGCCTGGCCGATGCGGTGCGCGCGCTTCGGACCGCACCCGAGATGCTCGGCCCCGAACGCAGAGAAGGATTGCGCGAGTTCTTCATGCAGCGCATCGCCGACCTGCGGGCGAGCGACCCCGGGCGCAGCTTCGCAGAGACGCTGACCACCGCCCTCAACTACCGGTCGTGGCACGCCTTCACGCTGTTTGCACGGTTCTCCGACGGGACCCGACACAAGGTGACACGCAAGTTCTACAAGGGCCTGTCAGGAGGTGAGGCCGCGTCGCTGCTGCACCTCCCGCTGTTCGCCGCCGCTGCGGCTCAGTACTCGGCCGGAGCGGTCGACGGTCCACGTCTCATCGCGCTCGACGAGGCGTTCGTCGGCATCGACGACCAGATGCGCGCCCGACTCATGGGCCTGCTCACACAGCTCGACCTCGACGTGCTCCTGACCAGCCACGAGTTCTGGGGCTTCTATGACACCGTCCCCGCACTCGTGCTGTACGACCTCACGCGACGGCCACCGCTTCCCGGAGTGCACGCCCAACGCTTCGACTGGGCCGCCGGCATCGACGACGACCCGATGACGCAACCGTGAACCCGACCGAACCTGCCGGCCACCCGCTGGACCGGCCCGAGCTCGCCCGCCTGTGGCACACGGCGCGACGCCGCCTCGAACGCAACGGCTGTGTCATCTCCTCGTCGCCGATGGAGCTCGACAACCTCGACGCAGCCGAGCTCGACTCCATCTGCGCGCTGCTCGGGCAGCGACGTCCCGCCGAACCCAAGTTGCGCGTCCGACTCGACCACCTCGACTCGGCGCTCAGCGGCGCCGGACACGACGGCGGGCTCCTCGGAACGCTCGAGGCGATCTCAGGGCCCATCGCCGATCGGCCCGCCGCCCGGGCAGCGGACCTCGAAGCGCGCACCGCGCTCTGGTCAGCCGCAGCAGCGCACCCGGCCAACGACATCGACGGGGTGAGCGACTGGATCGACTCGCTCCGACGCCGAGGTCGCATCACCCGCGTCGCGACCGATGATCCCATCAGGCTCCTCGTCGAGGCACTCGACACGATCCAGCTCGTCGCAGCGTCCCGCACCGTCGGCGACCGCCGACCGCACCCGCTCACCGTCGTGGCCGCATCCGAGTTCGGCGACGCCCATGCGCTCGACTCCGAACGTCCACTCGGCGCGTTGGTGGCCGACGGTGTGACCACGCTCGCAGGAACCGACGACCTGCGGGCCGCATGGCAGTCCTTCGGCGTCCAGCTGGATCAGGTGAACAGCTCGGCGCTCACCTACATGCTCCCCGGACGGCCGGGATCGATCCTCGCTGCGGCCAGTGCCCACGGACAGCCGCTTCGGATCACCCACCGCATGCTCGACTCCGACCTCGGACTCGACGTCGACGTGATCGAGCGGGTTCAGGTCTGCGAGAACCCGACGATCGTCGTGCTCGCGGCGGATCAGCTGGGGCGGGGCTGTCGTCCGCTGATCTGCACCGACGGCATGCCGGCATCGGTGACCGGCCGACTACTCGCGCACCTCCGGTCGCATGGGTGCGAACTGCTCGTGCACGCCGACCTCGACGCTGGTGGCATCGCCATCGTCAACCACCTGATCAACCGCGTCGACGCCACGCCGTGGCGCATGACATCGCACGACTACACCGAAGCGCTGGCCGGGCCGACGACCGATCTCACCAGCGCCGTCGGGCCCACACCATGGGACCCCGACCTCGCCGTTGCGATGCAGCAACAGGGTCGCGGCGTCCATGAAGAAGCAATCGCGTCGATCCTCCTGGCGGACCTCAGCCAGGATTGACCAGCGATCAACGCTGCTCGCGCAGTGCCGTCGACGTGCGGACGTCGAGTGCGGCTGCACGCTGCCGAGTCGATCTTGGGCACCAGCGACCACTGGCTGGTCTGTGGTGCCCAAGTTCGACGGTGAACGGCCGCCGTGCCCGAGCCATTTCCTCGCGTGGGCCGCGGGTTACGACGACCCCGACTTCACCGGGCGGAGCATCGCCGTACACGAGGAGTGGCTGACGAGCCTGCCGTGTCCGGTACTCCGCCTCGACAGCGACTCTGACGTCGTCGACCTCGTTGCTTCCATCCTCCGCTGGGAGCCCTGACCACGGCGCTCGCGAGCAGAACCGTGCCACTACCGTCGAGGCGTGCATCGCATCTTCGCTACCCCGGTCTCGTCGGTGTACCCGCTCTACGTGACGAAGGTCGAGCGCAAGGGGCGCACCACCGCCGAGTTGGACGAGGTCATCTGCTGGCTCACCGGCTTCGACGAGTCCGACCTTCGGGCTCAACTCGCCGCCGAGTCGACCTTCGAGGCGTTCTTCGCTTGCGTGTTGCGTCTGTCAGTGCGTCCGCTTGACCTTACGACGACCCCTCTGACTCTCGACCAGGATCAGGTACAAACCACCAAGGGTGAGAGCGAGGCCGGGCAGGAACGCCCGCAGCAGCGAGATGCCGGTGAAGGCGAGCGTTGCCGGCTTCTCACCGGACTGGTTCGCTGGCTTTGGCGAGTCTCCAACAGGCACACCGGTGCCAGCACCCACTTCCTCGTCGGCACCCGGATCGTCGGTGGACTCGGGGGGCGGCGTCGGGGCCTCCTCGTCCGCTGCCAACACCTCGACCCTGAACACCGAGAATGCCGGAGCGTGGTTGCGGGTCCCGGGCTGGCGTGCTTCGACGACGCAGTCACCCTCTCCGTTCATCTTCAGCGAGGTGCCACGGAGCTCGCAGACCGTTCCACCGCCCTCGATGATCGACAGCACAGTCGTGAGACCGGTCGATGCGCTGGCGACCAGGTCGAACGACTCACCGACGGTGGCATCGGGGTCGATGCCTTCCAGCGTGACCGTCTGCGATGCCCTGGAGATGCTGACCTCGGAGACCCTCGATCCGCTGTAGCCCGGGGTGGTTACCGTCACGGTGACCCGGTAGTCCCCGGCCTCCGCGGGTGCAACGCCCGTCGGGCCATACGAGGTGCCGTTGATTCCGACCCACTGCTCGCTGGTCGAGAGCCCCGCTGGTTCAGTTGTCTTCGATATGTCGATCGGCTCGCCGTCGTAGCCCTTGGCTGGGTCGGCGATGTCCACGATGACATCGGTGGTGAACGACCGGGTTTCGCCTCGTGTGATCATGTCTCCCGATTCAGCAACCGCGCGGTAGTAGTACGTGGTCCCTGGGTCGATGCCGTGGTCAGCGACTCTCAGGTTGATCTCCGAGGTGGACGAATCTGTGGACGGCGTGGCCGCCACCCGAGATGCGGGAGAACCGAGGTCCGCCTCTACGGTCGAGATCTCGAAGCGGAGGTCCGTCGCCGACCCGTTGGCGTTGGCCACACCGGCCAGGTCAACGGAAGTCACCTCAGGGTTCACGATCGCAGTCCCAGTTGACACCATGGGCGGGCGAATCGTCGTCGACCCACCGACCCCCGCGTTGGAGTATTCGTAGATCTCCAAGCGGTAGGGCTCGAGCGACGGCAGCGTCACCGTTGCCTCGTTACCGGGGCTCGCCGAACTGGCGAGCATCGCGATGTCACCGTCGTCGCTCACGTACCTGACGCGGTACCCGACCACTGGTGACGAACCCGCCGCGCCCGAGGTCCAGTCGATTGCCACGGTCGTGCCGGCGGCCTGCACCTCATCGATCTGGGGTGCGGCCGGTGGCGTGCCGCCGACAATGGCGGTGACACGATCTGGCGTGCGGGGACCGGTGCCGGCAGCGTTCAGTGCCTCGATCGTGAAGTAGCGAGGCCCGGCCGCCAGACCGCTGAACGTCGTGGTGCGGTCGGTCCCAGGGACCATGGTGGAGTTCACGATCGACCCCGAGGTTGGTGCCGACCACAGGATCACGTTGTAGAACTGCACAGGTGAACCGTTCGGCGCAGCGGCATCCCAGTTCAGGGTGACCGAACTCGTCGACGGCGTCGCTGTGAAGCCAGGCACCATCCCCGGCAGGCCATACGGGGTACCGGATTCGGGCGACGAGGCGACTCCGGCCGCAGCCGCGGTCAGTGCACGGATCGCGATCGAGTAGGCCTGCCCGTTGTTCAGACCACCGATGATCAACGGTGACGCTGTCTGTGAGGCCGACATCCAGGTTCCGCCGTCGAGCTGGTACTGGTAACCGGTGATCGGCGATCCGCCTGTGTTGGTCGGCGGGGTGAACGCCACCCGAAGGGTGGAGCTCATCGGTGTCACCGAGGTGATCACCGGAGCGGTCGGCGACCCGAGCGGCGTGGCCGAAGCAGCGTTCGAGAACGGTTCCTGACCGGCGGTCGTGATCGCAGCCACCCTGAACAGGTAGGGAGTTCCGTTCGTCAACCCGGTCACCTGAATCGTCTGGGCAGCGAAGGGAGCGTGCGGGAAGGTCGTCCAGGGCCCACCGACACTGGTGGCGTACTCGACCTGGTAGTCGGTGACGGTCGCACCTGGCGGTGAAAGGTCGCTCCATTCCAACGTCGCAAGAGCATCGCCACCGTATGCGTGAAGCAGGATCGGCTTCGGATCAGGCGTGGCGGTCGGTGTTACCGGGAACGTCGCCTGGGTGGTGGGAAGGCTTTCGCCGAGGGCGTTGACCGCGCTCACCTGGAGGTAATACGGCGTGCCGTTCGTGAGGCCGGTGATCGTCGCACGGGTGCCGGTGGACACCCCATCGGCGAAGGTGGTGAACGGACCGCTCGGATTGGTCGAGTACCTGACGATGTAGTCGGTGATGGGAGCTCCACCCTCCGACAGCGGTGGCATCCAGTAGACATCGATGAGGGCGTTGCCCGCCGCACCGACCACCGAACGGACCGGATCCGGGACACCGACGCTGTAGGTCAGCGTGATGGAACCGCTCGCGTTGTTCCCGGAGTAGTACTGGTAGCTCTCCGAAAGACCGCTGAGTCCCCCACTCGAGTTCGAACCGGGGTAGCCACCGAAGCCGAACCATTCGGTCGCGGTCGCGCCGCCGTACTGGTCTGCGCCCCGTTCACCGCCCTGAGCGCCGCCGCCGCCGGCACCCGACCCACCGCCGTCGACATTGTGCCCTGCAACCGCGTCGGGGCTGACACCGGGACGACCCGAGGTGTCGGTGGCATCGCTTCGTGCGACGAAGTGGTCCTCGGCCAACCTACCGACGATCGGCGCGTACTGGCCGCTGCCTCCGCTGCCACCGGCACCACCGGCCACGATGTCGACGCCGCCGACCTGTAGGACCGATGCAGCACCGCCTCCGCCACCTGAACCTGAGCTTCCGTTGGTTCCGGATCGTCCGCCGGTGCCACCCTCGTAGCCGGCGAGTGGATTGGATCCAGCCGAACCACCGGTAGCGGCGCCACCACCCGTTCCGCTACCTCCACCTGAGCCGACGGCGATGGTGAGGACCTGGCCCGGGGTCACCGCAATTGTTCCCTGCACCTGCCCGGCGTACCCGCCCGCGGGTGAAGGGCCGGCCGAATCGGTACCGCCACGCCCGCCTTGTCCGCCCACGATGGTGACACCCAGCGCGGTGACTCCGGCAGGAACAGTGAAGCTCTGCGTGGATCCCGTGTAGTTGAACGTCTGAGTCATCATCGCGTCCGCTGAGGCCTGCGGAGCGTTCAGAGCCAACGTGGCGCTGACCATGCAGACAACGAGGATCGACGCAGCAATGTGTGCCGACCTGGACCTTTGGCGCTGATTCATGCAGCACCATCGGCCGGGCCATTCGCCTGTTGAGGTCCCCGCGGATTTCCGGATTTCGCGACTACCCGGTGCCGATTGCGTTCGACTTCTTCTCGGCGGCATAGGCCAACTCGACCAGCGAGAACGCACTCACCCCGACCGGTTCCTCGTCGTCGATCGATGCCTGCATCGCGGCCACAGCCCGTGCCGTCAGCCGGTCAGGATCTGTCACATACCAAACCAGCACCTGGGCGTCGGCCAGGAAACGCACTTCAGGCTGTCAGATCGTCGCCGATTCGATCGCCCATCTCGCGACGGACCGCACGGAGGTCCTCGGTGCTGAAACCCCTGCTGGGACCCGGGGCGCCGACACCGGAGCCGAGCATCGATCGGATGCGGCGAGGCGTGACCGGCTCCACTCTCACCCGATCGCCGGGATGAGCACCGAGACGGTCCAGCTGTTCTGCAGACAGGATCAAGGCACCGTCAACTCCGATGGTGACTTCGATCGTCCCCTGCTGCGACACGCCTCCATCGTACCAACCGGGTCGGTGGCAGCTGCGGGGCTCGGCGCTGACCCACTCGACACCGCTCACGGGCTCGAACACCTCGTCGCGCACGAACGCGACTATTTCGTGGCCACGGAGCGTGCCCCCGTCCAGACCACCTGGTGTTGTCCAGTCCGTCCTGTGCCATCCAGTGCCCGGGGAGAGATTCGAACTCTCACGGAGCGTGAGCTCCCGAGGGGTTTACGCGACTATTTCCGCGACTACCCAGTCGCCAGTGGGGCCACGGCCCGTGACGAACGGGAGGCGGCGAATGGTCCAGACCGCCCGCGCCCCAGCCGGTCAGGACCGAGTTCCGCCCCCGAGTTCTCGACTCGAGTGGTCGAGGACCGTCAGATCGAGTTGCTCTGCGGAGGTGAACTCCCGTACAAGCAGCCGTACGGCCCGCCGCACCTGGTGGTCCTCCACGGTTTCCCCAACGCGACTCCCGAACGGTCGCGGATCGCTCGCAGGCAAGGGCTTGGCGCGTTCGAGGTCTGCTCGGAGGTTGCCAGCGAGATCGAGCCAGAGGTGCGAGCAGAGGTCGGGTGACCGACGACATCGCTCAGGGACCTTCGAGCAGGTGGCGCTCGATCCGACCCCGCTCAGGCTTGTCGAGCAACACGGCGACGATTGCCGCGATCACCGCATCGGTGATCGACTCACCGGTCAGGGCCGCCAGCTCACGGGCCAGTCGGTCCGCCCTCTCGCTCTTGATGCTCTACGCCATGGAACCATGGCCCCGAGGACTCCTCCTGGGTACCACCGTCGTCGCCCGGACCTCATCCACGGTCGAGACACTCGCCCCGGCGCTCGGTGCGTCAGCTATCGGCAGCGTGTTCGCGAGGCAACCGCACCGACACGACCAGGCCGCTCCCCTCTTCGGGATCACGCAGATGGACCGAGCCGCCTGAGACCCTCGCGAGCTGCTCCACGATGGCCAGTCCAAGGCCCGTTCCGCCGAGCTCGGTGTCAGCCGCCTGCCAGAACCGGTCGGTAGCGCGGGCACGGTCCTTCGCTGGCAGTCCACAACCGTGGTCCCGAACCGACATCTCCACGTCACGGTCCGACACGAACACCGCGACCTCGATTGTGGACTCGGCCGGTGCAACACCAAGTGAATTGTCCAGCAGGTTGTCGAGGATCTGCTCGAGCGAACCCGGCACCGCACGAGTCATCGCAGGCTCGGTAGCGGCGAGGATCAACTCGACGTGATGATCCTCGGCCAGCGGGCGCCAACGGGTGACTGCGTCCGCGGCCGCGGCTGCGGCGTCCACCAGAGCTGTTGATGCTGCGCTGGCTTCGCTGCGCGCGAGCGCGAGAAGGCCTCCGACCAGGTCATCGAGTCGCTCGAGTTCGGCATCGATCGCCGCCAGGTCGGCGCGGGCCGTCTCCGGGTCCGCCTGTTCGTCGTCGAGCGCGTCTTCGAGGGACTCGATGCGCAGGCGCAGTGCCGTCAACGGCGTACGCAACTGGTGTGACGCGTCGGCCACGAACGCTCGCTGGGAGCCCATCAGCACCTCGAGCCGGGCCGCCATGTCGTTGAAAGTCACCGCAAGGTGCTGCATCTCCGGGGGACCTCGGTCGACTTCGGCCCGGGCGGTCAGGTCCCCCTCGGCCAAGCGCGCTGCTCCGGTCTCGAGTTGTTCAACAGGACCCGTCGCCCATCGCGCCACCAGCCACCCGAGCGACGCCGCAGCGGCCAGGACCAGCACCGACAACAGGGCCAGGCGCAGCCAGTTGGCGCGTATCTGCTCATTCACCTCGTTTGTGGGGAAGCTGATGCGGACCACGCCGTTGAGGACGCCACCGGACGAGATCGGCACCGCTACGTAGGCGAACTCCTGGCCCAGCGTGTCAGAACGTCGGATGCCCGTGGCCTGGCTGCCGGATCGGGCGACCTCGATCTCGGGTCGGGTGGAGAAGTCCCGAGAGCCCCCGTCGGGCCGGTCGGTGTCGATCATGCTGATGCCGTCCGCGTTCGTCACGACAACGCGCCCCTCGGACTGCTCCGCGTACCGCTCGGCGATCACCGCCACCGCCGCGTCGTCACCTGACTCGACGCGCTCCTCGACCAAGCCGGCAAGCACACGTGCGTCGCGCTCCACGTCGGCGAGCAGACGGTCACGTGCCCGTGCCGCGTAGGTCAGCCCCAGGGGCAGTTCGACGACCAACAGCACGAAGGCCGCCAACAGGACGTAGGACAGCACCAGGCGACGCGTCACGCCGGGCTGACCACCAACTTGAAGCCCACGCCGCGCACCGCCTGGATCCACTCGGGATGTCCGAGCTTGCGACGCAGGGACGCGACGTGCACGTCGAGTGTTTTCGACGATCCATACCAGTTCGCGTCCCAGACCTCCTCGAGGATGTCCCGACGGGGGTGGGCCGCGCCCGGGTCCGACGCCAGGTGCGCCAGCAGGTCGAACTCCTTGGGAGTGAGATCGACGAGCCGACCATCTGCGTGAACCTCGTGGGTGCGTCTGTCGATCACGAGTGGCCCGAGATCGAGATGCGATGCGGCCGGCTCTGTACCGCTGGAACGGCGGCTGACCGCGCGTATCCGGGCAACCAGCTCACGTAGGCCGAAGGGCTTCACGACGTAGTCGTCGGCCCCCATCTCCAGCAGCAGCACCCGATCGACCTCCTCGGATCGGGCGCTCACGACGATGATCGGCACTGACGATCGGGCACGCAGTCGGCGGCAGACCTCGGCGCCGTCCAGGTCAGGCAATCCCAAGTCCAACAACACAAGATCTGCAACTTCAACCCGAGCCAGCGCCTCGGATCCGGACGTGACATGGGTCGCGTCGAACCCGTTGCGTCCCAGCCCCGAGACGAGCGGCGTCGCGATGGCAGCGTCGTCCTCGACCACCAGGATCCTCACGTCCTCAGGGTCCCACAGGCACTGCTCGACGAGCGCAAGGTTCACCAAACCCTTACCGAACAGTCACACGGCTGCTGGAACACGCCTCCGTACGGTGACACCCATGAACAAGACGTCCCCCAAGACCCGCAAGCTGCTCGCCGGCGTCGCCGCCGTCGTGCTCACCCTCGGCGCCGCCGGCGCGGCCGTGGCGGTGAACCTCGGCACCGGTTCCGCCGTCGAAACCCCTGCCGGTCGGCTCTCGGCCACCGAGCCGGCCGGGACGCCGCAGACGTCGAGCGGAGCGACACCGTCGACGCTCCACGCCGACATGACCGTACCGACCGATCCGGCTCCGACCAGCAGCTACGACGATCACGACAGCGACGACGACCGTGACCACGGCAAGGACCGTGACCACGGCAACGACGATCACCGCGACTCCAAGTCGGACGAGCACGACGGCGCGGACGATGACGACTGAATCGGACCCAGCACGACAGTCCCGGACACGGCACCGATCCCGCCGCCACCCCGCAGCGGCATCCCGTGTGCTCGCCGCTGGTCTGGCCACTGCCTCGACGTTCGGTCTCGTCGCCGTGATCGCCTCTCGGGCACCGGCGGCCGACTCCCCAAGGCCTGACGGTGAGCCGACCAGGATCGCCAGGGCCTCCGATTCGCTGCCAGTCGGCTCGCCACCTCCCGTCGTGGTCGTGCGCCGCAGGTACGTGCCCGTCGACGGTGATGGGGCTTCGCCGATCAACACACCGTCGGCCTCCGGAACGGCGACCCAGCGGCAGGCGGCACCCCTCGTGACCGCCCCGCCTCATCGCGCCGCTCCGGTCACCCGGTCGAGCTCGAGCTGACCGGTGATGCCCACTTCGGCTGCTCCCACCCTCGGCACCGTGGCCGAATTGATGGGCACGACCGCCCACGTCGTGCTCACCGGTCCGTCGGCACCGGACGAGGGGTCGGTGATCGAACGCCTGCGCCAATTGGAGACGCGGTGGTCGCGGTTCCGCGACGACTCCGAGGTAAGTCGTCTGAACGCCGCGGGCGGAGCGCCGTGTGTGGTCAGCCCCGACACCGCCACTCTGATCGAGATGGTCCGATGGGCCTGGTATCACACCGCAGGCCTGTTCGACCCGACCGTGCTCGATGCTGTGCGCGCCGCCGGCTACGACCGCAGCTTCGACGAGCTGTCGATCACCGCCGACGCCCTCCCGTCCGCATCGGAACCGAGCGAGACGTTGCCCGCTCCAGGGGCCGGCGGCATCACCGTCGACCCCACGACCGGACTGGTGCAGCTGCCCGACGATGTCCGGCTGGACCCCGGCGGCATCGGCAAGGGCCTGGCTGCGGATCTGTGCGCTACAGCGGCAGTCGATGCAGGAGCCGACGGCGCTCTGGTGTCAGTCGGCGGCGACCTGCGCGTCGCCGGCGAAGCTCCCCCTCAGGGCTGGGAGATCGAGCTCGACCACCACGTGGTGGCGCCCGCACGGGTGAACCTGCGCGTCGGCGCCCTGGCCACATCGACGACGCTTCGTCGCCGGTGGCAGACCCGTCGAGGCATCGCCCACCACGTGATCGATCCCCGCACCGGACGGCCGAGCAACAGCCCCGTCGTGGCGTGCAGTGTCATCGCCGGACAAGCCTGGTGGGCCGAGGCCCTCGCGACCGCACTGATCGTGTCCGGCGGTCCCGTGTCGGCTGACGCCCCGGGCTCGGCGTCCGACGAGGAGAGCACTCCCGACTGGGATGCCCTGCTCACCGACACCGGTGCGCTGCTCACCTTCAGTGACGGCACCAGCCGCGCCGTTGGAGCGCACGCCGGTTCGTTCTCGTCGACCGGGAGGCTCTGATGACCGAGCAGTTCTGGTGGTACATGGCAAGGGCGAGCGGCATGGTCGCTGCCGTGGCACTGGTGTTCACGCTCATCTGGGGGCTGCTCCTCACGACGAAGTTGATCGACCGCAAGGGTCTGCCGGCCTGGTTGACCGACCTGCACCGTTACCTGGGCGGGCTGAGCGTCGCGTTCATCGCGCTGCACATGGGTTCTCTGGTACTCGACAACTACGTGTCGTTCAGCTGGGCGGACCTGTTCGTGCCCTTCGCCAGCTCGTGGAAGGCCGGGCCCGTCGCCTGGGGCATCGGTGCGTTCTGGGGTCTGGTCGTGGTCGAGGGCACCTCCCTCGCTCAGCGACAAATGGTCCGTTCCACCTGGCGACGACTGCACCTCCTGTCGTACCCGGTCGCACTGATGACGGCCATGCATGCGGCCCAGGCGGGCACCGATGCCGGCAACCCGGTGTTCCGGGTCGTGTCGATCGGGCTGATCGGCGTGCTGAGCGCGCTGACCGTCTTCCGCATCCTGCACACACGACCGAAGCGGACGATCAGGCCCGACGTCGGCTCCACCCCCCGACGCTCCGTGGCACCGGGGGCGCCATGTCCTTGAACAAGGTAGGGATGCCGTCGAGACCACCGCGACGCAGCCGGCCGTCGCGACGCCAGAGCGCTTGCCCGCAGTGTTCAAGAGCCACCGTCGAGATCCGCAGATCGAGCGCCTGAGCCCTGATCGTAGCCCCCCGTGATCTCCGCCACCGACAGGTCACCGCGATCCAGCAAGGCGATGGTCGCAACTGCATCGAGCCGAGCCAACTCGTCTTCGTAGCCGTGAACTTCTGGGCTGCGCTCGGATGAAGGATGAGCCGACCCTGTGATCGCAATCGCCACGAGCGGACCCTACCGGGGCATCAAGATGGGTTGTCCATGCCGTGCGTGCGTGCCCACTGTCGGGAATCCGGTGTGTCGGGATCTGACCTGAACGCCGATTCAGGTCCCGACTCGCGGACCGCCCACTGTCACCCGATCCGAGTGGAAGGCTCTGGGCGTGCGCATCCTGGTTATCGAGGACGATGACGCAGTGGCCGAGGGCTGAAGAGAACCTTGACCGCCGAGGGATTCGAGGTTGAATGGGCACCAAACGGCGATGGGCTGACCGCGGCGCTGGCAGGTCGCCACGACCTTGTGGTGCTCGACCTCGCCAACAGCGAATCCACCGACAGCACCTCGAACGGCGACTCCGGGTCATGCAGGACCGCGAGGATCGAGGTGAACTGCTCGCTGCTGATCCCGTTCGACTTCTTCTCGGCCGCGTGGGCCAACTCAGCCAACGAGACCCCACCCACCCCGACCGGTTCCTCGTCGTCGCTCGATGCCTGCGCTTAGAACGGGATCGTCTGACCGTCTGGCCTCCTTGTCGACCAACCTGATCAAGCGACCTGGACGGCGTCCTTCAGCTTCGTCGGGACCTTCTCGGGGAACGAGACGACGAGGTGCCGGTCCAGCGCGGTGGCCACTCGGGCGAGAGTGTCGATGCGGTTGCGTGCTCCCCCACCTTCCTCGAGGCGGGAGATCACCGACTGGGTGGTTCCCATCCGCTCAGCGAGCTCGCGCTGGGTCATGCCGGCCTCGGTTCGCAGGTCGTAGATGAGCTGACCCAGCGCCAGGTCCTGCTCGATCCCGGCGCGGGTCTCGGTGTCGGGACCGGGGCGCTGCTTCTTGATGTCGTCCCAGCGGGAGTAGTTGGCCATGGTGGTCTCCTTCACGGGTACCGCTCAGCACATGCCGCGGCGGGCTTTGCGAGCTCGGGTGATCTCGGAGCGTTCGTTGTTGCGTTGCTTGCGGAAGGTCGTCAACAAGATGATCCGGCCGTCCTTGGTGAACCGGTAGGTGATCCGACGAGCAGTCGGGCCGAGGGCGAACCTCATCTCGAACAGACCGTCACCGAGACCGCGTGACAATGGCATCCGAGCCGACGAACCCAGTTCGACGAGCCGATCGATGACCACCGCGACGCGGGCCCACTCGGCCTCGTCGAGAGCGGCCACCCAGTCGCGAACCTCGTCATGCAGCTCGATCTCAGCCACACCCTCCAGTATCGCATTCGAGCGATGATCGCACAAGAGCGATGAACAGTGGGCGACAGCCGCCAGGACGCGCTGCACGGTGTCGGCGTGGAGACCCGCTGATTCGAACTGCTCGGGCATGGCTTCCCGACCTCGCTCGGATCCGCGACTACCGACGCGACCACGGCGCGTCGCAACGTCGCTCCCAGTCCACCCCTCGCAGCGACGAGCGCGACCCCGGACCCGGAGGACACCGAGGAGAACCCCTCTGCGGACCATGCCACCCCATGACACCCAGTCCGGAAGGACGGCCACGCTCCGCGGTAAGCCCTTCTGACGCTCATGACGTCCAGTCCGGTCTGGTGTCACCGTGCCCGGGGAGAGATTCGAACTCTCACGGAGCGTGAGCTCCCAAGGGGATTAAGCCTTCGGCTTGCGGTGTCGGCTGGTGTCGCTACGGCCGAGCTCGTGCCGTCCCGGCGGCCATTCGAGGCACCGGAGGGCGGTGTTCGTGACGTCGGGTGCGGGTCAGTCCGGTGGGGTCCGAGAAGTTCGCGACTATTTCCGCGACTACTCGCCGGCACCAGAATCACTCTCAGTGACGATGAAGCGATGCCGGAAACTCCGGGCGAGGGTAGACAACATGCGGGTATGCCTTCATCGATGGAAGGACTGTTCCATATTCGCGCGCCATTCCTGTAGGATCACCACATGGACTTCGTCCGACCGATCGAGGCGATCGTGCCAAGCGCTCAAGGGCGAGTGCTCGCCGTCCTTGTCGAGACCACCGCTGAGCTGAACCTGCGAACCATCGCCCAGCTGTCAGGGGTCAGTCAGGCCCAGACGTCCCGACTGCTACCCGAGTTGGTCGACCTCGGCGTTGTGGAGCGCCGCGAGGTGCCGCCGTCGTCGCTGTTCCGGCTGGTCCCCGAGCACATCGCATCACGAGCGCTGCTCGCACTCGCCCGCTCCGACGAGGCCGTCGTCGACGAGATGGGCCGACTGGCGCGAGACCTCCCCCATCCACCCGTCAGCGTGATCGCCTTCGGATCGTTCGCCCGACGAGAGGCCGACGCCGACAGCGACATTGATGTCGTCATCGTTCGCCCCGTTGAGATCGATGAGGACGACGACGCGTGGATCACCTCGCTCGATTCCTGGCGCAGCGCCGTTCGGCAGCTCAGCGGCAACCCGGTCGAGATCCTCGAGGTGAGTGCCGCAGATGCAGCCACGAAACTTCGCGGTCGCAGCCCGGTATGGACCGACATCCGACGTGACGGACAAGTCGTCCACGGCCTCGACATCGACGCCCTCCGGGGAACACGCGTTGGCTAGGCCGACCCGCACCAGGCCGGTCTCGGCCGCCCAGGTCCGAGCGTACGCGGCCAAGGCCAAGGAGTTCGCCGAGACCGCAGCCAGCGCTCTCGAGGCCGGCCGGAACATCGCAGCCACAAGCCTCGCCATCCACGCCGGCATCAACTCTGCCGACGCCGTTTGCGGCGCCCGGCTCGGCCAGCGCGCAGCTGGCGAGGACCACGACCAGGTACTCGCGCTACTCAGCAACGCCGGACCCGACGGCGCTGAGATCATGCGCGACCTACGCCGACTTCTCCCACTCAAGACCACGACCGAGTACGAACCAGACGACATCGCACCATCGGCGGCAGCCAAGGCGGTCGAACGCGCCCAGCGGTGCGCCGCTGTGGCCCAGCGAGTGGCCGGCAAGGCGAGGTAGCCCAGCCAGCCGAGGTGCGGATCAGATCGGCACCATAACGGCATCCGCGTCGTCGCAAAGGACATCGAATCGGCTACTGCCGTTGTCCTCGGCTCCCATGGGCTTCTCGCTCGAGGCGCCACAGGCAGTCGCCGACCCGTGGGCCTCACCCGACGGCTGCTACGCCGACTCGAAGCGATGCGCCACCCGCTCCGGCGTCAACGACAAGGTCGTTCTGATCCCTTCCGGATCGACCCGCGGGGAGGTCGCGGAGGACTGACCGAATGGCGCAGATCGCTTCGAGCTGGCGGTGACGATGCACGTCCCGTTGCAGCGACTACGGACGCGACTGCGGCGCGGCGCAATCCACCCGCAATGGCGTCCGCCATTCGCCGCAGCGACGACGACCGAACCGCTGAGGGAGCGTCCCGAGAACCCCTCTGCGCCTTATGACATCTGGTGCGTTACGGCGCCCACTCCCCGCGACAAACCCCTCGGCGGCTCATGCCGTCCGATGCGGTCTGGTGCGATTGTGCCCGGGGAGAGATTCGAACTCTCACGGAGCGTGAGCTCCCGAGGGGTTTAAGCCCTCTGCGCCTGCCAGTTACGCCACCCGGGCGGCCTGCCATGCTCCCACGACCGCTCGGCTTCGACGAGCCGCAGATGGGCATCACCGGGTGCGACCAAGTGGCTCACGCCACGCCCACATCGGC
>Ga0073904_10001659_pt1 | contig 16624 bp, 23 predicted proteins | sample KloWWTrecipitate_FD_66668 | JGI IMG/M metagenome (GOLD analysis project Ga0073904, IMG submission 66668) | Active sludge microbial communities from Klosterneuburg, Austria, studying microevolution and ecology of nitrifiers - Klosterneuburg... | ecosystem: Engineered > WWTP > Aerobic digester >... | reverse complement strand
CGCAGGTTCTGTCCGAGGTTCATCAGCAGCTGCGGGCGGCGCTCCTCGGGGAAGAGATTCACGATGCGGTCCAGCGCCTGGTTGGCGTTGTTGGCGTGCAGCGTGGAGATCGCCAAGTGGCCGGTCTCGGCGAAGGCGAGCGCATGCTCCATGGTCTCGCGGTTGCGCACCTCGCCGATCAGGATCACGTCGGGCGCCTGGCGCAGCGTGTTCACCAGCGCGTTGTGGAAGCTGCGCGTGTCCACGCCCACCTCGCGCTGGTTCACGATGCACTTCTTGTGGCGGTGCACGTACTCGATCGGATCCTCGATGGTGATGATATGGCCGCCGCTGGTGCTGTTGCGGTGGTCGATCAACGCCGCGAGCGAGGTCGACTTGCCCGAACCCGTGCCGCCGACGAACAGGATCAGGCCGCGCTTGGCGTTGACCACTTCCTTCAGCACCGGAGGCAGGCGCAGGTCATCGAACTTCGGGATCTCGGTGGTGATGTTGCGCGCGACGATCGAGACCTCGTTGCGCTGGCGGAAGATGTTGATGCGAAAGCGCCCGGCGCCGGGGATCGAGACCGCGAGGTTCATTTCCAGTTCCTGCGCGAACTGCTGGCGCTGCTCATCGTCGAGGAGGGCGTGGGCGATCCCGGCGATCTCGCCCGGCTTCATCGGCTCGGTCGCCAGCGGCTTCAGCGCGCCCTGGAACTTCGCGCACGGCGGCGCGCCGGTGCTGAGATAGAGGTCGGAACCGTCGTTCCTGGCCAGGATCCGCAGGTATTCCTCGAAATTCACGGCGTTGGCTCTCCAGCCAGGCAAGGTGCAGCAAGCATAGGCATTTATCCGTGCTCGCGCCGCGCGATGTTCGCCTGCCGCGGGCCGCACCGGGCTTCGCTTGCGGCGCGCGTGATAGCCGTCACACTGCAGCAGCGCGCCCAGCGTGAGGCCCGATCGCCTGTGATGCGAGAACCTGGAGAGATGGACGATGCGCCGTGTTGCGCACCGGGCCGCGGCGCATGCGGCCCGGTGCGCGCGGCGTCAATCCTCGCTGCCGATGAAGCGGTAGGCCAGCGCACCGAGCACCGCACCGACGATCGGTGCGACCCAGAACAGCCACAGCTGCGCCACCGCCCAGTCACCGACGAACACCGCGACCCCGGTGCTGCGCGCCGGGTTCACCGAGGTGTTGGTGACGGGAATGCTGATCAGGTGGATCAGCGTCAGGCACAGGCCGATCGCGATCGGTGCCATGCCCGCCGGCGCGCGCTTGTCGGTGGCCCCGAGGATCACCAGCAGGAACATCATCGTCATCACCACCTCGGTGACGAGCGCAGAGACCATCGAGTAGCCACCCGGCGAATGCTCGCCGAAGCCGTTGGATGCAAACCCGCCCGCGACATCGAAGCCCGCCTTGCCGCTGGCGATCAGGTACAGCACGCCACCGGCGACGATGCCCCCCACGACCTGTGCGGCGATGTAGGGCAGCAACTGGTTCGCCGGAAAGCGTCCGCCCACGAAGAGCCCGACCGATACGGCCGGATTCAGGTGACAACCGGAGATGTGCCCGATCGCAACCGCCATCGTGAGGACCGTCAGACCGAAGGCGAGCGATACTCCGAGCAGCCCTATGCCGACATCCGGAAACGCCGCGGCGAGCACCGCGCTTCCGCAACCACCCAGGACCAGCCAGAACGTCCCAAAGCATTCTGCAGCATACTTTTTCATGCGCTTCTCCCTGCTGTTGTCGATTCTTTTAATCCACCAGCGGTCGGCACGGGATCGCAGCCGATCCGCCGCACCGCATTCTGGTCCGCTTCGGGGCACCCCGTCAAAGGCGCGCGATCACGACTCCCGGGGCGCATCGCACAGGCGGCAGTTGAGCATGAAGCCCAGCATGCCCGCGCGGCCCTCGGCGCTCGTCACCCAGGGGCGGTTCACCCACGGCGGGTCATGACGCACGTGCTGCATGTGCCCGCATTCCAGTTCGGCCACCCAGTGCCCTTCCTCGTCCTGGTGGAAGCCCACGATGCCCCGTTCCATTCAGTGCTGCCCTTCCCTCGGCGGCGGCGCGCCAATGCCGGTAGCCAGCTGTTCGAGCAGCTGCGCGCACAGCCAAGGCCTGCCGGTCCCGAATTCGAACAGGCGTGTGCCCGCGAGCCCGGGCGGCCACAACACGCGGCTCGCGCCAGTGACCGCGGCGTCCAGCCCCGGAACGATCGCCCCGCCGAGCCTGAGCCCGAGCGCCGCGAGCGCCTCGTCGGCGCCGAGGGCGCCGCGCGACGCCTGGAACCAGCCCCCGCCGGCATCGACCACGAAGGCCAGCAGGTGATCCTCGCCGCAGCCCGCCGTGGTCAGCTCCCCGACTGCGCGGATGCTGTCGGCGTCCACGCGCCAGGCAGCGCCGCCGGGCCCCGCATAGACCAGCGCGCCGCCCTGCAGCGCGAGCGAGGCCGCGAGGCAGACGCTCATGCGCACACCCGCGCCGACGCCGCGCTCATTCCTCGGCCCGCAGCTCGGCGATGAACGCGTCGGCCTGCGTGATCGCGCTCTCCATCTCGCGCACCAGCCTGTCCACGTTGGCCTGCACGCTGACCACCTCCTCGCTCAGCCCCGCGATCGCGCGCGCATTGAGGTTGTGCTTCATGAACAGCACCTGGTCGCGCAGCGGCACCAACACCGGCTCCAGCCGCGCCTCGGCCCTCTTCATGGCCGCGAGCAGCTGCGTGTACTTGCGCTTCGTGGCGTCGTACTTGCGCTGGCTGGCCTGGCGCAGCGTATCGCTGGAGTACTGCCCCAACTCCGCCTCCCACTCGCTGAACAGCGCCCCGGACACGTCCTCGACCGCGCTGATGCGCTCACGTACCGCGGCGGCCCGCGCTTCGCTCTCCTGCAGCGTCGCATCCAGCTTGTGGTACTCGCGCTCCAGGTCGCCCCCCTGGAAGGCGACCACGCCCCTGAACTGCTCCATCGCGGTGAGGAACTGCTCCTTGGCCTCGGTCTGGGCATCGCGCGCCGCCACCACGCGATCGACCATGATGTCGCGCTTGTGCACGCCGAGCTTTTCCATGGTGCCGTAGTAAGCGCTGCTGCACGCGCCGAGCAGCAGCGATACGGCGAAAAGTATGCCTGGCCCTGCTTTCATGTCATGTCTCCACTCATTTGCGCGAGCTTGTGGCGCACTGCCTCATCGTCCGTGACGGCGAGCAGCGCGCCGCGGATGCGGTCCGCGTAGCGTTGCGAAGCCAGGCCGGATCGTATCAGATGCAGTCCTTGCAGCAGCTCGTCGATCAACAGCCAGTGCTCATAGTCCATGCCGGGCGAACCGCCACGGCGCGTCCAGCCGTCGGCGTCGCCACCGCAGGCTTCGTAGGTCTCGAGCTGCTTCAGTGTCAGCATGGGTCAATGCTCCACGGCAGCGCGTCGCCGCTCCCTGTTCACTCGCCGATATCCTCGGCCCACAGCCCCGGATGCCGCTGCATGAACTCGCGCATCAGCGCGATGCACCGCGCGTCCTGGATCACCCGGATCCGCACGCCACGGCTCGCCAGCCACTGCTCCTCGCCCATGTACGACCGGTTCTCGCCCACGACTAGCCGGGGAATGCCGTAAAGAACGACCGCGCCGCTGCACATGGCGCAGGGCGAGAGCGTCGTGTACAGCGTGCACTCGCGGTAGAACGCGGCGTCGCGGCGGCCGGCGTTCTCGAGCGCATCCATCTCGGCGTGCAGGATGGTGCTGCCCTGCTGGACGCGGCGATTGTGCCCGCGCCCGACGATGGCCCCGTCGTGGACCAGCACCGATCCGATCGGTATGCCGCCCTCGCCGAGGCCGCATTCCGCTTCCTCTATCGCTGCAAGAAGGAAGGGATCCGTCATGGGTTTCGCTCCTGGTCATCAACCGGCATCAGGCGTCACCGCCGCCGGGCAGCCTCAGTTTGCCGCGAGCGCTTACCCGGCAGCCTTGCAGACCGCCTCGATCCGGTGCCCGTCCGGATCGACCAGGAACGCCGCGTAGTAGTGGGGCCCGTAGTGCGGGCGCCGGCCAGGCGCGCCGTTGTCCGTGCCCCCGGCGCGCAATGCGCATGCATGGAAAGCGTCCACGGCCTCGCGCGACGGTGCGGCGAACGCCAGGTGAAAGCCGGGGCCCGGCGCCGCGGCATCCGGCCGCTGCTGCAGGTAAAGCACGTCCTCGCCATCGAGCAGGCCGTAACCGATGGCATTTCCCGCCTCGAATACGCGGCGAAAGCCCAGCGCACCGAGCGCGGCGTCGTAGAACGCGCCGGACAAGGCCAGGTCGCGCACGCAAAGGAAATGTGATGAAGCATGGTCGCGCCTCTGCCTCAGATGCCGCCTTCGCGCTCGACGACCAGGACGCGGGCCTAGGGCTCCGGCACGGATACCGGCGCATTCGATTGCTCCGGCTCCGGCGTCGGCGCTCCCGGCAGGGCGTTCATGTTGTCGATGTCGGCGGCAATCTTCCAGTCGCCATCGCTCCCGCGGCGCAGGACCAGCACGAACTTGCCGTGGTCCGGTTCGCCGGCAGCGGGCGCGAAAGCGCCGACGATATACGCCATGTCATGTGAGACCGCGTACGCCAGCGCGCGCAGCGACAGCGGGGTGCCCGCGGCTTCGGCATACCCTGCCGATATCCGGGCGGCGCCGCGCGCGGGTGGGCTGCCGCTATGCAATGCCATGCCGTCCATTGTGAACATCCCGGCAAGAGCCGACGGTTGCTTCTGCATCCAAGCCAGCTCGTAGTCGCGCAGCACGCGATCAAGCCCGGGCGGCAATGCGACCGTGGGCAATTCGACCGAGGGAAGGGCGGCGGACGGCATCGGGACCGCCTCGGGCAGTTCCTGCGCCTGCACGCCGGCGCTGAGGATGAGCGCCACTGCGAATGACTTCGGGATTTTCGTGCGCATGGCGGCAAAATCTCCTGATACTGCAGCCCCTCGAGATCGTGGTGCCGCATGTTGAGGTTCTCGCGCATCACCAGGGACAGCATCTCTGCGGGATTGGCCAGACACTGTCATGGCGCATCGGCCGCACACGCGCTCAGTCGCGTTCGGTGCGATCCTTCGGGCTGGAGAATTCCTTCACCGCGCGCAGGATCTGGCGAATGGTGATCTGGCCGAGCAGCGTGCCGTCGCTGGCGATCACCGGGCGGCGCCGGATCTTGTGCGTGAGCATGTCGGCGGCAATATCGACGATGTGATCGCCCGGCGATGCGGTGTGCAGGTTCTGCGAGCTCATGAATTCGCCCACGCTGCCGATGCCCGAGTCGTTGTAGGTCGCGCTCAGCACGCCGCGCAGGCAGTCGGTCTCGGACAGCACGCCGATCAGCTTGTTGCGCTCATCGACCACGCACAGGCCCGATATCTTGTTCACGAGGATCAGGTGGATGGCATCGAGGAGGTTCGCGTCGGCGCGCACCTTGACGGGATTCTGCACCATGTAGTGCTTCAGTTCGACCTGCTTCAGCATGGATGTTCCTCCTGTGAGCCTCCACCACCGCGCGCCGGGCCCGCGAGCCCTCGCGGCTAATATACGCCGATGCCATCCGGCGGCAACACTCGCGCCCCCCCCTGCAGGCGCGGTGCGGTATCCGCAGCCGCCGGCGATGGGTTAACGTACTGGCGGTGTGCCGGGAAAACACTGGGCTGCCTGCCGCGATGGATCTGACATTCCGCCTGCAACTCGCAACCGCCGTCCTGGCAGGACTGGCGCTGGGCGGCATATTGCTCGCGACCCAGCGCGCAGGGCGCGCCAGCGTGCGCAACGCGCTCGTGCTCCTGCTGACGTGCGCGGGCGCCGAACTGCTCGCCGCCAGCCCGATCGCGCCTGACTATCCGCGCCTCGCGCGTGAGCCGCGATCCGGAAGCCGGATGCGATCCTGGTGGATGTCACCGACGGCTGCGCCCGCTATGCGCTGCGCTACTGGCTGCGCGACCCCCAAGTGGACGACGCCACCGACTCGCGGGTGCGCGCCCATGCGCTGGCCGCCCTGGATCGCGCCGGCATCCACCTCGCTTCGCGTCGCGAGGAGCGCCTGGTGTTCGCCGAGGACGAGGCGCGCCGCGCGGCGCTGGCCGCCGCGGAGATCGCGCGACGCATGAATACCCTGCGAATGGTACCGCTGTTCGGCTCGCTGTCGGACGACGAAAGGGCGCAGGTTGCGCAGCACCTGGTGCACGCGCCCTTTCTCGCGGGTGACGTGGTGACGCGCCAGGGCGCCGTGGCACACTGGCTGTACCTCGTGATCGAGGGCGCCGCCGAGATCTGCGACGAGACCGGCGGCACGCGCCGTTACGTGAGTTCGCTCGGGCCGGGGGATATCTTCCGTGAGCGCGGCATGCTCACGGGCGAGCTGCGCGGCTCGGCCGCCGGAGCACACGCGGCGGCAAGCGCGCGTACCGATATGCTGGCCCGCATTCGCGCCTTCTTTGGACTGGACTAGGACAACCGCATGAGTGACAGACCCAATACCCGTAACATGGCGCTGTTCTGCGACTTCGAGAACGTGGCGCTCGGCGTGCGCGATGCCAAGTACGCCGCCTTCGACATCCGCAAGGTGCTGGAACGGCTGTTGCTGAAGGGCAACATCGTGGTCAAGAAAGCCTACTGCGACTGGGAGCGGTACAAGGAGTTCAAGAAGGCGATGCACGAAGCCTCCTTCGAGCTGATCGAGATCCCGCACGTGCGCCAGTCGGGCAAGAACTCCGCGGACATCCGCATGGTGGTGGATGCGCTCGACCTCTGCTACACCAAGTCGCACGTCGACATGTTCGTGATCATCAGCGGCGACTCCGACTTCTCGCCGCTGGTGAGCAAGCTGCGCGAGAACAACAAGACCGTGATCGGCGTCGGCGTGAAGAGCTCCACCTCCGATTTGCTGATCGCCAACTGCGACGAGTTCATCTACTACGACGACCTCGCGCGTGAACCCGAGAACCAGCGCAAGCGTCGCAGCCGCCCGGCTGCGAAGAAGAGCGCCGCGCCCAGGGGCAAGGACGGCAAGGAGAAGGAGCCCGAGCTGCCGCCGGCCGACGACAAAAGGCAGGAGGCGCTCGACCTGGTGATGGCGACCGTCGAGGACCTGTTCGAGGAGCGCGGACAGGAGGAGAAGGTCTGGGCCTCGATGGTCAAGCAGACGATCAAGCGCCGCAAGCCGGGTTTCAACGAGAGCTATCACGGCTTCCGCAGCTTCGGGCAGTTGCTGGAGGAGGCGCAGGCGCGGCATCTGCTCGAGCTCGAGCTCGACGAAAAATCGGGGGGCTACATCGTCAAGAGCTTCCAGTCCGAGGAGTGAGCAGCAGCGCGCGCGCTGCAACGCTCATGCGCCGTACAGCAGGACGACCCAGTACACGGCAATGCCCATCTGTACTGCGAAGGCCGAGAACCGTGCAGTCACCGCGACCCGCGAGGTCGACGCCAGGTGAATGAGCGACTGGGTGATGCGCGCCGCAAGCAGCAGACAAGCCAGCGGATCCGTGATGTGCGTCTTGCCGGCCACGACCGCGATGAGCAGCAGTCCGCCGAATATCGGCAGACCCTCGAGGCAGTTTGCGTGTGCGCGTGCCAGGCGCTGCATGAAAGGCGACAGGTTGGAGTTCCCGGGATTGAAGTCGTTCGCGGGGACGGTCCCCGTCAGGACGAGCCCGGAGCGGATGGCCTCCATGAGCACGAGCAGGAACAGGGTCCAGGCGATGAAGCCGAGCAAGGCGAGCAGGGAGGTTGGCATGGGCGGATCGCTCCGGGCTGAAGGGTTGCCCCGTGCATAGAATGCTGCATGGTACCCGGGCAGGCCACGGGACGGCGATGGGGCGCATGAGCACCCTGTAACTTGCCGGTGCGCAGCTCGCTGCGGCAATCTCGCCGGCGCTATCGGACCTGGAGACCACACCATGAGCCTGAGGATCACCCGCCTGAACGGCACGCTCGGCGCGCGCGTCGAAGGTATCGATTTTGCCACCGGCCTCGGCGCGGACCTGTTCGACGCACTGGCCTCAGCGCTGTGGGAGCACCAGGTCATCGCGGTGCCCGCGCGCGGCATGAGCCCGCAGCAGCACCTGCAGATCGCACGGCATTTCGGCGAGCCGGAGCACAACGCCACGGAGTATTTCCAGCGCATCGAGGGCGTGCCGCACATCACCGTCGTGGATTCCGATCGCGGCGACCGCGCCGATTCCTGGCACGCCGACGAGACCTTCCTGCCGGCGCCGCCGATGGTGAACCTGCTGCACGCGCAGCAGCTGCCGGCCTGCGGCGGAGACACCGCGTTCATCAGCACGCGCGCGGCCTACGCGGGCCTGTCCGACCGCATGAAAACGCTGCTCGAGGGGCTGCGGGGCGAGCACGATCTCGCCATGACCTATGAGGCGGGCTGGCGCGCGGGGCTGCCGCTGCGCGACAAGGTGGCCGCGGAACTGGCCTCGGGACGCGCCTCCCTGCATCCGGTGGTGATGCGCCATCCCGCGAACGGCCTGCCCTGGCTCAATGTGAGCCCGACCTACACCCGCTTCCTGCAGGGGCTGCCGCCGCTCGAGGGCAGCGCGATCCTCGACCTGCTGTTCCGCCACATGCAGAAGCCGGAGTTCGGCTTTCGCTACCAGTGGAACGAAGGCGATCTGCTGATCTGGGACCAGCGCGCGGCGCAGCACTATGCCGTGCGCGATTACGAGGGGCGTCGGGTGATCCACCGGATCTCGGTGCTGCCCCGGGCGCAAGGAGCAGCGTAGAGCCCGGATGGCATGGCGCGCTCAGCGCTCGCCAGGCACCGGGGATTGACCGCTTCGCCCGGCAGCACGATACCGGGCAAGCCACGCACCCCGGATTTTTCCGCGCCGGTGCGCCAGCAACGAAGGCTCAGGCGCCACCGCGCAGACTGCGCCGATACTCCCAGTCGATGAACGCCGGTTGCCTGGCCGCATCGGTGCAGAGGTACTCGGGATCGGGCCTCAGCCCCACGCGACCCAGGTCCAGCCGATCTGCGTCCCAGCAGGTGCAGACCGTGATGTCGTCCAGCGTGCGTCCGTCGCTGTGACCCTCAGGCCCTGACCAGCAACTCCATCTCGTCCGGCAGCAGCGGCAAGGTCTTGCGGTGGACCAGTCTCCTCGCGAACTCCGCCACCCTGGCGCCGTGCTCCGGGTCCGCGTCGTCATCGATACGGCACGAGTCGTGAACGAACGCAAATGCCTCGACCACCCGTGCTCGCGCCCCGGTGAACGAGGCAAGGACCAGGGAGGCACTGAATTGTCACCTGGACGCCTCGAGCATACCGGCCATCCACCAGCCGATGCCAGGATTCGAGGGCTGTTTCTGTGCGCATGCGTCCTCGCCAACTACGGCTGTTCGAGCGGGCGCTTCATCACAAAAAACACGTAGCCATAATAGTCCCGGAATTTCCGGTAGAGCTCGATTTCCTGGCGGGCTTCCTCGATCACCGCCAGACCTTCGGGAACGCCCCTCCATTGCTTCGACTTCGCGGCCAGGAGCTCTGCCATCGGATCGTAGTAGTCAGCGGTCCACGCACTTTCGGGAAGAACAAAGTGGCCTTCCCGCTCGTATCCCAGTCGATCGATCACGGCGAGCTTGTTGTCGATCGTGTCGATCTCCGGATACTGCCTCCAGAACTCGACTGCTGGCGCCGCCGGGTCAGGCTTCAGCCACACGGCCTCGCTGACGGCTACATGGCCACCCGGCCGGACAAGGCGCTTGATTGTCTCGAGGCCATTTTCGAAACCGAGGTTGTAGATCGCGCCTTCCGACCAGATGACATCGAAGCTGCCGGGAGCAAAGTCCATGTGCTTCATGTCCTGCTCCAGGACTTCCAGCCGCTCCGCAACGCCTGCTTGCGCGGCGTTGGACCTCGTTCTCTCGACCATCAGCGGGAGAAAATCCAGCGCCACGACCTTCCCACCGGAAATCTTCAGAAGATCGACCGTTTGCACGCCCGGCCCGCAGCCGATGTCGAGAATGCGCGGGAACGCTGGTACGCCCGACATCAATCCCCAGGCCCGCCGGGTGCACTCGTGGGAACCGGGGCCAGCGCGAGGCAGCGCCGCGTAGATGTCCAGGAAGTACTCCAAGCCTTCCATTTCAGCGGCCACGGCCAATGCTGCAGACTGTCGCCGCCGGACGTTCAGGCCCGGCGGGCACGGGGCTACTCGATCACACCACAGGAAATGCGCGCACCGCCACCACCCAGGGCTGCCGGATGATCCGAATGGTTGTCACCGCCCGCATGCACCATGAGGGCACGGCCGTGGATGTCATCCAGTTTCAGGCGCGGCGCCAGCACCGGCTGGGCCGCCGAACCGTTTGCATCCACGTAGAGCGCCGGCAAATCACCCAGGTGGCCGTCACCCCATGGGGCGCCGTGCACGTTGGTAGCGGCTGGATCATAGTGGCCGCCCGCCGCACCGGCTGCGACCATTGCTCCGTCTTTTTCCTGGGGCTCGCAGCTCGGGTTCTGGTGCACATGGAAGCCATGGATTCCAGGAGACAAGCCTTGCAGTGCAGGCGTGAACACGAGGCCGTATCGGGATTCGGAGATGGTTACCTGCCCGACACCCGCACCCGCACCCTTAGCATCGACCATGTGCATCGGCACCACAACGTCGGCAAATGCGGCGCTCGAAGCCATTGCCAGAGCGATCGCGATGGTCCTTTTCATGTTTCCTCCCTGCGTTTGTTACACGGTTCTGGGCTGAGGCATGGCTTCAGGCCGCGGCCCGTAGGGCTCGTCGGGCTGCAACGAGTGCCCAGGCGCCTTCGGCATTCGGGCCGGCAGTGGAACCGGCCTGAATGCCGCCGTCCATGTTCAGCTCGACACCGCTAATGTACGGTGCTTCGTCGGAGGCGAGCAATACAGCGACGGCCGCCACCTCTTCTGGCGGCCCGAGCGCGACGATATATTCGTTGTCGATCCGCATTTCCGTAAACGCACCATCAATCCCCTCATCACCGCATCATCAGCGCGAAGACTCCCCAGCCGAGGTATTGACGCGTGTAGGCGTCGTGGCGCCCGGGTTCCGAGCTCAGTTCGGCTCGAACATCTTTCGCGAACCGCTGCCGAGGTCGATCACCGGGGTTCCCGCTTCCAGGCGAAGTGCCGCACCGAGAATGGCGAGCTTTTGCGGTGTGAACGGGCTGTGGATGCGGCGAGCGCTTTCGGTGATGTTGAAGACCCGTGGAATATCCAATGCAGAAAAGCTCCATTTTGCCAAAGCCGCGGCTCCAGGGGTCCGGACCGGAGCACGTGGCGTGGCCTGACGTCGTGGTTCGGCCGCGCTGCAGGGCAACGACGGCTGCAAGCTGTTGTTCGGCCTTCATGGGGTCTTTACGCAGGCGAACACCGTGTACTCGTCATCGCCCGCGTTGTACTTGTGCTCATGCACCTCGAAACCGGCTTCGCGCAGAACACGTCGCCAGGTATCGAGAGAGAAGAGGCCCATCGTCCAATGGTCGGTCTCGATCCGAAGGCGTCCATGGTCCCGGATGAGATAGAGGACCGTCGTCTCATACTGTTCATCCGCAGGGTCGGGGTCATAGACGTTCTCGACGAAAACGACATCGAGCTCGTCCGGTGTTCCCTTGCGCGTGGCGTGCGTGGCGACGGTGCTGTTTTGCCGGAATGTTTCGACAGTCACGTCCGGCGTCACGACCAGAACCCCGCCGGCATCCAGGTGGGCAGACGCCGTGCGCAACGCCGCCACGAAGTCCGCGAGGCAGGTCATGTATGAAACTGCGTCGTCCATCAGGACGGCATCGAATGTCCTCCCCAGCCGGAATGTCCGCTGCCTCCGCCGCACCCGATGTCCAGCAGTGTGCGTGCCGGATGCATTGCATGCTGTGCAATCAGGTTCGCGACATGACGGCAGTAGTGAGCGTACTCATCGGCGGCATCGCCCCACATTGGCCACAGCCATGCCAGGTCCGTGTAAAGACGACAGGTATTGTTCATCACTCATATCCTGCCGAACGTCACGTTCAGCGCCGCCGTGGGTGTCCGATGCAAAGCCTGCTCGGGCGCGCCGCCTTTGCAGCGTATCTTTGCGCTCTGCTGCACATGCCCGCCAGGCCGCGGCTCATCGCCGCCCATAAAACGCGTCAGTGAAATGAGAACGTCAAGTGCACACGGGTTCTGCCTGCAACCCGTAATGATGCAAAGTCTCTCGTACATTTCATACGGCTCAGCAACACCGAACATGAAATCGTCGCCAGCCCGGATCATTGACGTGCGCTTTACGCCGGCGCGAAGCTGCAGGCTGAGCTTCGGGCATCCCCGGGCTGTCAGCAGCGATTCCAACGTGGCCACGAGTTTCCCGCCGAGACCCTTGCCCCGGAGTTCCGGGACCAGGTCCGGCTGCGTAGTGAGCTTGCGCAGAATGTGCTTGCGCGGATCGTTCCATGACCGAGTGAGCGTGCAGCGGTGCCACAGCGGCATGCCGATGTCCGCGACCGACGGATTGAAGCCGGCTTCCTCACGAACCTCACGCACTGCGGCCTCGGCAATGTTCTCGCCGCGCGATCTTCGGAGGAAATCGCGCGCATGGCGCGCTACTGCGGCGCTTCGACCGGCGCCGCGCGATGTTCGCGACGCCTTCGTCGGCATTGCCGGGCTCAGGAAATGCCGAGCGAGCCCCACATCTCGTCGATGCGCTGCTTGACTGCCGCATCCATCGCGATCGGGCGGCCCCATTCGCGCGTGGTTTCGCCGGGCAGCTTGTTGGTGGCGTCGAAGCCGACCTTGCCACCGAGGCCCGCCACCGGCGAGGCGAAGTCGAGGTAATCGATCGGGGTGTTTTCGAGCAGCAGCGTGTCGCGCTTGGGGTCCATGCGCGTGGTCATGGCCCAGATCACGTCCTTCCAGTCGCGCGCGTTGACGTCGTCGTCGGTCACGATCAGGAACTTCGTGTACATGAACTGGCGCAGGAAGGACCACGCCGCCATCATCACGCGCTTGGCGTGCCCCGGGTACTGCTTCTTCATCGTGATCACCGCGAGGCGGTACGAGCAGCCCTCGGGCGGGAGGTAGAAGTCCACGATCTCCGGGAACTGCCGCTGCAGGAGCGGCACGAACACTTCGTTCAGCGCCGCGCCCAGCACCGCGGGCTCGTCGGGCGGGCGACCGGTGTAGGTGCTGTGGTAGATCGGGTTGTCGCGATGCAGCAGGCGCTCGACCGTGAACACCGGGAAGCGCTCCACCTCGTTGTAGTAACCGGTGTGATCACCGAAGGGGCCCTCCTCGGCGAAATCGTCGGGGTAGATGTGGCCTTCCAGCACGATCTCGGCGCTCGCGGGCACCTGCAGGTTGCCCACGCCGGCGTTGACCAGCAGCGTCTTAGAGCCGCGCAGCAGCCCGGCGAAAGCGTATTCGGACAGCGTGTCCGGCACCGGCGTGACGGCGCCGAGAATAGTCGCGGGATCGGCGCCCAGCGCCACCGCCACCGGGTAGGGCTTGCCGGGGTTCTGCTGCCTGAACTCCTGGAAATCCAGCGCGCCGCCGCGGTGTGACAGCCAGCGCATGATCAGGCGGTTGCGGCCGATCAACTGCATGCGGTAGATGCCGAGGTTCTGCCGTTCCTTGTGCGGGCCGCGCGTGATCACCAGCGGCCAGGTCACCAATGGCCCCACGTCGCCGGGCCAGCAGGTCTGGATCGGGAGCATCGTGAGATCTACGTCGTCGCGCTCGATGATGTTGTCGTGGATCTCGCCGCGCGCGACCACCTTCGGCGACATCGTCAGCACCTGGCGGAATATCGGCAGCTGGTTCCACGCCTCGCGCATACCGCGCGGCGGATCGGGCTGGCGCAGGAAGGCGAGCAGCTCGCCGATCTCGCGCAGGCTCGCGGTATCCGAGCGGCCCATGCCGCGCGCGACCCGCAGCTCCGTGCCGAACAGGTTCGCGAGCAGGGGAATCTTCGAGCCCTTCGGGTTCTCGAACAGCAGCGCGGGGCCGCCCGCGCGCAGCGTGCGATCGCAGATCTCGGTGATCTCGAGATGCGGATCGACGGGAACCGCGATCCGCTTCAGCTCGCCGGCGCCTTCCAGCGCCTTGATGAACTCGCGCAGGTCGCGGTACGACATGGCGCGGTACGTCCTGCGAGGTTTACTTGCGCTTCATCGACGAGAAGAACTCGTCGTTGGTCTTGGTGTCTTTCAGCTTGTCGACCAGGAACTCGGTCGCGTCGATGTCTTCCATCGAGTGCAGCAGCTTGCGCAGGATCCACATCCGGTTCAGCTCTTCGTCGCTGGTCAGCAGTTCCTCGCGACGGGTGCCGGAGCGGCGGATATTGATCGCGGGGAACACGCGCTTCTCGGCGATGCGCCGGTCGAGGTGCAGCTCCATGTTGCCGGTGCCCTTGAACTCCTCGTAGATCACCTCGTCCATCTTCGAGCCGGTGTCGATCAGCGCGGTGGCGATGATCGTGAGGCTGCCGCCTTCCTCGATGTTGCGCGCGGTGCCGAAGAAGCGCTTCGGCCGCTCGAGCGCGTGCGCGTCGACGCCGCCCGTGAGCACCTTGCCCGAGGAGGGCACGATGGTGTTGAACGCGCGCGCAAGGCGCGTGATCGAGTCGAGCAGGATCACCACGTCCTTCTTGTGCTCGACCAGGCGCTTGGCTTTCTCGATCACCATATCGGCCACCTGCACGTGGCGCGCCGGCGGCTCGTCGAAGGTGCTGGCGACCACCTCGGCGCGCACCGAGCGCTCCATGTCGGTCACTTCCTCCGGGCGCTCGTCGATCAGCAATACGATCACGTAGCACTCGGGATTGTTGCGCACGATCGACTGCGCGATGTTCTGCAGGATCAGCGTCTTGCCCGCCTTCGGCGGCGAGACGATCAGGCCGCGCTGGCCTTTGCCGATCGGAGAGACCAGGTCCATGATCCGGCCCGAGAGATCCTGGCTGCTGCCGTTGCCCTGCTCGAGCTTCAGGCGCTCCTGCGGGAACAGCGCGGTGAGGTTCTCGAACAGCACCTTGGTGCGCGAGGTGTCGGAGCCCGAGAAGTTGACGTCGCTGACCTTCAGCAGCGCGAAGTAGCGCTCGCCGTCCTTCGGCGGGCGGATCTTGCCGGAGATGGTGTCGCCCGTGCGCAGGTTGAAGCGCCGGATCTGGCTCGGCGAGACGTAGATGTCGTCGGGGCCGGCCAGGTAGCTCGAATCCGCCGAGCGCAGGAAGCCGAAACCGTCGGAGAGTATTTCCAGCACGCCGTCGCCGGAGATTTCCTCGCCGCTCTTCGCGTGGCGTTTCAGCAGGGAGAAGATGACGTCCTGCTTGCGCGAGCGGGCGACGTTCTCGATGCCCATGGCCTCGGCCATTTCGACGAGTTCATTGATGGGCTTTTCTTTGAGTTCGGTCAGGTTCATGTGTGTTGGTGTGGTGTGTTGGATGGGAAGAATGGATTTGTGCGTTACCGGAAGGCGGCACGCGGAGATGCCAGCGAGTCACGCCGAGAAGCGCAGATCCAGACGCGGAAACAGGGGTTGGAGCGGCAGATCAGGAGTGACTGGACGGGCTGGTTGCATTTGAACGGGGGCAAATGTAGCACGCGTTCCCGGCGCCAGTCCAGCACCCCGGGCGTCGCGTGGCGCGGGCCCTCGACCGGCCCGCGCACGCACGATCGGGACTCAGGCGATGGCCGAGTCGATGAACGAGGCGAGTTGCGAACGCGATACCGCACCCACCTTGGTCGCCTCGGCGTTGCCGTTCATGAAGATCATCAGCGTCGGGATGCCGCGGATCGCAAAGCGCGCCGGCGTCTCGCCGTTGGCGTCCACGTCCATCTTGCAGACTTTCAGCCGGCCGGCGTATTCGCGCGCGATCTCGTCGAGCACCGGCGCGATCATCTTGCACGGTCCGCACCACTCGGCCCAGTAGTCCACGAGGACGGGAAGCTTGGACTTCAGGACTTCCTCCTCGAAGGAGGCGTCGGTGACATGGACGATATGCTCGCTCATCGGTTTCTCCGGGTGCGTTGCGGGTGGTGTCGGGGCTGTGCGCGAATCATAGCACCCGGGAATCATCTGCTGGGAAGATGGGGATTGCCGTGACGCGTTTCAAGCGCGACACCGCATGCGCCGTTCGGCGAGAATCCGTTTGCATGGACGGAGGGATCATGGGCACGGAGGAATTCTGGGAGTTCGCGCTCGCACGCTACGCCCGTCCGGGCGTGGCGCAGTGCTGCGTGGCGCTCCAGGACGAGCACGGCGCGAACGTGATGTTGTTGCTGTACTGCGCCTGGCGCGCGCAGGGCGGCGACTGCGTGCGGGGCGCGGCGTTGCGCCAGGCGATCGCGCGCCTCGAACCGCTCGACCGTCACCTGGTGCGTCCGCTGCGCGCGGCGCGGCGCGCAATTCGTCGCGCCGCCGATGCGCTCGGCTCCCCCGCGCTTGCCGTCGGCGCCGATCGCCTGATGCAGGCGGAGCTCGCGGCCGAGCGCCGCCAGGCCAGGCTGCTGGCGGACGGAGCATCGTCGCTGCGCGCGGGGCCCGCGCGCACATGCGCCGCGCAATCGCTCGCCGCATGCCTCGAGGGCAGCGGCACGGCCCCTGCGCAGGCAGCGATCGCGGGCGCGCGGCTGGCCGCGCTGGTGTTCGATTACTGAGCCCGGGCGGCGCATATCCAAGCGCG
>Ga0073904_10001655_pt1 | contig 16659 bp, 17 predicted proteins | sample KloWWTrecipitate_FD_66668 | JGI IMG/M metagenome (GOLD analysis project Ga0073904, IMG submission 66668) | Active sludge microbial communities from Klosterneuburg, Austria, studying microevolution and ecology of nitrifiers - Klosterneuburg... | ecosystem: Engineered > WWTP > Aerobic digester >... | reverse complement strand
TTTGCACTGCAGGGGCGCGCGCACTTTGAGTCGGCACAACCGGGCGCCGCGCGAGATGTTTGGCTACGTCAGGGGGAGATGGGTGAGTTTTTGTGGGATGGAAGCGTACGCAGCGGAACCCAAACCATCCAGCGCGATCCGTTCAACGACTGGTTGATATCCCAAAACATGGCACAAGACGCGGCAGGTCAACTCAGCCAAAGCTATGTGTCGCCTGAAATGACCGGTTCGGATGATCTGGACCGGTATGGAAGCTGGGAACAGGCTTCTGATTATGGCGCTGTCTGGTTTCCCAGCCAGGTGGGACGTGACTGGGCACCCTACCGGGATGGCCGCTGGGTCTGGACCACGCAATGGGGCTGGAGTTGGGTAGACGACGCCCCTTGGGGATTTGCGCCGTTTCACTATGGTCGCTGGGTGAGCTTGCGTGGGCGTTGGGCGTGGGCTCCGGGCAGCTATCAGCCACGACCGGCATATGCACCTGCCCTCGTTGGCTGGGGTGGAACTTCATTTCCCAGGGGCTACGCAACAGACCGGCGCGCGCCACCGCGCCAGGGCTGGACACCCCTGACACCTAAGGAAATTTACCAGCCTGGCTTCCAGCACAGCCCAGGATATGCCACCCGGATCAACAAGGGGTATGACCAGCGCTATGACAAGAGGGTTGAAACTCCGGTGCAGCAGCGGTCCTACGTTAGACCATCAACACCTGTCCCTTTCGACGAGGAGCATCGTCCACGCGAACCGGCCAAGCAGCAGCAACAATGGGAGCAGCAGCAGCGCCCGGCCGTTATGGCACCACCCGCGGCTCAGTGGCCCGCATCTCCAAAATCCCGGGAGGCACTGGCCCCCTATGGTAAGACTGCGCCGCCAAACGACGCCTACAAATCCTCAGAGCGGGCCAATCCCCCATCTGCGGTAACTGAACGGGCCGCCCCAGTCTATAGCCGCAATCCACCAGTGGAGCGTGAAATGAAATCGAGGGAGGCGCAATCACCGCGTGATGGGTATCGCGGTGACGCAGGCGTCAAACAGGGAGGCAACACCAGAATGAACGCCGCCCCGGTTGAGCGACCCATCAACAACCAAGCGCCTGCAACCCAGCCAAAGAATGACGATGCCAGGCAGAAAGTCAAACGCTCTGAAGGTTTGGACAAGCGGGACTTGTACTAGTATCGTCAACGACCCAGTCGCCGCCTGCGCTGGTCAGGTGGCGAATTAACCGCCCAGTGCTTCAAATGCGCGGCTCTTGATAACGTCCACATCGCCCATACCGCTGATGGCGCGGTACTGGGGGGCGGCTTGCGGCTCTGCCTTGGCCCAATTGCTGTAGTAGTCCACCAGGGGGCGAGTCTGCGCGCTGTACACATCCAGGCGCTTCTTCACAGTTTCTTCCTGGTCGTCAGGACGTTGAACCAGGGGCTCACCAGTTACATCGTCCACACCTGCTACTTTGGGTGGATTAAATTTGACGTGGTAAGTGCGGCCAGACGCGGGGTGCGAACGGCGACCGCTCATGCGCTCAATGATGGCTTCAAATGGCACATCAATTTCCAGCACGTAATCCAGTTTGACGCCGGCAGCCTTCATGGCATCGGCCTGGGGAATGGTGCGGGGGAACCCATCAAAGAGAAAACCATTCGCGCAGTCGGACTGCCCAATGCGCTCTTTCACCAGGTTGATGATCAGATCATCGCTGACCAGACCACCGGACTTCATCACCGCGTCAGCCTGCAAGCCCAGCGGTGTGCCGGCCTTTACCGCTGCACGCAGCATGTCACCGGTAGAAATTTGTGGGATGCCGTACTTTTGGCAGATGAACGTGGCTTGTGTGCCTTTGCCTGCGCCTGGTGCGCCCAACAAAATGAGTTTCATGGATACCCTCGGATAGAACAAAAAAACCTCACCGCAAAGGGCATCCCAAGGGCGCACCACGCTAGGCGATCATTTCCCGGGAGAATAGCACGGACCAACTGGCGGATAACTTACAGCCGGCCCACGCTTACACTTGGAAAAGTGCCCGAACGCGCTCCAGGTCTTCCGGGGTGTCTACGCCGGGTCCGGGCGCATGTTCCGTGGTGTGCACGGCAATGCGGTAACCGTGCCACATGGCGCGCAGCTGCTCCAGCGCTTCGGTGATTTCGATAGGTGCCTGTGCTAACTGCGGAAACTGCCGTAAAAAGCCGACACGGTATGCGTAAATGCCGATGTGACGCAGGGGTGCCGGCTGGGGCAGGGCGTGAATGCCCTGGGCAAAACCATCGCGCCACCAAGCGATGGGCGCGCGGCTGAAATACAGGGCTAATCCTTTGGTATCCAGTACCACTTTGACGACATTGGGGTTGGCAAAGTCCTTCACGTTGTCAATAGCATGGGCGGCGGTGCCCATGCTGGCCTCGGGATGGGCCAGCAACGTGGCCGCCACCGCGTGCACCAGGGCCGGGTCAATCAGCGGTTCGTCGCCCTGCACATTGACTACGATGGCGTCGTCTTCCAGCGCCAGCAACGTGGCGGCTTCGGCTAATCTGTCGCTGCCGGACAGATGATCTTCTCGTGTCAAGATGGCTTCAATGTCATGTTTCTCGCAGGCGGCCATGATGGCGGGGCTATCTGCTGCCACCACCACCCGTGTGTTGGGCGGTACGCCCGAGAGCACCCGTTGCGCCACCCGCACCACCATGGGAACCCCGCCGATGTCGGCCAGAGGTTTGTTAGGCAGACGGCTAGAGGCCAGGCGGGCCGGGATGAGGACCGTGTAGGCCATGGGGTGGCTACAGACCGAGTTCCGCGTCAGTCAAGGTACGGGCTTCGCTTTCCAGCAAGACCGGGATGCCGTCGTGTACCGGGTAGGCCAGTCGTGCACTGCGGGAGATCAGCTCCTGCTTTTCGCGGTTGTATTCCAAGGGGCCCTTTGTGACGGGGCAAACGATGAGTTCAAGAAGTCTTGTGTCCATGGGGCGATGATAGCGTTGCGTCCAGAGCGGTGAAGAAAGCGGGATCGGGCTCAAACTGCAGGGGAACTGCAAGCGCGTCTGGCGCTACTAGCCACAGTTTGGCAGCATCTTTCTCAGTACAAATGATGCGGTAGCCCTCGTAGATATTATGTGGGAAGCTATGAAAATCATAGTGATCCGGTAATGCCATAGTTTGAACCAATGGCAAGGATATCGCCCGCAACATGGCAAAAAATGATTCTGGCTGTGCAATACCCGCCACAGCCAGCAAAGGCTTTTCGCCTGCCTGGGTTAGCGTATCAAGTGCCACTTGGGTACCGTCGCGCCGTGTCGCAAAGTTTGCCAGCGCACGGTTGGCCGTGTAGCCAGCAAAGGCGGGGTGGCTACCCGTGTGCAGCACCAGCAATCGCTCTTTCCGTTGGCCGGCGCGGGCTAGAGGCGTACGCGGCCACGGTTCACGCAAAGGCCCAGCCGGTAACTGGCGGTTGTTGCCGATGCCCCGGTCATCAAAGACACAGACCTCCAGGTCGCGGTGCAGAGCGTAGTGTTGCAGTCCATCGTCACAGACCACAATCTGTGTTTGCGGGTAGCGCGCCAGCAAGGCCATGGCGGCCACATAGCGAGTTGGTGCAACAAAGACTGGCACCTGGGTGGTGCGTCGGATCAGCAAAGGCTCGTCACCCACACTATGGGGCTGGGAGTCGGTCTGTACTTCCAGACAACTGGATGGCTCCGCACGCCCATAGCCGCGCGAGATGACGCCAACTTGCAGGTTGCGTGCGCGCAGGTGTTGAACCAGCGCCATGACAGTGGGCGTCTTACCAGCGCCACCAGCCACCACATTGCCCACCACAATCACCACCGCCGGCACGCGTCGCACCTGGGTCACCCCCAGCGCATACGCCAAGCGGTGCATCCAGGTCAGTAGGCGGTACAGCAGCGAGAGGGGCCACAGCAAGTGGGAAACGAGTCCCCGGTGGGTCCAGGCTTGCAGCAAGCCACGTTGCAGTCTCTGCTGCCACGTGTCAGGCATGGCGCTATTGGCCACCCGCCTGCGCTGAGGACTGGGTGGCGAAGGTAATCTGGTTCAGGCCGGCGCGGCGGGCGGCTTCCATCACTGTGACCACGGCCTGGTGCTTGGCGCTGGCATCGGCACTGATGATGACTACGGTGTCTTTGCCCGCCTTGGCGCCCTCGGCAATGGCGGTGGCCACGCTCTCCAGGCTGCGCCCGGCGACGGGTGTGCGGTTGACGCTGTAGGCGCCATCAGCGCTGACGGCCACTATCAATTCTTTGGCGTAATCGCGCTGCGCTTCGGTATCGGCGACCGGCAGCTTGAGCTGCATTTCTGTGAACTTGCTGTAGGTGGTGGACAGCATCAGAAAAATCAGCACCACCAGCAACACGTCAATGAACGGGATCAGGTTGATCTCGGGCTCTTCTTGTTTACGGGGGCGAAAATTCATGGCCTTACTTGCGGAACACTTTGAGGTGGCGCGCCAGATGCTCTGCCGACAGTTCCAGCGTCAAAAGGTATCCATCCACTTGCCCCCGGAAGTAACGCCAGAAGATCAGGGAAGGAATGGCCACAATCAGGCCGAACGCCGTGTTGTAGAGGGCAATCGAGATGCCGTGAGCCAGAAGTGCCGGATTGCCTCCCGTTGCACCACCGGGTGCTTGGGAGCCAAAAATTTCGATCATGCCGACCACAGTTCCGAACAAACCCATCAATGGTGCTGCCGAGGCAATGGTGCCCAGCGCGCTCAGGCGCTGTTCCAGTCGCTGGGCGACAACGCGGCCGGTACTTTCCATGTGGGCACGCAGGTCGTCTTCGGTGCAGCGTGGGTCGGCGTTGATTGCACGCAGGCCACTGGCCAGCACTTCACCGAGGGCCGAACTTTTTTCCAGTTGCGTCACCACGTCTGGACCGGGGATGGCGGTGCGGGTCACGCTCAGCACCTCATCGAGCAGTTTTGCGGGTGCGATCTTGGACGCCTTGAGGCTGATGAATCTATCGATGACAATGGCCAGCGCCAAGACGGAGCATGCAATAAGGGGCCAGATAGGCCAACCAGCGGCTTGTATGATGGAAAACAATGGTTCACTCCGTACGGATGAAATGCACCGCGATTATGGCCCAGCCCGACGCGAGCTCCGCCCACAGAATATGTGGATAACTGTGTGTAGAACCCGTCTGGCACCGGTGCGAAGCCGCATTCGCGTTGGGTTTTGACAAAATGATGACAAATGAGGCAACAAAAAATCCAATGAAATCAATGACTTGTACCGAGAAATCGAACTGCTGGGCGGGTGACTCAGCCTTGAACTGTGGACAAGTAAATATGTGTCACTTTGCGCGCTAGTGCCATGGTTGAATGGGCTACTTCTGCTGGGGCGACGCGGGTTTGGCAGGTTGGCGCGTTGTGCCGCGCCATTGCCGATGCGATGGATGCGCGTTTCAACCCCGTCACGGTAGGCGGCGAAATCAGCGGATTTACCAAGGCGGCCAGTGGGCATTGCTACTTTTCTCTGAAGGACGATACCGGCCAAATCCGTTGTGCCATGTTTCGGCGCGCCGCCGGATTGCTGAACTTCAGTCCCTGCGATGGCGACCGCGTGGAAGTGCAGGGCCGTTTGGGTGTTTACGAGTCCCGAGGTGAATTGCAGCTGGTGGTGGAAAGCATGCGCCCCGCCGGTCAGGGAACTTTGTTTGAGCAGTTTTTCAAGCTCAAGGCCAAGCTGGAGCGGGAAGGCCTGTTTGAGAGTTCCCGCAAGCGCCCCTTGCCTGTAGCGCCGCGTGGCATCGGGGTGGTGACATCGCTGGGCGCAGCAGCTCTGCACGACGTGGTGACTGCCTTGCAGCGGCGCGTGCCGCATATTCCAGTGGTGCTGGCACCGGCTTCGGTGCAGGGCGAGGGTGCCCCGCGCGAATTGGTGCAGGCCCTGTCCAACCTCTATGCTTTAGCCCAGGCTCCCCAGCAGCCCGGTGCCTTGGCCATGGATGTGATCTTGCTGGTGCGCGGTGGTGGTGCCATGGAAGACCTGTGGGCCTTCAACGATGAGACTTTGGCGCGCACCATCGCGTGCAGTCCGGTGCCGGTTGTTTGCGGTGTGGGGCATGAAACGGACTTCACCATCGCCGATTTTGTTGCCGACCTGCGTGCACCCACGCCCACAGCGGCGGCTGAATTGGCTGCGCAGCCCACCGCCGTTTGGCTGGCTGCAGCGCAGACTCTGCAGGCGCGCCTGCAGGCCGCTGTGTTGCGTCAAATCGACCGTCAGGCGCTACGGTTGGACCAGGCTTCAAGCCGTTTGGGTCGCCCGTCTTCACTGGCACACCAACAGCGATTGCTGCTGGCGGCTGCACAACAACGTTTGCAGCACAGCGTACACCTGACCTTTCAATCGCGGCGGCAGGTGCTGGAGCGCCGCTCGCAAGACGTAGGTCCCGCTGTGCAACACGCTGTGCAGCGCTGTACTGACCAAGTGCACCGTGCTGAATTGCGTCTGGGCCTGTTGGACCCCTCCTTGGTGCTCAAGCGCGGCTATGCGTGGTTAAGTCTGGAAGATGGCAGCACGCTGACTCGCGTTGCGCAGACACGGGCAGGGCAGTCGGTAAGGGCAACCCTTACCGACGGTGCGGTTGACTTGACCGTGGCCAGCTAAAAAACCAATTCATTCCTACAATCGACCCATCTGCTAACCAACCGAGAGAGGATTCCATGGAACACACCCTGCCTGCATTGCCCTACGCGATTGATGCGCTGGCACCCGCCTACTCCAAAGAGACCCTGGAATTTCACCATGGCAAGCACCACAACGCCTACGTTGTGAACTTGAACAACCTGCAAAAGGGCACTGAATTTGAGTCCATGTCGCTGGAGGACATCGTCAAGAAGTCCAGCGGCGGTATTTACAACAATTCAGCCCAGATCTGGAACCACACTTTTTTCTGGAACTGCATGAAGCCCGCCGGTGGTGGCGAACCGTCTGGAGCGGTGGCGACTGCCATCAACGCCAAATGGGGCAGCTATGCAGCCTTCAAGGACGCATTTGTTAAATCGGCTGTGGGCAATTTTGGTTCCGGCTGGACCTGGCTGGTGAAGAAGCCTGATGGCTCAGTGGACATCGTCAATATGGGTGCTGCGGGTACGCCGCTGACCACAGCCGACAAGGCTTTGCTGACCGTAGACGTGTGGGAGCATGCCTACTACATCGACTACCGCAATCTGCGCCAAAAGTTTGTTGAAACCTACCTCGACAAGCTGGTGAACTGGAGTTTTGTCGAAGCCAATTTCGCCTGAATTCAAATTAGCTTAGGGAAACCGACCAATGGTCGGTTTTTTTATGGCTTGAAGGGATTGCCCGTGAGTTTTGCGCCGGCCTTGAGGCCTTTCTTGGCAAACCAGCCCTTGTTCATTTCGAGAACGTAGCGAACCGGTTTGATCGCGCAGTGAGAATCCAAGGTTTTGGGTTTCATGTCTTCCAGGTTGACGATGGTGCCATCGTCAGCAATGAAGGCGGCCGTTAGCGGTAGCAGCGTATTTTTCATCCAGAAACACAGACGGCTGGGTTCATCGAACACGAACAGCATGCCTTCATGTTGCGGCATTTCCTGGCGGAACATGAGGCCAATCTGTTGCTCCTCGGAGGTGACTGCAACCTGGGCATCAATCTGGTAGATGCCAATCGCCAGCTGGGTTCGCTGCAGTTGGGTTTGTGGTGTTTCCTGGGCATGGACACACCCTGACGCAAGCAGCAAACTGGTCAAAAAAGCAGAAATTAATTTATTCATGGCGTGATTGTGGCGCAGCAATCCGAAATGTCCGCAATTGCGGGCATTGGCTGGTTGGCAACGTGCTGAGCCAATGTACCTTCCAATGTACCTTCAGAAGTTCTGTCGATCTTGCCTGAAAAGCAATAAGGCAAAATTTTTTAGGAATAGAATTTATGCACTTTTAGAAGCATGGCTTCACAGGTTATCGCGATTCCAACACCCCAACGGAGATCAAATTTCCATGTACCAGCACATCAAAATCCCTGCCGAAGGTCAAAAAATTACCGTCAACGCGGATATGTCCCTGAACGTGCCAGATCAGCCGGTCATTCCGTATATTGAGGGCGACGGTACGGGCGTTGACATCACGCCCGTGATGCTAAAGGTAGTGGATGCCGCAGTTGCCAAGGCCTATGCAGGAAAGCGCAAGATTCACTGGATGGAAGTCTATGCGGGCGAAAAGTCCACCAATGTGTACGGCCCCGATGTGTGGCTACCGGAAGAGACTCTGCAAGCCCTGCGCGAATATGTGGTGTCAATCAAAGGACCGTTGACCACGCCCGTAGGCGGTGGCATCCGTTCATTGAATGTGGCCTTGCGCCAGGAGCTCGATCTGTATGTGTGCTTGCGCCCCATCCAGTATTTTGAAGGGGTGCCCAGCCCGGTCAAGGAGCCGCACAAGACCAATATGGTGATCTTTCGCGAAAACTCGGAAGACATTTACGCAGGAATCGAGTTTGAAGCCGAAAGCGAGAAGGCCAAAAAGCTGATCAAATTCTTGCAAGAAGAAATGGGTGTTACCAAGATTCGTTTCCCCAAAACGTCCGGCATCGGTATCAAACCGGTTTCCCGCGAAGGCACCGAGCGCTTGGTACGCAAGGCCATTCAATACGCAGTTGATAACGACAAGCCCAGCGTGACCATTGTGCACAAGGGCAACATCATGAAGTACACCGAAGGCGGTTTCCGAGATTGGGCCTATGGTTTGGCACAAAAGGAATTTGGTGCGGCGCTGATCGACGGCGGACCCTGGTGCAAGTTCAAGAATCCCAGTACCGGCAAGGACATTGTGATCAAGGACAGCATTGCCGACGCCTTCCTGCAGCAAATACTGCTTCGCCCTGCCGAGTACAGCGTAATTGCCACGCTCAACCTGAATGGCGATTATGTGTCTGACGCGCTGGCTGCACAGGTCGGCGGCATTGGCATTGCGCCCGGCGCCAACTTGTCGGATTCCGTAGCCTGTTTCGAAGCCACCCACGGCACGGCGCCCAAATATGCGGGTAAAGATTACGTAAACCCTGGTTCGGAAATACTCTCGGCAGAAATGATGTTGCGCCACATGGGCTGGTTTGAAGCAGCGAACCTGATCATCAGTTCCATGTCCAAATCCATCAAGAGCAAAAAGGTGACTTATGACTTTGCCCGCTTGATGGATGGTGCTACCCAGGTCAGTTGCTCTGGCTTCGGGCAGGTCATGATTGATCACATGTAACGGCATGTGCTGGGCGCCGCTGTTGTGGCGCCTATTGCTGCGTTGGCAGGTATGCCGCCAGGACCGGGTCGGTCGATGGTGGCATTTTTTTTGCTTTATGACTTGAATCGAGGGACTATGGCACCAATTCACTCTTGCGGTGCAATCCTTTGAGGTGACCTATAGAATTGTTTTCATGGCTACAAATAACCCGCCCACACCTTCTGAACCGCCCGTGAAGCAGCCCATCCGAGAGGAAGGTGGCTCTGTGGTGTTGGAGCGCCGTACGCAACGCGTCAAACCGCCACAGATGTACCAGGTGGCGTTGCTCAATGATGACTACACGCCCATGGAGTTTGTGGTGGTGGTCATCCAGGAGTTTTTTGGCAAGGACCTGGAATCTGCAACCCGGATCATGCTCAAGATCCATCTCGATGGAAAGGGCGTGTGCGGTGTATATACCAAAGACGTGGCAGTGACGAAGGTGGATCAGGTGCTGGAAGCGGCCCACAAATCGGGTCACCCCTTGAAATGCATCTGCGAGCCCGTAGGTTAGTTCGTGGTGTGAATGCAAATAGAAAATACGCTAAACCGGTAAACGGTTTACAGTGAATCATCAACGCTAGGCAAAAAAAGGAAATCTCATGATTGCCCAAGAACTGGAAGTCAGCCTGCACATGGCGTTTGTCGAAGCCCGCCAGCAGCGCCACGAGTTCATTACCGTGGAACATCTCTTGCTCGCGTTGTTGGATAACCCCAGCGCCGCCGAGGTCCTGCGTGCCTGCTCGGCCAATGTCGACGACCTGCGCAAGTCGCTTTCCAACTTCATCAAGGACAACACGCCCCAGGTGGCGGGTACCGATGACGTGGACACCCAGCCTACGCTGGGCTTTCAGCGTGTCATCCAGCGCGCCATCATGCACGTTCAGTCCACGGGCAGCGGCAAAAAGGAAGTGACCGGTGCTAACGTGCTGGTGGCCATTTTTGGTGAAAAAGATTCGCATGCGGTTTATTACCTGCACCAGCAGGGTGTAACGCGCCTGGATGTGGTCAATTTTATTGCCCATGGCATTAAAAAGAGTGATCCGCCTGAGGCCGCCAAGTCCAGCGAAAGCCCGACCGACACCGAAGAGGGTGGCGGTGGTGAGAAGAGCGAGAAGGCCTCGCCACTGGAGCAATTTACTGTCAACCTCAATCAGCTGGCGAAGGACGGGAAAATTGATCCCTTGATCGGCCGCGAATACGAGGTGGAGCGCGTTATTCAGATCCTGTGCCGCCGCCGCAAAAACAACCCCCTGTTGGTGGGTGAGGCGGGTGTCGGTAAGACCGCTATTGCTGAGGGGCTTGCATGGCGCATCACGCAATCGGATGTTCCGGAAATTCTGTCGGAGGCCATCGTTTACTCGCTGGACATGGGTGCATTGCTGGCTGGAACCAAATACCGGGGTGATTTTGAGCAGCGACTTAAGGGCGTGTTGAAAGCCCTCAAAGACAAGCCCCACGCAGTTTTGTTTATTGACGAAATCCATACCCTCATTGGTGCCGGTGCGGCATCTGGCGGCACACTGGATGCGTCCAATTTACTCAAACCAGGCTTGAGCTCGGGCCAGCTCAAGTGCATTGGAGCGACCACTTTCACGGAATACCGTGGCATTTTCGAAAAAGATGCTGCCTTGTCACGCCGTTTCCAGAAGGTAGACGTGGTGGAACCCACCATCGAACAGACGGTAGAGATTCTCAAGGGCCTCAAGTCGCGCTTTGAAGAGCACCACAATGTCAAATACGCCGTGGCTGCCTTGCAGGCTGCGGCTGAACTTAGCGCCAAGTACATCAATGACCGGCATTTGCCTGACAAGGCCATTGACGTGATTGATGAGGCCGGTGCTGCGCAGCGCATCTTGCCACCGAACAAGCGCAAGAAGACCATCACCAAGTCTGAGGTCGAAGAGATCGTGGCCAAAATTGCCCGCATTCCGCCGGCCAACGTGTCCAACGATGACCGTGGCAAGCTCAAAACGCTGGAACGAGACCTGAAGAACGTGGTGTTTGGTCAGGACAAAGCTTTGGATGTGCTGGCGTCTGCGGTCAAAATGGCGCGCTCCGGCCTGGGCAAGGGAGACAAACCCATTGGCTCCTTCTTGTTCAGTGGTCCTACGGGCGTTGGCAAGACCGAAGCCGCCAAGCAGCTGGCCTACATCATGGGCATTGACCTGATTCGCTTCGACATGAGCGAATACATGGAGCAGCATGCCGTGAGCCGCCTGATTGGTGCACCTCCCGGCTACGTGGGGTTTGATCAGGGTGGTTTGTTGACTGAGGCCATTACCAAGAAGCCGCATTGCGTTTTGCTACTCGATGAGATCGAGAAAGCACACCCGGCGATTTTTAACGTGCTGCTGCAGGTCATGGACCATGGCACGTTGACCGACAACAACGGACGCAAGGCCGACTTCCGCAACGTCATCATTGTCATGACTACCAACGCGGGTGCCGAGACCATGAACAAGGCCAGTATTGGCTTCACCAATCCGCGTGAAGCCGGAGATGAAGCGGCCGATATCAAGCGCTTGTTCACACCGGAGTTCCGCAACCGGCTGGACGCCATAGTGAGTTTCAAGTCACTGGACGAAAACGTCATACTGCGCGTGGTGGACAAGTTCCTGCTGCAACTCGAGACCCAGTTGGCTGACAAGAAGGTGGACGTTACCTTTACCGACAAGCTGCGCAAGCATCTGGCCAAGAAGGGCTTTGATCCACTTATGGGCGCACGCCCCATGCAACGTCTGATTCAGGACACGATTCGTCGCGCCTTGGCTGACGAGTTGCTGTTTGGACGCCTCACCGATGGTGGTCGCCTGACCGTGGATCTGGATGACAAAGACGAGAGCAAGACCGAAGTCCTGCTCGACATCCAGCCTCTACCTGAGAAAAAGGGCAAGTCCAAACCGGAAGAGGCCACTGCAGGATAGGTCTGCTGGAATTCCCGAAAAAAAGGGCTCACTCCGTTGCGGATTGGGCCCTTTTCTTTGGGTTGAGTTGGATTACTTGAATCCGACGCGGTCCAGCATCTGCTGTACTTTGACCTGGTTCATTCCCACCACGCTGATGGGAATGGTCTCGCTCTTGAAGCTACCGCCGGTCATGGCTTGCAGTGCCGGGTTGTTGATCTTCACTCCCTTTGCGGCAGGCCACTCGTTGTTGCCGTTGGCAAAGTGTTCCTGGGCGACAGGGCTTGCCAGATATTCCAGAAACTTGATGGCATTGGCTTTGTTCTTGGAGTACTTCGCCACGGCCCCGCCGGCAATGTTGACGTGCGTGCCCCAGCTCGCCTGGTTGGGAAATACCACGCCAACGCGCTCAACGACGGTGCGGTCGTCTGGTGTTGATGACCGCATCAGGCGTGCAAGGTAATAGCTGTTGGTGACAGCGACGCCGCATTCACCTGACGCCACAGCCTTGATTTGGTCGGTGTCGCCGCCCTTGGGAGCGCGGGCCATGTTATTAACCATGCCCTTGAGCCATTGCTCGGCAGCCGCTTCACCCAAGTGCTCGGTGACGGCGCCAAACAGCGACAGGTTGTAGGGGTGTGAGCCAGAACGGATGCACAGCTTGCCTTTGTTTTTGGGGTCTCCCAGCTCCTCATAGGTGTCCACGTCTTCCTTCTTGACGTGTGCCTTGTCATAGACGATTACCCGGGCGCGGGTGGAAAAGCCAAACCAGGGAATTGCACCATTGGTTGTGGGTTTGCCCCTCAGTTGCGCAGGAATGGCGTCATCCAGCACCCTGGATTGAATGGGGAGAAACAACCCATCTACTTCACCGCGCCACAGGCGGCTGGCGTCCACCAGCAGGATAATGTCAGCCGGAGACGCGCTGCCCTCGGCTTTCAGGCGGGCCACGATGCCGGCGTCGTCGGCGTCCACGCGGTTGAGCTTGATGCCGGTTGCCTTGGTGAAGTTGCTGTACAGCGCCTCATCCGTCGCATAGTGGCGTGCGGAATAGATGTTAAGAACCTGATCTTGTGCCATGGCGGCGGTACCTGCGGCGCAAACCAGGGCGACGAGGGCGATGTGTTTTTTCATCATGGTGGTTTACCTAAATAGGAAGTGGGTGCAACTCCATCATAATTCAAACGCGAATCATTCGCAATAAGATAATTTGAACTCTGCAAGGAATCGTTGGTGTTTATGAAGTACGTGTCACTGTTAGTCGTGAGTCTGGTACTTGTCGGCTGTGCCTCGGCACCCAAAGAGCCTAAAGACGTTGCGCCCGATGTTCCGGCGGTGGTGGCTCCTGTTGTGGTTGTGCCCAAAATACCTCCACGCATTGGTCTGGCGTTGGGCGGTGGTGCTGCCCGTGGTTTTGCCCATGTTGGGGTGATCCAGGTACTGGAAGAGGCTGGCATTCGTCCGGCGTTGGTTGCCGGAACCTCAGCGGGTAGCCTGGTGGCTGCCATTTATGCCAGCGGCAAGAACGGCAAACAGTTGCAGCAGGTGGCTGAGACCATGGAGGAGGCTACCATGGCGGACTGGACGCTGCCATTGTTCAACCGCGGAATGCTGCGTGGTGATGCGCTGGCCCGCTATGTTAATACCCAGGTGGGATCGCGCTCAATTGAAAGTTTGCCCATGCCCCTGGGCATCGTAGCCACGGATCTCAACAGCGGCCAAGGGATGCTGTTCCAGCGGGGTGATACCGGAACTGCCGTGCGCGCCTCCAGTGCTGTTCCGGCCGTGTTCCTGCCGGTACACATTTCCGGGCGTGACTATGTGGATGGTGGTCTGGTGTCGCCGGTGCCTGTGCGGGCGGCCCGCCAGATGGGTGCGGAGCTGGTGATTGCAGTGGATATTTCAAACCCGCCAGAGAACAACCCCGCAAGCGGCACGCTGGACGTTCTCCTGCAGACGTTTGCCATCATGAGCAAGAGCATCAACTACTTTGAACTGAAAGAAGCCGATGTGGTGGTGCGCCCAGTGCTGGCCGGGGTTTCCAGTGCTGACTTCAGTGCCCGCAAGCGCTCTATCGAAGCGGGGCGCCAAGCCATGCTGCAGTCGATGCCGCAGTTGCGTGCGGCCATTGCAGCCAGGACCCGTTGATTTTGCGCGGTGACACGCAAAAAAAAGGCCCCGTTTTGCAACGAGGCCTTGAAGGGATCCCTGAACCTGATGGTTTCGAAAGGACCCGAGGAGACAACCGGTTGGAAACACATTTGCGTTTCCAGTCATTTCATTATGTCAGGGTTTCCCCTTGTCTGCTAGAGAAGGCGCTCCAAATGCAGGATCCGGTGCACGCCTTCTGTGGCCATTAACGCTTCTTGGCAGCTTGCTTGGTAACGTTGGTTGCCGTGGCAGCCACAGAGTTGAAATTGGCTTCAGCCATTTCGGTAGCTTGCTTGACGGCCTTTTGCACGGATTCCAGTGCGTTGTTGGCAGCAGCAACCGAGCTCTTCATGATGGCTACAGCGGACTCAGATCCAGCAGGCGCGTTCTTGGCGGCGCTGTCTACCAGACCCATGAATTTCTTCTGGGCATCGGCAGTTTGGCCTTCAAGGTTCTTGCTGAATTCGGCGCTAGTGGAAGTGGCGATGTCATACAGGTGACGGCTGTAAGCAGCGGTCTTCTCAGCCAAAGGCTGCAGCAGGCCGGATTGCAGAGCCAGCAATTCCTGGGCATCTTTCACGCTCAGCATGGACTGGGTGTGGGCATTGGCTTCGGCCAGAGCAGCCTTAGAGGCAGTCAGGTTCAGCTCAACAATTTTTTCAACGCCTTCGAAAGCCTTGTTGGTCAGACCAAACAGGGTTTCCAGGTTAGCTTTGTGGGAAGCAACTACTTGTTCAACAGTCAACATATTAATCTCCAATGGGTTAAGGTAAAAACTCGCTATCTGCTCCGTAACCTGCCTTGATGGCTTGTCGATGTTGCAGTGCAGCATGGTATGAATTATAGGGATCGATTTGTTTCTTGCAAGTCTTATTTGCTGCATTGCAACAATTTAGAACATATTTTCTAAATACGGGATTTGTCACCGGGGCGTCATAGGTACGCGTCCGACGCATATCGAACTGGACGAAGCGGGCACAGCACCGCTGCGGTGCTGGCAAAATCATGCCATGCAGGATTCCACCCCCCACACCAAGCTCCAGCCCGAGCCGCGCAGTGCCTACCGTGCGTTTCGCACCATCGCCACGCGCTGGATGGACAACGATGCCTATGGTCACGTCAACAACGTGGTGTACTACAGTTGGTTCGATACGGCGGTTAACGCCTATCTGATTGAGTGCGGCGTGCTCGACATCCACCAGGGTGACACCATTGGCCTGGTTATTGAGACGCAGTGCAATTACTTTGCCTCACTGGCTTTTCCCGAACCGGTGGATGTGGGTATTCGTGTGGCCAAGCTGGGTACTTCCAGCGTGCGCTACGAGGTAGGCGTCTTCGGCGCCTCAGATGAGACAGCTGCCAAAGGCCATTTTGTGCATGTCTATGTTGACAAGACCACCCGCCGTCCGGTGCCTCTGCCGGCCCCTTTGAAAGTCGTTTTGGAGACTTTGTTATGACCCAGTCGGTCCAGTTGACCCAGTCAGTCGTGGATGCGGCGATTACTTCGCGCAGATCGGTTCGCGCGTTTACCAACCAGGCGGTGCCGCGCCAGACCCTTGAGCAAATCCTGCAGGTGGCTAGCCGTGCGCCCTCGGGTACCAATGCCCAACCCTGGAAAGTCTATGTTCTGCAAGGCGCCAGCCGTGACGCGCTGGTCGCGAAAGCCTGCGCAATACACGACGCCATGCTGACCGACCCGGCACTGCAAGCCCAGTACACCGAAGATTACGACTACTATCCGCCGAAATGGGTCAGTCCGTACCTTGAACGGCGCCGCGAGAATGGCTGGGGTCTGTATGGCCTGTTGGGTATTGGCAAGGGCGACAAGGACAAGATGCACGCCCAGCACCAGTGCAATTTGCGTTTTTTTGATGCACCGGTGGGATTTATCTTCACCATCGACCGTGTGATGGGTCGTGGCTCCTTGGTGGACTTCGGCACTTTCTTGCAAAGCATCATGATGGCGGCACGTGGACACGGTTTGCACACCTGTCCTCAAGCTGCCTGGAACTGCTTTCACTCGATCATCATGCCGCACATTGGTGCTGGCGCGGGTGAAATGATGGTCTGCGCCATGTCCATGGGCTACGCCGATGAAGCCGCCACGGTCAATGGTTTCCATACGCCCCGTGTACCGGTTCAGGATTTCACAGTCTGGCTGGACTGAGAGCACGGTATGACCGACCCTTTGCCTCGCCCCCGTATTCTGGTCACCCGCGCCATCTTCCCCGAAGTGGCCCAGCGCCTGTCTGAGTACTTTGACGTGGAGTCCAACACCGACGATGCGCCCTGGAACCGCGAAGAACTACTGAGGCGCCTCCATGGCAAAAACGGCGCGCTGACCTTTGGGCTGGA
>Ga0073904_10001654_pt1 | contig 16660 bp, 14 predicted proteins | sample KloWWTrecipitate_FD_66668 | JGI IMG/M metagenome (GOLD analysis project Ga0073904, IMG submission 66668) | Active sludge microbial communities from Klosterneuburg, Austria, studying microevolution and ecology of nitrifiers - Klosterneuburg... | ecosystem: Engineered > WWTP > Aerobic digester >... | reverse complement strand
CATCGTCATGTTTGGGTTTTCTGACGAAGTAACAAGGCAGATGAGTGTCGGAGAAAGCACGTGGGAGGTGAAGGCGTTCCGTTGGCAGTCTGGGCCGCCGGACAACTACCAAGTGGTCACCCAGGGGAAGGGGTCATACAAAGTTGAAGACCCGGTGTATGACGGGGCGAACGGGCCGAAAACACCAATTGAGTGATGTGCGTAATAACAAACAGCGGGGCAGACTTAAATCTGTCCCGCTGTTTTTATATCACATAAGTATTTTACTTAATCATCATTGCGTAAAATACGGTAGTTAATATACGGCTCTATGCCCGTCGCTTCCGCTGGTAACTATCATGTAAATCGCCGCCTTTTTTGAGGCGGCGATTTGCTTTTTCTGGCCGCGTTGCGCTACACCAAAAATGCTCGAATTGCCCCAAAAACGGTGATATCCGCCTGGTCTATCTTCGCGGCAACATCCTGCGCATCTGCAAAAGCGTGAATTTGCTTTGCGATGGGGAGACCCTTGCCAGACAAGGCAAATTTTCGCGCGGCCAGAGCCGTGATGTGCGCGTCGTGCGCCGCGCCCAGCGCATCTTGTGTGCGTTTGCAGGCTTTTAGCAGCGCGCGGGTCTCATCCCCCGGAAGAATTTCTTTGAAAGCTGCGGTCATCATCCGCAAACGGCGCACCGCTACCCGAAGGCGATGAAGCTCTTCTGGCGATGCGTGCGCTAGCCCCGGCTCGTGAGCCAGCACATCATTGGCCAGCCGTTTTAGCAGCGCGGCGGCGAACTCGCCAGCCAAAGCCTCGTCTGCCCGCTCGGCCAGCAAACGCTCTGGCCTAAGCTGAACCATGCGATGACCGGCCGGGCTGCGCAGAGCCGCCAACATCCTCGCGTGAGACTTTTCGCGTTTGCGCTGCCAGTTATCGCGCAGCGGCGCGAGATCGGCGGCCATGCCCGCCTCCAGACGCTCGTAGCGCATATCGCACTCGCGGGCATCGCTCACCGCGGCCAAAACCTCGCGCACGTCGGTCATGTATTTCAGCAGGCGCTTGCGCCGCAAATAGGGATGAAGCGCCAGCAGCGTGACCCGCAGCTTGCGAATCGCCACGCGTAACTGGCGCACCTGCTCGGCGGGGAAAGTCTCATCCACTTGCGGGGCCTGGTCCAATTGCCATTGAACAATGCGCTGGGCTGCCGCACGCATGGAGTCGCCGGGTTTGATGCCTGGTTTTTTAAGCCGCGGGCGCAACGTGAGCGCGGGCAACTGCGATCTGGCGGTCAGACTGGCCCACACATCGGCTTTGCGGATGGCCCTCTCGGCATCCTCGTGGCATAGCGCCCCGCGCAGCTCCAATTCGCCAGCGCTGACGTTTTTTATCTTTGTGGTTTGGGTGTGCGAGTAATCCAACCCATCGGCCACGCGCAAAATGGCCGAGAGAATTAAGGCCACCCGCTGGGCGCCCGGCTTTAACGCGGCATACACCGGCTCGTCTTCTGGGCGAACATCTTTGCGGTGAAACGCGGCCATCAACGCAATCACCGCCCGCTCCACCGGCGTCACGCCCTCCAGCGATGAGGCCAGCAAAATATCGCGGCCCAGCGTGTGATGATGCGTCTCGTCCACGGCGAAGGCGATGTCGTGGAGCAGGGCGCCCATCTCCAGCAGCGTTCTGGCGCGCGCGTTCAGCCCATGTTTATCGCGGGTTCCATCAAAAATTTGCAACGCCAGCGCGGCCACGTGCCGGGTGTGAGCCAGGTCAAAGCCATACCGCTCTGCCAGCGATTCCGGTGTGTCAACATTTTCCTGCGCGGGTTTCATGCACTGGATTAAAGCACATTTAATGTCCAACTTGCACAACATCGGGCAATTGCAAACGCCGCCACATTTCAAATTCATCCACACCCAAACGCGCGGCGGCATACAAGGTGATGACTGTGCCGTGCGCCACGATGATCGCGCGGTCGCCATGCGCGGCGCGAATGCCATCTGCCGCGCGAACAAAGCGCGCCCGCGCCTGGTTGGCGGTTTCTGCGCCAAACACAAGCTGGTCTGGCAGATGGAAGAAGCGGCGCACCGCGTCTTCAAATTCCTCTTTTGTGGCGTAATATGGCGCGTTTGTCCGGTCGTGCTCGTGCAAGTCTGCGGCCAGTTGAACCTTTGCCCCAAGATGTTGCGCCGTGAGCGCGGCGGTCTCGATTGCTTTTAGCTCGTGGCTGCAAAAGAGGAGCGTTGGCTGGTGCGGGGCCAGCCGCACGGCAAGGGCTTGGCAGGCGGCTTTGCCATCTGCAGAAAGGTGCCAAAGCGCGGGGGGAACGCCCGCCACAATTTGCGGCGCGGCGTGCTTTATAAAAAACACTTGCGAACTGCGAAAAAAAATTACGAATTAAAAATTGAACATCTGCGCCCAATTCTTAATTCGTAATTCCTAATTCGTAATTATTTCGCAACCGTCGGCATGGATGGCACCGGCGCGGGCGAAGGCTTGACGCCCAGCGTCTTGAGCACACTCAAGTGGCTCATGAGCGCGGCGCGCCAGGTGGGGTAGGTGTAGTGCTTCACCCCAAACTCATCGCAGGTGACTTTGACGATTTTGGCGATCTCTGGGTAATGCACATGGCAAACCAGCGGGAACAGGTGATGCTCAATCTGGAAGTTCAGACCTCCGCAATACCAGTTCAGCAGCTTGTTTTGCGGCGCGTAATCCACGGTGGTCTCAACCTCGTGAATGGCCCATTCGTTTTCAAAACGCAGCGGGTCGCCGCCGGGTTCTGGGAAGGTGCATGGCTCCATCACATGCGCCAACTGGAAGATGGCCGCCAGACACAGGCTGATCGTCATCATGGTCAACACCCAGCCGGCCAGCGCCAGCCACCAGGGCATCACCAACATGGGGATGACGATGTTGACCAGCAGGAACGCCAGCTTGCCCAGCCAGAAAATCACCTTCTCTTTGGAGGGCAGGGGCGGGTAATGGTGATATTTGTCGGAATAGCCGGTGAAATATACGCGCAGGTCGCGCAGCACAAAGCTGAAGCTGGTTAACGAATACATGAACGGCGCGTAAATGTGCTGCCAGCGGTATTGCGGCTTCCACTCATCTTGCGGGCTAAAGCGGAAGGCCCCGTTGCTCTCCAGGTCTTCATCCAACCCAGCCACGTTGGTGTAGGTGTGATGCCACACATTGTGCTTTTGCTTCCACACAAAGCCGCTGGCGCCCATCAGCTCAATCGCCAGACCAATGGTGCGGTTGACCTTTGGGTTATTGGAATACGCGCCATGGATGGCATCGTGCATGGTGTTAAAGCCCAACCCGGTGATGATGACGCCCCACACCACCGCCACTGCCAGCACCCAGGCCGAGCCGGTGCTGCCCACATACAAGAATGCGGCATAGCCCAGCACATACAAAATGCCAAGCACGATGGTTTTGACATACATTTCTGGCACATCGCGCGGGCTGAGATTGTTGTTCTTGAAATAATCGTCTACGCGCTGGTTCAGGGTGCGGCGAAAACCAAGTTGTTTGGTGAATGGCACGGCTTTTGTAGCCTTTTCGGGATTATCTTTGAGGACTGCCAAGTTCTTTATTCCTTTTTGTGTTCGTTGTCAGCGTTCATCATAACAAACGGATGACGCTGCTCAGGCATAGTACGTATAAAGAGTAGAACACCGCTCATTTTGTGAAGATACGCACGAGGCGTCTCAGGTTTTATTCCTGGCGAGGGGTCTGGCCCTAAAATAGCCTCTCTAAACTGGATGCGCAAGCCCGGTTTATTTTGTTTGTTTTTATGATGAGCGCAGAAGAGCGACTTTTTTCCGTGAGCAAAAGCCAGCGGCTAGACAAGGCGGTGGCGGCAAACGTGCGCCCGCAGCTCAGCCGCACCGCCGCCCAGCGCCTGATTGAACTGGGCGAAATTACGGTGGATGGGGCGCGGCAAGACTCCAGCTACATGCTCAAACCCGGCGAGGTGGTGCGCGTGACGCTGCCACCCCCGGAGCCAAAAGCGCCGCAACCGGAAAATATCCCGCTGGATATTCTGTATGAAGATTCAGACGTGATTGCCATCAACAAACCGGCGGGCATGGTGGTGCACCCTGGCGTGGGCAACAAGCGCGGCACGCTGGTGAGCGCGGTGCTGCATCTTGTCCCAGAGATGGAAGGTGTGGGCGATGAGGAACGTCCGGGCGTGGTGCATCGGCTGGACAAAGAAACCAGCGGGGTGGTGCTGGTTGCCAAAACCGAGGCCGCCTTGCGGGTTTTGCAACTGCAATTCAAAAGCCGCACCATCAACAAAACCTATTTGGCCGTGTGCGTGGGCGATGTCTTTCCCCAGCGCGGAGTAATTGACAAACCCATCGCCCGCGACCCGGCCCACCGTCAGCGGATGGCGGTTTTGCCGGGCGGCAAAGAATCCATCACCGAATATATGGTGAGCGATGTGTTCAAGCGCGTGGGCGAGGGGGCGTATTCGCTGGTGCGGGCGCACCCGCGCACGGGGCGCACCCATCAATTGCGGGTGCATTTTGCCAGCATTGGCTTTCCAATCGTGGGGGATGGGTTATACGGCGCAACAAAACACGATGCTCTGAGCAAACGCCTTGCGCCGCGTCATTTGCTCCACGCCTCAGAGTTGCGCTTCCGGTTGCCATCCACAGATGCAGAGATGCGCCTGACCGCGCCTATGCCCGCGGATTTTACGAGCGTGTTGGCAGAATTGGTTGCTGGCGACTAGCGACGAGCCACCAGCAACGAGCAACTAAGATGTTTTGTATTTCTCCACAATTTCCTGCGCCACCTTGCTCATGGTGGTGCGGCGCGAGCGGGCGGCCAGTTGGATGTGGTGGTAGGCCTCTTCCTCGCCCAGCCCCTGCTTCATCAAAAAGCCTTTGGCGCGGTCAATCAGTTTGCGGGCGGTGAGCTTTTCCTCAAGATCATCCACCTTCTCTTTGAGCGTGTTGCGCTCGGCAAAGTTGGCCGTTGCCATGCGGATGGCCGCCACAAGGTCATCGCGTTTGACCGGCTTGACCAAATAGCCCTGCACTGGGATGGATGCGGCTTTGTCCAGCATCGTGTTCTCAGTGTAGGCGGTCAAGATCAAAATGGGGATGGGATGATCTTTGACAATTTCTTCGGCGGCTTCCAGGCCATCTTTAAATGGCATGCGCACGTCTAGCAGGGCAAGATCGGGGCGCTCGCGCTGAGCGATGGAGACAGCTTCAAGGCCATCTGCCGCGCTAAGCGTGGTGTGGCCCAATTCTGTCAAAATCGCGCGCAAGCCCATCCGAATGATGGATTCATCGTCGGCGATGAGAATTCGCAATGGCTTAGTCATTATGAAAAATACTCCTGTATGTGCATAGGCTCATCGCGGAGTGGCGTGATTATAGCGGGTGCAGCTTGCCATGTTTTGTAAATAGCGCAAACTTCTTTGCGCTTGCTAAAGCAATTTTTATCTTTGTTTTTTTGTTTTACTTTTTAACCGGTTTTGTTATACTTGCACTAGAACAAATGCTCAAAATCAAGCTGGCCGATGGCGACCCGCAGCCGTTATACAAACAAATTGCGTTTGCCATCCGCGACCAAATAGCGCGAGGGGATTTGCGCCCGGGCGATTCTTTGCCCACCGTGCGCGATTTAGCCCGCCAGCTAGCCATCAACCCAAACACGGTGGTGCGGGCATACAACATTTTGAACGGCGATGGCGTGATTGAAGCCCACTCGCGGCAAGGCACGCGCGTAACCGGCGCGGCCAGCCAGGAGCTTATGCAGGCCTCGCGCCAGGCCGAGCTGCGGCTGATGGCGTCGCGCTTTATTGGCGAATCGCTGGCGCGCGGGTTTACCCCAGCCGAGGTGGAGGCCGCGTTTCTTGCGCAGGGTTCGGCGTGGCAAGACAAATACAAAGCCCGCGTGGGTCAGGGTGCGCAATGGATTGGGCTGGGCAGCCACGATCTGTGCCTTGAGGTGCTGCTCTCCCAATGCCAGCAAACTTTCTCCGGCCTCAGTTTTTCGTTTGGGGCGGTGGGCAGCGTGGCCGGGTTGATCGCGCTCTCGCGGGGCGAGGCGCATTTTGCCACCTCGCACATGCTGGATCCGAAAACTGGCGATTACAACCTGAGCTTTGTGAAAGGCCTGATGCCTAACCGCCAGATATCGCTCATCACCCTGGCATTTCGGGCGCAGGGGTTCATTGTGGCGAAAGGAAACCCGCACGGCATACGTTCTGCGCAAGATTTGACGCGGCACCGGGTGCGGCTTATCAACCGGCAGGTGGGCGCGGGCACCCGCGCGCTGCTGGATCATTTGCTGGGGCAGGCCGAGTTGAAGAGCGCCGATGTGCGCGGCTATGCCAGCGAGGCGCGCACGCATTTTGGCGTCACCGCCGCCATTCAAGAAGGCCGCGCCGATGTGGGCATTGGCATTGAGGCCGCGGCCCGCGCCGCCGGGTTGGATTTTGTGCCAATCACCCATGAGCGGTATGAGCTGGTTTTGCCCGCAGACAGCTCATTGCGAGACAACGTGCAGCGCGTGGTCAAAACAACCGCGTTCACGCAGGCTGTTCGCGCATTGGGCGGCTACGACCTGAGCGAAACCGGGCGGGTGAGAAATGTTTGAAGGGTGAAGAGTGAAGGGTGAAGGGTGAAAGTTTTATCTCTCGCCAAGATGTCTGAGCGCAAGGAGGAATTCCTGCGGCTTTGCGTCTTGGCGAGAGATATTTTTAAAGGAAAATAACATGCAAAAAACAAAACTATTTTTGATGGGTCTTATGGCCTTTGCGCTGGCCGCCTGCGGCCCGGCGGCCACGCCAACCGTGGCCCCAACCGCGCCGCCAAAACCAACCGATGCGCCCAAACCCGCCGCCACCGCCGCGCCAGCCGCAACCGCCACAACCGTGAAAGGGCAGGCGGGCGTGCCCGGCGTGCTCACCATCGCCACCACCACCAGCACCCAGGATTCTGGCCTGTTGGATGTGCTGGTGCCGCTGGCCGAGAAGGCCCTGAACGCCAAAATGAAAGTCATTGCCGTTGGCACGGGGCAATCGCTCAAACTGGGCGAGGATGGCAACGCCGATGTGGTTTTGGTGCATGCCCGCGCCCAGGAAGATGACTTCATTGCCAAGGGCTTTGGCATCAACCGGCGCGATGTGATGTATAACGATTTCGTCATTGTTGGGCCAGCCGCCGACCCGGCCAAAGTCGCCTCGTTTAAAAAAGCCAGCGAGGCGTTCAAGGCCATCGCCGATGCGCAAGCGCTGTTTGCCTCGCGCGGGGACAAGTCTGGCACAAACACCAAAGAGTTGGAGGTGTGGAAGGCCGCCGGCGTCACACCTGGCGGCGCGTGGTATTCATCGCTGGGGCAGGGCATGGGCGAGACGCTCAACTTCTCCAACGAGAAAGGGGCATACACCCTCACCGATCGCGCCACCTGGCTGGCGCAAAAGGGCAAGCTGAGCGGCCTGAAGGTTGTGTTTGGCGGCGACAAGATTGACCAGAACCCGGATGCCATCTTGTTTAACCCATATGGCGTGATTCCGGTGAACCCCGCCCGCTACCCGCAAATTAACGCCGACCTGGCCGAGAAGTTTGCCGCGTGGATTACCTCGGTTGAGACGCAAAAGGTCATCGCCAATTACGGCGTGGACAAATACGGCGCGCCGCTGTTCTACCCGCAATCTAAACAGTGGATGGACGCGAACAAGTAACAAGCAACAAGTGCAAAGTGCAAAGAAACCTCGTGTTTCAACTTTGCACTTTGCACTTTGCACTTTTATGACTGATCTTTTGCCCATCATCGCTCTTTCTCTGCGGGTGTCAATTACGGCGCTGGCGCTGGGGGCGGCGATGGGTGTGCCGCTGGGCGCGTGGCTTGGCCTCAGCCAATTTCGGGGGCGCGGGCTGCTGGTGGCGTTGATTTACACCGGCATGGGATTGCCGCCGGTGGTGGTGGGGTTGTTTGTGTATTTGATGTTGTCTCGCGCCGGGCCGCTGGGCGCGTGGCAATGGCTGTTCACGCCCAACGCCATGATCGCCGCGCAAACCATCCTTGCCATGCCGCTTATTGCCGGTTTTGTGATGGCCGCCGTGATGGGCGTGGATCCTGATCTGCGCCGACAATTTATTTCATTGGGGGCCACTTCTACCCAAGCCACACTGGCCGTGTTGCGCGAGGCGCGCACGGGCGTGGTCGTGGCGCTGGTGGCTGGTTTTGGGGGCGTCATTAGCGAAGTCGGCGCGGTCATGCTGGTGGGCGGCAACATCGCCGGAGAGACGCGCACCCTGACCACCGCGATTGTGTTGGAAACCCGTCAGGGTGACTTTGACCGCGCCATCGCGCTGGGGCTGGTGCTGCTGGCGATCTCGTTCGCCATCAACCTGGTGGTGATGCTTTTGCAAGGCAGGGCTGGGGTGGTGAAATCGTAAGTTAACCGAATTTCTGGGATGCGATTAATACAAGGCCGCAACGATGTCCTCGTTGCGGCCTTTTGCTTTGTTTTTGTTAAACGCGGTTGGTTGTTGGCATAAAGCAGATGTTGTGCATTGCTGTGAGCGCGTTATCGCATCATTTAGCAGCTTTTGACTAACTTTTAATAGAGGCAGGCGTCTAGACGGGTGGTCAGGGTAACGACTAATCAAAGCAGGGAGGCAAATTTCTGGGATTTTCCTAAGATTGGCTTTAAATTGGCAGGATGCCCCTAAGAGAGAACACCTGACACAAGGGAGATTGGGTGAAATATCGCCTAAAAAAAGACACAGCTTGCAAAAAAACAATGCGGTGACCAGCGCTTTTTTTGCATCATTTTTGTTAAGCATTACTAAATGCTATTTACAAAAAATCTATTTGTGATATGCTAATTGCAGGAAGTTGGGAATAAGGGCATGTGTGCGTTTCCGCATACATGTAAGAGGGATGTGCCCACGCATGCAGCACGCACATGTAGGAAGAAAAAGATGAAATACATTAGATTGATTTTGCTATCTGTCGCTCTTTTGTTTAACATAACATTTTCTCCTGGGATCACAACATTTGCACGATCTACTTTGCCTCTGCGTGAAAGCTTATCTTATGAAGCGCAGCCAGGCCAATGGCCCTGGATGACGAGACTGCTTGCCAGAGGCAATGACGCGATGGGAGGCGGGGATCCGGGGGCCAACACAAACAGCCTGGATGGATACACGTTTTGCGGGGCAACTCTTATTGAAAAAGAGTGGGTATTGACCGCCAAACATTGCGTGGACAACACATATCAGTTTAGCGGAGGTGGTGTTTGGTGGGGGTTGCAACTAACAGTTGGGGATTACAGCATGGATACCATTGACCCCCATGAGCGCACATTTACTGTTTCAGCAAGCAGCATTTACTCCATGTCCAATTTGGATATTGCCCTCATCCATCTGCCAAAACCAGTTGATGATATTCCACCCGTGGTGATTTATCCGCCTGACCGAGACCCAGCGGCAGCGGGAGCGCCCACTGTTGTTTTGGGATGGGGTTGCAAAATGACGCCCAGCGGGTTAACAAATCTTCCCTATGGCGGGCAATGCGCATACAGCGTAAATAGCAACTCTAAAAGCGCTTACAACTATGAGTCTCATATTTTGAGAATGGCGACTCCTCTTATTGAAAACGTTTCGGCAACTCATCTCAGCTTGTATGAAGATGTAACCGGTTACGGGGACAGCGGAGGCCCGTTGCTGGTTAAAAACAGCGAGGGTCAATGGGTTCAGGTGGGAATTGATGAGACATCTCGGGATTTTTACAAAGTGTCTGCAGGATACGACTGGATCGTTCAGACCATGTTAGATGCATCGGGCGCGCATCTGCCGTATATTCAGAACAATCTCGTTGTGCGCGGCAGCGCATGGTTTGATGAGGCGCAAAGTGGAACACCAGATGGCTTGTTTAATTTGTCTTCTGGCGATCAGCCAGCCGAGGGTGTTCTGGTTACGTTAATGTCTGAAGATGGGACTTCTTTGAGAGAGACTTCTACCACCAGTGCCGGCCTTTACACATTTACCAATTTATATGGCGGGATGTACAAAATTCGTTTTACTGCTCCGGCGGGGTACATGTTTACTCAGCGGGATGCCGCGGCTAATCAACTGGATTCTTTAGATAGCGATGTTGACCCTGCGACGGGCATCACTGGCCCAATAATGTTGACCAGCAATGTGAGCGCTTTGTCTGCCGGTTTGGAACCATCAACGGCATCTCCAACTCCGACCTTCGCTCCGACCAACACGGCCACGCCAACATCTACGCCCACCAGCACACCAACCCCAACCTTTTCTCCAACCAGCACAGCCACATCAACGTCAACGCCAACATCTACGCCCACCAGCACGCCAGCCCCAACGGTGGTGGTGCATTCACTTGGCGGCGTAACATGGATAGATAGCACATTTGACGGGCTTTTTAGTGTGTCATCTGGCGATTTGGTGGCAGATGGCGTTTTGGTAAAGCTGCTGTCTGAAAATGACGTCGTTTTGCAGACAACAAATACCAGCAACGGTGGGTTCTACGCGTTTGCAAATGTGCCAGAGGGCAACTACAAAGTTAATTTCACCGCTCCTGCTGGATATACCTTCACTTTGCAAGATGCCGTTGGAAACCAGATTGACTTTATGGATAGCGATGCCAACTCGGCAACTGGAACCACTGTGTTGATTGCGCTCACGGGCGACAACACAACCGTGTCGGCAGGCTTTTTGCCACAGCCGCCAACACCTGCGCCCGTCAACACATCACCGCCAACAAACACACCAACTTCTACCAGCACACCAACCCCGGTCAACACCCCGACCTCTACCAGCACACCAACCCCAACGGCGGCGATGCGCACGCTGGGCGGCGTAACCTGGATTGAAGGCGCATTTGACGGACTGTTTGCCGTGTCATCTGGCGATATGGCGGTTGATGGGGTTTTGGTAAGCCTGCTATCCGAAAATGACATCGTGTTGCAGACAACAAACACCAGCAACGGCGGGTTCTACGCGTTTGCCGGCTTGCCAGAAGGCAATTACAAGGTTAACTTCACCGTCCCTGCTGGATATACCTTCACGTTGCAAGATGCGGTTGGAAACCAGATTGACTTTATGGATAGCGATGCCGACCCGGCAACTGGAACCACTGTATTGATTGCGCTAACTGGCGACAATACAACTGTTTCTGCGGGGTTTTTGCCGCAAGTCTCAACACCCACGCCAACTGCCACTAGCACACCCACACCAACCGCTATCCCAAGAAATGACCAGCGGCCAATGCCTAGCACTACACCAAAGCGCATTCCGCGGCCAACACTTACCATTACACCTGTTGTCGTGCACTGATGTTAAATAAAAAGAAGGAGCGTCCACATTCGGACGCTCCTTCTTTCTCTAGCTTTTAAATAACCTTAACCAGTGAGCCTTCCACGTATTTGGCGGTTCGTGTAAAACGCTGTTCGTAATCGGCCACGGGCATTGTCCAGCGATACACCCAAAGGGCGTGTTCTGGCAGCATATTTACGCAGCCGTGGCTCCGTTCTGCCCCAAAATCGTTGTGCCAGTATGCGGTGTGAAAGGCGATCCGCGATGTTGTGAAATACGAACACCACGACACGCCGGGCAAATCATAAAAGCCTGGGTCGGTTCTTTCGCCGCCGCCCACCATGCGGCTGCTAAAGCGTTTCTCGTAAATACGAAAATCGCCTTTCATGGTGCGGAAGTCTTCCTTGGTTCCATCCAGCTTGGAGAACTCTGCGCCGGTGGCTACTTTTGCGCGAAACACCTCTTTGCCGTTTTCATACGCGGTGGTGATGCGCGTTTTTGTGTCCACCAGGATGGACTTTGCTTCCAGCGGAACTTCGGGCGAGAGCGGCGTTATCTCGGATGGGTCAATGCGCCGCAGATATTGGGCGTTGATGAACAATTGGCTTTGCGCGCCATCGCTAATGCGATAAAACCATGCTTTGCTGTCTGCGTCTTGCACGGCTTCTTGCGCCTCAAACACCGATCCAAAATACACCGGGTACGCGGCCCATGCTTTTTCATTTGGCGCGCCGCGGGCCACCCCTTTTGGCACGCTCACCTCAACCCAAAACGGCTTGTCAATTTTGGTGATGGGTTCGTTAAGGGTATTTTCGCAGGGCTGGATAAACGCCGAGTACACCCAACCGCCATCCACCCGATACCAGGTTTGGTTATATTTTGTCGGGCTTTGGTCCGATTCTGCCTGTCCCAGCAACGCAATGGATTGATCCCAGCCGATGGACTTGACAATTTTTGCGTAAAGTGATGGCTCGGCGCGCACAACGGAACCGCGAATGGCGCGGCCAAACGGGCGCGGCGGCGCGGATACCATCACATTTTGCTCTGTGCCCGTTGCGCCCAGCGCAATGCGCGGCATAGAAACAAACGGCGAAACTGCCGCTGCTGCGCCAGTTATTTTTAGGAATTTTCTTCGAGATAACAACACGCTGTTATTTTACCGAGCTTAAATTAGAATTACCGGACGCTGAGCATACGCTAAGCGCGTGATTGCCCTGCGCCCGGTTTTGCGCTCATACGCGTTTCAGCGTGGCGATGCCCGGAGCCAAATCAAACATCCAAAAACCGATGGGCAGACCGATGATGGACATGGCGCAGGCATAGGCCAAAGACAGCCACAACCCGCTCAGCCACCAGCCAATCAGCAAAAAGTAGGGCGCGCGAATGAGCAGGCTGAGTTCGGGGGCGTTGCTGGTCTGGCCCTGCGCGTTTACCTGCACAACGCGCCGCCCGCGCAGCGCCATCACTTGCGGCACATTGTTGAGCATGGCCGCGCCCACCGGCAGCCCAACGATGGTGATCATCAGCAGCCACGCGGCGATAACCCACGCCCCGCCCAGCCACCAGCCAATCACCAGAAAATACAAAATTTGCAGCAGGCACCCGGGCGATGAGTTTTGTTGATATGTTGTTGAGTTATTCATCTTTTCTTCCACCTCAGTTTTTTAATACGAAGAAAAGACACGGAGGTTGCAACTAGGCTCTGGCAGAAAGATGAATTCCGGCGATCATGCAACGCACCGACCCGCCAGCCAGCTCAATGGTGGGGATGTTTAGCGGCAAAATTTTGGCGCTTTTCTCTATTACATCGGCTTGTTCGCGGGTGAGGGCCGCCGCTGCGCGCTTGGATATGGCCAGCACGCGGTGGCTTTTTCCGGTCATCTCCAGCGCATTTCCAGCAAACTCGCCAACCTGCTCGCGGCTGAGATTGACCACGGCACGCCCGCTGTTTTCCAGCCGGGCCGCAATTTCGGCGCGGCGTATCTCATCCGTAATCACATCCAAACAAATCAATGCGTATTCGGTGGCGATGCTCATGATCACGTTGGTGTGATAAATCGGGCGGCCAGTGTGGTCGGAGGTGTCAAACGCCATCGGCTCATAACCAAAGGTGGTGCAAAACCGCTCCAGAATGATCGGGTCGGCGCGGTTGGAGCGGCTGACATACGCCATGCGCTCCAAATGATCAAACACCATCGCGCCGGTTCCTTCCAAATACAAGCGGTCATTCTCCAACCCAGAGTAGTCCACAATTTCCTGCACGCGGTAATCGCTTTTGAGCATCTCAATCACATCGGCGCGGCGCTCGCGGCGGCGGCTGGGGGAATACATTGGGTAGATGGCAACCCGGCCGCCATGATGCGTGGAGAACCAGTTGTTCGGAAAAACGGAGTCTGGCGTTTCGTGCTCGCCATAATCTTCGAACACGTGAATTTTGACGCCCTCGCCTCGCAGAGCATAAACAGCATCGTCAAACTCGCCGCGAGCCTGCGCCGCAACCACCTCTGGGGCAAAATGGCTGGGCACAAACTGAAACGCGTTATCTGCCGCTGTTTCTGGGTTGGAGTTAAAGTGATGCGGGCGGATCATCACCCCTGCCGATGGCGCCTGCGCGTGCTGGTAGTTCATTCCAAAAAATTACGAATTACGAATTGATAATTTTCTCAATTCGTAATTCGTAATTCGTAATTTGTAATTGACTACGGGTATAGCCCGCGCGTCTTGGTAGATTCTGCCACGCGGCCAATGCCCAGCACTTGCGCGGCGGTGCGCAGCGGGATGTTGCGCCGTTTGGATTCGTCCAGCACATCGTGGAAGCTGCGAATCATGATGCGCTCCAGGCGGCCATTCACGTCTGGCTCTTCCCAGAACAATTGCTGCAAGCTTTGCACCCACTCAAAGTAAGACACAACCACGCCGCCCGCGTTGCACATGATGTCTGGGATAACCACGATGCCGCGGTCATTCAGGATGTCATCTGCGCCGGGGGTGGTTGGGCCGTTTGCGCCTTCCGCGATCATGGTGGCGTGAATTAGCCCTGCGTTTGCGGCGGTGATTTGGTTTTCCATCGCCGCTGGCACCAGCACATCGCATTTAAGCGTGAGCAGCTCGCTGTTGCTCACCGCTTCTGAGCCATTAAAGCCGGTCAGGGTGCGGTTGGCGCGGTAATGCGCCATCAGCTTGGGCAGGTCAATGCCCTTTTCATTGTGAATCCCGCCGGAAACATCGCTTACGCCAACGACCTTAAAGCCCATTTCGTGGGCGGTGAGGGCGGCGTATGAACCCACGTTGCCAAAGCCCTGCACCACAACTTTTGCGCCGGGCAGTTTCCATCCAAATGTTTTGTAGGCCTCGCGCACGGTGAACATCACCCCGCGCCCGGTGGCCTCGTTGCGCCCCGCCGACCCGCCAATGTTGATTGGTTTGCCGGTCACGATGCCGGGCACGCTATGCCCCTGATGCATGGAGTAGGTGTCCATCATCCACGCCATGATTTGCGGGTTGGTGCCCATATCTGGCGCGGGGATGTCGCCATCCGGGCTGATGAACGGGGCGATCTCGGTGGTGTAGCGGCGGGTCAGACCCTCCAGCTCGTGCATATCCAATTTCTTGGTGTCCACAATCACGCCGCCTTTTGCCCCGCCATATGGGATGTTGACCACGGCGCATTTCCAGGTCATCCACATCGCCAAAGCGCGAACTTCATCCATCGTGACATGCGGGCTAAAGCGAATGCCGCCTTTGGTTGGCCCGCGCGAGGTGTTGTGATGGATGCGGTAGCCAGTGAAGCGGCGTACACTGCCATCGGTCATTTTGACTGGAAAATTCACCGTGATTTCGCGGCGGCAGCTCTTGAGCAAATCGCACATGCCCGCATCAAGCTGAAGAATTTTTGCCGCCTGGTCAAATTGCGCAATGGCGGTGCCGTAAGCGCTGTCTGCCTGGGCGGATGGGGCTGGGGTTGGTGAAGGCGCCGGCATTGTCACGGTTACGGAATGCGCGGTTTTTTTGCCATTTGTGGCCGCGTGTGTTTTTGGCGCGGCACTTCTGATCGTCATGGATCCTCCAAATAAAATTTGAGTTTGTGATCTTGCGCAATCATGGCGCAAGGTAATACCCTGCTATTTTACGCCTCGCGGCCATAAACGCAATGCCCCGGCGGGTATTCACTAAAACGCGCATGTGACTTGGTGAGTAGCCAGTCAGCAACTGGCAACTGCCATATTTTCGCCTGCTAGAATGGCGAAAATGTTGCAAGTAACAGATGTGATTAATCTGGCGCCAGACAAAGTGTGCATGTGTACCATGCGCCCTGTTGCCGCGCGCCGCATCTGTAAAACACAACACCGCTGATTTATCACATCCATCGTTTTAACTTACAGGACCGCGCCGCACAAGGCGCGGTTTTTTGTTTTTCTATTGAGTGAACGCCCGGAGCGTTCTGCCCAACTTGTTGGGACGCGCCCCGGGCGCTTGGAGAGCTGAGGATTTACAAATATGGCCGACATTGATATTGAACAACTTGCGGAGCAATTGCATAGGCTGCATCGCGGCAACCTGGGCCGCTTGCCCAACAAAAAATACACCGATCTTTTTCTGGACACAACGCTGGAACTGATCTTTCCGAACATCATTGGCGATTGCGAGCCGGACACGCAGGTGAGTGTTCGCGAACAGCTTGAGGTGGCGGAGGAGGCGCTGGAATTTGCGCTGACGCCGCTTCAACCCCAGGACCGGCATCATGACAACGATGTGATCCATCATTTTTTTCATCATCGGCTGCCTTCGCTGATTGACGATTTGTGGTTGGATGCGCAGGCGATGTATGAGGGCGACCCCGCCGCCAGGAGCGTGGATGAGGTGATTTGCGCGTATCCGGGGCTGATGGCGGTCTCGGCGTATCGCATCGCGCACGAGTTCTATGCGCTGGGCGTGCCCATATTTCCCCGCATGATCACCGAGATCGCGCACAGCCGCACCGGGATAGACATTCACCCCGGCGCGGTGATTGGCTCATCGTTTTGCATAGATCACGGCACGGGCATCGTGATTGGCGAGACGGCCCAACTGGGCGATCACGTCAAACTCTATCAGGGCGTTACGCTGGGCGCGTTGAGCGTGGAAAAGCAGATGGCGCAGATGAAGCGCCACCCCACGATTGAAGACCACGTGGTTATTTATGCCAACGCCACCATCCTTGGCGGCGAGACCGTGATTGGGCATCACTCGGTCATTGGCGGGAACGTGTGGCTGACCGAGAGCGTGCAGCCCAACTCAATGGTGTATCACCGCGGAGATATTCGCCTTAAGCAGCGCGAAATGGCGCAAGCCGATGAAGCGTTGTTGAGGTGGTTTCCGCAAATTTAGT
>Ga0073904_10001645_pt1 | contig 16695 bp, 17 predicted proteins | sample KloWWTrecipitate_FD_66668 | JGI IMG/M metagenome (GOLD analysis project Ga0073904, IMG submission 66668) | Active sludge microbial communities from Klosterneuburg, Austria, studying microevolution and ecology of nitrifiers - Klosterneuburg... | ecosystem: Engineered > WWTP > Aerobic digester >... | reverse complement strand
CATCTCGGTGTGGCGATTGAAAACCAGCGTCTGCGATCCCGTGAGAAGGAACTGGCTGTTTTCGAGGAGCGCAACCTGCTCGCCCAGGAATTGCACGATTCGATTGCCCAGGGTCTGGCTTTTCTCAATATCCAGGTGCAATTACTCCAGGATTCGCTGCGCCATGGGCGTTCGGACGAGGCCATGCAGACCGCGGCGCAACTCCGTGAAGGCGTGCAGGAGAGCTACGACGATGTGCGCGAACTACTGGTTCATTTCCGGACGCGCGTCTTGCAGTCCGATCTCGATACGGCCATAGAGACTGCACTGGAAAAATTCGAGGGGCAGACCGGCATCTCGACCGATTTTCAGCAGATCGGCGGCGGCACGGCGCTGGAGCCGACCGATGAAACCCAGATCATGCACATTGTTCAGGAATCGCTCTCCAACATTCGCAAACATGCACAGGCCAGCCAAGTAAAAGTAACCGTATCCCGAAATTTTGGTGCGATTGATATCGAGGTTCAGGACGATGGCGTTGGCTTCGACCCGGTAAATGAACCGAATGTGCGGTCCGATCGGCATGTCGGCCTTAAAATTATGCGTGAGCGGGCGCATCGTGTCGGTGGCGAATGCCGGATAACATCAAAAATTGGCGAGGGCACCTGCGTAAGGCTCACCTTGCCCAAGGAAAGTAGAGAGGCTATTTGAAATGAGCGACATAATCCGTGTGCTGCTGGTCGATGACCACACCCTTTTTCGCAGCGGTATCAAATCCTTGCTGCAACGAAACAACCATTTTGAAGTCGTCGGCGAGGCGGGCGACGGACTCGAAGGCATCAAGCGGGCTCGTTCCTTGAAGCCGGATGTGGCGTTGATTGACTTGCACATGGCGGGTGTTTCCGGGCTCGAAGCCGTCAAGGCTATTACTGAGGAAATGCCCGATGTGCGGGTGCTGATGCTGACTGTTTCGGAAGATGCCCAGGATCTGATCGATGCGCTGCGGGCCGGGGCCAGCGGCTATCTGCTGAAAAATATTGAAACCGATACCCTGATTGACGCGATTCGCCGGGCGGCAAAAGGCGAATCCATTGTTTCGCAGCAAATGACCGCCAAGTTGATTCAGGGTGTCCGCAAGCAGCCGATGGCCGATCCGGCGGTGCTGGAACGCGACAAATTCTCACCCCGCGAGCGCGACATCATGTCGTCCCTGGCGCTTGGTGAAAGCAACAAGGAAATCGCCCGCAAGCTTGATCTGGCCGAGAGCACAGTAAAAATTCACGTCCAGAATATTTTCAAGAAACTGAACATGAGCAGTCGCGTACAGGTGGCGCTTTATGCCGTCGAACACGGTTTTGGCCACCCTCGGAACGGTTGATTTATGGCCTTGGTTTAGCCTGCACGGTCAGTCCGGAAGAAATTCTGCCGGCTGCGGTCGACGCTGATTTCTGCCTGTTTTTCAAGAGCAGTCATGCAGACCGCAAAGGCCGGCTGATGTTCAAAGATAAGCCGATAAATCAAAGGGCTTTGGCATTGGGTGGGTACGCTGCAAGTGCCGATAGGTCTTCGCCAAGTCCTCAGCGTGCTCGTAACGCCCGGCTTCAAGCGCCTGCTTCATGTTTTCGATAATCATGGTGTGCAGGCGAAAAACGCCATCCGGCGAGCAGAGCAAACTCTCGCTTAATTCGGCAGCCAACATCGTCGGGATATGTTCATGTTCCGCGATTGCCTCGATTTCACCACTGTCGAGGTCGCAATAATCGATAACGTCTTGCATTGAAAGCATGTCGTTCCTCCTAAGATCGTCAAAACAATGATTGCAGGTTGGTTTCCCCTGTACTCTTTTTGTTCTGTCCGCCTTGTCGTGTTTGTAGGTGGAGGATGATCTATCTTTATAGTCGTTTTTGCCCGAAATTCAAGGCTATCGGCTTTCGACTAAATGTGCAAACAGCCATCCGGCGACGGGTGCATCAGTTGTAAGCGACTGATTGTGGGCAATAAATCGAGGCCAGAATCTTTTTTCAGCTTGACGGCCCGCTCGCGTATTTCTTCCAGCGAAAGATCAACCGGCTCGCCACCGGTGGCGAAGGCAATAGTGTTGCCACTGTCGCAAGAAGGAAAAACAGCTACCCGGTTGTCAAAGGCCGACTTGATGCGCTCGACGCTACCCTGAAATCCCTTGTTGTGGCCCAGCAGGTTGGCCCCGAACAGGCCGCGCTCACTGAGCCGGGCTCGGCAAGCCTGATAAAAGGGCAGGGTATCCAGCGCCCCCGCTCTGGCGTCAGGGTCAAAGCCATCGGCGAGCAGCAGATCGAACTGCCGGTCGCCGCTGAGGATGTAGTCAGCCCCGCAACCGATCACCACATCCAGGCGACGCGGGTCGTCCGGTAGTTTGAAATACTGACGGGCAATGAATTCGATCTGCGGGTTGATCTCGACAATGGTAATCCGGCAATCGGGTAGATTGCGGTAGATGAACTTGGCCAGCGAGCCGGCTCCCAGCCCGACCAGCAAGGCACTGCGCGGCCAGGCATTCATCGGACGCAGCAGCAGCCCGGCCATCATCTCGCGGGTATATGCCAGTTCCAGCGACCAGGGCCGGGCAATGCGCATGGCGCCCTGCACCCAGTCGGAACCGAAGTGCAGATAACGCACGCCAGCTTCCTCGCTGATGTCGACAGAATGTTTTGGGAAGTTTTTTGCGGGTTTGGCAGGCATGCTGTTTGGTGCCCCCAGGTGGATTCGAACTAAAGGCGCTATTGATTGCGGTTTGGTTGATCGGCCTTTTGTTGTTTTTGAAAGTGCCAACAGAAGTACCAACAGAAAAAATTCCTTGGCCGATCAGGCGGCAGCCAAGTGATCGTTTTGCGGTTGTGCGTGCAACTTGATCCGCAGAGCCTTGATGACTTTGAGGATGGTCGAGAATTCCGGATTTCCGGCAGGAGATAGCGCCTTGTACAAGCCTTCTCGGCTGATTCCCGTTTCGCGGGCCAGTTGGGTCATGCCCTGCGCTCTGGCGATGTCGTTCAGGGCTGCACGAACCACGCTTCCATCGCCCGGGTCTTCATCGAGGCAGGCGTCAAGATACATGGCCATGTCCTCGTCGCTCTGTAGGTGGTCGACGGGGTCAAAGCGGGTGAATTTTTCGGTCATGGCTTCCACTCCTTGGCAATTTCTATGGCGCGTTTGATGTCGGTATCCTGTGAGCTCTTGTCGCCGCCCGCAAGCAGAACCACCAGCACCGGGCCGCTCTGGATGAAATAGAGGCGGTAGCCAGGGCCGTGGTCGATCCGCATTTCGTTGATGTCTTCGCGAACTGGCTTGGCATCGCCGAAGTTGCCGGTTTCGGTCAGGCGCCGAATCCGGGCGTTGATCCGCATCACTGCGGCGCGATCCTTCAGCTTGCCCAGCCAGCGGGCGAAGGTTTCACTTTGGATGACTTCGATCATGCATTGATTGTAATCCATGGATTACGCATGTTCAAGAAATGAAAAACCCGCCTCGGGGGCGGGTCTGGATTCTTAAGTTCAAATTAGGTCGTCAATGAGACATGCCAATCCTACGCGGGGTTATGGACTTTGTTGAACTTGGTTGGAAAACCTATTGGTGCCCCCAGGTGGAATCGAACCACCAATTCGCCCTTAGGAGGGGCGTGTTATATCCATTTAACTATGGAGGCGAACGGTTGCTTCTGGTAGCCGCGCATTGTACCGGTGCCAAGTGGGCTTGTGATAGGTCCGCCACCACTATTAAAACAAGATGAGGAAAATTTTATATTTCCCGCGAGTCAGGAAATTGCTTGTCTGGTCGAGAATGTTGCCCAGGCCGCAGAAGGTAGTAGCAGCCGGTGAACAACACCGGGCGGGCGCGGAATCTGCAGCGCCTGTCCGCCAAATTGCAGGCGCAACTTTTGCGCTTTATCACCTGATTCGATGGCGAGCGGCTAAAATCCACCCCTTACCCAACGCGGCGCCTTATGAGGCGCCGCTCTTATTGTGCCCCATGCCCTATCTAAAACTCTCCAATGCTTGCCTTGCCTACGGCCACGTGCCGCTCCTCGATCACACCGACTTTCTGCTCGATCCGGGCGAACGCGTCGCGCTGATCGGTCGCAACGGTACGGGTAAATCCTCCTTGCTGGCCGCTCTGGCGGCAGGTTCCGGGCGCGGCCGGATAGATGATGGCGAGGTCTGGGTGCAACCCGGTATTCGTGTCGGTTATGTGCCGCAGGAGCCCGCCTTCGATCTGGATGCAACGGTTTTTGAGGCCGTGGTTTCCGGTATGGGTGAAACCTCGAAGCTACTGGCCGAATATCACGAAGTAGCACATCAGATGGGCGAAGCCGATGCTGATTTCGATGCCCTGATGGCGCGCATGGAAACCTTGCAGCACGAACTGGATGCACGGGGTGCCTGGGCCTATGAAGCGCAGGCCGAGCAGGTTATCGAGCGCTTTGGGCTGGACCCGGATACTAAGGTCGGCACCCTTTCCGGTGGCCAGAAAAAGCGGCTGGCTTTGGCCCAAGCACTGGCTGTGACGCCGGAAGTGCTGTTGCTCGACGAGCCAACCAACCACCTCGATATTGCGACGATCGAGTGGCTGGAGAACCTACTGATCGAGGCCAACGTCACCCTGTTTTTCATCACCCACGACCGTTCCTTTCTGGATCGTGTTTGTACGCGCATCGTCGAGCTTGATCGCGGCAAGCTCTCCAGTTTCCCCGGCAGTTTTGGCGAATACCAGCAGCGCAAGGAACAATTGCTGCATGAAGAGGGCTTGGCCAACGCCAGGGCCGACAAGTTGCTCAAGGAAGAGGAAATCTGGATTCGTAAAGGGGTTGAGGCGCGCCGCACACGGGCTATTTTCCGCGTTCAGCGGCTTGATCAGTTGCGCGCCGAACGTCAGGCGCGGCGGGATCGCATGGGCAAGGTCAATCTGCAGATCGATGCCGGCGACAAGAGCGGCAAGCTGGTGGCCGAACTCGAGCATGTCAGTAAAAGCTACGGTGAACGCGTTATTGTGCGCGATTTCTCGACCCGCATTCAACGCGGCGACAAGATCGGCGTGATCGGCCCGAATGGTGCCGGCAAGACGACATTGCTGCGGATGATTCTCGGCGAACTGCAGCCGGATGTGGGGATTGTGCGTCAGGGCACCAAGATCGACGTTGCCTATTTCGACCAGTTCCGCACCCAGCTCAATCCGGATTCCAGCCTGATCGATGTCATTTCACCGGGCTCCGATTTCGTCGAGATTGGCGGTGCGCGCAAACACGTCATCGGTTACCTTGAAGATTTCCTGTTCGCGCCGGAGCGCTCCCGTTCGCCGGTCAGCTCGCTCTCCGGTGGCGAACGCAACCGCCTGTTGCTGGCCCGCTTGTTCGCCCGCCCGGCCAATGTGCTGGTGCTTGACGAGCCGACCAACGACCTTGATATCGAAACCTTGGAACTACTTGAAGAGTTGCTGCAAAACTACCGCGGCACGCTATTCCTGGTCAGCCATGACCGAACCTTTCTCGACAACGTCGTCACCCAGACCATTGTGGCTGAAGGCGATGGCAACTGGCGTGAATATGTCGGTGGTTACAGCGACTGGGCGGCTTACCAGGCCAGTCAGGTAAAAGAGGCAAGCAAGTCAAAGGTAGTCAGCAAGCCGGTAGCCAAGGCCGCCGAGCCGGTCAAGCCCAAAGGCGAGAAACTGCCCTGGAAGGAACAGCGCGAGCTTGAAGGCCTGCCCGGCAAAGTTGCTGCCCTTGAGGCCGAACAGCTTGAGTTGAGCAAGCGTCTTGAAGACCCGGCGATTTATCAGACCGACCCGTCGGCGGCCCAGAAATCTGCCGAGCGTCTGGCCATGATCGATGACGAGTTGTTGGCGCTGCTCGAGCGTTGGGAGGTTCTGGAGGCGAAGGCCGGGACTGCCCCGTGATTCGTCAGACTCAGCATCTGTTCTGCTGATTTTCCTGCTTGAATTGCGGTCGACCGCAGCAGTAGTCTCGATTTTTCTGCCGGCACTGATTTTTGCCGCTTGTCAGGTCCGGGCTACTGCGGTTGATTGCTACGGATTTTCTGCCTCGCGGGCAGGCATCGGCTCCAGGCCCAAGTGCTGGCGGACCGCTTCGGGCGTGATATGCAATAAATGGCCGATCTCCGCGTAGTCATCAGGCAGGGCCGGGTCATCCCAGCCATGGGCCGAGTGGCGAGCCAGACGAACGGCCAGGCTGACATTCATGGCGCGCGCATTTTCGCCATGCCCGTCATCGATCAAAATTTGCAGCAAATCCGGGAGGTGCCAGACCCGGCACAGCGCCAACTGAATATCCTGATAGGCCATGCCCAGGGTGTTGGTTTGGGCGTCAATGCTGCGCATCGTCGGTTGGGCCGCCTGCCAGGCTTGTATTTCCAGGCCCAGCTTGGGGGCAAAACACCACACCAGAATCTCGGCGAGATCGTGAAGCAGCGCGGCAATCCGGACTTCTTCCATATTGATATCCTTGCGCCAGATTGCCCACTCCTGGGCATAATCGGCGGCGCGCTGGGCGCGGCGGATAATCTGCAGCACACCCAGCATGGCATGCTGATCAACCCCTTTGAGAATGCCCTCGATCGTTGGCAGGTCATTGAAGTGGTTAAAAAACGGCTCAACGCCGATCATCATCACCGCGCCGGCGATAGTCGTGATGTCGTGCTGTAGTGAGCGCCCGCGCTTGGCTTGAGTGAGAGCCAGCACACTGACCGTCATGACCGGGTCAAGCAGAATGACCCGAGCCAGTTCGCGGCCATCAACATGATCCAGATTTTTGCGCATTTCATCGAGCCGACGCTTGGTAACGCGCAGTACGGGCAGGCTGTTGTTGCTGAACAGCACAACCCAGTCGTCGATCTCCGGTAGCGGGTGGTCTAGCATTTTTTGTCATCCCCGAAATGCGTTGTCTGGCCAAAGTTTCTGCGTGCAAGCGTGCAGGTTACACCGGGCAGGTGAGGCTGCATGCGATAATTTGCGCCACCCCAATATTACGATTTTTGCCATGCGCTACGCTATCGTTCCGGTTACCCCTTTTGAACAGAACTGCACCATTTTCTGGTGTGAAAAAACCCGCCAGGCAGTGGTGATTGATCCCGGCGGCGACGTCGATCGCATCCTGCGCAAGCTCGAAGATGAAAAACTGACGCTGGCCAAAATTCTTGTGACACATGGCCATATCGACCACGCTGGTGGCGTCGCCGCGCTGGCCGAGCGTGCTGGCGTGCCAATCGAAGGGCCGCACGAGGATGATCGCTTCTGGATCGACGGCATGCCCCAGCAGAGCAAGATGTTCGGTTTCCCGAGCGTGAAGAGTTTTGAACCGACGCGCTGGTTGAAAAATGGCGACAAGGTGCAGTTCGGTGAAATTGAGCTCGACGTGCGGCATTGCCCTGGCCACACCCCGGGCCATGTGATTTTTTATCACCAGCCCAGTCACCTTGCCCAAGTGGGCGATGTCCTGTTTCAGGGGTCAATCGGCCGCACCGATTTTCCCAAGGGGGATCACGCGACGCTGATCCGCTCAATCAAGGAGCAACTGTTCCCGCTTGGCGACGAGGTGGATTTCATCCCCGGCCACGGTCCGATGTCCACCTTCGGCGAAGAGCGAAAATACAATCCTTTCCTCAGTGGTCGTTTTGGCTGAGCGACAGGCCGCAGGCTAGCCGGCCGGACGAATACTTGAGGCCCAACTGTACGAAATCAATTGGGCGTCACGGTAAGCGTCGCCGCTGATGCCAAGCTCATTCAGCTTGCTGGCCGCCCGCGTCAATTCCCCGGCTTCGGCAGCATCGATCGCACTCAATAGCTGCCCCAGCCCGCCGGCATGTTCGGCAAGGGCGTCGTGAACGACCGGAGCCAGCGGCAACTGCTGCAGAATTTCCTTTGTCGACATGTTGAGCAGAATATCCAGCAAGGAGAATGTACCGACCATAAAAGCGGCATCCTCCAAGTTTTCAGCCTCTGGTGGCGGGTTCAGGTGAGGTGCCAGCAGTTCCAGTTGGCGGCCCCGAGCTGCCGCCTTTTGCAGTAACGGATTGGGGTGCTGGCCATTGTTCGGGTCGGCATAAACCAGTAGCTGCAGCCAGCGCTGGAGCTGGCGCCGGCCGAGCAGATTGATCGCCTGGCCGAAACTGGTGATCGGACTGCGCGGCGCAACGGCAGCCGAGTTCACCAGGCGCAGCAGGCTGTAGGAAAGTTTCGACTCCTGACGAAAAATTGCTTCAAGTTTTGAAGTGTCGGCGTCTTCGGCAATCAAGGCCAGCATTTCGAGGAGCTTGACCCGCGACATATCGGCTTTTTTGCCGGAGTTCAGGCGTGCTAGCAGGAATTCGGTGGTCGATAGCACGCTACCGTTGCTCAGCATCCAGTCGCGGTCATTTTGACTATGAACTTCCGTCGCAAGCACGATAGTGCGGCTGGCCATGCCGAGCAGTGTGAAAGGTGGCAAGCTGCGGGCATGACTGGCGCCTATCAGCAGGTAGTTCCAGGCACCGGTGCCTGGTAGCTTGACTTCCGGCGTGGCAAGCAAGCCGACCTTGCAGCGTGACTGGCGCAGGCTGGCCTCATATTCTTTGATTGCTTCCATTTCTAGCGGGCCGGGCAGGGCTGGAAAAACAGTGACGGCACGTTCGCCGAGCGAACTCTTCACGCTGCTTCCGGGAATGGCAGGAATGAACCAAGGGTGGCGCTGGTCGAAATTATTGACCAGCACGGCGTCGCAAAGCCGATTCAGCGTTTCCGGATTGCTATGGCCGGGTGCAAATTTGACGCGATAGCCTGACCAGGCGTCATCCGGGCCGAGCAGCGGGTGAATGAACAGGAATTCAGAAGAGGGCATGTCGCGCTTTCTTTATTGTTTTTAATGATGCTAGCTAATTCTATCGAACCCGTCTTTGGCCTGCGGTGATTTTTGGCCATTTTTAGCTGTCGACCGCAGCGTTTCCCGGCCATTATCGGGTGAGATATTTTGATGAATGCAACATTAATGCGCTCCGGTGCTTCGGTATTGAAAAGCTGGTCGAGCAAACCTTTGAGTTAAAATACGCGCCGAATTAGAAAAAATGAGCTGTCCATGAAAACAAGTTTCCTCGACTTCGAACAGTCCATTGCTGATCTCGAAGCTAGAATCGAAGAGTTGCGCTTCGTCCAGGATGATTCCGCTGTTGATATCTCGGAAGAGATTGATCGTCTGGAAAAAAAGGGCAACCAGCTCACCAAGGATATCTACGCCAAGCTTTCGCCTTGGCAGGTTTCCCAGGTGGCCCGCCATCCGCAGCGCCCCTACACCCTTGATTACCTGTCGTTGATTTTTACTGATTTCGAAGAGTTGCACGGCGATCGCGCTTTTGCCGATGACCACGCCATTGTCGGTGGTCTGGCACGCTTCAACGGCCAGCCGGTCATGGTAATCGGGCACCAGAAAGGGCGCGATACAAAAGAAAAGATCTACCGCAACTTCGGTATGCCGCGTCCGGAAGGCTATCGCAAGGCCTTGCGCCTGATGAAACTGGCTGAGAAATTCGGTCTGCCGGTGATGACCTTTGTCGACACGCCGGGCGCCTATCCCGGCATTGACGCCGAGGAGCGTGGCCAGTCCGAAGCGATTGGTCGCAATCTTTATGTCATGGCGGAGCTGAAGGTGCCGGTGATCGTCACCATCATCGGCGAGGGTGGCTCTGGCGGTGCGCTGGCGATTGCAGTCGGCGATATTTTGCAGATGTTGCAATATTCGACTTACTCGGTGATTTCGCCCGAAGGTTGCGCCTCCATTCTCTGGAAAAGTGCCGAGAAAGCCCCCGAAGCGGCCGAAACCATGGGTATCACGGCGCAGCGTCTGAAAACGCTGGGTTTGGTCGACAAGATCGTCAGCGAACCACTGGGTGGCGCCCATCGTGACTACGCAGCGATGGCGCAGAGCCTGAAGAAAGCTCTGCAGGATGCGCTGAAGCAGCTTTCCGGGCTATCCACCGAAGAACTCCTGGCGACGCGTTACGAGCGGCTGATGAGCTATGGCCGCTTCAAGGAACAAGCCACCAGTTGATCTGCCGGGCCGGGTCGGCGATTTTCTCGCTGCCCGCCTGGCGCCGGATGACCGGCTCTGTGTCGGGCTTTCCGGCGGTTGCGATTCGGTTGTCCTGCTCCACCTCTTGAGTCGGCTTGGTTTGGCTGGCCGGTTGTCGGTCATCCATGTTCATCACGGACTGTCGCCCAACGCCGATCACTGGGCCGGTTTTTGCGCCGACTATTGCCGGGATCTTGATGTTCCACTAAATATTCAGCATGTTGCGGTCGACCGCAAAAATGGGCTCGGTTTGGAAGCCGCAGCCCGCCAGGCACGTTATGCCGCCTTTGCCGGATGCGCTGCCGATTGCCTGCTGCTGGCCCAGCATCGTGGCGATCAAGCCGAGACTGTACTCTTCAATCTGCTGCGCGGTACTGGCGTGACTGGCGCCGCTGCCATGCCGGCTGAGCGCCGCTTCGGCGCATTGCGCCTGCTGCGCCCTTTGCTAGATGTCTCACGCGTTGACATCGAGGCTTACGCTTCAGCAAATCATCTGGCCTGGGTTGATGACGAAAGCAATGCCGACCTTTCGCTCACCCGCAATTATCTGCGTCATGAGGTCTTGACCGCATTAACGCAGCGCTTTCCGGCTGCCGAGCTTGCGCTTTCCCAAGCCGCTGCCAATTTTTCCGAGGCTTCCGGCTTGCTTGACGAACTTGCCGAGCTGGATTGGTGCCAGGTCGCTGACGGCGATACGGCGCGATTGTCGGTCCTGCGCAAACTTTCGCTGCCCCGTCTGAAGAATTTGCTGCGCTACCGCTTGCGCCAACTCGGCTGGCGGGTTCCCGTTGCCACAAGGCTTGACGAGTTTGCCCACCAGTTGCAAACCGCGGCTCCGGACCGCCATCCCGAGCTGGTCTTGCCGGAAGGCAAAATGCATTCGGCACGAGGCCGCTTGCACTGGCTTCCGTAAAAATAACAATCTGCTATACCAAGCGCCTTTCCGCTGTGATTAGGCTTCAGTTACAATCCAAAGATTACTTTTTACGTGAACAGGCCATGATTACCGGATCCATTGTCGCCATCGTCACACCCATGCACGAGGATGGCAGCCTCGATTTGAACTCCCTGCGCAACCTGATTGACTTTCATGTTCGCGAAGGGACAGACGGCATCGTTATCGTCGGCACTACCGGCGAATCGCCGACCGTGAATGTCGATGAGCATTGCGAGTTGATTCGCGTCACGGTCGACCACGCCGCCGGACGCATTCCGGTGATCGCCGGTACTGGCGCCAACTCAACCACCGAAGCCATCGAACTTACCGAGTTTGCCAAGAAGTCGGGCGCCGACATGGCGCTGTCCGTGGTTCCCTATTACAACAAGCCGACCCAGGAAGGCCTCTATCGCCACTTCAAGGCGATTGCCGAGGCTGTCGAACTACCTGTTCTGCTCTACAACGTACCAGGTCGTACCGTGGCCGACATGGCCAACGATACGATCCTGCGTCTGGCCCAGGTGCCCGGCATCGTTGGTGTCAAGGATGCTACCGGCAACCTTGATCGAGCCTGTGAACTGATCGCCCGGGCGCCGAAAGACTTCGCCCTGTACAGCGGCGATGACATCACCTGTGTCGCCTCAATCATGCTCGGCTTCCACGGCAATATTTCGGTAACCGCCAACGTTGCCCCGCGCTTGATGCACGAAATGTGCGTTGCCGCCGGCGTCGGTGATGTCGCCAAGGCGCGCGAAATTCATTTCAAGCTGCTCGGCCTGCATCGCGACCTGTTCTGCGAAGCCAATCCAATTCCAGTAAAGTGGGCTGTGCAAAAGCTGGGCCTGATGCCCGGCGGTATTCGCCTGCCCCTGACCCCCCTGTCTGAAACCAACGAAGCGCGCGTGCTGGCTGCGATGCACCAGGCTGGCTTGACCGCCTGACGGAGTAACAAAAAACATGAATCGTCGGCTTTCCGGCCTTACGCTCTCCCTGCTTGCCATCGTATTGGCTGGCTGTGGCATTCTTCCCGACTCCCGCAAGATCGAATACAAGTCAGCAGGCAAGACGGCTCCAACGCTTGAGGTACCTCCTGACCTTACCCAACTCTCGCGTGACGACCGCTTTCTTGTACCGGATGCTGTCGGCAAGGGCAGTGCCACCTATTCGGCCTACAGTGCAGATCGCACACCGCAGGCGCAAGTGCAGAATTCGACAGTGCTGCCGCAAGTTGACAAGGTTCGCGTCGAGCGTTCCGGCAATCAGCGCTGGCTGGTTGTTGCCGCGCCTCCCGACAAGCTTTGGGATACCGTCAAGGATTTTTGGCAGGAGACAGGCTTTATTATCAATGTGGAGCGTCCCGATGCTGGCGTGATGGAAACCGATTGGGCCGAGAACCGGGCCAAGATCGGGGATGACATCATCCGTAACACCATTGGCAAGTTGCTTGATTCACTCTACTCGACCGGTGAGCGCGACAAGTACCGGACTCGTTTCGAGCCGGGTGCTGAGCCGGGTACGACCGACGTCTTTATCAGCCATCGCGGCATGGAAGAGGTCTATACCTCCTCGGCCAAGGACGATACCCGCTGGCAGCCTCGGCCGCCGGACCCGGAACTCGAAGCTGAAATGCTGCGTCGTCTGATGGTTCGCATGGGCTCTGACGAGAAGCGTGCCGAAGCCTCGGTTGCCTCGGCCAAGGCTGAACCGCGTGCCAAGCTCGCCAAGTCGGATGACGGTGCGGGCACCCTGGAAGTTTACGAGCGCTTTGATCGAGCCTGGCGTCGAGTCGGGCTGGCGCTTGATCGTGTCGGTTTCACGGTTGAGGACCGTGACCGTTCACGCGGTCTGTATTTCGTGCGCTATGTCGATCCTGAGTTGGATAACACCAAAAAAGATGATGGCTGGGTGTCCAAGCTGGCGTTCTGGAAAGGCTCTGAACCGCCGGCCAGTTCGAGGATTCAGTATCGTATCTACGTCAGTGATGCCGGCGCGAATAGCACTGTGAAGGTGCTCTCCAGCGAAGGTGGTACCGACAAGTCAGATACCGCCAAGCGGATTCTCAACCTGCTTTTGCAGCAGTTGCAATAATCTGTTTTTCTGCCTCACTCTCGACGTGGCTAGCGCAGACAATGCGCTGCTTGTCGGCAGTGGGGCAATTTAATATGTTTTTCTGATGTTATCCGCCTTCTTGGCGTGCTGACCAAGGTTGGCGAAATTGCGCTACAGGTTTGTGATATTTCGTCACTTGGTGATAGCTAGGTGCTGGAATGTAAGTAAGCATGACGCGAAGTTGTTTGCAGCATTCTCTTTCCCGTTTCGCTCCAGAAACGAATTGCCCAGTGTTGCGGGCATCTGAAATATCTTCCCGCTGTGCGCAGCGGCTGGTCGCCGCTCACCTTGGTTCTTTTGGTAAAGACTTTGTTGAATCAGTTTTGAAGTAACAATAAAAAACGGGGCCGAAGCCCCGTTTTTTTTAAGCTTGAAGAATTACTTCTTCATTTCTTCAGCAGGCTTGGCGGCTTCAGCAGGAGCAGCGGCCGGTGCCGGAGCGGCTTCAGCCGGCTTGGCAGCATCAGCAGCGGCTGGTGCCGGAGCGGCTTCAGCCGGCTTGGCGGCTTCAGGAGCCGGAGCAGCAGCCGGTGCCGGAGCGGCAACCGGAGCCGGGGCTTCTTTTTTGCCACAAGCGGTCAGGGCAACAGCAAGCAGGGCGGCAACGAGGAGTGACTTGTTCATGGGGATTTCCTTATCGATAAAAGACGGTATGGGTCAATAAAATCTAGAGATCAGGAGTGACCTAATCGAAATGGAATTATAACAATAAATTGTATTGGCTTGCGTAGATTTGCTGCACTGCCGCATGGTGACTGGGTATCAAAGTCCCAGCGTGGTCGTGCTGACCGGTTCGCCGCCAGCCGAGAGTAGTTCTGAAAAGCGGTTTAAATAGGGCTTCAGTTCGTTAGTTTCGTCGATCAGCAATTTGCTGCGCGGCAATTCTCTCTCGAAGCGTATCAGCGCGTGTTTGTCATCAATGATCAGCATGCTGTCTCGCAGATGTGCCAAATCTGGCGGACTTTGCTGCGCAGTTGCCAGGTGGCTGAATTCAGTCAGTAGTTTGATCAAGAGCGGGGAGCGGTTGCGTAACGGGTCGGCATTGCGGACGACTATCTGCAGGCTTTCCTTGAGTCCTGTCTGCAGGACACGTTGTAGTTGAGGCAGGTGTTGGGCAGAATCCAGCTTGAGTTGGCCCAGGTCCTCATCATAAATGCAGATTTTTCGGCAAGCCATGCATAACAGACGGTCAATTGCCGTCTGGTACTCTCCCCAGGAGGTAATCAGTTCGCGAGCCATAGCAATCAGTGTAGCCGATTGTTAAAATTTGCGCTTTTTCGGAGTTGACCGTGGCAATCGGGATCATCGAGTCGCTGGATCATGAGGCGAGAGGAATTACTCGCCTGGAGGGCAAGGCGGTTTTCGTTGACGGCGCTTTGCCCGGTGAAACCGTTGAATATGCGAGTTTTCGCCGCAAGTCGAAATACGAACTGGCGCATCTGGTTCGCGTCCTGAAGCCTTCCAGCGCACGTCTTCAACCGCGCTGCCCGTATTTCGGGGTCTGCGGCGGCTGCAGCATGCAGCACATGGATCCCGGCGCACAGATGGCGGCCAAGCAACGGGTGCTGGAGGATAGTCTTTGGCATATTGGTCGCGTTCGCCCGGAACAAATGCTGCCGCCGACTCAAGGCGCCCCCTGGGGCTATCGTCATCGGGCCCGTCTTGCGGTACGCAAGTTGCCCGATAATGGGGGTATGCTGATTGGTTTTCACGAATGGCGCAGCAGCTACATTGCCGACATGAAGACGTGTGAGGTTCTGCCTCCCCACATCTCGGCGCTGCTCATGCCGATGCGGGAGTTATTCGGTGCCCTATCGATTGCCGAACGTCTGCCGCAGGTTGAGATTGCCGTGGGCGAGCAATGTACGGCGCTGTTGCTGCGTATTCTCGAGCCGTTGAAACCAAATGACGAGCATTTGCTGCGCAACTTTGCTGACCGCCACAATGTTGTCTTTTATTTGCAAGCCAAGGGGCCGGATTCGGTCTATCGCTTTTACCCGCTGCCTGGTCCGCGTTTGTCCTACACGCTGCCTGAGTTTGATCTCGAGTTCGATTTTCGGCCGACTGATTTCACCCAGGTAAACCACGCGGTGAATCGTGTGCTGGTCCGGCGCGCCTTGCGCTTGCTTGATCCGCAGCCGGGCGAACGGATTGCCGACATGTTCAGCGGTTTGGGTAACTTTACGCTGCCGATTGCCCGCTCGGGCGCCACGGTAATTGGGGTCGAAGGCAGCGAAGGGCTGGTTCAGCGCGGGCGCGAGAGTGCGGCGGCGAACGGTTTGGCCGAGAGCGTCGAATTCGCGGTGGCCAATCTGTTCGAATGTACTGAAGACTCGCTGGCGGCGCTTGGTAGCTTCGACAAGATGCTGATCGATCCGCCGCGGGAAGGGGCAATTGAACTGGTCAACGCACTGGGTGCGGAATCGCCAAGCCGTATCGTCTATGTTTCCTGTAACCCGGCAACTCTGGCCCGGGATGCGGCGGTTCTTGTCTCGGCGAAAGGCTACCGCTTTGTCGCAGCAGCTGCGGTCAATATGTTCCCGCATACCTCGCACGTTGAATCAATCGCCGTTTTCGAGCGGCCATGAAAAAGGGCGGCCGCGGCCGCCCTTGTTATTTCGGTAATTACCAATCAGTCACGTTCGCCGGTAAGCGCCATGATCAGTTGCAGCAGGCTGACGAAAACGTTGTAGATGCTGAGGTAGACCGACAGCGTCGCGCTAACGTAATTTGTTTCGCCACCCTGCACGATACGGCTGATGTCGTAAAGAATGTAGGCAGAGAACACCATCACGGCGGCAGCGGAAATCGCCAGCGACAGCGCGGGAATCTGGAAGAAAATATTGGCCAGTGCGGCGAGCAATATCACGATCATCCCGATAAACAGGAACTTGCCCATACCGCTGAAGTCACGTTTGCTGACCGTTGCGATGGTGGCCATCGTGAAAAATACCGCACCGGTACCGCCGGCAGCCATGGCAATCATGCCGCCACCGTTTGAAAAACCCAGTGCAACCTGAAGGATGCGCGACAGCATCAGGCCCATGAAGAAGGTAAAGCCAAGCAGCAATGCAACGCCGAGGCCGCTATCCTTGTTCCTTTCAATGCCATACATGAAGCCCCAGGCGATACCCAGGAAAAGCAGGAAGCTCATCAATGGGCTGCCGGCCATGAAGCTGAATTGCATCTGGATGCCGACCATTGCGCCAATAACTGTCGGCACCATGGACAGGGCAAGAAGCATGTAAGTATTGCGCAGAACGCGGTTTTGTTGAGTCGCTAGCCCGGCAGAGCCTTGGCTGGCAATCTCGAAATTGGTATTCATGGTTTGGCTATCCTTCCGATAGATATGACGTGTATGAGACTAACGAAACTGGCCGAAAGTTTCAATAATTGGGGGTGAGGCAGGCGGTTAATGTCGTAATTATTCATGTTATCATGCGCGCCTTCAAAAGCAGGGCTGGAGCACTTGTTGGTGCCAGACCCGATATTGAAAGTGCTGGGGGTTTGGCAGAGTGGTCGATTGCACCGGTCTTGAAAACCGGCAAACTGAAAGGTTTCCAGGGTTCGAATCCCTGAGCCCCCG
>Ga0073904_10001643_pt1 | contig 16699 bp, 18 predicted proteins | sample KloWWTrecipitate_FD_66668 | JGI IMG/M metagenome (GOLD analysis project Ga0073904, IMG submission 66668) | Active sludge microbial communities from Klosterneuburg, Austria, studying microevolution and ecology of nitrifiers - Klosterneuburg... | ecosystem: Engineered > WWTP > Aerobic digester >... | reverse complement strand
CCGGCACGGCCGTTGCGCGCCATCTGGTAGCCGTCCAGGCAGGTGACCACCGAGGATGATTCGCCCGGCACATTGAGCAGGATGGAGGTGGTGGAGCCGCCGTACTTGGCGCCGTAGTAGATGCCTGCCAGCATGATGAGGGCGCTGGTGGGGTCCATGCTGAAGGTGAGCGGCAGCAGCATGGCGATGGTGGCGGTGGAGCCGATGCCGGGCAGGACGCCCACCAGCGTGCCGAGGATCACCCCGATGAGGCAGAAACCGATATTGTGCCAGGTGGTCGCAACGCCGAGGCCAAGTGCGAGGTTGGAGAACAGGTCCATCAGAAGTTCCACCCGAGGAAATCCAGCCAGGGCCCGAAGCGGCGCATCGGCAGGCCCAGCCCGTAGCTGAACACGCCCACCGCGAAGACGGTGATGGCGAGAACGAGGACCAGCGCCCAGTGCGGTTTCATCCGGCGCGAGGCAAACGCCGCGACGCTCGCGGTGATCAGCAGGGCGACGACGAAACCGAGCGGCCGGATGGTGAGACCGAAGAGGATCGGTGCCGGCAGGATGAACAGCGCGCCGCGCCAGGCGATGGGGCCGATCGGCTCACCCTTTACCTGTGTCGCCTGCACGATGATGATGAGCCCGACGAGGACCAGCACGCCGGACAGGACCAGCGGAAAGTAGCCCGGCCCCATGCGGAGCGCCGTGCCGATCTCCATGCCCAGCGACTGGATGCCGAAGAACGCGCCGAAGGCGATGAAGACGAGGCCGCACAGCAGGTTGGCCCGGTCAAAGGCGATGCCGTTCATTGTCGATCTCCCCCCGTTACGCGGGCGGGAGGCTCAGCCGCCTCCCGCCCGGCAAGGATCAGTCGGCGAACTGGCCGGCGGCCTCGATCACCGGACGCCAGGCGGCGATCTCGGATTCGAGCTTGGCCTTGAGCGCGGCGGGCGTCGCATCCTCCGGCGACGACGGCACCGTGCCGAGCGCGGCGAACTGGGTGGCGACGTTCTCGTCCTTCAGCGCGAGCTGCAGCGACGCGGTGAGGCGGTCGATGGCCTCCTGCGGCGTGCCGGCCGGGGCGTAGAGGCCGTGCCAGATGCCGACCTTGAAGTCCGGGAGACCGGCTTCGGTCGTGGTCGGCAGATCGGGCAGCGCCGGATTGCGTTCCGGGCTGGTGATGGCATAGGCCTTCACCGTGCCGCCGGTGATCTGCTGGGTCGTGTTGGTGGTCTGGTCGCACATGAAATCGACCTGCCCGCCGAGGAGGTCAGTCATCGCCGGACCAGTGCCCTGATAGGGGACGGTCACGAGCTGGGTGCCGATCGCCTGCATGAACATCATGCCGCACAGATGCGACGCCGCGCCGATGCCGGCATTGGCATAGGTGATGGTGTCGGTATTGGCCTTGGCGTAGTCGACCAGTTCGGCCAGCGTGTTGGGCTCGAGATCCTTGCGCCCGATGATGGTCATCGGCACCTCGGTGACGAGGCCGATGGTCGAAAACGCGGTCAGCGGATCGTACGGCAACTGGCGGTAGAGCGTGGCGGAGGTCGCCATGCCGATGTGATGCAGTAGCAGCGTGTAGCCATCGGGATCGGCGGCGGCCACCTGGCCCGCACCGACCGTGCCGCCGGCTCCGCCGACGTTCTCGACGATCACCTGCTGGCCGAGATCCTTGCTCATCGCCTCGGCGACAAGACGTGTCACGGTGTCCGTCGGGCCACCGGCAGCGAACGGCACGACGATGGTGACCGGACGCGTCGGATAGGCCTGCGCCTGCGCCTGCACCGCGCCGCTGGCCATCAAAAGTCCGGCGAGCGCCGCACCGGCTATAACTGACTTCCGCATACAGGTTTCCTCCCTGACATGTTAGATCAGGTAACCTGCACGCCGAGGGCGCCTGCTGCAAGACCCGAGGCACCGGCAGGCGCGGCGGGCGCGCTTGCGCAACACTCGGGAGAACTACGTAGAACCCGGGTCCGGCGGGGTCAGATTCCCAGCGCCATCGCGGGTTTCAGGGCATTTACGCCCGCGTGGAGGATGTTGTCGTCATCCACCACAATGCCGTTGGGGCGGCCAAAGTAGCTCGACGAGAAGCTCTCTTCCTGCACCTTGACGTCGTGCCCGAGCTTCCTGAGCCCCTCGATGGTCTGCTCGCCAAGGCGGATATCGGCCTCGGTGCGCTCACTTTCCGAGTGGACGCGCGGCGCGTTGAGCGCCTGCTGCGGGCCCATGCCGTGATCGACGAGGTTCACCACGCAATGGATGAGCGAGGAGATGACGCGGCGGCCGCCCGGCGCGCCGATGGTGGCGCGGGGCTTGCCGTCCTTCAGCAGGACCATCGGTGAGCCGGCGGTCATGATGCGGCGGCCGGGGACCATCGAGTTGACGTGGTTGGGCACCGGGTCAAACCACATGGTGCCATCGTTCAGCACGACGCCCGTATCCTTGGCGACGACGGTGGAGCCGAAGTGCAGGCCCAGCGTCGACAGCAGCGATACCATGTTGCGGTCCTTGTCGATGACGGTGAGGTGCGTGGTGTTGCCCTCGTTCGTCGCCCCGCCGCCGAGCGCCGGATTGCGGCGCGGGGTGGACTGGTGCGCCCATGGATCACCGGCCCGTGCGCCGGGATCGGCCCGCTTCATGTCGATGCTGTCGCGGCGTGCCGCCGCAAAGCCCTTCGACACGATGCCGTCGAGCGGCACGTCGACCGTGTCGCTGTCGGCGAGGTGCTCGAAGCGATCCTGGAAGGCCCGGCGCTGTGCTTCGGCGAGCAGATGCATCTCGGCCGCGCTGCCGGGCTTGAACCCGTTCATGTCGTAGCCTTCGAGGATGTGCAGCGCCTCGAGCACGGTGGGGAAGCCGGTATTCTCCATGCCGCCGATCACGTCATAGCCGCGATAGCTGCCGACGATGCCGCCCTCGGAGAAGCGGGTACGGTAGTTGGCAAGATCCTCGTAGGTGATGAGCCCGCCATTGGCCGCCATGTCCTTGGCGATGAGTTCGGCGGTGCGGCCGCGATAGAAGGCATCGGCGCCGCCCGCAGCGATTTCGCGCAACGTGCGGGCGAGGTCGGTCTGGCGGAAATTGTCGGCCGGGCTGCTGAGCATCGGCGCGCGGTAGCAATACTTGCCATCGCGGAAGAAGGTGCGCATCGACTCCGGGTACGGGCTCATGCGCTGCTGGTTCACGGCGAAGGAAAGCGCCACGTACCAATCGAGCAGGAACCCGTTCTCGGCATAGTGGATGGCGGGCGCCATCACTTCGGGAAGCGAGCGTGTGCCCCAGCGCTGCATGGCTTCGCAGAGGCACGCAGGGGTGCCCGGTACGGCGACCGACCTGTAGCCGGTCTGGTTGGCGTCGTTCTCGATCTCGGGCCAGCTGTAGATGCCGGCGGTGCGGCCCCCGGGCGCGATCTTGAACTGGTCCTGCTTCGTTGCGGCGGGAAGCGTGCCGGCGCCGTCGATGACGTAGGTCTTGCCGGTGGCGGCCTCGTGATAGACCATCACCGCGATGCCGCCGAGGCCGCTGTTGAACGGCTCGACCACGCCGATGGCGAAGCCCGCGGCCACCGCCGCATCGACCGCGTTGCCGCCGTTGCGGAGTACCTCGAAGCCGGCTTCGGTCGCCTGCGGATACATGGTCGCGACGATCCCCGATGTCGACGACACCTCGGCCTTGCTGACCTGCCACGTGCTCTTCTTGTTGAACATTCCCGCCCTGCCCTGATGACGCCGATTGCCCCCGGACATCATGTCACCGGGCCGCTTCTCCCTTGACAAGCTAGAGGCGGCTGGTGCCTTTGTCCATACAAACTACCAATTGAATGATGGAGCATCAAATGGCCACGGCCGCAGCCGGCACCCGCAGGATCGAGGCGCGCTACGGGCGGTATCTCGAGGAGTTCGCCGTGGGCGATATCTTCGAGCACTTTCCGGGCCGCACCATCACCGAGACCGACAACATCCAGATGTCGCTCCTCACGATGAACCAGCACCCGCTGCACTGCGACGCCGCCTATGCGGCGACCACCGAGTTCGGCCGCCCGTTGGTCAACTCCGGCCTCTCGCTGGCCATCGTCATCGGCATGACGGTGGCCGATGTCAGCGGCCGCGCCATCGCCAATCTCGGCTGGAAGGAGATCAACCTCACCGGCCCGGTGTTCTGCGGCGACACGCTGCGCGCAGAGTCCGAAGTGCTGGAAGTGCGGCCCTCGAAGAGCCGCCCCGGTCAGGGCATCGTCACGGTGCACACCCGCGCCTTCAACCAGGACGGCAAGCCGGTGATGGATTTTATCCGCAGCTGCCTCGTCCCCTCGCGCCCCGGTGGGGCCGCCTGATGGCCGACCGCTCGAAAGGCCCGCTCGCGGGGTTGCGCATTCTCGCCGTCGAGCAGTATGGCGCGGGGCCGTTCGGCACGCAGCATCTGGCCGACCTCGGGGCGGAGGTCATCAAGGTCGAGAACATCCAGGATGGCGGCGACGTTTCGCGCGGCGTGGGGCCCTATTTCGTCGGTCCCGATGACAGCCAGTTCTACGAGGCGTTCAACCGCAACAAGCGCAGCATCGGACTGGATTTGAAGCACCCCGACGGCAAGCGCGCGCTGCGTGCCATCGCAACGGGCTGCGACGTGGTGTTCAACAACCTGCGCGGCGACCTGCCGGCAAAGCTCGGGCTCGACTATGCGGCGCTGTCGGAGGTGCGGGCCGACATCGTCTGCGTCCACCTTTCCGCCTATGGGCGCGAGGGCAGCCGCGCCACGTGGCCGGGCTACGACTATCTGATGCAGGCCGAAGCGGGATACTTCAGCCTCACCGGCGAGCCGGACGGCCCGCCCGCGCGCATGGGCCTCTCCATCATCGACCTGATGACCGGCACGACGGCGGCGATGGCGCTGCTCGCGGGCGTGTTCGAGGCCAAGCGCACCGGCATCGGCCGCGACCATGACGTGAGCCTGTTCGACGTGGCGCTGCACAACCTCGCCTATGTCGCGACCTGGTATCTCGAAGCGGGCGCGACGACCCAGCGGCTGCCGCGTTCGGCGCATCCCTCGCTCACCCCCAGCCAGCTCTATCGCACCCGCGACGGCTGGATCTTCATCATGTGCAACAAGCAAAAATTCTGGGGCGTGCTGACCGAGGCGATCGGCCGCCCGGACCTCGCGCAAAACCCCGATTTTGTCGACTATGCCGCGCGGCTGAAGAACCGTGACGCGCTGACCACCGTGCTCGACGCTGAACTGATGCAGCGTGATACCGCCGAGTGGATGGCGCTGTTTGCGGGCAAGGTTCCATCCGCGCCCGTGAACGATTTGCGGGCAGCGCTCGAAAACCCGTTCGTCGCCGAGCGCGGCAACGTGCAGGCTTTCGCGCACCCCACCGCAGGCGCCATCCGCAGCATTGCGAGCCCGGTGCGCGTCAGCGGCTTTGCGCCGCCGCTCGAAGCAGCCCCCGCGCTCGGCGAGTATACCGATGCCGCGCTCCAGCATGCCGGCTACACTGCAGCTGAGGTCGAGGCATTGCGCAGCGCCGGTGCGGTGCGCTAACGGATGACGGCGAAGGTGCGCACACGATGAACCTGATCGGCCAGCAGCCCCGCTACATGCAGCTCGCGCAGGCGCTGCTCAACGATGTGCATGACGGCCGCTACAAGGTGGGTGACCTGCTGCCGACCGAGCATGAACTGTGCACGCAGTTCGGCGTCAGCCGCTTCACCGTCCGGCAGGCGCTGAAGCAGATGGTGCAGATGGGGATGCTGGAGCGGCAGGCGGGCGTCGGCACAAAGCTCGTCTCCGCCGAAACCACCCCGCTCTACCGGCAGGGGCTCGAACAGGTCTCGGACATTCTGCACTACGCGGCCGATACCGAGCTGCACATCCTGCGCACCCGCGAACTGGTGATCGAGGCGGGCGAGCTGGCCGATTTCCTCGAGGCCAGTCCCGGGCAGGTCTGGCTGCAGGTCGACGCGATCCGCCGTACCACCAGGCGCGGCGAAAAGCCGATCTGTTTCACCGAAATCTTCCTGCCCCCGGCGTTCCGCTCGCTGCGGGGGCTCAAGGGCCGGGTGCCGGGCGCCATCTACCGGATGATCGAGCAGCAGTTCGGCGAAAAGACCGTCGAGGTCATGCAGGAGCTGAGCGGCGGAACCCTGCCACGCGCGCTGGCCGAAGAGATTTCAGCCACCCCGCGCGGCCCGTGCCTGTGGATCACCCGCGTCTATCGCAACGCGCGCCGACAGGTGGTCGAGGCGACGCGCAGCGCCCACCCCGCCGATCGCTTCCGCTACCAGCAGGTGTTCCGGCAGACGCAGTAGCAGCGTCCTAGAACGTCGCGCCGATGTGCCAGGGCACGAACTCGTTGTCGCCGTAGCCAAGCAGTTCCGACTTGCTCTTTTCGCCCGACGCGACGCTGAGGATCTTCCGGAAAATTTCCTCGCCCTTGTGCTCCAGCGAATTGCCGTCGAGCACGTCGCCACCGTTGATATCCATGTCATCGATCATCTTCTCGTAGATGTCCGAGTTGGTGGCGATCTTGATCGACGGGGTCGGCTTGCAGCCATAGGCCGAACCGCGGCCGGTGGTGAAGCACAGCACATTCGCGCCGCCCGCCACCTGACCTGTCGCCGAGACCGGGTCGTAGCCGGGCGTGTCCATGAACACGAACCCCTTCTCGGTCACCGGGTCGGCGTAATTGTAGACGGCGTTGAGCGGCGTCGTGCCGCCCTTGGCGGTGGCGCCGAGCGATTTTTCGAGAATGGTGGTGAGCCCGCCGAGCTTGTTGCCGGGCGACGGATTGTTGTTCATTTCCATCTGGTTACGGGCGGCATAATCCTCCCACCAGTGGATGATGTCGACGAGCTTCTGGCCCACTTCCGGGGTCCGCGCGCGACGCGTGAGCAGGTGCTCGGCGCCATAGACTTCCGGCGTCTCGGAGAGGATCGCCGTGCCGCCGTGGCGGACGAGAATGTCGGCCGCGACACCCAGCGCCGGATTGGCGGTGATGCCCGAATAGCCGTCCGAACCGCCGCACTGCAGCGCCAGCATCAGTTCCGACGCGGGCGCGGTCTGGCGCTCGTAGCTGTTGACGGCCTTGAGCATGTCCCTGACCGCCTCGACACCGGCATCGACGGTCTTTTTCGTGCCGCCCACTTCCTGGATGGTCATGGTGCGGAACGTCTCGTTCTCGGAGATGCCGTAGGCTTCCTTGAGCTTCGGGATCTGGAAGCCCTCGCAGCCGAGCCCGACCATCACCACGCCGCCCATGTTCGGGTTGGTGGCATAGCCCCAGGTGGTCTTTTTCAGCGTGTCGAAGATCACGCCGCGGTTGTCGATGACGCAGCCGTTGGCCTGCTTCAGCGCCACGATGCCGTCGATGTTGGGGTAGTCGTCGAGAATGCCCGAGCGCTCGATCTCGCGCACGATGAAGCCGGCGACGGTGGTCGAGCAGTTCACCGAGGTGAGGACGCCCAGATAATTGCGCGTGCCCACCTGACCGTTGGGCCGGTGGTAGCCCTCGAACGTCGCCTGCTGCGCGGCCGGCACGAAATCGACCGGGATAACGCCCTGGCTGAACGCATAGTCGCGCTCGAACGCGCCCTTCTCCTCGCCCATGTTGACGTTGTGGGTGTGCACCCAATCACCCGGCGAAATGGTCTCGGTGGCAAAGCCGATGATCTGGCCGAACTTGATCACGGGCGCGCCGGGCTGGATGACCTTCGTCGCGAACTTGTGCCCCTTGGGCACACGCTTCAGCACCGTGATCCCCTGCGGCGTCGGCGTGCCCACATCGAGCGTGGTCAGCGCCACCGCGACATTGTCGGCGCTGTTGAGCACGAGGGTGCGAGGGGTCGGTTTGGTCATCACGTCAGACATGGCTGTCTCTATCTGGCCGCTTACGGGCTGTTGCGAACATTGCTATGGGCAACCGGGCGTGGTGAAAACCGCTGCGCCGGCAGGCAAGGGCAGTTGTCTTGCCGCGTTGCTCCAACTAACATGTTAGCATGAAGATCGAGGAAAGTCCCTATCATTTTCTGAGCGCCCCGGCCTCCCCGACGCGCGGCAACGTCACGGTCTACGTGACCGATACGCTGCGCTCGGCGATTGTCACGCTGGCGCTGAAGCCGGGCGAAGTGCTCGACAAGGGGGCCATCTGCGAGCGGCTGGGCGTCTCGCGCTTTCCGGTTTCCGAGGCATTGGCGCGGCTGCAGGCCGAAGGGCTGGTCGACATCCTGCCGCAGCGCGGCTCGACCGTTTCGCTCATCCGCATCGCCGACGTGCTCGAATACATGCTCATCCGCAAGTCGCTCGAAGCGGAAGCCGTGCGCATCGTCACCGACAATCCGAGCGCCGAACTGTTCGAGACGCTCAATCGCAACATGAGCTATCAGCGCGCCGCCGCCGAACTCGATGACCAGATCGGTTTTCACGAGCGCGATCTCGAATTTCACGACATCATCCTCACCGACATGAACTTCACCAAGGTGAAGAGCGTCATCGAGAACACCCGCGCCAATCTCGACCGCGCCCGCCGCATGATCCTCACCCCGCGCCGGCTCGAGGTGACGATGGGCGAGCACCAGAATATTCTCGACGGCATCCTCGCCGGGGATGGCGCGCGCGCCGCCGCCGCCATGCGGGCCCACATCGACTCGGTGATGGCCGAACTCATCGCCTTTGCCCGCGACCATGCCGAAATCTTCGCCGACGGCGACCAGCTCGCCAGCGACCCCGCCTACGCAACCTTCCCATTTGGCTGATCCAACGGAGAACGACTGATGCTCAAGGGCATTCCCCCGATCCTCGGGCCCGACCTGCTGCACACGCTTCGCGCCATGGGCCACGGCGATGAAATCTGCATCGTCGATGCCAACTATCCGGCCGAGAACGCCGGCCCGATCGTCATCCGGCTGGACGGCATTTCGGCCACCGATACGCTCGACGCCATCCTGACGCTGATGCCGCTCGACACCTTCGTCGAGGAACAGGCGATCGGCATGGAAGTCGTCGGCAACCCGAAAAAGCGCGAACAGACGCACAAGGATTTCGACAAGCTGGTCAAGAAGTACGAGCCCGAGATGAAGCTGACGCTGCTCGAGCGCCATGCCTTCTACGATCGCGTGCGCGGCGCCTACGCCATCGTGCAGACCGGCGAGCGGCGACTCTACGGCAATATTCTGCTCAAGAAGGGCATCATTCGGCCAAGCTGAGGCCCGCGCCGAACGCTTTTGCCGCGGCAAGGCTCGACAGGCTCAAGCTGTCCGGCCTATGCCGCACTACCTGTTGAGGAGACAAGACCATGAAACTCATGCGAGTTGGCGCTCCGGGCGCCGAAAAGCCCGCCATTCTTGCCGCCGACGGCACGATTCGTGACCTCTCGAGCGTCGTGAAGGACATTGCCGGCGACGTGCTGACGCCTGCCGGCCTCGACAAGCTGCGCGCCGTCGATACCAACAAGCTGCCGGTGCTCGACAAGTCCGAGCGCATCGGCCCCTGCGTGGGCAATGTCGGCAAGTTCATCGCCATCGGCCTCAACTATGCCGACCATGCCGCCGAAACCAATTCGCCGATCCCCTCCGAGCCGATCGTCTTCACCAAGGCGACGAGCTGCATCGTCGGCCCGAACGATGACGTCATCATCCCCAAGAACTCGACCAAGCCCGACTGGGAAGTCGAGCTCGGCGTCATCATCGGCAAGGAAGCCCGCTACGTCGACGAGGCCGATGCCCTCGACCATGTCGCCGGCTACTGCGTCGTCAACGACGTGTCCGAGCGCAATTTCCAGACCGAGCGCGGCGGTTCGTGGGACAAGGGCAAGGGTTGCGACACCTTCGGCCCGATCGGCCCCTATGTCGTCACCAGCGACGAAGTTGCCGACCCGCAGAACCTCAAGATGTGGCTCGACGTCGACGGCAAGCGCTATCAGGACGGCTCGACCAAAACCATGATCTTCGACGTGCGCCACCTCGTGCACTACGTCAGCCAGTTCATGAGCCTTCAGCCGGGCGACATCATCACCACCGGCACCCCGCCGGGAGTCGGCATGGGCCAGAAGCCCGTGCAGGTCTGGCTGAAGCCGGGCCAGACAATGAAGCTGGGCATCGAGGGCCTCGGCGACCAGACTCAGAAGGTCAAGGCCTACTCCGCCTGATCGTCCGGCGAGCGATTTTCGATGGCCGTCGCGAACCCTCGCGGCGGCCATTTCTTTCAAGACTGCAACCTGCCGTGCGGGTGGAGAACATCCGGGCTGGATTCCGGCCTGCGCCGGAATGACACGGTGAATGGGGCAGCTTTTGCGCTGCGCTTCCGCAGACGGAGCGCCCTACGGCCGCCGTGCCACGAGGTCGATCTCGACCAGCGCCCCGACGGCCAGTGCCGTGACACCCACCGTGGTCCGCGCCGGCAGCTTCCCCGGCGCAAAGAAGCTCGGCCATAGCGCATTGAGCGCCGCATAGTCGCGCTCGAACTGGGTGAGATAGATCCGCGCCATGGTGACGTGTTCGAGCCCGAGCCCGATGCCGCCCAGCACCACCTTCAGGTTCTCGACCACCCGCCGCGTCTGCGCCTCGACTCCTTCCGGTAGCGGCGCATCGGGCGCGGCAGGATCGGTCGGCATCTGCCCGGTGACGAACACCCAGCCATCGGCCTCGACGGCGTGGCTGAACGGGGCGACCGGGCGCGGGCCGGAGGCGATCATGTGATAGAGCGGCATTGACATTGCGGCCTCCTGAGGATCGGCTGGAGATGGTCTCGTGGGGCACGCAGAGTCAACCGCAACCTGGCGATCCGTGCTACGTTCAGTGCGGGTTCATGCTCACGGCCCGACAACCGCGACGGCGGGCATCTGCCCCGCAAAAATGATGACGCGCTGCGCGTCGAAACCGATTTTCGCGGGCGGCCTGGCCACCCCGCACAGGAATGTCCCGCATTCATGTTCGACCTGCTGCATCAATTCTCCCAGTTCCTGGAACAGCTCCTGCTTGGCATCTCCGGGAATTTCTGGCTGTCGATGCTGGTCATCTTCCTCGTCTGCGTGGGCGAGGCGGTGTTCATCCTCGGGCTGCTGGTGCCGTCACTGCCGTTCCTGCTGCTGGTGGGCGGCATCATCGCGCAGGGGGCACTGCCGTTCTGGCCGTGCTTTTTCGCGGCGACGCTTGGCGGCGTGGTCGGCGACGCCATGTCCTACTGGATCGGGCACTTCTTCAAGGGCCGCATCCGAACGACCTGGCCGTTCAACCGGCATGTCGAGCTCATCGACAAGGGCGAGGTGTTCTTCGCCCGGCACGGCGGCAAGGCGATCTTCATCGGCCGCTTCATCACCGGCCTCAAGGCGGTGGTTCCCGGCATTGCCGGCATGATGGGCATGAACTGGGCCTATTTCACCATCATCAATGTGCTGTCGGCCTTCGTCTGGGCCGCGTCGCACATCCTGCCCGGCATGCTGCTGACGAACTGGCTCGACTCGATCGGCTTCAGCCTCGAAATGCTAATCGTCGTCGGCACGCTCATCCTCACCGCGGTGTTCGTCGTCATCCACTTCTGGAAGCGCATCCTCCTCGCGCTGGCGCCCTATCTGGGCGGCTTTGGCCGCTCGGTACAGGCGCGCTGGGGCAAGCCCGCAGCCGGCGACCAGCACTAGCGTTCACAACCGCACAATCCCGCTTGCCTCGGCCACGGGCCGGGCGGACAATGCAGGGGCAATGCGAACGCTCGCCCGGGCAACAAGGATCGTGGTGCGATTGGCCCTTGGCCTGGCGCTCCTCTTCGGCTTGGCCTCCGCCGCCAGTGCCGGCGACTACACCGACGAAGCGGCCCTGACCGATCTCTTTGCCCAGTTGCGCGCCGCAACGAGCGAGGAACAGGCGCAGGCCATCGACGACCAGATCTGGCGCGTGTGGACGACGCCGACCGATGCGCTCCTGCAGGCCCGAATGCAGGAGGCAATTGATGCGCGCGACCGCGGCGATCCGCAGGCCGCCATCGCCGTGCTCGACAAGCTCGTCGAGGACTATCCCACCTATGCCGAGGCGTGGAACCAACGCGCCACGATGCATTACATCACCGGCAATTTCGACGCTTCGATCGCCGATTGCGGCAAGGTGCTCGAACTCGAGCCGCGCCATTTCGGCGCCTTGGCGGGACGGGCGCTCATGTACCTGCAGCAGGGAAGGCGCGCGCTGGCGCTGCGCGACATGGCCACGGCGCTGGCCATCCACCCCTTCCTCGTCGAGCGAAGGCTGTTCCCGGAGCTGCAGCAGGAGGTCACCCGCGTCTGAGCGGGGGCTCGCAATCCGCGCCGGCCGCACCTACCTTTCGGGGCACATCACCAGCAGAGATCATGCCCATGACCGAACAGTTCGATGTCACCCGCGAAGATGATGGCGGCCCCGCCGGCCGCTACGTGATCGACCTCGGCGGCGGGCTTGAGGCCGAACTCACCTACCAGCGGCGCGATGACGGCACGCTGGTTGCCGACCACACCTTCGTGCCGACCAGCCACCGCGGCAAAAGCCTCGCCGAAAAGCTGGTGAACCGCCTCATCGCCGATGCGCGCGAAGGCGGCTACCGTATCGCGCCCCTCTGCTCCTACGTGGTCGCACAGTTCCGCCGCCACCCCGACTGGGCCGACCTCCACGCCTGACCACGGTCATTCCACAATCGATCACGGTGCGTGCACATTTGTGCCCGGAACTTTGTTCACGATCCCGCGATTCTTTCGTCAATTAAGGAGCGGGCGGCAATGGTGATCGACCGGCGGCAGGAGATCGAGAGCTTTTTCGAGGCGTATGTGAAGCGCAGTGACGCGGCACTGCACGAACCGCCCGTCGAAGATCTGGACGGCGTCACCGCCGCCTTTGCCCCCTACTTCGTCGGCGCCGGAACCAAGGGCGTGCTTGGCGCGCCCAACGACGCCGCCCTTGTCGAAGTCATGCAGCAGGGCTTTGCCAACTACCGCAAGGTCGGCGGCAAGGGGATGCGGGCGGGCCGGATCAAGGTCACCGACCTCGACGATCACAATTCGCTTGTCCGGGTCGATTGGGAGTTCGACTATCAGCGGCCCAAAGACGGCCTGAAAGGCACCATCGCCTTCCAGAACATCTACCTGCTCAACTTCGCCACCGGCGAGCCGAAAATCTTCGCCTGCATCACCCCCGATGAAGAGCAGGCGATGAAGGACCACGGGCTGGTGTAGGGAGGCGCATCTCCAGGCTCCCCCACACCGGGTGTCATCCCCGCGACAGCGGGGACCCATGGCCCTCTCCACCATCGCTGCACCATCGCAGGGTTCCCGCCTCCGCGGGAATGACACGGTGGTGAAGCATGGCGTGGTGAACGTCCCGCAAGTGGATCAAGCCCCCGGCTTCGCAAGCCAGTCGCGGATCGCGATCAGCTCGTCCTGCCGGATCTCGTGGCCGCCCTCGTGCCAGAACAGCGTCATGTCGGCGCCCTGCGCCGCAAACCAGTCGGCGAGCTTTTGCGTTTCCGGCGCCGGGCAGATCGGGTCGCGGCGGCCGGCGGTGATCAGCACCTTCTTGCCCTTGAGCCCCGGCTGCGGCGCCGGCTCGAACGGGATCAGCGGATGCATCAGCACCGCCACGTCGAACAGCGCTGGCGCCTCGAACTGCACCGCGGCGAGAATGTTCGCCCCGTTCGAATAACCAAGGCCCACTGTCTCCGACGGCAGCTCGGCAGCGACACGCTCGGCAACGAATCCCGCCATCTTCTGCGTGGCGCGTTCTAGGTCCGCCATATCGTAGCGGCCCTCGGCGAGGCGTTTGAAATAGCGGGCCGCACCGCCCTCGCTGACATCGCCGCGCACCGCGATCCGCCGTGCCCCCGGCAGCAGTTGCGGGGCCAGGTCGGTGAACTGGTGCTCGTCGCCGCCGGTGCCGTGGAACAGAAAGATGGCGGGCCCGCCGGGCGCATCGCCCGGCAGGTCGAGATGGACGTAATCGGTGTTCACTCAGGCCTCCTTGGGTTCGAGCGGCTGCAGCGTCTTTTCCAGAACGGAACGCAGGTGCTCGTGCTGGGTCGGCAGCTTCAGCGCCTCGCCCAGATGCGCCGTGTCCTCGTCGCGGTTGAAGCCGGGCTCGTTGGTCGCCACCTCGAACAGCACGCCGCCGGGGGTGCGGAAATAGATGGCGTAGAAGTAGTCGCGATCGATCACCGGCGTCACCTGATAGCCGGTGTCCATCAACGCCTTGCGCACCGCCAACTGCGCGGCCCGGTCATCGACGGCGAAGGCGATATGGTGCACCGAACCGGCGCCCAGATCGGCGCGGCCGACATCGGGCAGCGTCTCGATATCGATGAAGTCGGCGCCATTGCCGCCCGGCCGCACCAGCCGCTTGATACCGCCCGACGTGTCGAGCACCTCATAGCCCATGAACTTCAGCAGCTCCTCGGTCGCGCCGGCATCGCGCAGCCGCAGTTCCGCCGAATGAAAACCCCGGATGGCATTGTCGGCGTCAACGCCGCCGCCGGTCCACGGCACGCGCTTGTCGGCATCGTCCTCGACCAGCGCCATGCTGTCGCCCTCCGGCGCGCGGAAGCTCAGGCGCTTCTGCCCAAAGCTGTCGGACAGCGCGAGATCGCCCACGCCCTCGGCGGCCAGCCGCTGCTGCCAGTAATCGAGCGAGCCCTTGGGCACCGAGAACGCCGTCGTGCCGACTTCACCGGTGCCGGGACGGCCGCGGATGATCTGCGGGAACGGAAAGTGTGTCATCACCGTGCCGGCCGAGCCCACTTCATCGCCGTAATAGAGGTGATAGACGCTCGGTTCGTCGAAATTGACGGTCTGCTTGATCCGGCGCAGCCCCAGGGGCCCGGTGAAAAAGGCATTGTTGGTGGCCGCATCGCGCGCCATCGACGTCACGTGGTGGAGGCCCCTAATCTCATTGATCATCTCAAATCTCCTTTCGGCAGTCGGCCGTTCGTTGCCTTGAGATATGAACGCACGAGCGCCTCAGGAGTACCCGGCAGTATGTCCACGGATTGTTCGCTGTTACTGAACGAACTCGCGGAACTTTAGGCTTTCCAGTGTCGGAACGGTCGGGCGGTATTCGAGACCCACGAACCCGTCATAGCCTTGGTCGGCCAGCCATTTCAGCCTTTCGGCATAGTCGAGCGTGCCGCTGCCCGGCTGGTTTCGCCCCGGCCGGTCGGCAAGGTGAACATGCGCCACGCGATCGAGCCTGCCCTCGAGCAGGTCGATCGGTTCGTCCATCACGGCGGCATGGTAGATGTCGTAGACCAGCCGCACATGCGGCGATCCCACCGCATCGATGATCTCCAGCCCCTCGGCGGTCGAGGTCAGGAAATAGCCCGGATGATCGACGCGGTCGTTGAGCGGCTCGAGCCCCAGTGTCACGCCCGTCCCGCTCAGCACCTGCGCCGCCTCGCGCAGCACGCTGACGATCGCCGCGTGCTGCTCGGACCGCAGCCGCCCAGCCAGCAGGTTGCCCGCCTGCGCGATGATCACCGGCGCCCCGAGCCGCGCCGCCACTGCGGCCGACGCCCTGACGCTGCCGAGAAACGTCTCATGCGCCGCCGGATCGGTGAGCGGGGCCTTCGGCTCGCACAGGATCGCCGCTAGCGGCAAACCGGTCTCGCGCAGCGCCGCCGCGACGGCGTCGAGGTCCTTGTTGGACCAGCTCCAGAACTCGACTGCATCGAGCCCGGCCTCCTTCGCCAGCCGGATGCGATCGGCAAAATACGTCGCCTCGGCCGCAAACAGCCACTCAATGCAGGCGGAGAATTTCACCTACACCACCACTTCCTGCGCCACCCGCCCGGCGTCGCCGAAGAGCTTGATGTACTTTGCGATGGCGCGCTTGTCGCCGGTGGCCTTCTCGGGGTTGTCCGAGAGCTTCACCGCCGGCTTGCCGTTCGCCTCGCTCACCTTGCAGACGAGCGAGATCGGGTCGAGCCGCGGGTTGGGCACCGGTGAGCAGCCGGCAAAATCGTTGGTGAGGTTGGTGCCCCAGCCGAAGGCCATGCGCACCTTGCCGTCAAAGTGACGGTAGGCGCCTTCGATGGCATCGACATCGAGCCCGTCGGAAAAGATCAGCATCTTTTCGCGCGGGTCGTGGCCCTTGCTCTTCCACCACTTGATGATCTTCTCGCCGCCCTCAATCTCGGGCGCGCTGTCCGGGCGAAAGCCCGTCCAGTCCGCCACCCAGTCGGGCGCGTCGCGCAGGAACGAGGCCGTGCCGAAGGTATCGGGCAGGACGATCAAGAGGTTCCCGCCGTAGTAGGTCTTCCAGTCCTCCAGCACCTGGTAGGGCGAAGCGAGCCGCGCCTTGTCGTTGGGGGCAATCGCGGCCAGCACCATCGGCAGTTCATGCGCATTGGTGCCGAGCGCTTCGAGGTCGTTGTCCATGGCGAGCAGCACGTTCGAGGTGCCGGTGAATTTCTCCTTGCCCAGCCCTTCCTTCAGCGCCTCGACGCACCAGCGCTGCCACAGGAACGAGTGCCGCCGCCGCGTGCCGAAATCGGAGATGCGCACGTCGGGCAGCAGTTTCAGCCGCTCGACCTTGTCCCACATCTTGGCCTTGGCCCGCGCATAGGTGACGTCGAGCTCGAACGGCGCGTAGTCCTTGAGCGCCGCGCGTGAGCGCAATTCGTTGATGATCGCGAGCGCCGGGATTTCCCACATCGTCGTCTCGACCCAGCGGCCGGGAAAGTCGAGTTCGTATTGCCCGTTCTTCTTTTCG
>Ga0073904_10001638_pt1 | contig 16730 bp, 16 predicted proteins | sample KloWWTrecipitate_FD_66668 | JGI IMG/M metagenome (GOLD analysis project Ga0073904, IMG submission 66668) | Active sludge microbial communities from Klosterneuburg, Austria, studying microevolution and ecology of nitrifiers - Klosterneuburg... | ecosystem: Engineered > WWTP > Aerobic digester >... | reverse complement strand
AGCGTCCGGCGAAGATGCACGATCATCGCCACCGTCGCCTCGGCCAGACGTCCCGCGACGCGGGCGGGCGCGCTGGCGTGGTTTGAAAGCGCCGCTTGTCCGCCCGCGCGGAACCGAGCAAGCCATTTGTGCACCGTGCGGATCGAAACCGCAAATGCGGCAGCAACGTCCGCCACAGTCTGGCCCGCCAAAACGCGGGCAACGATCTGGCCTCGACTGTGAAGTGTCAAGCGGGCATTCTGATGCGGGTTGTTCATCCTGCAGGGTCCTCGGCTGGAGTTTGGCGATTGCAGCCTAACCCCGTTCCGGGTGAACAACCTCCTGAGATTTCACACCTAGCGCGCACAGTCGAGCTGCTTGGACTGGTGGGTCTTGACGAGACGGCGCTGCATCGCAAGCCGAGAGAGTTTTCCGGTGGGCAGCGACAGCGCATCGGCCTTGCCCGGGCGCTTGCACTGAATCCGCGCATTCTAGTGGCGGATGAACCGGTTTCTGCCCTTGATGTTTCCATGCAGGCCCAGGTTCTGGACCTCATGCAAAACCTTCGGGCGCAGTTTGGGCTTTCGATGGTGTTCATTACACATGATCTGCGTGTCGCAGCACAGGTCTGCGACCGAATTGCCGTCATGCAACATGGTGTGATCGTCGAAACCGGGATCACGCAGCGCGTTTTTGCCGATCCGCAGCATCCTTATACCAAGAGCCTTCTTGCTGCCGTTCCGGGACAAGTTTCTTCCAATAGGTCCGCCCAATGACGCAACTACCTGAAGATCTGCTTGTGTGGGATGCGCATGCCTGCATGCCTATCCGGCCAAATCAGGACCTTTCCGCATTGGAGCGGTACCGTTCGATCGGTGCCAGCCTGGTCTCTATAAATGTTGGTATGGATTTCAATCCGCTTGGGCACATCGTCCGAGTGATAGCCGGCTATCGCGACTGGATCGCGCGCCATTCCGATCGGTTTGTATTGGCCAAGTCCATGTCAGATGTAGAGGCCGCAAGGAAGACTGGTCGCGTCGCCGTCATGTTTGACCTCGAAGGCTCTGCAATGCTGGAAGACGATCTGGCAACGGTCGGATTTTTTCGAGATCTTGGTGTGGCGCAGATTCATCTCGCGTACAATCTTGACAACAGCGTCGCAGGCGGCTGCCATGGTGCGGGCATTGGATTGACGACGTTTGGCCGCAAAGTAGTTGCTGAGATCAACCGCGTCGGCATGATCATGGATTGCTCTCACTCAAGCGAGCGGACCAGCCTTGAAGTTATGGAGATGTCTTGCAAACCGGTCGTTTTCTCACACGCCAATGTGCGAGCCCTAAAGGACCATCCCCGAAATCTGACGGATGCGCAAATCATGGCCTGCGCTCGGACAGGGGGCGTGATCGGCTTGTCCGGAGTCGGAATATTCATCGGGGATGATGATATCCGCGTCGAAAGCCTGATCCGTCATGTCGATTATCTGGCAGACCTTGTTGGGCCAAGCTACATTGGCCTTGGTCTGGATTACTCGTTTCACACGGTGACTGGCGATCTTCCAGAGGGTGAAGACATGGCCAAATGGTGGCCCGAAGGCTACGGATACGACCTGAGGAACATGGCCTACATGGCACCGGAGGCTATTCCCGAACTGGCGAATGCCATGCTTCGGTCGGGATATTCATCTGCCGAAGTGGCAGGGGTTCTGGGACAGAATTTTGCTCGGGTTGCGAGGGCAACTTGGTAAGGTGATGACCTGTGAGCAGTGGCGGGCTTCGAATGGGGCAAGGAAAACATTTCAGATCAATCTGTTACCGCAGAGCAAACGAGGACTGCCAAACCATGCCGGCCACCGCAAGGTAGGCAAACTTTAAGCAACACTAAAAAAATGATTGACTGGGAGACGCGGAGCGGGCAAATTATTTTAGTACATCTTAAAAATGAATCGGACATGACGGACATGACGATGAGTTCCTCGCCTGTAACATTGCAGGCGGATAGGCTAGATTTGGGTCAGGCCGTTCGCCAACGGCGTAAGGCAATGGGCTTGACCCTGCAAAAGCTGGCCGATGCGACGAATTTGACACCCGGTTTCATCTCACAGATGGAGCGCGGTCTTGCTGCGCCGTCGATTACAACCCTCAGAGGTGTTGCGCGGGTTCTTGGTCTTGATCCATCCGCTTTGTTGTCGCAGCCGGCGGCACCAAAGAACAAGACTCAGAGGGGGGATCGGCAGGTTTTCGGCTTGTCCGTTCAGAAAGTCAGCTACGAACGAATTTCGTCTCAGTTCCCGGGAAGTGTCCTGCAGTCACTCTTGATTCACGAAGCACCTGGCCATCAGACAGAGCCCGTAAGTCACGAAGGCGAAGAGCTATTTTTTATCATCGAGGGAACGCTGATCGTCCTGCTCGAAGGAGAGCGTCACGTCCTAAACACCGGCGACTCGCTTCACTTTGCCTCGACCCGCGTGCACTCGACCTGGAACCCGTCTGCGGGTGTCACAAGCTTTCTGCACACCTGCACTGCTGACATTTTTGGCGAGGGCGCTGCTCTCACGCCGCAGCACGACACCTACACGACCGAAAACAACAAACCAAATGGGGAGGTCAAATGACCATGCACTTGTCAAAAATGCCAAAAGTGGCGCTGTTGACTGCCTTGCTTGCAACTTCGGCATTGCCTGCCCTGGCGGGCGGCACTTTGCGACTGGATGAGGTTCCGGTAGGCGAACTTGATCCGGGCAAGGCGCTGGATTACGCGGATTCGCTTTTGATGTTCAACGTCTATGATACCCTAGTGATGCCGACGGCCGGCGCACCGGGTCAGTCGCCGCACCTTGCGTCCGAGTGGACGATTGAGGGCAACCTTGTCACTTTCAAGCTGCGCGATGACGTCAAGTTTCAGTCAGGAAACGCGTTCACTGCAGATGATGTGGTTTTCTCGTTTGATCGGATGAAGGCCCTGGGGCAGGGGAACGCCTATCTGTTCTCGACCGCCGAAAAGGCCGAGGCAGTAGACGCGAACACTGTCAAGTTCACGCTTTCTGCCGCCTATGCGCCTTTCATCGCATCGCTGACTCGCCTGCCGATCCTCGACAAGGCATTGGTTCTGCAGCATCTGGGCGATGGCGAAGGGGAAATGAAAGACTGGGGTCAGGCTTGGCTTTCGGCCAATTCTGCCGGTTCGGGTGCCTACAAGATCGTGTCGCACAACCCGCAGTCTGAAACCGTGATGTCGCGCAACGATGGCTATTTCCTTGGGGTTCCCGCCGAGGCCCCGGACGAAGTGCGCCTGCGCTATGGGCTTGAAGCGGCGACTGTCCGCGCGATGGTCTCATCTGGCGAACACGACATCACCTCGCAGTGGCTGCCACCCGAAGTGATGATGGCGATGGTGGGCGATGGTGCACATCTGTTGCAAGAGGCGGGCACGGGTGGCTTCTATGTCAAGCTGAACACGCAGAAGGCGCCCTTGGATGACGTGAACTGTCGCTTGGCTCTGGCAAACGCCTTTGACTATCAAACCGCGATGGCGATCACGCAGATCACACCCGAAGTGGCCGGAGGCACGGCTCCGACCGGGGCCATTCCGGTGGGTATGCTGGGGGCAAAGCCGCGCGACGGCGGAACCTTGACCCGCAACATGGACGCCGCCAAGGACTACCTGTCAAAATGCGCCTACAACCCGGCCGACTATACTCTGGAACTCAGCTGGGTGGCCGAGGTGCCCCTGGAAGAGCGGTTCGCCTTGCTGATGCAACAGAACTTCTCGGAACTTGGCTTTAACACCGAAATCGTGCGCGTGCCTTGGGTCTTGTTCACGGAACGCGTGGCCAAGCCGGAAACCACGCCGAATATCAGCCAGGTCTTTGTGACGGCAGTAACGGGCGATCCCGATACTCTGTTGTATCCGATGTATCATTCGTCACTGTCCGGCACCTGGCAATCGCCCGAATATCTGAAGGATGCCGAAGTGGACGCGCTGCTGGACAAGGGCCGCACCGCCGCAACACCTGCCGACCGTGAAGCAGCCTATGCGGCGGTGAACGACCGGCTGATGGCGCTGGCCCCAACGATCTACGGCTTTGACCGCAATACGGTGATGGCGGCCTCAAGCCGCGTCAGCGTTCCGGCCATGGAAGACCCGGCCAAGGCATATGCACTGGACGGCATGGGGCTGAGTTTCCGCCTGATGGCGATGAAGGACTGATCACCAAATCCCGCCGACTCCTTTGCCGGGGTCGGCCCCCATCTGGGTGAACACTATGGGCTTCCTGCGGATATTCCTTCGCCGGCTGGGAACGGCTTTGCTTGTCCTGTTCGGTGTGTCGCTGCTGATCTTTGTCATTGCCCGGGTTATTCCGGGTGATCCGGCGCGCGTTGCCTTGGGGCCGAATGCGACGGCCGAACAAGTGTCAGCCCTGCGCGAAATGCTGCGCCTGGATGATCCTGTGCCGCTGCAATATCTGCACTACATGGGCCGCCTTTTTCAGGGCGACCTTGGGATCTCGCTCTATACCAACCGCCCTGTCACGACGGATATTGCCGAGTTTCTGCCCGCCACTCTGGAGCTGATCTTGCTGGCGGGGGTGATGATGGTCGCGATCGGCCTGCCCTTGGGCATTCTGGCCGCGCGCTATCGCGGGCGCTGGCCGGATCATCTGGTGCGGATCGCGGCCCTGCTTGGCGTGTCGGCCCCATCCTTTGTCTGGGCCGTGGTTCTCATGCTGATCTTTGGCTTCTGGCTTCAATGGCTGCCCATTCAAAGCCGCCTGCATGACAGCTTCACCATTGCGCCTGTCACAGGGTTCATGCTGATCGACACTTTGATTGCAGGCAATCTCGCGGCCTTTGGCAATGCGATTTCACACCTGATCTTGCCGGCCTTTGCCTTGGCCCTGTCCGGTATCGGGCAAGCGGCCCGGCTGACGCGGGCCAATATGATCGAAACCTACGACAAACCCTATATCGAGATGGCGCGCGCCTACGGCTTTCCCGAGGGCCGCATCGCCCGGCGCTATGCGTTCAAGCCGTCGCTGATCCCGTCGTTAACGATCATCGGCCTCGACTTCGCCGCGATGTTGGGCAGCGCTTTTCTGGTGGAGCAGGTGTTCGGCTGGCCCGGTCTGTCGCGTTACGGCGTGCAGGTGATCCTGCGCAAGGATCTGAATGCCATCGTCGGCACTGTGCTGATCATCGCCGCGTTGTTCTTGCTGATGAACATTCTGGTGGACCTGCTGACCGGGTTGCTGAACCCGCGCATCCGGCACGCGCAAGGAGGCAAGGCATGAAACGTATCCTGCATATCCTTGCGGCCAATCCATTGACGCTGTGCGGCGCGGTGCTGGTTCTCCTTGTGGTCATGGCAGCCTTGCTGGCCGATGTGATCGCGCCTTATCCCGAGCATGCCGGGGCGGTAGTGGATTTCGTGAATTTCAACAAACCGCCGTCATCGACCTATCTGTTCGGCACCGACTTGGTGGGGCGCGATCTGTTCAGCCGCATTCTTTATGCCTACCGCATATCGTTGCTTTTGGGAGTTGTCGTTCTTGCCGTCGCTGTGCCGGTCGGCGTGGCCCTTGGCCTTATGGCGGGGTATCTGAGCGGCTGGTGCGAGTATCTGATCATGCGCGTGACGGATGTTTTTCTGTCGATCCCGCCGTTGGTGCTGGCGATGTCGATCATGGGCGTTTTGGAACCGACCTTGATCAATGGCATGCTCGCGGTCACTGCGATGTGGTGGCCCTGGTACACGCGTCTGGTCTACAACATCGTGCGCGGTGAAAAAGTAGAAGGCTATGTGCTGGCAGCCGAGGTGATCGGCGCTTCCAGAACGCACACCATGTTCCGCGAGATTTTGCCGAACTGCCTGCCCGCCATTGTCACCAAGATGACCCTGGATTTTGGCTTCGTGATCCTGATTGTCTCGTCGCTGTCCTTCCTTGGCTTGGGCGTCCAGCCCCCGACACCGGATCTTGGGTCCATGGTGGCGGACGGGGCGAAATATCTGCCAGACAGCTGGTGGCTGTCCGTGTTTCCCGGCCTGGCCATCCTTGTCGCGGTCTTTGGGTTCAACCTGATCGGAGACGGTCTGCGGGACATATTGGGGGCCGACACATGAGCCTATTGGATATCCAGGATCTGAGACTGTCCTTCAATCTTTGGTCGGGCCCGGTCAACGTGCTGCACGGAATATCCCTTCGCATCGGCAAGGGGGAACGCGTGGCGCTGGTGGGCGAAAGCGGATCGGGCAAATCTGTTACGGCGCGCATCGTGCTGGGATTGTTGCAGGAAATGCGCGGCGCCCAGATTTCGGGGCGGATCGGTTTTGACGGCACCGATCTTGCCAGCCTTGCGCCCCGCGACAGACGTGACCTGCGCGGGCGCGAAATGTCGATGATCTTTCAGGACCCAACCTCGTCCTTGAACCCGGTCTTCCGCATCGGCCGCCAGTTTCATGAGGTGTTGCGGCGTGGTCAGCCTTCGATTGACGCCGCCGCAGCGCGCGAGATTGCAAAGAAAGTGCTGGCAGAGGTGTCAATTGAACAGCCCGATCGGGTGTTGGACAACTATGCTTTCCAATTGTCAGGCGGCATGAACCAGCGGGTGATGATCGCCATGGCGCTGGCCAATCGTCCAAAGCTGTTGCTGGCCGATGAACCGGGAACGGCGTTGGATGTGACGGTTCAGGCACAAACGTTGCGGCTGATGCATCAACTGGTGTCAGACCACGGCACCGCCGTGCTTTTCATCAGCCACAATCTGGGCGTGGTGCGCGAATTTGCCGACCGAACTTATGTGATCTACCGCGGTCGCATCGTGGAATCCGGTCCCACAGCCATGGTGTTCGAAAACCCGGCCCATGCCTATACCCGGGCGCTGATGGCGGCACAGCCCCGGTTGACAGGTGGCGGCTTGCCGGAAATTGCCGACCGGGACGGGGCATTTTCTGATCCGGCCTTTCATCATGGAGTTCAGGCATGATCCTTGAAATCCAGAATGTTTCCAAACAGTTCGACGCTGGCGGCCACAAGGTGCAGGCATTGTCAGAGGTGACCTTGCAGGTAGAGCAGGGCGAATGCCTTGCCATCGTTGGCGAAAGCGGGTCGGGCAAATCGACCTTGGCCAACATCGTGCTTGGATTATATCCGCCGAGCCACGGACGGCTGATCTTTGATGGCAAAGAACTGCCTGCGCAGCGCAGTCTTTCCCACCGCCGCGCCATTCAGCTGGTCCAGCAAAACCCGCTGTCGGCGCTGAACCCGCGTCGGTCCATCGGGGCTTCGTTGCGGCTGGCGCTGGACGTGCACGGGATCGGGCCGAAGGCGGGCCGCATGGCGCGGGTGCAGGAATTGTTGGCAGATGTCGGACTTGATCCTGCATTTGCCAATCGTCCTCCTGCGGCCCTGTCGGGGGGACAGCGTCAGCGCGTGGCCATTGCCCGCGCCCTGGCCTGCGAAAGCCGCCTGATCGTGTTGGACGAGCCGACCTCGGCACTGGATGTTCTGGTGCAGGCGCAGGTTCTGCGTCTGCTGGATCGACTGCGGCGCGCGCGCGGCCTGACCTATTTGTTTATCACCCATGACTTGGGCGTCGTGCGCAACATTGCCAACCGGGTTGCAGTGTTCCAGCGCGGGCAGCTGGTCGAGACTGGCATGTCCGAGGCGTTGTTTGCCGCCCCGTCCCATCCCTACACACGATCGCTGATCGGCGCAGTGCCGGTCATCACTCAAGACGAAAAAGCCTTCCGTGACCGAATTGGAGACCCTCAATGACCTCAATCAATCTGATCGAGGCGCTTGCCAATCCCGATCGACAGCCGATGACCATGCTGGCGGCTGTCGGGCACTATGCCGAACAGATTACCGGTGCGCGTCTGGTGACCTTGATGACCATTGAACACAACAATGGCGGCGCGGAGCGGATCTGGAGCAATATGCCCGCCGCCTATCCGGTTTCAGGCCGCAAGCCCATGAACAAGACCCACTGGTCGACGCTGGTCATTGATCAACAAAAACCTTTTGTTGCCAACACGATCGCTGAAATCGCTGCTGTCTTTGAAGACCATGCGTTGATCGCCAGCCTGGGCTGCGAAAGTTGTCTGAACTTGCCAATCGTCGTCTCAGGGCAAGTCATCGGCACAATCAACTGCCTGGATGTCGCGGGCTACTGGACCGCGCAACGCCTTACCGCGGCGCAAGCGCTGATCCTGCCGGGAGCGCTGGCCTACCTTGTTCACCGAAACACCAAAATGGAGCATGTCCAATGACCTTGCGCGTGGCAACCGATGTGGGCGGCACTTTCACCGATCTTGTGGCCTTTGAAACCCATCCCGATGGCAGCACCAGCATTCGCACTGCCAAATCCGATACCACTCCGCCGAATTTTGAACAGGGTGTGCTGAATGTGCTTGCCAAAGGGGGGGTTGATCCGGCTGTGGTCGATTTCATGGCGCATGGCACGACTGTCGTCATCAATGCCTTGACCGAGCGCAAGGGCGTCAAGGTTGGCCTGATCACCACCGAAGGCTTTCGCGACAGTCTGGAGATTGCGCGCGGCAACCGCCCCGATTTCTTCAACCTCTCGTATGAAAAGCCCAAACCTTTCGTGCCACGCTATTTGCGCCGCGAAGTGGCGGGCCGGATGTCCTACAAGGGCGAAGAAGTGGCCGCGCTGAACCTTTCGCCGCTTGCAGGGATCATTGCCGATTTTCAGGCCGAAGGCGTCGAGGCCGTGGCGATTTCCTTCCTGCACGCCTATGCCAATCCCGCGCATGAATTGGCCGCCTTGGCAGAACTCCAGCGGCTTTGGCCCAGCGTTGCAGCAGTGGCTGCCCATCAGATCGCACGGGAATGGCGGGAGTATGAACGCACAAACACTGCCGTACTGTCAGCCTATGTTCAGCCTGCCGCCGAGAAATATCTGCGCAAGCTTGAGGCAGGGCTAAAGGGCAAGGGTCTCCGCGCCGCCCCTTACATCATGCAGTCGAACTGTGGGGTGGACAGTCTGGATGCCACCGCCCGCATTCCAATCACAATGGTCGAATCCGGCCCCGCCTCGGGGTTTTGGGGTGCGGCAGAGTTGGGGCGGTTGCTGAATGAACCGAACGTGCTGGCGCTGGACATTGGCGGCACGACGGCAAAGTGCAGTTTGATTGAAAACGGTCAGGTCCGCATCATGACCGATTACTGGATTGAACGGGATCAACGGTCCTCAGGCTATCCGATCATGGTGCCGGTGGTCGATCTGGTGGAAATCGGCAACGGCGGTGGCTCGGTTGCCTGGGTTGATGATCTGGGCAAGCTGCATGTCGGCCCGCAATCGGCGGGCGCGATGCCAGGTCCGGCGGCTTATGGCCGGGGTGGAACAAACGCCACGACCACCGATGCAAATCTGTGGCTGGGCCGGATCAACCGCGATTTCTTCTGCGGAGGGGAGGTCGTGGCCGATATGGCAGCGGCCAAGGCGGCGCTGGATGTGTTGGCCGGCAAGCTGGGCATTACCACGGATGAGGCCGCGCGCGGTATTATCCGGATTGCCAACAACAACATGGTCAATGCGCTGAAACTGGTCTCACTGAACCGGGGCCACGATCCACGCGACTTCACGCTGGTTGCCTTTGGCGGTGGCGGTGCAATGCACGCAGCCGCGCTTGGGGCGGAACTTGGCGTCAAGAAGGTCGTCGTCCCGGCAGGTGCTTCGGTGTTTTCGGCCTGGGGCATGATGATGTCGGACCTGCGGCGCGACTACTTTGTCACCAGGCTGGCGTCACTGGACCACGGTGCGGGTCCAAGCATCGAAGCCGCTTTTGGCGAGGCCGAGGCGCAGGCGCGGGGGCAATTTAGCGCCGAAGGCATCGCGGAAGATCGGGTAAAGCTGCTGCGATTTGGAAAATTCCGGTATCAAAATCAAGAACATACGGTCGAAGTCAAGCTGACAGGCCCTATCACGGATGCTGACCTTGCCCAAATCGCCGCTGATTTCCATGCGGTTTACGAAAGGGAATACACCTACCGGCTGAACGCGCCGGTGGAAATGGTGGGTCTGCACGTCGTGGCGACGGCAGAGGTCGGCAAGTTGCAGATGACGCCGGCCGCCTTGGGTGCTTTGGATCCGGCGGCCGCGCTGAAGGGCCAGCGCAAGGTTGATTACGCGCTGGACGGCGTCCACACCGCCACCATCTATGACGGCACCCTGCTTGCCCCTGGCATGCGGTTTGATGGCCCCGCCGTGGTGGAAGACCCCGGCACCACCATCGTCGTCCACCCCGGCAACCGCGTTCATATTGACGGTTTCCGTAATCTGCACATCGAACTTTAAGGGGGCGGCCATGCAAAACGATCCGATCACGCAGGAAATCATCCAGAACTCGCTTCAGGCCGCAGCGGACGAGATGTTTGCCGCGATGCGCAAAACCGCCATGTCCTCGATCATCTACGAGGTTCTTGATATGGGCACCGGTATTCTGGATGCCGATGGCGAGAACGCCTGTTCCGGGGCGGGCATCCCGGCCTTTATCGGCGTGCTGGACAAGGCGGCCAAGGTCATCATCGCGCGCCACAGCGCCGAAGACATCCGCCCCGGGGACGTCTTTGCCACCAATGATCCCTATTATGGCGGCGTCACCCATCTGAACGACATCATTGTCGTCATGCCGGTTTTCTCGGGTGATCAGGTGATCGCATGGACGGCCAACATTGCCCATAATTCGGATGTGGGCGGCATGGCGCCGGGATCGTTGACGGGGGAAGCGACCGAGATCTTTCAAGAGGGCCTGCGCCTTCCCGCGATCAAGATCATTGATCAGGGCAACCCGATTGCCCCCGTGTTTGACATCATCAAGGTCAACAGCCGGATGCCCGAGGTGCTGGAAGGCGACGTCTGGGCAGCCATTGCCTCGGCGCGGATCGGATCAAAGCGGCTGCAGGAACTGGCTGGAAAATACGGTGTTGAGACGTTCCAGCGCGCCATGCGCAACTTCATGGACTATGGCGAGGCTGCCAGCCGCAAGGCGATGGCCGATCTGCCGCGCGGCACGTGGGAGCTGTCGGAAGAGCAAGACGACGGCACGATCTATAATGTGAAGATCACCATCACCGATGAGACCTTTGAAGTCGATCTGTGCAACAACCCTGATCAGGCAACGGGCCCGGTGAATGCTGTCCGCGATGGCGTGATGGTGGCCGCCCAGATGATATTCAAGAATATGACCGACCCGCATGCACCAGCCAACGGCGGCTCGTTCCGGCCGATCAGGCTGCTGACCCGCAATGGTTCGGTCTTCGACGCGGCGGAACCGGCCCCGATCGGCTTTTACTACGAAGTCGAGTTGCGTGTATACGATCTGATGTGGCGCTGCCTTGCGCCGCATATGCCAGACCGGCTGGCTTCGGGGCATTTCGCCTCGGTCTGCGGCACGTTCATCGGCGGCACGCATCCCGACACTGGGCGGCAATACACCATCATCGAGCCTCAGATCGGCGGTTGGGGCGGGCGCAAGGGCGCGGATGGCAATTCGGCCATGTTCTGCGGCTTTCACGGCGAGACCTACAACTGCCCGGCCGAGATCAACGAAGCCCGTAACGGCGTTTGGGTTGACCGGATGGAGCTGAACATGGCGCCCGGCGGCGAGGGCGAATTCACGGGCGGGCGCGGCATCGTGATGGATTACCGCACCCGCGCCAAGGACGGCTATCTGACCGCAGGCTATACAAGATCGCGGTTTCCGGCCTGGGCGATGGAAGGGGGGATGGAAGGTTCCCCCAACCTGGTCGAGTTCCGCCCCGTGACCGGCGCGCCGGTAAGCCACGCCTTTGTGTCCGGCCTTTCGACCAAACCCGATGATGTCATCCGGGTGATCACCGGCAACGGCGGTGGCTACGGCAACCCGCGCGACCGCGACCCCGCCGCCGTGGCGATGGATGTCAAGAACGGTCTGATCACTCCCGAACGCGCCCGCGAAGTCTATGGTTGGCAACCAACTGCCCGGAAAGGATAATTCCATGGCCGCCCCTTTAAAGCTCTTGTTCCTGAACCCAGTCGGCATCTCCGACTATGACCAGTTCTTTGCCCAGAGCTTGCAGCCGTGGTTGCAACCCGGGACAGAGCTGCATGTCGCCTCATTGCCACCCGAGGACGGCTGTTTTTCGCATCTGGAATACCGCGCCTACGAAGGCCGTGTGACCAGCGGCATCGTTCGTGCCGCCCGTGCCGGGGCAGTCGAGGGCTTTGATGCCATGGTCATCGGCTGTTTTTATGACCCCGCCCTGCAAGATGCGCGCGAAATCTCGGGCACGATGGCTGTTACCGCGCCGTGTATCGCATCCTGCGAAATCGCGGTGTCGCTGTCCAACCGGTTTGGCATCATCGTGGGGCGGCCGAAATGGGTGCCGCAGATGCGCGCGGCGGTGTATGATTACGGATATGCGGACCAGCTGACGGGTTTCTATTCCGTGGATATGACCGTGGTCGAGTTCCAGCGCGACCACGCTGAAACTGAACGCCGGTTGCTGGAAGCCGGTCGTCGCGCTGTGGAAGAAGACCACGCCGAGGCGCTGATCCTGGGCTGCACCATGGAGATCGGCTTTCACCGCAAACTTGAGGACAAACTGGGTGTGCCGGTCATTGACCCTTCGATTGCCGCGGTCAAGCGGGCCGAATACGCCGCCCGGTTGAAGCGCGACTGCGGATGGATTCCGTCGCGCAAATGGTCCTGCGAGCCGCCACCCGAAAGCGAGCTTGCCAGGTTCGGTGGGTTCGAGACCAATCGGGTGTTTGGCCATCGCGTCAGCGTTTTCAGCTAAGGTGATGTAAATGGAACTGCCCGAACGGATGCGCGCCCTGCGCCAGAACATGCGGGACACCGGCACCGATCTTCTGGCGCTGGGGCCGGGGCCCAACATGCACTGGGTCATGGGGTTTCACACCCATCCGGACGAACGGCCCTGCCTGTTGCTGATCACGGCCGAGAATGCGGGTTTTCTGATGCCGGCTCTGAACGCCGAAGATGCCCGCGCCCGCTGCGATCTGCCCATGTGGACATGGGCGGATGCGGATGGCCCCCGGGCCGCGTTGCAGTTGGCCTTGGGGTCGTTGCGGGCAACCACGGCCCGAAACGCGGCGGTCGATGAAACCATGCGGGCGGACTTCGCGCTGCTGTTGCTGGATGCGCTGCCGCAGGCCCGCCACAGCTTTGCGTCCGATTGCCTTGGCCCGCTGCGGATGTGCAAATCGGCTGCTGAACAGACAGAGCTGCGCCGGAATGCTGCAATTGACGACGCGGCCATGCTGGCGGCCTTTGCGGCAATCCGGCCCGGAATGACAGAACTGGACCTCGCAGACGTGGTCGAGCAAACGTTCAAAGCCCATGGCGCCAAGCCCCTCTTCGTGATCGTCGGGGCCGGGGCGAACGGGGCCTATCCGCATCACCACACCGGGCAAACTGTGCTTGCCGAAGGCGATGCCGTTGTCATTGATATCGGCGCAAGGCAGGGCGACTTTTCGTCGGACCTGACACGGATGGCCGTGATCGGAACGCCGCCTCCGGACTATGATCTTGTGCATGCCGCCGTCGAGGCAGCCGTGCAGGCCGCCCTTCTGGCCGCACGCCCTGGTGTGCGCGCCAGCACCGTTGATCGTGCTGCCCGGCAAGTCATAGATGCAGCTGGCTTCGGCCAATATTTCGTTCACCGAACCGGCCATGGCATGGGTCTTGAAGGCCACGAACCGCCCTATATCGCGCAGGCTGCGGAAACGGTGTTGTCCGAAGGCATGGTCTTTTCAATCGAACCCGGCATCTACCTGCCCGGAAAGTTTGGCGTGCGTCTGGAAGAAATCGTCATTCTTCACGCCGACGGACCGGAGATACTATCCAAACTACCAAGAGGGGTGGTGTGCAAATAAGCAGCACATCTTCTGCGGATGATCCTGTCACACACAGCGTGATTCAGGCGGCATTAAACGCGACCGCCGATGAAATGTTCGCCGTGCTGCGCAAGACCTCGATGAGCCCGATTATCTATGAAGTTCTGGATGTGGGAACTGGCATAACCGATGCGTTTGGGAATTTGGTTTGCTCGGGCGCCGGTATTCCTACCTTCGTAGGAGTGTTGGACAAGGCGGTCAAGAGGCTGATCGAAATCCATGGCGATACCATTCTTGATGGGGACATTTTCCTGACGAATGACCCGTACTTCGGGGGCGTCACGCATCTCTCCGACATGGTGGTTGCTCTTCCGGTCTTTTTCGACGGAGAGCTTATTGCATGGACAGCTTCGATCGCCCATTGGAGCGACATCGGTGGCATGACACCTGGGTCAATGGCATCGAATGCGAGCGAGATTTTTCAAGAAGGCTTGCGTATCCCGGCTGTGCGCGTGTTTTCGTCAAACAAACCCATCAAGCCAGTTATTGAGCTTATTTCCGTGAACTCACGGCAACCGAATGTTTCGCGGGGTGACCTTTACGCTCAAATCGCCGCCTCGCAACGCGGAGCCGAGCGGATCACAAAGCTGTTGCAGCGCTACGGTTTGCCTCCATGGAATGCTGCGCTGAAAGATGCCTATGCTATTGGGGAAAAGCGCGCCAAAAAAGGGTTAGCGAGTTTGCCGCCCGGCAAATGGGCCATCGAAGAAAAACAGGATGACGGTGCCACATGGCGGGCGGAGATCGCCATCGAGCCGGATCTCTTCGAGGTCGACCTGCGGGACAATCCGGACCAAGTCTCCGCACCCTATAACACAAGTCGAGATGGGGCGGTCATTGCTGCGCAAATGGTCTACAAGGCGCTCTTGGACCCGGAAAGGGACGCCAATGCCGGAAGCTTCAAGGCGCTGAAGGTGCTGACCCGCGAAGGGACGGTTTTTCATGCGCGCTCACCAGCTCCACATGGCTATTATTTCGAGACGCGTATACGTCTTTATGACATGCTTTGGCGCTGTGCGGCGAAAGCGTTTTCCAGAAACCTCCCGGCGGGTCATTTTGGAACGATTGGAGGCACGGTTATTGCTGGCGTCAATCCCGACTCAGGTTTGCGTTTTACGATGGTCGAGCCTCAGATGGGAGGTTGGGGGGCGACGTGCAGTAGAGATGGGAACGACGCAATGTTTTCTGCTTGCCACGGCGACACGTTTAACTGTCCCGCCGAAATTGCCGAGGCGCGCTATGGTATTTTCGTAGATTTCCTCAAATTGCGGGACCAGGCGGGTGGTTCAGGAGTCTATCGAGGCGGGCGGGGCGTACACAAAAGGTACACGGTGAGGTCTCCTTGCATACTTGCGGTTGGCTTCAGCAAAGTCGAAATGCCGACTTGGGGCTCCGAGGGCGGCGAAAACGGTGGCAAAAACGAAGTGGCGGTTATCCAGATGGGGACGCCGCATAAGCTTAGTTTTGCCAGCGGACTAACTCTCAACACAGGCGATCAGCTTGAGATCAAGACCGCCGGTGGAGGAGGTTGGGGTCGGTCCGATAGGAACCAGTCCAAGCCATTAGAAACTTGAACACAGGCTGGCCGCCGTGCGGTGCGCTATCAGGTAAGTCTCGTCGTTCACAACCAACTTTGGAACGGCGATCTCGACGGCCAGCTGAACTGCCCCTGGTAGTTCGTCCACGCCCTGTTGTTTTTGCGCCTTTTGCCGAGGGACAGGCAATCAACCGGCGCGCGGAGCGTTCTTCGCGTGCAGAGTGAAACCTCCTGGGGGTTGGTATCTGTCCAAAAAAACGGGAGTGGCTCAAACAGCTAGTAGTGCACCTCTTCATGGCCGTAGGTGCCTTCATAGTCGCGCCATTCGACAAAGACCGAGCGGTGCCAGTAACTGCCGCAGTGGGCGGGGACACCAAAATCTGAGGCCTCTGGAACAGCGGATATGTTGCTCCGCCGCCTGGTGTAGTCACCCTGTTCGCCGTAGGTGCCCATGTAGACCGTCCCCCAACTGTTGCAGTCGCCGTCAGAGCTGCGGCGCTGCTGGTAGGTGATTTCGAACACCCGGATCGAGCGGACGAAGTCGAAAGCGGCATCGGAAATGTCGACATCAGCCTGAGCGTCGACGAGGGCCAGTTCGGTCGAAACTTCCGGGAGCGAAAAGGCTGGCGGAAGCAGATCCCCCCGCAATGCGATGTCGTAAAGACGCTCAATGGGCCGCAGTTCACTCCGGAAATTCGCCCGCATCGGACAGTTCCAAATCTGCAGTGGCGGCTCGATCGGCCAAGGCGTTATGCGGCGAATGAAAACCGCGCGGGCATGGCCGCATTCGGCGGACGCGGGCCAGCCCCCGGCGAGACACAGCAGGATCGCACAGTCGACCGGATAGGCGGCTGCCGGAATGACGGTCGCGGTTGACAGGCCAAGACCTAGGAGCAGGGCAGGGAGGAGATGTTTCACGGGAGGTCCTTCTGGGCTGGAGGGATGTTGAGGAAGGTTGAGTAGGCCTCGGCGGCCACGCGGGCTTCGGACAAGGCGCGACTGCGCTCGGCGTCAAGGCAGGCGATGTGGTGGCTTAGTTCCGCGAAATACGCTTCGAACTCGGCCACGATTTCTGCGCGGTATTCGGCGAGAACCGCCTCTGGCAGGTCGGTGATCGGCACTTCCGGGGCCAGACAGCGAATCACCTCTGGTTGTGCAAAGGGTCGAGCTCACCGCGACCGCCACGCAGATCGCGGGAAGTAGCCGGGCCTGCCGGCACATTTGGTGCGTCTTGTGGAACCAAGCAGCAATGCCTGGAAGAGGACAATCTCTCAAGTTTTCTTGGGATTTTTTCA
>Ga0073904_10001634_pt1 | contig 16757 bp, 14 predicted proteins | sample KloWWTrecipitate_FD_66668 | JGI IMG/M metagenome (GOLD analysis project Ga0073904, IMG submission 66668) | Active sludge microbial communities from Klosterneuburg, Austria, studying microevolution and ecology of nitrifiers - Klosterneuburg... | ecosystem: Engineered > WWTP > Aerobic digester >... | reverse complement strand
GCCGCATTGATGAACTGCTGCACCGTGGCCCGGGCACCGTCATAGAGCTCGGTCGCGTGTTGCGACAGCCAATGCACGCCGCGGTGGATGTTGGCATTCGATTCGCGGTAGTAGCGGCTTTCGGCGTCGATCACGGCCGCCGGCTTCTGGGTCGTGGCGCCGTTATCCAGGTAGGCCAGCCGGCGGCCATGCACAGGCCGGGCAAGAATTGGAAAGTCGGCCGCCAGATCGAGCGCGGGCGCGCCTGTGTGCGGGCCAGTGTTGGTGATCGCAGTCACAGGATGTCCTCCAGCAGGGCGCCGCCCGGCAGGCGGGCGAGCAGGGCGACACGGGCATTGTCGCGCAGCGAAGTCAGCGCGATGCGCTCGAGCACCTCGGCGGCGAAAGCGTAAGTCAGTAACTGACGTGCGTGGGTCTCGTCGATACCCCGGGCACGCAGGTAGAACAGCGCATCTTCGTCAATCTGGCCCACGGTTGCGCCATGTGCGCACTTCACGTCGTCGGCGTAGATCTCGAGTTCAGGCCGGGCGTCGGCCTCGGCCATGCGCGACAGCAGCAGGTTGTCGCAGCGCTGGATGGCGTCGGTGCGCTGCGCATCCTCGGCAACGATGATGCGCCCGGCGAACACCCCGCGCGCACTGCCATCGACCAGGCCGCGGTAGTACTCGCGGCTGATGCCCTGTGGGCGGGCGTGTTCGATCAGGGTGTGGTGGTCCACATGGCGCCGGCCGTCGACGTGGTACAGGCCGTTGAGCAACGTTTCGCAGCCTTCGCCGTCGAACCGGGTGTGGATGTCGTTGCGTGCCAGGCGTGCGCCGAAGGACAGCGAGTGCGATGCGAAGTAAGAACCGCGTGCCTGCTCGGCCTTGATCTGCGCCAGGTGGATTGCCGCACTGTCCTGCTGCTGCAGCTTGAGATGGGTGATGCGTGCATCCGGCCCCGCCTGCACGCGGGTGACCACGGTGCCCAGCGTGGCGCCGCCGCCGAGGTGATGCTCGACGATGCTTGCTTCGGCATTGGCCTCGGTCACGATCAGGTTACGCAGATGGGTATCGGCGGCGCCGGTGGCACTGATGAAGACCAGATGCAGCGGCTCGGCAATGGTGGTGCCGCGCGCCAGATGGACGAACGCGCCATCGGTGCACAGCGCCAGGTTGAGGGCGTAAGGGCTGTCACCGTCATCGGCGTAGCCCAATGCGGCCTCGGCGACTTCGGCGGCTTTGTCCTTTCGCTTGAGCACTTCGGACAATGCGCCCACGGTGACGCCACCTGGCAGGCTGCCGATCACCGACAGCGTGGGTTCGAAGCGTCCGTCCACGAAGACCAGCCAGCGGCCCCCATCGTCAAATCCACCGCGCAGCGCGGCCAGCGTCGCAGCGGGGTGGGCTGCGGACTCCGGGGCGGACAGCGCGTGCTGTTCGAGGAAGGTGAGCGAGGTGTGGCGCCAGGCCTCGAGCCGGTTCGTCGGCCAGGCCAGTTCGGCAAAGCGCGCGATGGCATCGCTGCGCCGCTTCGCCAGCCAGGGCAGGGCGGCCCCGGGCAGGCTGGCGGCGCGCTCGCGGTGACGGGCGACCCAGGTGTCGACGGTGCTCATGGCCGCGCTCCTTTTGCTGCGCTGCCCGCCGAGCCGGCTTCGGCATCGATCCAGCCGTAGCCGTGCTCTTCCAGTTCGAGCGCCAGTTCGCGCCCACCCGAGCGCACGATGCGGCCGCCGGACAGTACGTGCACCTGATCGGGCACGATGTAGTCGAGCAGACGCTGGTAGTGGGTGATGACGATCATCGAGCGCTCCGGCGACCGCAGGCGATTGACGCCCTCGGCGACGATCTTCAGCGCGTCGATGTCCAGGCCGGAGTCAGTCTCGTCGAGTACCGCCAGCCGGGGCTCGAGCAGCGCCATCTGCAGCACCTCGTTGCGCTTCTTTTCGCCGCCGGAAAAGCCTTCGTTCACCGAGCGGTAGAGGAATTCTTCCTTCATGCCGACGGCCTTCATTTCGGCCTTGACGCGTGACAGAAAGTCCATCGCGTCATATTCGTTCAGCCCGCGATGGCGACGGATGGCATTCACCGCCGCCTTCAGGAAGTAGGCGTTGGACACCCCGGGGATTTCGACCGGGTACTGGAAGGCGAGGAACAGGCCGGCGCGAGCCCGCTCTTCGGCCGGCAGGGCAAGCAGGTCGGTGCCGTCCCAGTCGACGCTGCCGGCGGTGACCTCGAAGGTATCGCGCCCGGCCAGCACCTGGGCCAGCGTGCTCTTGCCCGAACCGTTGGGGCCCATGATGGCGTGCACTTCGCCGTCCTTCACTTCCAGGTTGAGCCCGTTCAGGATGCTCTTGCCGTCGATGGCGGCGTGCAGATTGCGGATGTTCAGCATGTGTTTTCTCCCTTGTCCTTAACCGACGCTGCCTTCGAGGCTCACGCCCAATAGTTTTTGCGCTTCCACCGCGAACTCCATCGGTAGTTCCTTGAACACCTCGCGGCAGAAGCCATTGACGATCATCGACACCGCGTCTTCGGCACTGATGCCGCGCTGCATCGCATAAAAAAGCTGGTCCTCGCCGATGCGTGAGGTGGTGGCCTCGTGCTCGACATGCGCCGTGGGGTTGCGCGCTTCGATGGTGGGGAAGGTGTGCGCCGCACAACGGTCGCCGATCAGCAGCGAATCGCACTGCGTGTAGTTGCGTGCGCCTTCGGCCCGCGGCGTGATCTTCACCAGGCCGCGGAAGGTGTTGCTGCCGCGCCCTGCCGAGATGCCCTTCGACAGGATGGTGCTGCGCGTGTTGCGCCCCATGTGGATCATCTTGGTGCCGGTATCGGCTTGCTGGCGGTGATTGGTCAGCGCCACTGAGTAGAAGTCGCCCACCGAGTCGTCACCGCGCAGGATCACGCTCGGGTACTTCCAGGTAATCGCCGAGCCGGTCTCGACCTGCGTCCACGAAATGTGCGAGCGCGGCCCGCGACAGTCGCCGCGCTTAGTAACGAAGTTGTAGATACCGCCCACGCCGTCCTTGTCGCCCGGATACCAGTTCTGAACGGTGGAGTACTTGATTTTGGCGTCATCCAGCGCGATCAGCTCCACCACCGCGGCGTGGAGCTGGTTCTCGTCGCGCATCGGCGCCGTACAGCCTTCGAGATAGCTCACCGACGCGCCTTCCTCGGCGATGATCAGCGTGCGTTCGAACTGGCCCGTGTCGCGGGCGTTGATGCGGAAGTAAGTGGAGAGCTCCATCGGACACTTCACGCCCTTGGGGATGAAAACGAAGGAGCCGTCCGAGAACACCGCCGAATTCAGCGCCGAGTAGAAATTGTCGGCGGGGGGCACGACGGTGCCGAGATATTTGCGCACCAGCTCCGGGTGCGTCTTCACCGCCTCGGAGAACGAACAGAAAATGATGCCGTGCGCGCCGAGTTCCTTCTGGAAGGTGGTCGCCACCGATACGGAATCGAACACCGCGTCGACCGCCACACCCGCCAGGCGTGCGCGCTCGTGCAACGGAACGCCCAGCTTTTCGAAAGTGCGCAGCAGCTCCGGGTCGACCTCGTCCAGGCTCTTGGGGCCATCCTTCTTCGACTTCGGCGCCGAGTAATAGACGATGTCCTGGAAGTCGATCGGCGGAAACTGCACCGCGGCCCACTTCGGCGGCGTCATCGTCAGCCAGCGACGATAGGACTCAAGGCGCCATTCCAGCAGGAATTCCGGCTCGCCCTTACGCGCCGAGATCGCCCGGACGACGTCTTCCGACAAGCCCTTGGGAAGGCTGTCACTTTCCATCACGGTCTCGAAGCCGGCGGTGTAATCCTGCTCGAGGAATGCGCCAATCGCATCGCCGCGCGCGCTGGGTGTCGCGGGGACGGGAGGCGGGGGTGTTTGACTGGGTTGCTTCAGGGTAGGGGCGTTCACGTCGGTTTCTCCAGTTGCTTCAGCCAGCGTGGCGGGCAAGACGGTTGGGGCCAAGAACACGGTGCTCCCCCGATGTCGGGGCGTGTTCAGGCAAGGGGGCGGGTGTCATTTCGGCGATGCTGACGGCCTGCAGTGCGTCGCGCACGACCGCGTTGATCCGGATCCAGCTGTCGCGGATACGGCAGTGGGACTCGAGGTTGCATACGCCGCTGTTGGCGCTGCATTCGGTCAGGCCGAAAGCGTGCTCTTCGAGCGCATCAATGATGTCGGCAATGCTGATCTGCTCGGGCGGACGAGTCAGCACATAGCCGCCCCGCGTGCCGCGCTGGCTAAGGACCAGTCCGTGGCGGCCGAGGGCCTTCAGCACCTTGCTGACCGTGGCCAGGCCAAGGCCGAGCGTATCGGCCAGTTCAGCGGCGCTGATGACGCGTTCGGGCGCCGTCGCCATGTGCGTCACGATCAGGGTGCCGTAATCGGTGAGCTTGCTGATTCGAAGCATGTTGGGCATCTCACTGTCGGGTATGCTTGATACTGTACTGAAACAGTACTGTATTTGCAAGCACTACGGAGCTGTGCCGTGGGCGTCGAGGTCTATGATCAAATCAACAGAGGCGCTCACCGCGGGAAAGAGGTCTGGAAGCTGGGGTATGGAAGCGACTACATGAGGCTGTAGAGCAGGGAGCTGTAGGATATGAAACTGGAACTCGACCGGGTCTACTCGATTCGGCTTTGCAGCGGAGAGCTCCGCCAGTGGCGGTTCGAAGGCAGGGACGCACGGGACTTCGCATGGTGGCGCGACGTCGAGACCGGCGCCAGTTTTTCGGAAACCGGGCTGATGTATGCGTGGGAGATTGTGCCCGAGGGAGACGAGCGTGGCTGAAGCTGGCCTGATTCGCGTTGCGCTGCCTTATCCGGCCTCGCTGGCAGTGCCGGCGCTGGGTCTGTGCGCGTTGGGCTTGATGTGGCCGAGCGCAATCGGGCCGAGCGCAATCGGGCCGAATGCAATCGGGCCGAATGCAATTGAGCCAGCCGCAGCGGTTCCGGACACGATGGGCCCTTGGTTGGCCGCCGCCGCCGTGTTGGCGGGGCTGGCGGCATGGACGCTGCTGGAATACGTCCTGCACCGCGTGCTGATGCATCACGTCGAGCCGTTTCGCACCTGGCATCTCGCGCATCACCGCAATCCGGCAGAACCGATCCGGGTGCCGCTGGTGTTCAGCCTTGTCCTGGTGGTGGCGGTGATTGGTCTGCCTCTGGCCGCGTTGACTTTACTGGGCGTAGATGGCGGGCTGGCGCTGGTGTTCTCTGCCGGGCTGCTGCTTGGCGACGTACTGCAGCAGACCGTGCACCAAAGGCTGCACCCGCAGCCGGTGTCCGGCCCTGGATTGGCCCGCCTGCACCTCGCACGGTTGCGTGTCCATCATGGCTATCACCATTTCGTCGACGAAGAGCGGGCGTTCGGCACCCTCACCGCGTTCTGGGACCGCTGCCTGGGCACGGCACCGCCGCGCCGGCGCTGAGTTTCTGGCACTGGGCCGCTTCACAGGGCGCGCGGTGTGCTGCGCAGTACCCGCCAGGCCAGCACCAGCCAGCCCGCAATCATCAGGCTGCCGCCCACCGGAGTTACCGCACCCAGCCAGCGCGGCCCACCCAATGCCATCGCGTACAGCGTGCCGGCAAAGATGATCGTGCCTGCGGTCAGCAACACCGCCGGCAGCAGGCTGCGCGGCAGACGTGCCGCACCCAGTGCGATCAGGCCCGTTGCGTGCCACATCTGGTATTGCACCGCGGTTTGCCACCAGGCCAGCGCATTTTCGTCGAGCACAGCGCTTAGCAGGGTGTTGAAAGTCTCACCGTCACCTTCGGCTTCCAGGTGCCTGGGAAAAAATCGACGCGAAGAAGATCCGACCCGAGCCGCCCTGATGACGATTCCAGCCGCTTTGCCAGCAGATTGTGCAACCGCAATTGAGCAGCGCTCCCGTCGCTGCAAAGCCAACGTATTCAACAATCCAATGCCGCAGTGCGAATGGCGCGATGGCGCCATTGGATTACGGCGCCAGCAAATTACCCAGCCGCGTGAGGTTGTAGGCGGCGAAATTGAGCAGCGCATGCGCGCGAATCGCTTCCAGCCCGCGCGCCATCAGACGGCGGAGCGTGCCGATGTCCTTCACCCAGCCAAACCCCTCTTCGATCATCTTTCGCCGACGCAGGCTGACCGCATAGCCTTCCGTGGCCTTGAGTGCCACGGGCACGGCACTGCCCTTGGTCTTGGCGGCAACGTGCGCCAACACGCCCAGCGGCTTGAGCGCAGCGATGAACTCGGCGGAGTCGTAACCCCGATCGGCGGCCAGCGTCGGCTTTCGCGTCGCGTCGGCCGGCCTCACGGCGCGCTTGACCATCACCAGCGCGGCCTCGCGCTCGGCGGTGCCGGTGGCCTGCGTGGTATGCACATCGACGATCAGCCCATTGCGGTTCTCCGCCAGCGCATGGGTCGTGAAGCTCAGGTAGGCGCCTGCACCGCCTTTGCTGGCAAGCAAGGCCTGCGGGTCGGTGCGCGAGACATGCGTCGCGTTCGAGCGTTTCTGGCCTCGGAAGTCCACCTCGGGGTTTCGCCCCTGGTCCGGTCCGGGCGGTTCGTCCGAGCCGTCGCGCGCCATCAGGCTCTTGTGCGAGGCCCACGCCCGCAGCAGCGAACCGTCGACACTGAAATGCTCGTCCGACACCAACTCGGCCCACTCAGCAATCGCCACCACGCCACCGAAGAATTCGCGCATCACGCTTTCCTTGAGCAGCCGTTCGCGATTGGCGCTGAACGTCGAGTGGTCCCATACCGGATCGTCCAGCGTCAGGCCGACGAACCAGCGGAACATCATGTTGAAGTCGATGTGCTCGACCAGCGCGCGCTCCGAGCGAATCGAAAACAGGCATTGCAGCAGCGAGGCCCGCAGCAAGCGTTCCGGTGCAATCGAGGGGCGTCCGCCCTCGGCATAGAGCGCATCGAAATGCGGCGACATCGTACGCAAAACCATATCGGCCAGTGTCTTGATCCGGCGCAACGGATGGTCCGGAGCAATTCGGTCTTCGATATTGACGTAGCTGAACAGGGCGTTCTGTTTGTGGTCGATGCCGCGCATTGGAATAATCAGTATCGTAATGCAGACGTAATTATATCAGCCGTAGAATCCCTGCAGATGCTGGAAAATGCATTAAGTCAACGCCCTGCTAGAGGCAGGCAAGCCCACGCTCCGTCTTGAGCATGTACTGCGCGTCGTCGATTCACTTGGTGGCGAATTGACCTTGAATGGGTTTGCGTCAGTCCAGTGCGAGCCCAGCCATCCAGCTACGGCACCGGAGGCTGCCAATGCGCACGATGCCAAGGTGGCCCGCCTTCATGCCTTGGACGAACTCACTGCGCAGGCCCAAGAACTCAAGATAGGATACGAGTAGCGCCAACCATCTTTACCCCTATGCAGGGCCGTGGCGCAGTTTCAGGAACCGCGCCATATTGGGTGTAAATAGGTGCCACAGCATCGCACCGGAGACCTCGTCTTCAGTCTCTATGTGGCGCAGATCTCTCTGAACTGCGCCACTTTTCCTGTTTAAATTGGCGCGACTCGATAAACTGCGCCATAATTGCGCCACTTGTACCTCAAACGGCGCCACAACGCGATGTCATCTACAACGGACCTACTGAACAGCATCCGGGCATCCGAGAATGGATTGACGCTGGCCGAACTACTGACCGCGCACCCTGGCATTGCCAGGCGAACAGCGCAGCGCTTGATCGCGAAGCTGATTGAGAGCGGCCAAGTCGCAGCAACGGGTGAAGGTCGGGCCCGCCGCTATTTCCGTGCAGATGCCCAATCTGGCAGCGGTGCACTGGTCACCAAAGCAGATGGTTTTCCGCCCTTCATTCCCCTGTCTGCCGACAGCCAGGACATCCTTGCCTATATCGACCAGCCGCCAGAGGCGCGCAAGCCGGTAGGCTATCAACGTGATTTTCTCGATGCCTACCGTCCCAATGAGACCTGGTATTTGTCGGAACCGCTGCGCCGCCAATTGCACAAGATGGGCAAAACCACTGACGTTGACGAGCCTGCGGGAACTTACAGCCGCGCCATTCTCAACCGATTACTGATCGACCTGTCATGGGCATCGAGCCACCTGGAAGGCAACACCTACTCCCGGCTCGACACGCGTGAGCTCATCGAGCACGGCAAGGCTGCGCGGGGCAAGGCGGCCATCGAAACCCAGATGATTCTGAACCACAAGACGGCGATCGAACTGCTGGTCGAAAACATCGACAGTGCGGAGTTCAACCGCTACACCTTGATGAACCTGCACAGCGCCCTGGCGGAGAACTTGCTGCCCAACCCTGCAGATGAGGGGCGTGTTCGCCAGCATGCTGTGGATATCTGCAAAAGCGTTTATCGCCCGCTCTCAACACCACAGCAGATCGAAGACGCGCTGGACGCACTGCTTAACAAGGCCAACCAGATTCGTGATCCGTTAGAGCAATCTTTCTTCATGATGGTGCACTTGCCCTACCTGCAGCCCTTTGCCGACATCAACAAGCGCACCTCGCGACTGGCCGCGAATCTGCCGCTGTTCCGCGCCAACCTATGTCCGCTAACCTTTCTGGACGTGCCAGAGCAGGCCTACAGCCGCGCCACCCTCGGCGTATACGAAATGACCCGAGTGGAACTGCTGCGAGACCTTTATGTCTGGGCCTACGAGCGTTCGACGCAGGAATACCTGGTCATCAAGCAAGACCTTGCTGAGCCCGATCCCCTGCGCTTGGCCTGGCGTGACTTCATCAAACAGACCATCCGCGAAGTGATCACGCAGCCGGGACTTGAGCCGCTCTCCAGTATTCAACAATCCGTGGCAGAGCGTGTCCCAGAACAAGAGCAGCCAGCCGTTCAGGCTCTGATCGTCGAAGAACTTCGGCGGCTGCACGAGGGGGTGCTGGCGCGCTATGGTCTGCGACCGTCTGAATACGCGGCGTGGAAGGCACGCCATGGACATTGACGGACGCGGGTTCAGTTCCCGTTTCGGGAATTGAACTGGCTTCAGAGAGCGGACAAGGTTGAGAGCCTTTTTCGGTAGCCAATCTCGGCGGAAAACCTGTCTGATTGTCCACAGCCGTCTGGCGTACCGGCAGGCTTTTCGATGCGATTCGCAGTGGTTCGCAGCAGCCCGCAGCGCTTCGATTCCGTACTTTCAATAGTCGTTTGGTGCGGGGTGCCGCCCCACCACCAAATTTTGGGGCTCGGTTAATCTCCGAGCCCTTTTTCTTGCCTGAAATCTCCGCGCAACGCGGGATTCCGGCCACCAGCGCTGCGGGTGGCGACGCGCCGAAATGCCCTGTTTTCAGCGTTTTTGGCTCCCAATCAGTCGCTATTCTCTGTCTGGCCTGCGGGTAGGTGCAGATCGCTGCTCTGCAAAATCACCAACGTACGCGTGTCGGTTCATCGACAACCATGGCGGTCGGTCAAGCATCAAACGCTAATCAGAGAGAGAGTGACGCGGTACCGCATCGTGCCCTATCATGAAACGTCAAGACGAATCATGATGGAGGGTGTCATGACCACTGTTGTCCGCGAAAAATTCTCCTCCCAAGCCGCTCCCGACGTGCTGGCAGCATTGCGCCAGATCGCCGAAAGCCAGGGGCGCCAGTTTCAGGCTGTGCTGGATGACGCCCTGCGCGACTACATCGACCGGCAACAGAAGGATCGTCCCCGTCGCCATGTGATGGCTTCGTTCGCGTCCAGCCTGGACGAGTTCGACAGCCTCTACCGCGAACTGGCCAAGTAAGCTGTGCCGCACGATTACCTGACTGTGGCCGATGTGCTGAGCATGCACACCGTGCTGATGCAGCGTTACGGCGGCGCGCTGGGCGTACGTGACCCTGGCGCACTGGAAGCCGCGCTGTTCCGCCCGCAGACGGGTTATTACGAAGACATCGTGGCTGAAGCAGCGGCGCTACTGGAAAGCCTGGCGATCAGCCACCCATTCGTGGGTGGCAACAAACGCATCGCCTTTGCCTCTGCCGACGTGTTCCTGCGCATCAATGGCTCGCGCTTGCAACGATTACCGATACAGATCCACGCCGAGATGATCCAGATGTTTGAGGCCGGAAACTTTGACATCGCCCACCTCGATCCATGGCTGCGCAAGTTCGCGGCCGTCGCAGAATGACTCTCGACTTCGTCACCCTCGACACCCTGCGCACCCACCACCCCGCGTGGCGGCTGTTGCGCTCGGACCATGCGCCCTTGGTGGCGAGTTTTCTGCAGCGGGTGTTCGTGGCACCCAATGTGCGGGTGATGGCGGCGGCGGATTTGGCCGAGTCACTGGAGGATGAGTTGTATGCCCTGCGCTTGCACTTGGGTGAAACGGCTTTCCCGAAGCCCGCGCTGGAGTATCTGAACGATTGGGCCGCACCCGACAAGGGCTGGCTGCGCAAGTTTTACAAACCCGGCACAGACGAGGCGCAGTTCGATCTGACGCCGGCCACCGAGAAGGCCATCGCCTGGTTGGCGAAACTCTCCGAGCGGCAATTCGTCGGCACGGAGTCGCGTTTGCTCACGCTGTTAGATCTGCTCAAGCAGATGAGCGAAGGCAGCGAGGCCGACCCGGCCAAGCGCATTGCGGAATTGCACAAGAAGCGCGATGGCATTGATGCCGAGATTGGACAAGTGCTGGCGGGCGATGTACCGCTGCTGGACGATACGGCGCTGAAGGATCGCTTCCAGCAGTTCATGCAGGGTGCGCGCGAGTTGCTCACCGACTTCCGCGAGGTAGAGCACAACTTTCGCCAGCTAGATCGACGGGTGCGTGAGCGCATTGCGCTGTGGGAGGGCAGCAAGGGCGCGTTGCTGGAAGACATCATGGGCGAGCGCGATGCGATTGCTGATTCCGATCAAGGCAAGAGCTTTCGCGCGTTTTGGGATTTTCTGCTCTCCAGCCGTCGTCAGGAGGAATTGACAGAGCTGCTGGATCGCGTGCTGGCGCTGCCCGCCGTGACCGGCCTGAACCCCGACACCCGCACGCGCCGCGTGCACTACGACTGGATGGAGGCGGGCGAGCACACCCAGCGCACGGTCGCCGCTTTGTCGCAGCAGTTGCGCCGTTTTCTGGACGACCAGGCCTGGCTGGAAAACCGCCGCATCATGGATATCCTGCACGGCATCGAAAGCAAGGCGCTGGCCCTGCGTGATGCACCGCCGGCGGGCAACGTGATGGAAATGGCCGAGGCTTGCGCTGATATCGAGCTGGCAATGGAGCGCCCCTTGTTCACCCCGGCCATCAAACCCGTAATTGCCGACCTGGCCTTGCAGGCGGGCGATGAAGACATCGACCCCTCCAAGCTGTTCGATCAGGTGGTCGTCGATAAAGCACTGCTCAGCCGCCACATCCGCCATGCCCTGCAAGATCGGGCCCAGATCACGTTGAACGAACTGGTGGTCAGCCAGCCTTTGCAACAGGGGCTGGCTGAGCTGGTGGCCTATCTGCAATTGGGCAGTGAGACATTCAGCACAGTGGTGGATGAGGACACGCCAGAGCCCATCCGCTGGCAGACAGTGGCCACAGACGGCCAGGCAATCACTCGCAGCGCGCGACTGCCACGCGTGATTTTCATGCGCTGAACAAGAAAAACGGCTGAGGCAAGGGATGGAAGAAGAATTCTCGAACGCGACTGCCGCAACGCATCCGATGGTGGCCCCAGCCGCTGATTTGTCGGTGCTGTTGATCGGCTTGCTCAAAAGCGTGTTGTACCGTGATGGCGACGAACGCCAATGGGCGGCACTGCTGAATCTACAAGCACGGGTGCGTGATTACGTGGCGGTGCTCAATCTGGATTTGGTGCTGGATGAAGCGGAAGGCTATGCCTTCTTGAAAAGCCGCCCCGAGCCTGCCGACGATGATCCAGCGCCCCGCCTGCCGCGTTTGGTGGCACGCCGGCCTTTGTCCTTCGCCGTGAGCCTGCTGCTCGCCTTGCTGCGCAAGAAACTGGCTGAGTTTGATGCGGGCGGCGGCGATACCCGGCTGGTGCTGTCCCGTGATCACATCGTGGAACTGGTGCGGGTGTTCCTGCCCGATGGTCCGAATGAGGCCAAGCTGATTGATCAGATTGAAACCACGATCAACAAGGTGGCGGAACTGGGTTTTCTGCAAAAACTCAGACCTGCCGGTGGCGCTGCGGCCGGGCAAGCTAATTTTGAGGTGCGACGCATCCTGAAGGCTTTTGTCGACGCCCACTGGCTGGCTGAATTCGATGCGCGTCTGGCCACTTACCAGTCTCAACTGGCTGGCGTGAGCAATGCCAAAGAAGGAGCCGGCCATGAATGATCCGCAGTCATTGGGCCTGGACTTCTGTGCCGATGACACGCTGTCGGGCTTCCGTCTTACGCGCCTGGAGGTATTCAACTGGGGTACCTTCGACAGCCGGGTGTGGACGCTGCAACTGGATGGAAAGAACGGCCTGCTCACGGGCGATATCGGCTCGGGCAAATCCACCTTGGTGGATGCGATCACCACCCTGCTGGTGCCTGCCAATCGGATTGCCTACAACAAGGCCGCCGGTGCGGACAGCAAGGAAAGAACGCTGCGCTCCTACGTGCTCGGGCATTACAAATCCGAGCGTAACGAGGTAACGGGAGCAGCCAAGCCGGTGAGCCTGCGGGACCACAATAGCTACTCGGTGATCTTGGGCGTGTTCCACAACGCAGGCTACGACCAGACGGTGACACTGGCTCAGGTGTTCTGGATGAAGGAAGCGCAGGGTCAGCCGGCGCGGTTCTTTCTGGGCGCTGAGCGAGCACTATCGATTGCTACCGACTTTGCCCATTTCGGATCGGACATCGCCCAACTGCGCAAGAAGCTGCGCGGGCTGGGAGCCGAATTGCACGACAGCTTTCCGCCCTATGCGGCGTGGTTCCGTCGACGCTTTGGCATTGAAAATGATCAGGCTCTGGAACTGTTCCACCAAACTGTATCAATGAAGTCGGTGGGTAACCTGACTGACTTCGTGCGCAGCCACATGCTCGAACCCTTCGAGGTTGGCCCACGCCTGCAGGCCCTGATCGGCCATTTTGACGATCTCAACCGTGCCCATCAGGCCGTGCTGAAAACCCAGCAGCAGGTTGAGTTGCTCACGCCTTTGATTGCGGACTGCGCCCGCCACAGTGCCTTGGTGGCCGATGTCGATAGTTTGCGCGAGTGCCGGGATAGCCTGCGGCCCCACTTCGCCAGCCTGAAGCTGGGCCTGATAGATAAGCGGCTGTGCTTGCTGGCGGAAGAATGGGGGCGCGTGGATGCTCAGGTACACAAGCTCGACGCGGCCCATGAAGCGCAAGGCCAACAAGTTGATGAGCTGAAGCAGGCCATCAATGACAATGGTGGCGACAGGCTGGAACGCCTTGCTGTCGACATTCGCAAAAAAGAACAGTTGCGGGATACGCGCAAAACCAAGGCAGGTCGCTATGGACAGCTGGCAACCGTGCTGGGCGAGCCGCTGGCTGCAGATACCGCCACCTTCGCCGCGCAGCGCGGCAAGTATCAAAGATGGCGCGAGGAGGCATGCAACCGCGATGCCGATCTGCAAAATGCCCTTACTGAACACGGCGTGACCTTGCGCCAGGGCAAGCAGGAGCACGAGCAACAGAGCTTGGAGATCGACAGCCTCAAGCGTCGGCGCAGCAACATCGATGATCAGCAGATCCAGATCCGTGCTGCGATGTGTGCGGCACTGGGTCTGAACGCGGATGACATGCCATTCGCTGGTGAGTTGATCCAGGTGCGTGACGATGAGCGCGACTGGGAAGCTGCGGTCGAACGCTTGTTGCGCGGCTTCGGCCTGGCCCTGCTGGTGCCCGATACCCACTACAAGGCGGTGGCCGACTGGGTGGATAGCGCCCATCTGCGTGGCCGCTTGGTGTACTTCCATGTGCGGCCACGCAAGGCCGCTGAACTACCAGACTTGCACCGTGATTCATTGGCTCGCAAGCTAGCAATCAAGCCTGATTCACCGCATTACGATTGGCTCGAACGCGAACTTGCCCATCGGTTTGATGTAGCCTGCTGCGCCACGCAAGAGCAGTTCCGCCGCGAGACTCGCGCCATCACGCGCGCAGGCCAGATCAAAGACCCGAGCGGCCGGCACGAAAAAGATGATCGCCATCGCATTGATGATCGCAGCCGGTATGTGCTGGGTTGGAGCAACAGCGCCAAGGTCGCTGCGCTGGAAGCCAAACGTCGTCAGCTTGAAACGCGGCTGGGTGAGGTTGGCAGCCAGATCGGTGAAATCCAGAAAGAACGCGACGGGCTCACCAGTCGACTCGATGCGCTGACGCGCCTTGAAGAATTCACGGCCTTCGATGAGTTGGACTGGGCCAGTGTCGCCACGGAAATCGAGCAACTGACTGATGAGCGCAGTCGCTTGGAATCAGCGTCGGATGTGCTCAAGGAGTTGAACGATAACCTGCGCGCGCTGCAGAGGTTGCTGAAGGAAACTGGGGAAGAACTGCAGGCTGCGCGTGCAAAGCGGGCCAAGGCGGAACAGCGCCAATCAGACGCGCGAGAGCTTAGTCAGCAAACCGAGACGCTGCTTCAAGGGACCATCATTGATCGTTCTTTGGTGGCAAAGCTTGAATCCATGCGTGTCGAGGCGCTGGGTGATCATCAACTGACGGTCGAGTCCTGTGACAACCGCGAGCAGGACCTGCGAACCTGGCTTCAGGCAAAGATCGATGCGGAAGACAGCAAACTCAAACGCCTGGCAGAGAAGATCATCAAGGCCATGGCTTCCTTCAAGGAGGCGTTCAAGCTGGAAACGGCCGAGATCGACGCCAGCCTTGAAGCAGCCTTTGAGTATGAAAACCTGCTGACGCAGTTGAACCGTGACGATCTGCCACGTTTCGTCGCGAGGTTCAAAGAACTGCTCAACGTCAACACGATCAACGAAATCGCCAACTTCAACGCCCAGCTGGCCCGTGAGCGCGAGACCATCAAGGAACGCATTGCTCACATCAATAAATCGCTGAGCGAAATCGACTACAACCCCGGGCGCTACATCGTGCTGGAATCGCAGGCCAGCCCGGATGCTGAAATCCGTGACTTCCAGCAGGAATTGCGCGCTTGCACCGAAGGGGCGATCACCGGGTCGGACGATGCGCAGTATTCAGAGGCAAAGTTCCTGCAGGTCAAGGCCATCATCGACCGTTTCCGTGGACGCGAAGGTTTGTCTGAACAAGATCGCCGCTGGACCACCAAGGTCACCGATGTGCGCAACTGGTTCCTGTTCGCCGCCAGTGAGCGCTGGCGCGAAGACAACAGCGAGCACGAGCACTATTCGGACTCCGGCGGTAAGTCGGGCGGACAAAAAGAGAAGCTGGCCTACACTATTTTGGCCGCTAGTCTTGCGTATCAGTTCGGTTTGGAGTGGGGTGCGGTCCGCTCCCGCTCTTTCCGCTTTGTGGTCATCGATGAAGCATTCGGGCGCGGCTCGGATGAGTCGGCGCAATATGGCTTGAAGTTATTCCGGCAACTCAACCTGCAACTTCTCATCGTGACGCCGCTACAGAAAATACACATCATCGAACCCTACGTGTCCAGCGTCGGCTTCGTCCACAACGAGGGCGGACGAGCCTCCAAGCTGCGTAATCTTTCCATTGAGGAATACCGGGCGCAGAAGGCATTGATGCCTGCGCAATCTGCGCAGGAGTTGCCGCAGTGACATGGACCGGTCCGAAGGATTTGAAGGCGCAATTAGCGCGACTGTGGGAGCGTAGCGAACTGCTGCGAGACGCAGTGACAGGCAATGTGCGTTTCCCTTTGCGCCTCTCAATCAAGTCCCCAAGTTCAGCGGACATCACGGATCGTTTTGACGAGGTGCGCGCGTGGGCTGCTGAATTGGCAACCACAGATTCGATACGCGTGGAGTGGCAGGATGTTCGACACCGGGTCCAAGGCGCACAAAAAGTGCCGGCCGGCGTATGGATCGAGACCATCGAGGATGCGTTAACCTGGCTGGGAAAGCGAAAAGACTGGGATCGCTTTTTAGCTCAAGTTTTGGTTACTCGGCAAGCGCACCCCGCTTTGCTGCCGTGGCTTGAGAAACGCCCACTGCAGGCGCTGGAACTGTCCGCCGTATGGCCTCGATTGCTGGCTGTTGTGGTTTGGCTGGTCGAGCATCCGCGTCCAGGCATCTACTTGCGCCAGGTGGACCTACCTGGCGTGCACAGCAAGTTCATCGAAGCCCATCGCGCCGTGCTCTCTGAATTGCTCGATCTGGCACTGCCTGTGGACGCCGTTGACACAGGAAAGACCGGTGTCAGCCAGTTTTCTGGCCGTTATGGTTTTCTGGAAAAGCCAACGCGCATTCGCTTCCGTGTGCTTGATCCAGCAATACGTGCCGTGCCCTGCTCGGCATGCCCTGACGTGACGCTGGATGCCGACAGCTTCAGTCGCCTGGAGCTCTCGCTACAGCGTGTGTTCATCACCGAAAACGAGACCAACTTCCTGGCATTTCCGCAGGCTCGTGATGCCATCGTGATTTTTGGCGCAGGGTACGGTTGGGACGCGCTGTCACGCAGTCATTGGCTGAAGAACTGCTCAATCCATTACTGGGGTGATATTGATACCCACGGCTTCGGAATTCTGGATCAGCTGCGAGGCCACTTTGAGCATGTGGCTTCATTCCTGATGGACAGGGAGACCCTTGAAGCGCATGTCGCCGTTTGGGGGCACGAGGACAAGCCCTTGGTCGCGGACTTGCATCACCTGACATCGGCGGAGCGCGATCTCTACGATGATCTGCGCGACAACCGCATTCGTGCTGGATTGCGGCTGGA
>Ga0073904_10001633_pt1 | contig 16774 bp, 13 predicted proteins | sample KloWWTrecipitate_FD_66668 | JGI IMG/M metagenome (GOLD analysis project Ga0073904, IMG submission 66668) | Active sludge microbial communities from Klosterneuburg, Austria, studying microevolution and ecology of nitrifiers - Klosterneuburg... | ecosystem: Engineered > WWTP > Aerobic digester >... | reverse complement strand
GAGGCGATCCGTTTCTTGCAGGAGGTGAACCGCCTGTCCTACGGCGCCCGGCCCGACATTCTGACGGTGGCCGAGGAATCGACCGCCTTTCCCGGTGTCACCCGTCCCGCCCATGAAGGCGGACTGGGGTTTGGCTTCAAATGGAACATGGGCTGGATGAACGATACGCTCAGCTACATGGGCAAGGATCCGATCCACCGGCGCTGGCACCATAATCAGATGACCTTTTCGCTGACCTATGCCTATAGCGAGAATTTCGTCCTGCCGATCAGCCATGACGAGGTGGTGCATGGCAAAGGCACGATGCTGGGCCGGATGCCAGGGCAGGCCGGCGAGAAATTTGCGAACCTGCGCGCGCTTTACGCTTACATGTGGTGCCACCCTGGCAAGAAGCTTCTGTTCATGGGGCAGGAATGGGGGCAGGGCGCGGAATGGAACCACAACCGGGGGCTTGACTGGTTCCAGCTTGACCAGCCCCTGCATCGCGGCGTCCAGACCCTGATCCGCGATCTGAACGGGCTATACCGCACCGAACCCGCACTCCATGCGACCGACGCGCGCGCCGATGGGTTCTATTGGCTGGATGCCGATGATGCGGAACATTCGGTCTATGCGTTTGTGCGGCAGGCCGAGGGCAATCCGCGTCTGGTGGTCGTGGCCAACATGACGCCGGTCGCGCGTGAACATTACCGGCTTGGCCTGCCCGCCGGCGGCACCTGGCGCGAGGTGCTGAACACTGAAGCGCAAGCATATGGCGGTGCGGGGGCAGGAAATTTCGGTCAGGCGGTGGCAGAGGCGGTCGGCGCGCAGGGGCAGACCCATTCGGCTGCGCTTTATCTGCCGCCATTGTCGGTTCTGGTTTTCAGGGAAGAGTAGGGAGGGACGAAGATGCAAGCAAAACCCAATGCGCGACTGTCCTCGCAGGCGATGGCCTTCGTGTTGGCAGGCGGACGCGGATCGCGGTTGAAGGAACTGACGGACAGGCGCGCGAAACCGGCGGTCTATTTCGGCGGCAAGACCCGGATCATCGACTTTGCCCTGTCGAACGCGCTCAACTCCGGCATCCGCAAGATGGCGATTGCGACGCAATACAAGGCCCATAGCCTGATCCGCCACATGCAGCGCGGCTGGGGGTTCTTCCGGGCCGAGCGGAACGAATATCTCGATATCCTGCCCGCATCGCAGCGTGTGGACGAAACGCATTGGTACATGGGCACAGCTGATGCGGTGCGCCAGAACATCGACATCGTCGACAGCTATGACGTGAAATACATTATCGTTCTGGCCGGCGATCACATCTACAAGATGGATTACGAGATCATGTTGCGCCAGCATGCCGATACCGGGGCTGACGTGACCATCGGCTGCCTGACCGTGCCGCGCAAGGAAGCCTCGGCGTTTGGGGTGATGGACATCGACAAGACCGGGCGGATCACCGCCTTTCTGGAAAAACCCGCCGACCCGCCGGGCATGCCGGGCGATCCCGATCATACGCTGGCGTCCATGGGGATCTATGTCTTCGACTGGGCCTTCTTGCGCGACCTTCTGATCCGCGATTCCGAAGATGACAATTCCAGCCATGATTTCGGCAATGACCTGATCCCCGACATCGTGAAGAATGGTAAGGCGATGGCCCATCAGTTCGCAGAGAGCTGCGTGAAAAGTGGGCTGGAGGAAGAACCCTATTGGCGCGATGTCGGCACCATCGACGCGTTCTGGCAGGCCAACATCGACCTGACGGACTTCGTCCCAAAGCTTGATCTTTATGATAGTTCCTGGCCGATCTGGACCTATGCCGAAATCGTTCCTCCCGCGAAGTTCATCCATGACGAAGATGGCAGGCGCGGCTCGGCCGTGTCGTCGCTCGTATCCGGCGATTGCATCGTCTCGGGGTCGGAGGTGCGGAACTCACTGCTCTTCACCGGGGTCAGGGCGCATTCCTGGTCGGCGCTCGATTATGCGGTGGTGCTGCCCTACGTAACCGTTAACCGCAAGGCGCGGCTGAAGAATAGCGTGATCGACCGGGGGGTAATCATTCCCGAAGGGCTGGTCGTCGGCGAGGATGCTGAGGAAGATGCCCGCTGGTTCCGCCGCACCGATGCAGGCGTCGTTCTGATCACGCAAGACATGCTGGACCTGCGCGCGGCGAAACTGGAATAAGGGCAGGGGGCTTTGCCCCCACCCCGGATTTCATCCGGGGTTCCCCCAGGATATTTGAGCCAGAATGAAAGGGCGATGATGGCAGAGGCGGCAACGAGCGGACGGGTGCTTTCCGTGGCGTCGGAATGCGTGCCCCTGATCAAGACCGGCGGGCTGGCCGATGTGGTCGGCGCGCTTCCTGTGGCGTTGGAGGCGGAAGGCTGGGACATGCGCACCCTGATCCCGGCCTATCCGGGTCTGGCCGAGCGCCTGGCCGAGGCAAGGGTGGTCTGGAAGGATCCCGCGCTATTTGGCGGCCCGGCGCGGATCGTGCTGGGGCAGGCGGGCGGGCTTTCGCTGTATCTTCTGGAGGCTCCGCATCTTTTCGACCGGCCGGGCGGGCCTTACTCCGCCGGCGGGCTGGACCATGCCGACAATCCCGAACGGTTTGCGGCCTTGTCGTGGGCGGCGGCGGCGCTGGCGGCGGAGGGGGATGACGATGACTGGCGGCCCGACGTCCTGCATGCGCATGATTGGCAGGCAGGGCTTGCGCCGGCCTATCTGCGTTGGGCTTTTCCTGGCACGGGTGTCGGATCGGTCCTGACCATCCACAATATCGCTTTTCAAGGCGTCGCACCGGCGGCGCGGCTGGAAAGCCTACGGTTGCCGCGCGACGAATTTCATCCCGGGTCTTTGGAATATTGGGGCAATATCAGCAGCTTGAAGGCCGGTCTTGTAACTGCCGACAAGATCACCACCGTCAGCCCGACCTATGCGGAGGAGTTGATGCGCCCGGCCTTCGGTATGGGCCTTGAGGGGGTCATCGCCGACCGGGGCCTGGCGATGCGCGGCATTCTGAACGGGATCGACAGCGCGGTCTGGTCGCCCGAACAGGATCCGGCAATCACGTCCTATGGCCCCACCAATCTGCGCGGCAAGGCGACCAACCGGGCCGCGCTGTCGCGCGAATTGGGTCTGGAGCCCGGGGCAGGGCCAATGGCCATCGTGGTCAGCCGTCTCTCTCATCAAAAGGGGATCGACCTTCTGATCGCGGCGCTGCCCGCCTTCATCGCCGGGGGCGGGAGCCTTGCGCTGCTGGGCAGCGGCGATGCGGCGCTGGAAGGCGCGTTGCAGGCGCTGACAGCGCGCTTCCCCGGCCGGGTATCGGTGACGATCGGTTATGACGAGGACTTGGCGCATCGGATGTTCGCGGGGGGCGATGCGGTCCTTGTACCGTCGCGGTTCGAACCCTGCGGGCTGACGCAGATGTATGGGCTGAAATACGGTACCCTGCCGCTGGTGGCCCTGACCGGAGGCCTCGCCGACACGGTGATCGGGGCAAGCCCGGCCAGTCTTGGGGCCGGCGCGGCGACCGGCATCACCTTTCACCCGGTGGATGAACTTGCGCTCACGCGGGCGCTCGATCGTCTTTTGACGCTTTTTGCCGACAAGGCCAGCTGGAAGGCAATGCAGCGCCGCGCCATGCAGGCCGACTTCGGCTGGGCGGCGGCGGCGCGGGCCTATGGCGCCCTCTACCGGGAACTGACCGCGCGATGATCCAATCCTTGCGGCCCGGCACCCCCGACCGGCTGGGGGCGACGCTGACGGCGGACGGCGTAAACTTCGCCGTTTTTTCCGCCCATGCGACCGGGATTGATCTGTGTCTGTTCGACGGCGACCGGGAGGAGCGCCTGCCGCTTCAGGCGCGCACCGGCGATATCTGGCACGGGCTCTTGCCCGGCGCGGGGGCGGGGCTGGCCTATGGCTTTCGCGCGCATGGGCCATGGGCCCCGCACGATGGCCACCTTTTCAATCCGGCCAAGCTGCTGATCGACCCTTATGCCCGCGCACTCAACCGGCGGATCGTCTGGCATGCGGACATGGGGGGCAGCCTGCCGGATGGATCGCAGTCCCCCGTCGACAGCGCCCCCGTGGTGCCCCGGTCATTGGTCATGCCGGAGCCGGTTGCCAGCACACCGCCCCACGGCGCACCCCGCCTGATCTACGAAGCCCATGTGCGCGGTCTGACCGAACGGCTGGAAGCCGTGCCAGAGGCGCTGCGCGGGCGCTATGCGGCGCTGGCCCATCCCGCGGTCGTGGCGCACCTGCAGGGGCTGGGGGTCAGCCATCTGGAGCTGCTGCCCATCGCGGCCTTCATCGACGACAAGCATGTGTGCGAACGCGGCCTGACAAACTACTGGGGCTATCAGCCAATCGCCCAGTTTGCACCCGAGCCGCGTTTCCAATCGGATGGCACAGACCTGGCCGGGGCCATCCGGGCGCTGGCCGTCGCGGGGATCGGCACCATCCTTGATGTGGTATTCAACCATTCAGGCGAGGGCGATCTGTCCGGCCCGACGCTTTGCTATCGTGGGCTGGACAACCGCAGTTACTACCGGCTTGGCGCGGATGGTGTGCCCGTCAACGATGCAGGCACCGGCAATACGCTGAACCTCGCGCATCCGATGGTCTTGCGGCTGGTTCTGGATGCGCTGCGGCACTGGGCGGCGCTTGGGGTTGCCGGGTTCCGATTTGATCTGGCGGTTACGCTCTTGCGTGACGGTTCGCAATTTCTGGATGCGGTGCGCGCCGACCCGGTCCTGAGCCGCCTGATCCTGATCGCGGAGCCTTGGGACATCGGGCCCGACGGCTATCGCCTTGGGCGCTTTCCGCGGCCGTTCCTGGAATGGAACGACCGGTATCGCGACGATGTGCGGCGCTTCTGGCGGGGTGATGGATTGCCTGCCGATCTGGCGCGGCGGTTGGCGGGATCGGCCGAACTCTTCGACCGGCCGGGGCGCAGTGCGGCCGCATCTGTCAATTACCTCGCGGCGCATGATGGCTTCACGCTGCGCGACGTGGTGTCCTACAACAGCCGCCACAACGCGGCCAATGCCGAAGAAAACCGCGATGGCCACCATGATAATTGTTCCGACAACATGGGGCAGGAAGGGCCGACCGCCGATCCGGTCCGGGCGGCGGCGCGGATGTGGCGGGTGAGGGCGATGCTGGCGACACTCTTTTTGTCGCAGGGCACGCCAATGCTGCCGGCGGGCGATGAAGGCGGGCGCAGCCAGAACGGCAACAACAATGCCTATGCGCAAGACAATGCGACAAGCTGGCTGGACTGGGCGGGAGCCGATCGGGATCTGGCGGCATTTGTCGCACGGCTGGCGGCCCTGCGCGCGGCGCACCCGGCACTGCGACAGGACGCCTTCTTGCATGGCGATCGGGGTGCGGACGGGCGGCGCGACCTGATCTGGCGGCTGCCAACTGGCCGCGAACCCACCGCGACCGACTGGATGCAGCCCGGCACCTGGCCCTTGGGTATGGAGCTTGGCGCCTCTGGCGGGCATCCGGGGCTTTTTGCAGTCTTCAATGCCGGGCCGGACCATGACATTCTGCTGCCGGAAGGCAGATGGCAATGGATGCTGGACAGTGTCGCCCCCGACCGACCGGCAACGGAGGTCGTGGGGCAGGTCCGTGTCCCCCGGCAATCGGTGCAACTTTTCGTCAGGCCGGACAGTCCGGCAATATGAGGCAGACCATGGAACTCTTGACCGTCGCCACCCAGCCGATTGCCGGACAAAAGCCCGGAACATCCGGCCTTCGCAAGAAGACTTCCGTATTCATGTCAAGGCATTATCTGGAAAACTTTATCCAGGCGACCTTTGATGCGATCGGCGGGGCGGAAGGGAAATGTTTCGTCCTTGGCGGCGATGGGCGCTATTTCAATGACCGCGCAGCGCAAGTGATCTTGCGCATGGCCGCTGCAAACGGTGCCCGCAAGGTGATCGTCGGGCAGGGGGCGCTTTTGTCCACCCCGGCGGCATCGCACCTGATCCGGCTGAACAAAACCGACGGCGGCATCATCATGTCGGCCAGCCATAATCCCGGCGGCCCGAAGGAGGACTTCGGGGTCAAGTTCAACATGCCAAATGGCGGGCCCGCGCCCGAGGCGGTGACGGAAGCAATTTATGCCCGCACCCAAACGCTGACGCACTACAGAATTGCCGAAACGCAGGATGTCGACTTGATGAAGATCGGCGTGCAACATATTGGCAAAATGTCTGTTTTTGTTGTCGACCCGGTTTCGGATTATGCCGCGCTGATGGAAAGCCTGTTCGATTTCCCCAAGATGCGCACCCTGTTCGCCAGCGGCTTCCGCATGCGGTTTGACGCGATGTGCGCGATCACCGGGCCGTACGCGACAGAGATCCTGGAAGGCCGTCTGGGGGCCGCGAAGGGGACTGTGACCCACGGCACGCCGTTGCCCGATTTCGGCGGCATGCATCCCGACCCCAACCCGACCTGGGCGCATGAGCTGATGGCGGAAATGTTTGGCAAGGATGCGCCCGATTTCGGTGCTGCATCGGATGGGGACGGCGACCGCAATATGGTGGTGGGGCGGAATATCTATGTCTCGCCGTCGGATTCGCTGGCGGTTCTGGCGGCGAATGCCCATCTCGCGCCCGGCTACCGGGCGGGGCTGAAGGGGGTGGCGCGATCCATGCCGACCTCGGCCGCGGCAGACCGGGTGGCCGATGCGCTCGGCATCGGGAAATATGAAACCCCGACCGGCTGGAAGTTCTTCGGCAATCTTCTGGACGATGGGCGCGCGACCCTGTGCGGCGAGGAGAGTTTTGGCACGGGCTCGGACCATGTGCGCGAAAAGGACGGGCTGTGGGCGGTGCTTCTTTGGTTGAATATCCTCGCAGAACGCAATGAAACGGTTCAAGACATTCTGTCTGCGCATTGGGCGCGGTTCGGGCGCAACTATTATTCGCGCCATGATTACGAGGCGCTGCCTTCCGATCTGGCGAACAGCATAATGGAAGGGTTGCGTGCGCGCCTGACCGACCTGCCCGGCACCCTGGTCGAGGGGATGCGTATCACGGCGGCGGATGACTTTGCCTATGAAGATCCGGTCGATGGATCGGTGTCGAAGGGGCAGGGCCTTCGGGTCGTGTTCGACGGTGGCTCGCGCTTCGTCCTGCGGCTGTCGGGAACCGGAACCGAAGGTGCAACGATCCGGCTCTACCTAGAACGGTTCGTCCCCGGCCCCGAAGAGCTTGATCAGGATGTGCAGACGGCCTTGGGCCCAATGATCCGCGCGGCAGAGACTTTGGCCGGGATCAAGGCCGGGTCCGGGCGCGCGGGGCCGGATGTCGTGACCTGAAGGGCCGCCCCGGGGGTTTCAGCCCCCCGGGACCCTCGCGGGCGCCAGCGCAAAGGTGAATTTTATCAGTTTTTCAAGCGCTTGCCGTCTTGATCGAATGTATAGATGTGGCGATCTGCGAAATCGAGCGCGACATTATCGTCAACCTGATGCGGGTGCTGGCCAAAGAGCCGGACGGTCAATGTCTCGCCCGTTGGGGTTGTGACCAAAAGGTTGGTATCGCCGCCCAGTCGCTCCACATGGGTGACCCTTCCAGTGATGCGACCCGCCCCACCAACGGTCAGGTGTTCAGGCCGGATCCCGAGCGTCGCACCCGGCATGCCAAGCGGGCCGGCGGGTAGAAAGTTCATCGAAGGCGCGCCGAGGAAGCCGGCCACGAACTGGTTTGCCGGGTCGTTATAAAGATCCATCGGGCTGCCCACTTGTTCGATCCGGCCGTCCTGCAGAATGACGATCCGGTCGGCAAGGGTCATCGCTTCGGTCTGGTCATGGGTGACATAGACCATGCTGGCGCCAAGTTCCCGGTGCAGGCGCGCAATCTCTACCCGCGTGGCCATGCGCAGCGCCGCGTCGAGGTTGGAGAGTGGTTCATCAAACAAAAACAGCTCTGGCTTGCGCACGATGGCGCGCCCAATCGCGACCCGCTGCCGCTGGCCGCCCGAAAGCTCAGAAGGGCGCCGCTTTAGGTACTTGTCCAAGGACAGCATTTTTGCTGCTGTATCAATGCGTTCCGAGATGATCTTGCGATCTTCCCCGGCCTGCTTCAGCCCAAGCGCCATGTTCCCTTCCACATCAAGATGCGGGTAAAGCGCATAAGATTGAAAGACCATCGCAATCCCGCGCTTGGCGGGCGGCACCATTGTGACATCGCGCCCGCCGATGCGGATGGTTCCCGATGTTGCATCTTCCAGCCCCGCGATCGTACGCAGAAGCGTTGATTTTCCGCAGCCGGACGGGCCGACGAACACGATGAACTCGCCCGGTTCCACCGTCAGGTTTATGTCCTTGAGAACATCAACCTGACCGAATGATTTGTGAATATTTTCAAGAGATAGGGCGGTCATCTTCAACCTTTCAGGTCAACGGCGCGGCCGGTGCGGATGCTTTGATCGGCGGCAAGACAAATGGCAAGTGACTGGACCGCGTCGGACATATGGCGCGACAGGTCCAGATCTTCGGTGATGGCACGTAGCATATGGGCCTGCTCCGCATCGCAAAGCGCCTGATGGCCGGGCTCGTCCGGGAATGCTATATCGCGGTCGGGGCCACCCACCGGATGCACGCGCAGCGCCCCCACCTGGGTATGGCCATCGACCGAATCCGAGGCCGGATGCATCCCCGACAGGATTGAGACCGAACCTTTGGGCGATACGACATCTTTCACGAAATAGGCGACTTCCGACATCATCGGACCCCAGCCAGCCTCATACCAACCGACCGAGCCATCTTCAAAGACGACCTGGAACTGCCCGTAATTATACATATCTTCGGCGATCTCGTCCGACAGGCGCAGCCCCATCCCATGCACGCGCACCGGCTTTGCATCGGTGATCTGGCACATCACGTCGACATAATGCACCCCGCAATCGACGATCGGGGGTGTGGTCTGCATCAGGGCCTTGTGTGTGTCCCAAGTGGGGCCGCTCGACTGCTGGTTCAGATTCAGCCGGAAGACATAGGGGCCGCCGAGCGCGCGCGCTTCGGCAATCAGCCGCTGCCAGCTTGGATGCTGGCGCAGGATATAGCCAACCATCAGCTTGCGCCCCAGCCGCATCGCACAATCGGCGACGCGGCGGGCGTCGGCAACGGTGGTCGCCAGCGGCTTTTCCACGAACACATGCGCGCCTGCCTCCATCGCGCGGCAGGCATAGTCCGCGTGGCTGTCGGAGTAGGTGGCGACCACGACGAGATCGGGAAGCGTTTTCTCAAGAGCTTCGCCAAAGTCATTGTAATGAGTGTAGGATTTCAATTCGTCGGGCAGATTTGCGGCCGTGCGGCTGACCAGCCCAACGATTTCCGACCCGGCGTTGTGGTGATGGGCCAGCGCATGGCTCAGCCCCATGTTGCCGAGACCCGCGATCAGCACCCTCATTTCACTGCCCCCGAAGTGATGCCGCGGATCAGTTGCCGCGAGAAGAAGACATAAAGGACAAGCACCGGCAGGATCGCGAGCGAGAGCGCGGACAGAACCGCGTTCCAGTCGGTGACGAACTGGCCGATGAACACCTGCGACCCCAGGGTCAGGGTCTTGGTCGCCTCGCCCGGCGCCAGGATCAGCGGGAACCACAGGTCGTTCCAAATCGGGATCATGTTGAAGACCGCGACAGTGGCCATGGCCGGGCGCACCAAAGGCAGAACCAGCCGGAAGAAGACGGCATATTCGCTCATCCCGTCGATCCGCCCAGCATTCTTCAGATCGTCGGACACCTGGCGCATGAATTCGCTGAGGATGAAGACCGCCAGTGGCAAGCCTTGCGCGGTATAGACCAGGATCAGCGCGGTCAGCGTGTTCACAAGGCCGGTCTGCACCATCATCTCAAGGATCGCGACAGTGCCGATCCGGATCGGGATCATGATGCCAAGCGCCAGATAAAGCCCCATCAGCATATTGCCACGGAAGCGGTATTCCGAGAGAGCAAAGGCAGCCATCGCCCCAAAGAGCAGGATGAAGAACAGCGTGACGACAGTCACAATCAGGGAGTTCTGGAAATAGAGAAAGAAGTCACCCTGCTTCATCACCGTCTGATAGCCGATGAGTGAAAAGGCATCGCCCGTGGGCAGCGCCAGAGGTTCGGCAAAGATCGCCTTCCGCGTCTTGAAGGAGTTGATCAAGATCACGAAGACCGGAAAAAGCGCGATCAGCGTATAGAGGATCAGCGCACCATGGGCGGCGGCCGAATTCAGCGGGTTGTGGCGTGCCTTGCTCATCTGATCCCTCTCAGAACTGGTAGCGGCGCATGCGGGTCTGAATGCCCCAGAGATAGAGGCAGACCCCGACCAGAATGATCACGAACATGGCGGTGGCGATGGTCGAGCCCATGTAGGGGTCGCCAAGCTGAAGCTGGAAGCCGAAGAAGGTGCGATAAAGCAGCGTGCCCAGGATATCGGTCGCGAAATTCGGACCTGCCAGCGCGCCCTGCGACGAATAGATCAGGTCGAACGCGTTGAAATTGCCCACGAATGTCAGGATGGAGATGATACCTATCGAAGGCAGGATCAGCGGCAGCTTGATCTTCCAGAAGGAAGACCAGCCGGTCAACCCGTCAATCTCGCCCGCTTCCAGCACTTCTTCGGGGATCGACAGAAGGGCGGCATAGATCAGCATCATCGGTATGCCGACAAACTGCCAGACCGAAATCAGCGCCAGCGTCGTCAGCGCATACTCCTCCTTGCCAAGCCAGGGGGCAAACAGACTTTTCAGTCCGACCGCATCCAGCATCGACGGCGCAATGCCCCAGATCGGCGACAGGATCAGCTTCCAGGCGAAGCCGACGATCACAAAGCTCAGGATTGTCGGAATGAAGATCGCCGAGCGATAGAAGGCCGCGAAACGCAGGCGCGGATGCGACAGGATCGCTGCCAGCGCAATGCCGATCGGATTTTGCACGATCATATGGACCAAAAAGAACCAGACGTTGTTGCCAAGCGCATTCCAGAAGGCAGATGCCCAACGCGGGTCGCCAAAAAGCGTGCGGAAGTTGTCCAGCCCGGCAAACTGCCGACCCACCTCATCTGTTGTGTAAAGAGACAGCCGCAAAGTATTGAAAAGCGGCCATATCATGATTGCAGTATAGACCAGCACCGCCGGGGCAAGGAACACTGCGATGTGAAGGCGTGTTTTCCGGCGCTCGGCCATGGCGATGCTCTTTCATTCTGGTGCAAATATCCTCGGGGGGGGGGCGGGGGGCAGACAGCCCCCCGCATCAGTCGGGCACAAACGTGCCCGAACCCCTATTTTTGCGGCTCATACCAGGAGGCGAGGCCCTCTTGCAGGCGCTTGGCCGCATCTTCCGGCGTCTCCGTGCCCTTGATCACGTTGGCCGAAGCCGTCCAGGTTTCGTTTTCAAGGTTCGGCGTGCCACGCGACAGGATCTGATAGGTCGAACGGATCGTCGACTTGCACTTGTCCCGCCAGCTCACGAATTCCTGGGCAAGCGGGTCTTCCATCGCGACCGGCGTCGAGTTGAGCGAGAAGAAGCCGGGCAGGGCGTTCGCATAGAGTGTCGCGAACTCGGGCGAGCCGACCCATTCGAGGAAGGTTTTTGCTTCCTCTGGATGCGCGGTCGTCGCGTTCATGCCGATCGCAATGTCGGTATGGTCAGAGATGTAGCATTCGTCGCCCGCGGCCGCGACCGGTGGCGGGAAGGCCCCCATCTTGAACTGTGCCTGGGTGTTGAAGCCCGAGATCTCCCAAGAACCGGCGGGGTAGATGGCGGCGCGGCCGAGCGTGAACAGGTTCTGGCTGTCGGGATAGGTCTGCGCTTCGAACCCGTCGCCCAGATAGTCCTTCCACTTCGCGAGTTGGGCGAAGGGCGCGACCCACTGCGGGTCGGTCAGGCTCGTGTCGCCTTTGATCAGCGCCAGACGGCCATCCTCGCCCTTCCAGTAGTTCGGGCCGATATTGTTGTAGCCCATCGTGGCGGCTTCCCACTGATCGTTGGTGCCCATCGCCATCGGGATATAGGTACCGTCCGCCTTGATCTTGTCCAGTGCCGCGAAGAACTCCGCTTCGGTCGCAGGGACTGCAATCCCGAGCGCGTCGAAAGCGTCCTTGTTGTAGATGAAGCCGTGGATCACCGATGCCATCGGCACACAGAAGGTGGCGGCGGCGTCATCAGTCTGCCAGGCCGATTTCGCCACGTCCGAGAAGTTGGCCATCGCCGCAAGTCCCGACAGATCAGCCAACTGTCCTTTGTCGTAGAGTGCAAGCGAGGCATCGAACGGACGACAAGTGACCAGATCGCCCGCGGTGCCGGCATCGAGCTTCGAATTCAGGGCGGCATTATATTCGGCCGGCGCCGACGGCGCGAAAACAACCTTGATGCCGGGGTTCGCTGCTTCGAAGGCCGGGATGATCTTGTCTTGCCAGATCGCAAGATCATCGTTGCGCCAGCTTTCGATGGTCAGCGTCACATCTTCGGCCCAGGCGCTGCCGCCCAGAACGGTGGAAGCCAGCAAAAGGCCTGTCAGTCCGGAAATTTTCATTCGTCTCTCCCTTGGTTGGTCAGTTTCCCCGGCCTTTGCCGGCGTTTGTCCGCCGCGCGATAGCCGCGCGGAGAATTCCGTTTTCCTGCTCCAAAAGCGCTGCCGCTTCGTCGGGCGTTGCCCCCAGCGCAACCAGAACGGCAGGTTTCACCGCACCCTCCGACAGGGCCAGCGCCGCCATTGCCGCCGGCTGATCTACGGCTGCGATGGTCTCCACAATTGCTGCTGCGCGGATCTTGAGCTTGGCATTATCGGCCTTCAGTCCGACCATCATCCCGTCATGCACCTGACCCAGGCGAACCGCGGCCAACGTGGACAGAAGGTTCAGCGCCACCTTTTGCGCCGTTCCCGCGCCCATGCGCGTCGATCCGGCAATCAGTTCGGGCGGGGTCGGCAGACAGATCGCCACGTCGGCAAGATCGAAGATCGCCGCGCCCTTGTTGCAGGCGATGGCAATGACCTTTGCGCCCTTCGCCCGCGCCGCACGCGCAAGCGCCATGGGGTAGGGGGTGGAGCCGGACGCAGTCACCGCGATAACCAGATCGCCCACTCCAAGGCGATCCGCCTGTGCAGCGCGCGCACCCTCGTCCGCCTCATCTTCGGTGTCGCCGGGCATGTGCGCGTCGGTCGGGATGCCGCCCGCCATACGCAACAATATGCGTTCTGGCGCAACCCCATAGGTTCCGGGCAGTTCCATCCCGTCGGCATTCGCCATCAGCGCCGACGAACCCGCTCCTGCATAACAGATGCGGCCAGATGCGCCGAGGGTCTCCGCCATCAGCCGCGCGCCAGAAGCAATGTCCCCAAGTGCGGACTGAACCGCCATCAGGGCTTCGAGTTGCCCGGCAAGAAGCAACGACAGAATCTGATCGTCCGGTCGCGCATCCAATGCAAGCGCCGCGGGATGCAGTGTTTCTGTCTGTCGCGAGATCATCCGAATCTCCCCCTCGCCACAAAGAATACCATTTTAATACCTTTTGACAAGGCGGAGATGAGTGGGCGGCAATTTCGGTTAATTTTCACGGGATTGAAGGATGTATAGACAGAATTTCCGCCCGACCCACCAAAGGAAACCCTTTTCATCACGCAAAAGGTATTATAAAGGTATCTACATGCAAAACCTGATCACATGGCATGTAGGCGTCGACGGCGGAGGAACCTCCTGCCGCGTTGCCGTGCTTGGGGCGGGGCACGAAAGGTGGGTCGCCACGGGAGGACCCGCCAACGTCACCTCCGATTTTTCCGGCGCGGTCCGTACGATTGCCGATTTGATTGACGGGCTGCTGCCCGCCGAAGGGGCCGAAGGAAAGGCGCGTCTTCTGATGCATCTTGGTCTTGCTGGCGTGACCGGTCCGGCCATGGCCAAACGGGTCGAGGCTGCGCTTCTGGCGCGATATCCCGGTGGACAGGTGCGGGCATCGGGCGATCAGGTAACGATGACGGTGGGCGCGCTTGGGGCGCATGATGGCGGGTTGATCGGGATTGGTACCGGCTCTTTCGTCGCGCGCCAGTCCGCAGGGCAGGTGCAAGGCATCGGTGGGCGCGGGCTGATCTTGGGTGATCAGGCGTCCGGCGGCTGGCTGGGTCTGCGTCTGCTGCAAGAGGTGATGCTGGCCCATGACGGCCTGCGGGTCGCCACACCGTTGATTATCGACATCCTTGACGAACATCATAACGATCCGGCGCGGGTCATCGCCTTCGCCCGCGATGCGCGTCCGGCTGATTTTGCCCAACTCGCGCCACGGGTGCTGGACGGCGCAAAGGCTGGCGATCCGCTTGCGATTGACCTGATGCGGGAAGGCGCCGCCTATCTTGCGGCGGCGTTGTCCGCACTCGGCTGGCGCGCGGGCGAACGCCTTTGTGTCGGGGGTGGGCTGGGACCAGCCTATGTGCCCTACCTCGCCCCGGAAACCCAGGCGGCGATCATCCCGGCACTCAGCACCGCGATCGACGGAGCGCTGGCATTGGCCGCCCGGCTGGCTGAACACACGGAGGCCGCGCGATGACGACCGTGGCCGAATTCCTGTTGCCGGAAGAATGGCTGACACCCGATGGCGGGCCGCTTTATGTCCAGCTGCGCAAGCGGATCGAAAGCGGAATTGCCAGCGGCTTTCTGGTTCCCGACATGCCGTTGCCGCCCGAGCGCGACATCGCTGGCCTGACCGGCCTGTCACGAGTGACGGTGCGCAAGGCGATCGCCGAACTGGTGGAAAGGCGGCTGATCGTGCAAAAGCAGGGATCGGGATCTGCGGTCGCATCGGCGCGGCCGCGGGTGGAACAGACGCTGTCGCGTCTGACCTCTTTCACCGAGGACATGACGCGGCGTGGCTTCCGGTCGGACGTCCGTTGGCTGGAACGCGGGCTTTTCATGCCGGCGCCCGACGAGGCGTTGATGCTGGGCTTGGGGGCGGACGATCAGGTGGCGCGCATTTCGCGCCTGCGACTGGCGGATGACCGGCCCATGGCGATCGAACGAGCGGCGCTGCCGCCCGATGTTCTGCCCGATCCGCTTGCCGTGACCTCGTCGCTCTACAAGGTGCTCGGCGAGCGTGGCATGCGGCCGGTGCGGGCGATGCAGCGGATTTCGGCGATCAACTTGTCGACCGAGGATGCGACGCTTCTGGGTGTAAGGCCGCAGGCCGCCGGTCTGAGGATCGAGCGGATCAGCTTTTTGAAAGAGGGTAGGGTCATCGAACTTACCCGGTCGATCTATCGCGGCGATGCTTATGATTTCGTTGCTGAATTGCGGCTGCCGGATGCGGTGGCCTGAAGGAGAGAAGATGATCAAGACCACGCCAAGCCGCATGGCGGCAGAAGTAGCAGAAATACCCGTGGCGCTGGAGCGGCTGTTGCGTGACGGCGCGGACGACATCCGGGCCGCCGCACATGCGGCGCGCGCACTGTCACCCGCCGTCATCGCCACGGTGGCGCGGGGGTCGTCCGATCAGGCAGCGTCCTATTTCAAATATGCGGCGGAACTGACGCTTGGTTTGCCGGTCGCGTCGATCGGCCCCTCCGTGGCCTCGATCTACGGCGCGCAACTGCACTTGCAAAATGCCGTTTGCATTGCGGTGTCACAATCCGGCGCCAGCCCCGACATCGTCGAAATGGCGCGATCGGCACGGGCAAGCGGGGCGCTGACCCTTGCCGTGACAAATGACCGCGCGTCCCGACTGGCGGAGACCTGCGCGGCAACGCTCGACATTCATGCGGGGCCAGAGATCAGCGTGGCTGCCACCAAGACGTTCGTGACCTCCGTTGCGGCTCTTCTGGCGCTGATCGCCGAATGGAAGGGCGATCCTGACCTGAAAGCGGCGCTTCAGCGCCTTCCCGAACAACTGGCGCGGGCCGCCGAAATCGACTGGGCAGAATTGCGTGCGGCGCTGGCGGGCGCAAGTTCGCTCTATACGCTCGGGCGCGGACCGGCCTTTGCCATCTCGGGCGAGGCTGCGCTGAAATTCAAAGAAATCAGTCAGATACATGCCGAAAACTATTCCTCTGCCGAGGTGCTGCACGGTCCGGTTTCCATCGTGGGGCAGGGTTTCCCGGTTCTGGCCTTCGCCGCGAGGGATGCAGCGGAAACCGTGGTGGCAGAAATCGCCGATCAGCTTGCGGCCAAAGGGGCACAGGTTCTGATCACGTCGGACAAGGCGAAGACGGCCGGGTGCTTGCCCTTCGTTGCAACCGGCCATCCGCTGACCGATCCGTTGGCGCTGATCATCACGTTCTACGCCACGGTCGAACGGTTCGCCCGCGACTCCGGCGTCGACCCGGACAAACCGCGCCATTTGCGCAAGATCACCGAGACGATCTGAGGCAAGTGATGACAGGCGCGCAGAAAAAACCGGAAGGCTGGGATGAGGCGGCGGCAGGGCCGGGCGCCATTGTGCTGGCCGATAGCATATTCGATGGTCAGCGGCTTCGACCGCACACCGCGCTTTTGATCGCGGATGGCAAGGTCGCCGGGATTGGCGTGCCGATGGCCCAGGACCGGCCGCTTTGGCGCGTGCCCGGTCTGGTCAGTCCGGGCTTTGTGGACCTACAGGTGAATGGCGGCGGCGGGGTTCTGTTCAACAACCAGCCGACGCCAGACGGCCTTCTGGCGATTGCGCGGGCGCATCGCAGTACCGGCACGGCGGCCCTTCTGCCTACTCTGATCACGGATGCGCCAGAGATCATGGAGCGCGCCGCTCGCGCCATTCCGGAAGTCATGGGCCAGGAGGGTATCGTCGGCCTGCATCTGGAAGGCCC
>Ga0073904_10001632_pt1 | contig 16783 bp, 13 predicted proteins | sample KloWWTrecipitate_FD_66668 | JGI IMG/M metagenome (GOLD analysis project Ga0073904, IMG submission 66668) | Active sludge microbial communities from Klosterneuburg, Austria, studying microevolution and ecology of nitrifiers - Klosterneuburg... | ecosystem: Engineered > WWTP > Aerobic digester >... | reverse complement strand
CTTCGGGGTCGTGGGAGCCATGGGAGCCTCGGGGTGGTGGGTCCCGCACTTAGCACCGAATGGGACGTGTTGATTCCAAACGCGCAGCGCCCGCCGAGCAAAGCCCCCGGCCGAGTGCGCAACGCCTGACGCACCTGCCGGACCCGCGCGCCGGACGCGACCGCGCCCGACGGAGAGAGGCGCGGGCGCGCGAGCCGTGGTACGGCGAGCGGCCATGGACGATCGGGCCAGCGCGCGCATTCTGGAGGGGCCCCTCGCGTGGGAGGTGTTCCGCTTCGGCATCCCGCTCGCGGTGGGCGCCATCCTGCAGACCTCGTTCAACCTGGTCGACGCGTACCTCATCGCGCAGCTCCCGAAGGCCGAGGTGGGGCCGGCGGTGGGCGCGCTCGGCGTGTGCGATCAGCTCGCCGCCGTGGGCACGATCTTCAGCTATGGCGTGTCGACGGCGGCCGCCACGCTGGTGTCGCACCACAAGGGCAAGGGCGACGCCGAGGCGGTCAAGCGCGCGGCCTGGCAGTCGTTCATCGTCGTGGCCGGGCTCTCGCTGCTCTTCGGTGTTCTGGGCGCGGTCGCGGGCCCGATCGCGTCGAGCGTGATCGGCCTGAAGGGCGCGGTCGCCGACGTGGCGACGCGCTACCTCCGCGTCATCCTCGCGGGCAGCGGCACGATGTTCATGCTGCTGCAGCTCACGAGCATCCAGCGGGCGCTCGGCTCGTCGAAGACGCCCGTGGCGCTCCTCGTGCTCGGCAACGTGTTCAACGTGGTGTTCGCGGTGGTGTGCCTCTTCGGGCCGGTCGCGCCCAACGAGGGCCTCGCGTGGGGCGCGAGGCTCGCGCAGCTCTCCGGCGTGCCGGCCATGGGCATGGAGGGCGCGGCCTGGGCCACCGTCGTCGCGCGGGCGCTCGTGCTCGCGCCGAGCTTCCTCGTGCTCGCGCGGCGCTTCGACATCCTGCCGGCCAAGGGCGCGCGCGGCCCCGACGCCCGCGCCATCCGCGAGCTGATGGCGCTCGCGTGGCCCACGAGCGCGCAGTTCGTGCTTCGCATCACCGCGATGTTGCTGATCAATTCGCTGGTCGCGCGGTTCTACTCGACCGAGACCGATCAGACCGCGACCACAGCGATGGGCCTCGTCTTCCGCGTCGACTCGGTCGCGCTCTTCGTGGCGATGGGCTGGGGCGGCGCCGCGCAGACCTTCGTGGGGCAGAACCTGGGGGCGGGCAAGCTCGATCGCGCGAGCCGCGCCGGCCTCCTCGCCGCGGCCTACGACGCCGCGATGAACCTCGCGTTCCTCGCGCTCCTCTCGGTCCACGCCGAGCGCGTGCTGCGGTTCTTCGGCAAGGACGACGCGCCCGTCGCCATAGGCCTCGAGTACCTGCACATCGTCGCGCCGAGCTACGTGGGGCTCGGCGTGGGCATCGTGCTCGGCAACGCGATGGCGGGCGCGCGCGCCGCCAAGCTCGCGTTCCGCATCGACCTCGGCGTGCTCGTGGGCTTCCAGCTGCCGGTGTGCCTCGCGGGGGTGCTGCTCGTCCACATGCGGCTCAACGCCCTCTTCGGGTGCGTGACCGCGACGGCGTTCGCCGGGGCGCTCGTTTACGGGGCGATCTACGCGCGCCGCAAGTGGCTGACCGTCGCGCCAGAGCCCGCTCCGAGGGAGACGGCGGCCGCGCGCGCCTCGGGGTAACAGCGGGGTAACAGCCGGGTAACAGCCGGCCGCCCGAGGTCCCGAGACCTCACCCGCGTGCGCACCGGCGCGCGCTCACGCTTGCAGAGCGAGGGGGACGCTGGCACCGTTCTGCCCGTGCGGCGCGGCGTTCTCGCGCCCCGAGGAGGAGCGATCCAATGGCGATGTTGCGACGTGGGCTCTCTGGCGAGCCGGTCCGAATTCTTCAAGAGCGCCTCGGCCTCACGGCCGACGGGATCTTCGGCCCCAACACCGAGGCGGCCGTGCGCGAGTTCCAGAGCAACAACGGCCTCCAGGTCGACGGCGTCGCGGGCCCTGACACCTTCATGGCGCTCGAGCTCCCGCAGCTCGTGATCCTGCACAAGCCGCTCCGCGGCGAGCAGGTGCGCCGCCTCCAAGAGGCCCTCGGCGTCGACGCCGACGGCAAGTTCGGCCCGGGCACCGAGGCCGCGGTCAAGCAGTTCCAAGAGCAGAACGGCCTCGAGGCCGACGGCTTCGCGGGCCCGCAGACCCTCGCGCTGCTGCCGGGCTTCGCCATCGAGCCCGAGCAGGTGGAGGCGTCGCTCATCACGGAAGAGACTCCGGAGATCCCCGAGGAGGTCATCGAGCAGGCGAAGGCGGAGGAGCCCCCGCCTCCCGAGCCGAGCGGCTTCGTGTCGACGCTCGCGGCCGTGGCGTTCCCGCTGCCCACGATCGGCAAGACCATCTGGAGCACGGTAAAGAAGATTTTCTAGTTCGCCACGCAGGTACGGACGGCCCGCCGAGCCACGCTCGCGCGGGCCGTTCTCTTTTCGTGCGGGCTCTGGGCTACGCGCCGAGCGCGCGCGCGACCACGAGCACGTTGCCCGAGGGATCGGCGAAGTACGCCGCCTCGTCGCCCCACGGGCGCGGGGCGCGAGGGCTGAGGCAGCGCGCCCCCGCGGCCTCGAGCGCGGCGATGGCGGCCTCGAGGTCGTCGGCGTGGAGGTAGAGCTCGGTGGTCGAGAGCGCTCCCGCGGGCACGCGCGCGGGCACTTGCCCCGTGTTCCGGCCGAAGGCCTCGCGCTCGTAGAGGCCCAGGCGCTGGCCGCCGGGCAGCGCGAGCTCGACGTAGACGGGGGTCTCGACGGCCTCCGGCCACGCGAAGGCGGCGCGGTAGAACGCGACGCTCTCGGCCAGGCGCTCGACGGCGAGGATGGTGAGTGTGTGACGCACGAGCATGGAGGTTCTCTTGGGGAACGCGCGCGGGGGCGAGCGGTCGGCGAAGCAGGAAGCCCTTGCGCGCCGGCGCGCCAGCGGCTAAGTGCAGGGCGGCCTTTGGAGAGGTGACCGAGTGGCCGAAGGTACTCCCTTGCTAAGGGAGCGCGGGTCAAAAGCCTGCCGCGGGTTCGAATCCCGCCCTCTCCGCAGTAGTTCTTGAGACGCCTGCCCTTGAGGCCGAACGGCGCAAGTCCGCGTCCGGCGGCACCGTCGTCGACGGTCACGTCGCTTGGTGACCTCTCCGTCTCGCCGTCCGCAGCGCGACCACTCCTGACGCGGTCGCCGGCGCGAGTATGTCGAAGGACCCTTCCCACACGACGACGAGCGCCCCTCGCGGCCCGGGCAGCCATGGCACAGAGTGGCACGGGGACGCGCCGTTATCCCGCGCGCTCGCACCCGCCCCAAGGACGCGCGCTGGGAACAAGCCGCGCCGACCGGTGGGGCACGCTTCATGCTGCTCTCGCGGGCATGAAGATCTTTCGATGGCTGCCTCTCCTCGCCTTCGCGGGCGTCCCCCTCGTGAACTGCGGCGGGACCACGCCGATCACGCCCGCTCCCGACGGCTCGGTCCCCGACGCCTCCGCGGACGTGACGCCGACTCCGCCCCTCGACGCGGCTACAGCCGACGCGGACAGCGGCCCGCCGAAGCCGCCCCCGGGCCCGCCCACGCTGTCGAAGGTCGACGTACTCTTCGTGGTCGACAACTCGCGCGCGATGCTCGAGAAGCAGCGCGTGCTCGCGGCCTCCGCCGGCACGTTCATCGAGCGACTGCTGACGCCACGGTGCGTCGACGCCGCCGGCGCGGTCGTAGGGCGCTCGGTCGACGGGGTGTGCGCGAGCGGAGCGCTCGAGCACCCGCAGGTGAAAGACCTCCACGTCGGCGTGATCACCTCTGCGCTGGGCGGAATGGGCTCCGACGTCTGCGCGCCCGATACCGTGGGGAACGACGACAAGGGGCGGCTCGTCAACCGCCCGAACCTCGCGAGCGCGCCTGGCGGGTTCTTGGCCTTCGCGCCCGGTGCGCCGGCGCCCGCGCTCACCGAGCCCGCCGCGCTCGTGCGCGACACCGCGACGCTCGTGAGCGGCGTGGGAGAGCGCGGCTGCGGGCTCGAGGGGCCCCTCGAGTCGATGTACCGCTTCCTCATCGCGCCCGACCCGGCCGCGCCCGTGCGGGCGGGCAATCAGGCGAGCGCCGGGCCCCTCGACGTGACGCTGCTCGCCCAACGCAAGGCGTTCCTTCGCGAGGACTCGGTGCTCGCCGTGATACTCCTCACCGACGAGGACGACTCGACGGTCGACCCCTATGCCCTCGGCGGTCAGGGGTGGGCCTTCATGAACATGGTCTTTCCCGCGTCGGCCGGCATCGCAGGTGCGCAGCGATCGCCCAACCGCGGCGGCAGCACCGCGCCGAAGGGCACGACCGCGTGCGCGCAGAACCCCGCCTCCGCCGACTGCACCTCGTGCGGCTTCCGCGCCGATCCGAGGGTCACGGCGGACCCTCGGTGCGCGGAGAACAGCGGCTATTACGGCCCCAACGACGACGACATGAACGTGCGCTTCTTCGACATGAAGCGCCGCTTCGGAGTGGATCCGCAGTACCCGGTGAAGCGCTACGTCGACGGCCTCGGCGCCCTGCAGATCTCTCGCGGCGCCACCGAACACGACGCGAATGGCAACTACGTCGGCGGGACCGAGTGTCGTAATCCGCTCTTCGCCAAAGACCTCCCGAGCAGCGGCTCGGCCGAGCTGTGTCGCCTCTCGCCCGGGCCGCGGACTCCCTACGACGTGTTCTTCACAGTCCTCACGGGGCTGCCCCCGGCGCTCGGCTCGCGGCCCTCGGCGACGGGCGCGCCGGTGCCGCTCACCGCGGGCGAGTGGACGAAGCTCGTGGGGCGCGATCCGGACGCGTACGACGCGACCGGGCTCGATCCCCACATGGTGCAGTCGACGGAGCCTCGCGCCGGCCTCGCCCCGCCGAGCGCGGCGAACGACGCCGATCCGGTCCACGGCCGCGAGTGGAGCACGAATAAGCAGGACCTCCAGTCGGCGTGCACGTTCGCCCTCGCGACTCCCCTCGACTGCTCGCTGCCGGCGAACCGGGAGGTCTGCGACTGCACGGCAGGCGCCACGGCGCCGCTCTGCAGCGCTGCGTCTCCCACGGTCCAGGAGCGAGGGCGCGCCCTGCCCGGCATTCGCCACCTCCGCGTGGCGAAGGGCCTCGGCGACCAATCGGTCGTGGGCTCCATCTGTCCCACGCAATCGAACGATCCCGCGCGCGACGACTTCGGCTATGCGCCGACGCTCTCGCAGCTCGGAGTGCGTGTGGGTCAGCGCCTCCGCCGGTAGGACGGGGTTCGCGGAGACAAGGGGCGGGATTGCTGTACGCTTGGGCCATGCGCTCGCCCCGTACGCTCCCCCGCTCCGGCGGCCCGCCGCGCTCCCTCGCCCCGCTCCTCGCGCTGGTCCCGCTCGTCCCGCTGGTCGCGCTGCTTCATTGTGGCGCGGGCGAGGCGCCGCCCGCCGGGGTGACCTTTCCCCCGGTGGACGCGGCGATCGCGCCGCCGCCCGACGCGAGCACGACCGCCGACGCGACCACGGCCGACGCGAGAGCTCCCGACGCCACCCCCGCGGACGCGGCCCCCTTGGACGCGTCCGATGCGGCCGTCGACGCGGCCGACGCGGCCGTCCGCTATTTGCCCACGTTCTACGCGGTGAACCACGTGCTCTCGACCGGCCAGAGCCTCTCGGTCGGCTCGCAGGGCACGCCTGTTCTGTCGACGAGCCAGCCCTTCGACAACCGCATGCTCAACACAGGCGTGCTGCGGAGCGCGACGCGCGCGACGTCGTTCCTCCCTCTCGTGGAGGGGAGCGTCGAGACCATGTCGAGCGGGCTCGCGAACCTGGTGGCCGACGTGGCGCAGACCGAGGTGCTCTTTGGGCTCCCGGCGCCGAACGATCGGCATCGACTCCTCGTCAGCTGCCACGGGATCGGCGGCACCGCCTACGTGGGGCTGAAGAAGGGCACGGCCGCCTTCACGTCCGGCCTAAACCAAGTACGCGACGCGAAGACGATCGCGACGGCGGCGATGGAGAGCTACGTCGTGAGGGCGGTAACCAACGTGCACGGCGAGTCGGACCACGTCGCCGGGAACGCCACCTACGCGGCCGATCTCGCGGAGTGGCAGTCAGACTACGAGACCGAGGTGAAGGCCATCACGGGTCAGACCGAGCCCATCCCCATGTTTCACACGCAGATGAGCTCGTGGACCAAGTACGGACAGGCCACGAGCGCGATACCCCTCCAGCAGCTCGAGGCGTCGATCGTCAGCAACGGCAAGATCGTCCTCGTGGGGCCGAAATACAACGTCCAATACGCTCCCGACGGCGTGCACCTCACGGCCGCGGGCTACCGGCACATGGGCGAGTACTACGCCAAGGTCTATAGGCGGGTCGTGCTGGAGGGGAGGCGCTGGGAGCCCCTGCGGCCGGTCTCGGCCACCCTGACCGGCGACGAGATCCGAGTGAAGTTCGTCGTGCCCGTCGCGCCGCTGGTGTTCGACACGACCACGGTCACCGATCCCGGCAACAAGGGCTTCGAGTACGTCGACGACAGCGCCTCGCCGCCCACGATCACGGCCGTCACGCTGGAGGGGCCGGACACCGTGCGCATCAAGCTCTCCGCGGCCCCGGTGGGCGCCGGCAAGACCATTCGCTACGCGGCGACCGGCGCCGTGGGCGCGCGCGCGGGCGCCACCACCGGGCCCCGCGGCAACCTGCGCGACTCGGACACGTCGAGGTCTAGAGACGGCGACAAGCTGGAGAACTGGGCCGTGCACTTCGCGATCCCCGTTCCGTAACGCTGACGATCGGGCTCGAAGAAAGCTCAACCAGCCGTGGCCGGCGCGAAGAAGGTGTCGGGCAGCACGCCGTAGTCGCGCATCGACTCGCGCACGGCCTCCCAGCCCTGCTCGGCGGCCAGATCGAACGACTCGAGCGCCCGCTCGACGCGCTCCTCCTTGTTGGAGAAATCGCTGAACGAGAACGTGCGCCAGAAGGGGAAATACTCAAATCGCACGAGCGGCTTCATGCAGAGCGCCCGCAGAATGGGGCAGTCGAACTTCGCGAGCTCGCGGGCGATGCCCGGGGCCACCGTGAGCTCTTGTTCGAAGTGCAGCGCCTGGACGAACAGGTGTCTCTTGCGGGTAAGGTCGAGCTCGCGCCCGGCCGCGCGCGCGGCGTGCGCCTCGTTCAAGGCCTCGAGGAGCGCGCCGTTCACGAGCGCCTCGGCGCCTCGTTCGCGCCCGTGCTCCCGCGTGAAGTACCAGTTCGTGTAGGTGTCGATGAACACCTCGCGGTTCACCGCCTTGAAGCCCTCGGCGAAGGCGTTCAGCATGGCGTGGCGCGTGGCCTTCTCCTCGGCGTCGAGGAAGTAGCGGTAGGAGATGATCTCGCCCAGCTTGCCTGTGGTCTCGAAGAAGTTGTAGCCCCAGAGCGCACCGTGGAGCGCGATCAGCGGGAAGGCGTGGTTGCCCCGCGAGTCCTGGTAGATCGCGTGGTGCTCCATCACCCGCTGCGCGATGTCGCCCGGGCGACCGGCCCGCGCGCGGGCGCGCGCCTTGAGCGCGTCGTAGGCGGCGCGGAGCCGGTCGGACATGCTCGCAATCTAGCAGCGGCGTTCCCGCGGGGTCGAGGCGCGGCGGGATCGCCTTCGGGGCTCACTTCAGGTTCTCGGTTCGGCGAGTTGCGGCTACCTTTGCGGCCGATGCCGAGGCGCCGCGACTCCCGTAGGGGCTCCCTCGCCGCGCGCTCGGCGGGGCGAGCGACCGCGGCGCTCGTGGGTCTCCTGGCCCTCGCGACCCCGAGCGCGGCGTGGAGTCGGCCCCAAGCGCGCCTCCTCCACGTGCGTGAACCGGGGGCCGACCGGTGTCCCTCCGCCGAGCAGCTGCGGTCCCGCGTCGCCGAGCGCCTGGGGTACGACCCGTTTCGTGACGACGCTCACATGACCGTCCGCGCAGCGTTTCGCCTGGACGAGCGCCAGGAGAACAGGCTCGCGGCCGAGGTGGAGGCGTTCGACGACCGCTCGACGCTGCTCGGGCGGCGAAGCCTCGCGAGCACCGACGAGACGTGCCGCGATCTGGCCGACAGCGTCGTCCTCGCGGTGACCCTTCTGCTCGATGCGCCCACGTCGAACGGCTCGAACGGCTCCGCGGCCGCCCCCGCGACCGGCCCGGCGAGCCCACCCATCGCCTCGGGGCCTCTGCGCGAGCCCGGCGCGGGCCCGCCTCCCGCTCGCCCCACGCCCGCCCCCGCGCTGCCCTGGACCGTGTCGGTCGGCCTCGATCTCGTGGCCGGGGTGGGCTTCGCGCCTGCGCCTTCGGTGGGCGCGCGGCTCACCGCGAGCCTCCGCCGCGGTCCCTGGTCGGTGGTCGCGGGCGGGCGGTTCGATCTGCCCGCGGAGGGGCGCTACGCCGTCGGTACGGTCGAGACCGCCGTCCGCTTGGGTGAGCTCGCCGGGTGTGGACACCTCGGGCGCGGGTTCCTCTGCATCGTCGGCGCGGCCGGCGCCATCGCGGCCGACGGAACGAACGTGCTCCAGGCCCGGCGCACCGTCGGCCCCTTCGGGACGCTCGGGGCGCGGGTGGGCGGCGATCTCGCGCTCTTCGGGCCGGTCGCCCTCCGCGCCTCCGCCGACGTCGCGACGCTGCTCGTGCGCACCAACATCACGGTCGGCCCGGAGACCCTGTTCACCACCCCCGCCCTGGGGGGCACCGTCGGAATCGGCCTCGTCGGTCGATTTCCGTGACGGATCCTCCCCTAGAGGGCGAATGTCGCTCGGGAAGCATGGATTTCCGCCGGATCTTCGACGAGCACGCCTCCTATGTCTTTCATTCACTTGCCCGGCTCGGCGTGCCCAACCACCACCGCGACGACCTCGTCCAGGAGGTGTTCATGACGGTCCATGCGCTCTTCGAGGACTACGATCAGAGCAGACCTTTTCGCCCCTGGGTGTTCGCCATCGCGTACCGGGTCTGCCTTCGGCACCGCCGGAAGAGCGGGAGAAACCGCGAGCTGCTCGTCGAGAGCGAGGCGCCTTCGACCGAGGCGGGACCGCACGAGGCGCTCGAGGGGGCGGAGGCGCGCGCGCGCGTCCGCGAGGCCCTCGCCAACGTGGAGGTCCACCGCCGCGCGGTGCTCATCCTCAAGGACATCGACGGACAGTCGATCCCCGAGATCGCCCACGCGCTCGGCATTCCCCTGAACACCGCCTATTCTCGCCTCAGGCTCGCTCGCGCGGATCTGGCGGCCGCGCTCACCGCGAAGGACGTCACGACGGGAGGTGCGGCGTGATGGACGACGAGCTCGACCCCGCGCTCGCGGCGCTGCTCGCTCCGGAGCGGGACGCCCCCGCCGTGGACGCCGCGCGCCTCGAGGCCGTCCGCAAGAACCTCGAGGCCGCGATCGCGCCGACGGCGGGGGCCGACCCGTCGCCTCGAGCGCCCGCTCCGCCGCTCCCGGCGTCCGGCGCGTCCGCCGCGCCGAGCGGGCTCGTTCGCCTGGGCGGCATGTTCGCCTTGGGCCTGGTGGTGGGCGCCGCCGGCTACGCTACACTTGGACCCAAGCCCATGCCGCTCGCGCCTCCCCTCGAGCCCACGCCCGTCGTGCTCTCGGTGCGGTCGCCTGAGCCGGAGCCCGCGCCGCCGGTCGTGCAGCTCGCGCCGCCCGCAACCTCGAGCCCCGCGCCCTCGAGCGCTCCCGCGCGAACGGTCGTGTCCGCCCAGGCCGCCCCCCCCGCCGCCTCGAGCGGCGTCGCGCTCGCGCCGATGGCACCGACGGCACCGACGGAGGAGCCGACTGCACGACCCGCGCCCGAGCCGAGCGCGCGGCCGCAGACCCTCCTCGACGAGGAGCGCGGTCTCCTCGAGCGAGGCCGCGTGGCCTTGGGCCGGCGGGACTGGGTGTCGTCGCTCGAGGCCGTGCGCGCGCACCGACAGCGATTCCCGAAGGGGCAGCTCGCCGAGGAGCGTGACGCGCTCGAGGTTCAAGGTCTCGCGGCAGGCGGCCACACCGCCGACGCTCGCCGACGGGGCGAGGCGTTCCTCGCGGCCTATCCCCAGAGCATCCTGCGCGGCCGCATCGACGCCCTGCTCCGAGAGCTTCCCCGGTGACCACGCAAAATCGTTCTCGTGTCGTGACGGAAACGGACCGGTGCCGCGAACAAGGGAATATGAAGAAGCACTCTCACACGTCACTCTTCGCGCTCGCCGCTTGGCTCGTCGTCGGATGTGGGTCGAACCTCAACATCGGAGACCCCGAGCCTACGCCGGCGCCCACGGCGCCCACGGGCACGACCGCTTCACCCGAGCCGACGCCGGCACCGACGAGCTCCTCGCCCGCGCCTCCCCCTTCGTCGTCGCTCGTGCCTTGTGCCACGGGCACGCTCTGCTGGGCCAACACCGAGTCCACGCGAAACGACCTGGTCTCCACCTGGGCCTCCGACGCGGCGCGCAGCGTGTGGTCCGTCACGCGCCACGGGGAGATTCTTCACTGGGACGGCGTCTACCAGACGCTGCGGTTTCGGATCGACGGGACGTTCGACGACGCGCTCGTGTTGGGCACCGCGGCGGACAACGTCTACGCGTTCTTTCACCGCGCGAAGACGCCCGCCGAACCCTTCGGCGCGACGACCGTCGTGCGCTTCCACGACGGGGCCTTTCAAGTGCACGCGAGCAGCGGCGCTTACGCGATCGGCGCGCTTCGCCCCGTCCAGGTGCCGAAGCTCGGCATCGTCGCCGTCCTCTCGAAGGCCAACGATCCGGCGAGCGTCGCCCTCGTCGACGCCGACCTCAAGCCGCAGCTCGTGCTCCCCGCGCTCCCGATCGCGAGCGAGCTCGCCGCGAGGGTCGACGAGACCTTCGACGCCACCGCTTCGGTGAACGCCGTCAACGTGCTGTCCGTGTGGGTCTTGACGAAGACCGGGCGGGTCTTTCGATGGACCGAGGGAGGCGCGGCGTGGGACGAGATCAGGCCCTTTCCTCCGACGAGCGTCGGTCCCGGCGAGTATTCCGAACTCTCGCGCGGGACCGGGATCGCGACCCGAGGGGAAGGAGTCCAGGTGATTCGAGACACATGGCTCACGAGGACCGGGAACATCGACCTCGGCTATGGTCATCGAGCGGTCGCCACGTTGGAGGGGAGCGGCTCCGTCGTCACGAGCATTCCACGAGGGGTCCAACCAGAAGAAATCCTTCCGCACGGCCGGTCGGTAACACCCGGATACGGAGGCGCTCGATTCGTGGGCGCGGGCGGGAGTTGTGGTGGTTTGGGGTGCGGCTGGTGGGGAACCATCCTCTCGCAATGGGACAATGTTTGGACCAGGTTCGAACTTCCGATTGACGCAGGGTTTGTCCTGGGCGACGAATCCGGCGGGCTTCACACGGTAGGTACGGGGGGCCAGTTGTACACTCGGCTTTCTACGCCGAATGGCTCGATCGATGCCAATTGGGTGCGCAGAGAGGGGCGGAGCCCCTCGGACCGAGTCTTTGCGATCGACGCGCTCGCGGATGACGACGTGTGGGCGTTGGAGTCCCGCGAGGGGACCCACCGAGCACGGCACTACGACGGGCGCACCTGGTCCGAAGGGGTTGTTGCGCCAGGTCGCAGCGGGGCACCCAGCCGCTTTGTGGAAGGGGTTGATGAGGCGCCGCCCGGCGACACGATGGTCGCCTTGAAGGACAGCGTGTGGTTCAAGAATTCCGAGGTCTTGTCCCGCTGGAAGGGGGGAAGCTGGACCACCTTCTCCCTTGGCGCGCCGGTGTCGCGACTGGCGAAAGACGGCCCGGACTCGCTGTGGGCCGTGAGCCAATCGTCGCCGGCGGGGGGCGGCGTTCGGGTCGCGCGGCTCCATCGATGGGACGGGACAGCTTGGTCTGACTTGGGCAGCCCGTTTGCTCCGAACGAGGACATCCGCGGCCTCGCGGCGGCGGGCGGTGTGGTGTGGGCAACGGGGGACGCCATCTATCGACGTGAGGGAGCTCGCACCGACACGATCGTGTGCTCTAGCCTGCCAACGGGCACCGCGTATTCCGCGGTCTTCGCTGTCGGGGACGAGGCGTGGGTCGTGGCGTCCCTGCCGACGCCGGGGGCGCGGGAGACCGCCCTGCTCCACATTGCGGGCACGAGGTGCATGGTGGTGGGGACCCCTCCCGGGGAACAGCTGAGTATTCGAAACGTCGTCGGTGTCCGCGCCTCGGACGCCTGGGTAGTGGCCACGACGACGGTTCCCTCGAACGGCTACCCGACTCGAGACCGGACCGAACCTCGCCTCTTCCGTTGGAACGGTCGGACCCTCGAGCCCGCGAAGCTCGCGGTCGACCCCAGGTTCGTCTCGGCGTCGGTGTCACCGCTCGGCACCCTCTGGGTCGGCGGCACTCACGGGGCCATCCTGCGGTCGGCGGTGCCGAAACCGAACTAGAGCACCGAACAGGTTGAATCCCGTCGGCTTTCGCAGGTTTAGCGGCGCCTCGCGTTGTCGCTCCTCCTCGGATACGATAGTATCCGTCGTCGTCGCTCCTAGCGATGCTTGCTAACCCAGCGAAATCCTCGGTCCTTCAACCTGATCGGTGCTCTACGGCTCCGCTCATCGACCGCGGGGTGCGAGAGCGCCTCGCGGTCGTACCAAATCGTTCTCCTGGCGTGACGGAAACGGACCGGAGCCGCGAACAAGGGAATATGAAGACGCACTCTCACACTTCACTCTTCGCGTTCGCCGCGTGGCTCGTCGTCGGATGTGGGTCGACTCTCAACATCGGGGACGCACCTCCCACGACGGACGTTCGATTGCCCCCGACGGCCACGAGCGCGGAGCCCGAGACGACGAGCTCCTCGCCCGCGCCTCCCCCCTCGGCGTCGCTCATGCCTTGTCCCACGGGCACGCTCTGCTGGGCCAATACGGAGTCCACGCGCAACACGCTGGTCTCCGCTTGGGCCAGCAACACCGATAACGGCATATGGTCCGTCTCGCGCCGCGGAGAGATCGTGCGCTGGGACGGCGTGAGCCAGAAGGCGCAGTTTCGGCTCGACGGGGACTTCGACGACGCGCTCGTGTGGGGCACCGGAGCGGACAACGTGTACGCGTTCTTCCATCGCCCGAAGACGCCGGCCGAACCCTTCGGCGCGACGACCGTGCTGCGCCTCCGCGACGGGGCCTTCCAGGTGCATCCGAGCAGCGGCGCCTACGCGATAGGCGCGCTCCGCTCCGCGGACGTGCCGAGGCTGGGCGTCGTTGGGGTCCTCTCGAAGGCGCACGATCCGGCGAGCGTCGTCCTCGTCGACGCCGACCTCGAGCCGCGCCTCGTGCTCCCCGCGCTCCCGCTCGCGAGCGGCAGCGGCGCGACGGTCGACGAGACGCTCGACGCCAGCGCTTCTTTGAGCGCCGAGGACGTGCTGTCGGTCTGGGTCTTGACCCGCGCCGGCCGCGTCTTCCGGTGGACCGAGGGAGGCGCGGCGTGGGCCGAAATTCGGCCATTTCCGAAGAGCGGAGGTCTCGCCGAGGTCTCGCGAGGGACCGGGATGGCGCCGACACGAATCCAGAACGTGAACGGCGTTCAGGTGATTCGAGACGTATTCCGTGCGGAGGGGGGGCATCTCCGCCGGGAGATCGCCACCTTGGAGGGGAGCGGCTCCATCGTCACGAGCGTCCCCCCGCGGCCGATCTACGCCGCGGGCGATATTCTCCCGCACGGCCGCTCGGTCACTTACGACCCGTCCCCGGGCATCTATGGCTGGGACCCGCCCCTCGTCGACTCCGGCCCGTGGTGTTGGTCGATGGGGTGTCGCTCGTGGGGGACCGTCGACTGGCAACAAGATGGAGTGTGGACCAACACGGCCTTGCCGGTAGACGGGGCCCCTCTCATCCTAGGCTCCACGCGCAGCACACGGTACGCGGTGGGGACGGGTGGCCAAGTGTACACGCGGGGCCGTTCGACCCCTCCAGCGCGCGCGCTCGACGCCATGTGGGTGCGCAGAGAGGGGCGGGGCAGCGGAGAGCAGGTCCTGGCGATGGACGCGCTCTCGGACGACGACGTGTGGGCGGTGGAGCACACCGAGGGGACCTACCAAGCACGACACTACGACGGACGCGCGTGGGCCGAAGGGTTCCGCGCGCCAGCCGGCAGCGTGATGGTCGCCTTGAAGGACAGCCTGTGGTTCACGGGTACTCTGGACTCGGCGACAAACGAAACCGGGCGGGTGTCGCGCTGGAAGGCCGGCCAGTGGACGACCTTCTCCGTTGGCGCGGGCGCGCGTGTGTCGCTGCTGGCGAAAGACGGCCCTGATGCCCTCTGGGCCATTGGCCACGAGACCACGACGAGCGGCGCGCTCACCCCGCGACTCTATCGATGGGACGGGACGGCTTGGGCGAGCGTCGGTGCCCCGTTCTCTTTGAACGAGCAGTTCGGCGGTCTCTCGGCGGCGGGCGGCGTCGTGTGGGCCACCGGGTTCGACATCTATCGACGTGAGGGGGCACGCACCGACACGATCGTGTGCCCAGGTCGCCCACCCACGACGCACGATCGGACGTGGTACGGCCCTGTCCTCGCTCTCGGGGACAAGGCGCGGGACGAGGCGTGGACCGTGGACGCCGAGTCGACGCTGTTCCACATTTCGGGCACGACGTGCACGCAGGTGGGCCCCGTGGGAGCGAAGCTGTCGATTCGGAACATCGTCGGCGTGAACGCCTCGGACGTGTGGATAGTGGGCTTTTCGGTAGTCGACGCGGGCGGGCCTCGCCTCGTTCATTGGAACGGGCGGACCCTCGAGCCGGCGAAGCTCGCGTTCGACCCCGTCTTCCTCTCGGCGTCCGTGTCACCGCTCGGCAACCTCTGGGTCGGCGGCACCCACGGGGCCATCCTGCGGTCGGCGGTGCCGAAGCCGAATCAGAGCACCGAATAGGTTCCGCTCATCGACCGCGCGGGCGACGAGGGCCCTCGCGATCGGCGCCTCGCGTTCGTGCTAGAGGAGCGCCCATGAGCACGAAGCGCCTCCTCTTCCTCGAGGGTCTCCTCCAGAAGGGCACCGACGACCCGATGGCGTACTACGGCCTCGCGATGGAGTACCGGAGCGCGGGCCGGGTCGACGACTCGCTGCGGGTGTTCGGCGAGCTCAAAGCGAAGAAGCCCGACTACGTGGCCATGTACCTCATGTGCGGTCAGCTCCTTCAGGAGGCCAACCGCAAAGACGAGGCCCGCGCGTGGCTCGAGGAGGGCATCGGCTGGGCTCGCAAGACTGGCAATAGCCACGCCCAGGGCGAGCTCGAGTCCGCGCTCGGGGCGCTGTAGCGACAGCTCGGGCGCGCGGGGCTCAGCGCGGCTCGGGTCCAGCGTCGCCGCAGGAGCCCCAGGGAGTCCAGCCGCCGCTCTCGCACACGAACAGATCCTCGCACCCGCAGCAGCCTGTCGAGCACGCGAAGCCGGTCGCGAGCGGGCAATCGGGGGGCTGGAGCGTGCGGCACCCTGGCCCGCCCGAGGCGCCCGGCGGCAGCACGAACCCGGCGTCGCGAGGCGAGATCGCGGCGTCCGGCGGTGGCGCTACGGGGCCTGCGGAGGCCTCGCGCTCGGGGCAGAGCTTCTCGAGCTCCCAGGTGTTGTCCTCGCGGCAGAGGTACACGGCCTTGCACGTGGGGTCTTCGCACGCGACCCCGCGCGAGCGCGGGCAGCCGCCGTCGGGCACGTTGCGGCAGGGCTGTGCCGGCGGAACGTCTTCGCGGCACGCGACCGTGGTCGCGCCGAGCGCCGCGGCGATCAGCAGGCCAAATGCGAGCTCGACGGCCAGGCGTGGCGAGCGAGGCGAGCGCGTGCGTGACAGGAGCGGCACGCGCGGAGGGTGGCACGGCCGCAGGGGGGCGTCGAGGCCCGCGCGCGCGCCCTGAAACTCGGGTAGCTTTGGGGGCATGTCGACCGTGCGCCTCGCCCTCGCGTCCCTTCTGTTGCCCTCGGGGGTCGTGCTCGCGGCTGCCGCCTGCGGGGCGCCGCCCAAGGCACCCGACGGCCCGGCCGCCGCGACCTCTGCCGCCGCTTCGGGGTCTGCGTCCGCGCCTGCCGCCGAGCCCACGAGCCCGCCCACCACCACGACCCAGCTCGAGGCCGACGCGGGGCTCGGGACGAAGCTCGAGCCCAAGCGCTCCACCGACGGCCGGGGCGCCGCCGACATCGACGCGGCCGTGAAGGCCCGCAAGGCCGACACCCGCGCCTGCTACGACAAGGTCGCGTCGAAGGACCCGAAGATCGAGGGCGACGTCCGCGTCTCGTGGACGATCGACACGAAGGGCGCGGTCACCAACGTGGCGGTCGACCCGGCGCAGACCAACGTCGGCGACGACGCGGTCGGCAAGTGCCTGGTCGAAGTGGTCAAGTCCCTTCACTTTCCCGCGAGCACCAAAGGCTTCGAGACGCCGAGCGGCTACAAGTGGAATTTCCGCCGAAACATGGAGCAGTTCCGCGCAGCCCGCGACGCCGGGCTCGTCCCGTAGAAGCCCGTCCCGCGCTCTCGTTTGCGGGTCGTGGCGAGCGGTCAGCCGGTCGCGAGGTAGGGCTCCCACTCGGGGAAGTGCGCCGCCGTGGACATGGCGAGGTGCGCGGCGAGGGCCCAGCGCGGGCGCGCGGGGCGGCGCGCGAGCTTCATGCCGGCCTCCTCCGGGGTCCGCCAGCCCTTCTTCAGGTTGCATGGGCGGCAGGCGATCACGAGGTTCTCCCAGGTGTCCTGGCCGCCGCGCGAGCGGGCCTGCACGTGGTCGATGTTGAGATCGCGGAGCGGCGGGCGCTTCAGGCAGTATTGGCACTGCTGCTCGTCGCGGAGCATGAGGTT
>Ga0073904_10001631_pt1 | contig 16783 bp, 17 predicted proteins | sample KloWWTrecipitate_FD_66668 | JGI IMG/M metagenome (GOLD analysis project Ga0073904, IMG submission 66668) | Active sludge microbial communities from Klosterneuburg, Austria, studying microevolution and ecology of nitrifiers - Klosterneuburg... | ecosystem: Engineered > WWTP > Aerobic digester >... | reverse complement strand
GCTCGCGCACGTAGGCGAACGCCACGGCGGCGGCCGCCTGTTTCAGTTCATCCTGGCTTTTCATCGCGGGCGCAACCCAAGCTTGCCGTGGGGCGGCAAGCTTAAGTGATCGCGCCGGCCGAGGTACAGCGCGAGCCGTCATAGTGGCAGGGCTTTGGCTGGCGCGGCACCGGCGCGCTCATTACCATGGGTTCTCGCCAATTTTCCGGGACACTGTCCGCGCCATGCCGAAGTCCTACATCAAGCGCATCCTCGAGGCGCGCGTCTACGATGTCGCCATCGAGAGCCCCATCGACGAGGCGCCGCAGCTCTCGGCGCGCTTCGGCAACCGTATCCTGCTCAAGCGCGAAGACCTGCAGCCGGTGTTCTCGTTCAAGCTGCGCGGTGCCTACAACAAGATCGTGGGCCTCAGCGCGCCCGAGCGCGAGCGCGGCGTGATCACGGCGTCGGCGGGCAACCACGCCCAGGGTGTCGCGCTCTCGGCGCAGCGCCTGCAGATCAAGGCGCTGATCGTGATGCCGCGCACCACGCCCGACATCAAGGTCATGGCGGTGCGTCGGCGCGGTGCGCGCGTGGTGCTGCACGGCGACACCTTCGACGAGGCATCGAAGCACGCATACGAGCTCGCCGAACAGAAGGGGATGAGCTTCGTGCACCCCTACGACGACCCCGAGGTCATCGCGGGACAGGGCACGATCGGCATGGAGATCCTGCGCCAGCTCTCGGGTCCCATCGACGCGGTGTTTGTGCCGGTGGGCGGCGGCGGGCTGCTCGCGGGTGTCGCGGCCTACATCAAGTACGTGCGCCCCTCGGTGCGCGTGATCGGCGTCGAGCCCGAGGACGCGGCCTGCCTCGACGCGGCGCTGAAGGCCAAACGGCGGGTGGTGCTCTCGCAGGTGGGCATCTTCGCCGACGGGGTCGCGGTGGCGCAGATCGGCAAGGAAACCTTCCGCATCATCCGCCAGACCGTCGACGAGGTGATCACCGCGAGCACCGACGAGATCTGCGCGGCGATCAAGGACATCTTCGACGACACGCGCTCGATCACCGAGCCCGCCGGCGCGCTCGCGCTCGCGGGGCTCAAGAAGTACGTGCAGCGCACCGGGGTGCAGGGCCAGACGCTGGTGGCGATCGACAGCGGCGCGAACACCAACTTCGATCGCCTGCGCCACATCTCCGAGCGCACCGAGATCGGCGAGCAGCGCGAGGCGGTGCTCAACGTCACTATCCCGGAAAAGCCCGGCAGCTTTCGCGCGTTCTGCAACGCCATCGGGCGCGGGCGTTCGATCACCGAGTTCAACTACCGCTATTCCGACGCCGGCGCCGCGCAGATCTTCGTCGGCGTCCAGGTGTCCCCGGAGCGCAACGACCGCGAGGCGCTGCTCGCGGAGCTGCGCGGCAAGGGCTACGAGGTGATGGACCTCACCGACAACGAGATGGCGAAGCTGCACGTGCGCTACATGGTCGGCGGTCGCGCGCCCTCTATCGGCGACGCCGAGATCGTCTACCGCTTCGAGTTTCCCGAGCGTCCGGGCGCGTTGCTCAACTTCCTGAACCGCATGGAGCACGACTGGAACATCTCGCTGTTCCACTACCGCAACCACGGTGCCGCCTACGCGCGCGTGCTCGTGGGCTTCCAGGTGCCGGAGGGCGATCGTGGCGCGCTGGCGGAGTTCTTCGCCGAGATGACACGCCGCCACCGCGTCTACAGCTACTGGGACGAGACCGACAACCCGGTCTATCGCGCGTTCCTGCGCTGAATTCAGCGCGCGCGGCAGTCGATCAGTCCATCCTCGGTCATGACGGCCGCCAGCGGCACGTCCCAGGCTTCGCGCGCCAGCGCCGGCAGTTCCTGGCACGCGAAGCCGATGCCCACCAGCAGCGGTGCCGCCGCCGCGCGCCGGAGCAGGAAATCGAAGCTGCGGTCATAGAAGCCGCCGCCCTGCCCGAGGCGGTTCCCGGCGCGGTCGAAGCCCAGCAGCGGCACGCACACCAGCCCGATGGCGTCGGCGGCGATTTCCTGCGCCGTCTCGTGCACGGGTTCCGGGATGCCATACCAGTTCGTGTGCAGCGCGTCGCCCTGGCGGTAGCGCGCGAAGCGCAACCGCTTGTCGGGCTGCATCACGGGCAGGCAGAACTGCTTGTGCGCGTGGCGATCGTCGGCGAGCAGCGGGCGCAGATCGACCTCCTCGCCCACCGGCCAGTACAGCGCGACGCGCGACGCGGCGTGCAATAGCGGGGATTCGCCGAGGTGCCGGCAGATCGCCTGTGAGGCGCGCGCGCGCCCGGTGGCGCCGAGCGCGGCGCGCGCATCGCGGCACTGGCGCCGCAGCGTGCTGCGTGCGGACATGCGAGGCCTCCGGCGGATGCGAGGGCGATCGAAGCAAGGATGAGGGATTCCCCGGCGCTACCGCTGCCCGTGTCGCCCTTGAACCCAGCGGTTCAAGGCGGCGGCCTCAGTGACGCATCAGGCTTTCCGGCAGGCGGACATGCACACAGCGTCGGCGGAGAGGCCCCCAGGCAAGTGCTTATCGGCTCGAGGACTAACAGGCTGGCGAATAGTCCAGGGAATCGGCGGTCAGTATATCAGCGCGTGCCGGGACCCGGAGGCGGGAAAATCTACATTTCGATCTGGCGGTAATTGTTGAGCGTGTCGTCGATCCGGGCGCTCAGGCGGCGCAGGCGGTCGTGTACATCCTGGCTGCCCTTGTCGGATTGCTCGCCGCGCTGGATCAGCTCGTGCGTGATGTTGAGCGCGGCCATGACGGCGATGCGCTCCAGGCCGATCACCTTGCCGCTCTGGCGGATCGCGCGCATCTGCTGATCGAGATAGCGCGCGGACTCGACCAGCGCATCGCGCTGCTCCGCCGGGCAGGCCACCTGGTAGTCCTTGTCGAGAATGTGCACGCGCACGGTCTGCAGTTCTGCGCTCATGATTCCTGTTCCAGCGAGCGCAGCCGCACGATCATGGCCTCGACCTTGGAGCGCGCGTCCTCGTTCTTGCGCAGCAGTTGCGCGCGTTCGTCGCGCAACATGCGCTCGGCGGCCTTCAATGTCTTGATCTCCTGGTCCATCCTCGCGCAGAGGCGTATCAGGTCGTCGACGCGTTGTTCGAGGGCTTTCAATTGCTGGCCTTCCATGGGATGCCTTCATCGCATCGCGAGGTTCCGGTACTATAGTGAGGCCTTCGACGACGGTCAATTCGAGCCGCCGCGCCACGGTCCCGATCAGCTTCGTCCCTCCGGAAAGCGAGTATGGATTTCGATTCAGAGAGCATCGCCGCGCTGGCTGCCGATATGGGAGACGGGCTCTCGGGCGCGCGCCTGCATGGCGCGATGGTCGGGGGGCTGTGCGGCGGCGGCGCCGAAGAGGGCGTCTGGGAGCCCGTGCTCGAGGCCGCGCTCGGCGATGCGCAGATCGGTGCCTGCGAGCCCGAGCTGCGCCAGATGCTGTCGCTCACCGAGGCCGCGCTGGCGGATCCCGAATACACCTTCGAGCCGATGCTGCCCGACGAGGGCGAGCCGCTCGCCGATCGCGTGCAGGCGCTGGCGGACTGGTGCGACGCCTTCGTGCTCGCCTACGCCGCGGCCGCGCGCGATGCAGAGCGCCAGCAGATGTCCGACGAGGCGGGCGAGCTGCTCGAGGACCTCACCGCGATCGCCGGCGGGCTCGATCCCGCCGCGATGGGCGAGGACGACGAAGACGAGGAAGACTACATGCAGATACTCGAATTCGTGCGCATCGCGGCACTCAACCTGTATGCGGAGCGGCGCCCCGGCGCCGACGTGGTGCTGCACTGAGCCGCGCGCGCATGGCATCGGCCGCGGCGCAGCCGCATCCGCGCATCGGGCCGCGCGACTACGCGCGCCGGCGCCGCGAGTTGATGGCCCTGATGGGCGAGGGCAGCATCGCGATCGTGCCCTCGGCGCGCCAGCTGATCCGCAACCGCGACTCCAGCTTTCCCTTTCGTCAGGACAGCGATTTCCACTATCTGTGCGGCTTCGACGAGCCGGAGTCGGTGCTGGTGCTCGCGCCCGGACGCCGTCACGGCGAGTTTCTGCTGTTCTGCCGCGAGCGTGACCGCGAGCGCGAGAACTGGGACGGCCTGCGTGCCGGCCCCGAGGGTGCCTGCGAGCTCTACGGCGCCGACGACGCGTTCCCGATCGGCGATCTCGACGACATCCTGCCGGGGCTGATCGAGGGCCGCGAGCGGCTCTACTACGCGATGGGCAAGCAGCCGGAGTTCGACCACCAGCTGATGAGCTGGATCAACAAGATCCGCGCCAAGGCGCGCAGCGGCGCGCATCCGCCGGGCGAGTTCCTCGACCTCGACCATTTCCTGCACGAGCTGCGCCTGTACAAGAGCGCCGAGGAGCTGCGCGTGATGCAGCGCGCCGGCGCGATTTCGGCGGCGGCGCACGTGCGCGCGATGCGCGCCTGCAAGCCTGGCATGTTCGAGTACCAGCTCGAGGCCGAGCTGCTGCACGAGTTCATGTTTCACGGCGCGCGCTCGCCGGCCTACACCAGCATCGTCGGTGGCGGCGCCAACGGCTGCATCATGCATTACGTCGAGAACAGCGCGGCGCTGCGCGCCGGCGACCTGGTGCTGATCGATGCCGGCTGCGAGTACGAGCACTATGCCGCGGACGTTACCCGCACCTTCCCGGTGAAGGGGCGCTTCAGCGCGGCGCAGCAGGCGCTGTACGAGGTGGTGCTGGAGGCGCAGCTCGCCGCGATCCGCGAAGTGAAGCCCGGCCAGCACTGGAACCAGCCGCATGACGTGACGGTGCGCGTGATCACCGCGGGGCTGCGCGATCTCGGCCTGCTCGACGGCGAGCCCGAGGAACTGATCGAGCTCGCGGCCTACCGCACCTTCTACATGCACCGCGCCGGCCATTGGCTCGGGCTCGATGTGCACGACGTGGGCGACTACAAGATCGGCGGCGAGTGGCGCGTGCTGGAACCGGGCATGGTGCTGACCGTGGAGCCGGGCATCTACATCGCGCCCGACAATCGCGCGGTGGCGAAGAAGTGGCGCGGCATCGGCATCCGCATCGAGGACGACGTGGTGGTCACGAAGAGCGCATGCAAGGTGCTCACGGGCGAGGCGCCGAAATCGGTGCAGGACATCGAGCGCCTGATGGCGGGCGGCGCATGAGCGACAACAGCCACGATATCGTGATCGTCGGCGGCGGCATGGTCGGCGCGAGCCTGGCCTGCGCGCTCGCCGCGGGCGGGCGCTTCGCGCGCGTGGCGCTGGTCGAGGGTTTCCCGCTGCTGGATCGCGCCGGGCCCGCGGTGTACCAGCCCAGCTTCGATGCGCGCTCGACGGCGCTGTCGCTGGGCAGCGCGCGTTTCCTGGCGCGGCTCGGGCTGTGGCAGGACGTGCGCCGGCATGCGCAACCGATACGCCGCATCCACGTCTCCGACCGCGGGCGCTTCGGCTCGACGGCGATGGATGCCGCCGAGGAGGGGCTCGAGGCGCTGGGCTACGTGGTCGAGAACCAGTGGCTGGGCAACGTGCTGCACGACGGCCTGCGCGCCTGCGCCAACCTGACGCTGCTGGCACCGGCGCGCGTGGACGCGGTGCGCCGGCGGGTCGACCGCGTGATCGTGCGCGCGAAGCTCGCGCACGGTGGCGAGGAGCGCGAGCTCGATGCCGGCCTCGCGGTGATCGCCGACGGCGCGCGCTCCGGGCTGGCCGCGGCGCTCGGCATCGTGGCGCAGCAACAGGATTACGGGCAGCAGGCGCTGATCGCCAACGTCGCGCACCGCCAGCCGCACGAGGGCCGGGCCTTCGAGCGCTTCACCGACGCCGGCCCCATGGCGATGCTGCCGCTGGTCGACGCGCCCGACGCCAGCGCGCGCAGCGCGCTGGTGTGGGTGCAGGAGCCGGACCTTGCCGAGCAGGCGCGCACCCTGCCCGAGCCCGAGTTCCTGCGCCGCCTGCAGCAGCGCTTCGGCTACCGGCTCGGTCGCCTGCTGCGCGTGGGGGAACGTCATCTCTACCCGTTGTCGCTCACGCGCGCCACGGAACAGGCGCGCGCGGGCATCGTGCTGCTCGGCAACGCCGCGCACGCGCTGCACCCCGTCGCGGGGCAGGGATTCAATCTCTCGCTGCGCGACGTGGCGGTGCTCGCGCAAACGCTGGAGGAGGCCTGCGTGCGCGGCGAGGCGCCGGGCGCGCTCGCGGTACTGGAGCGCTTCGTGGCGCGCCAGCGCGCCGACCAGGAACGCACCATCGGCTTCAGCGACGCGCTGCCGCGCATCTTCGGCAGCGGCCTGCTGCCGCTCGCGGCGGCGCGCGATCTCGGGCTGATCGGGCTGGATCTGCTGCCGGCGGCCCGCAGCCTGCTGGTGCGCCACGCCACGGGGCTCGCGGGCGAATGAAGACGGCAGGCGGCAAGGGGCGCGGCATGGGCGGACGATACGACGTGGTGATCGTGGGCGCGGGCATCGCGGGCTCGGCGCTCGCGGCGGCGCTCGCGCCGGCGGGGCTCGAGATCCTGCTGCTGGAGGCAGGCGCGCTGCCCGAGGCGCTGCCGCCGGTTGCCCGCACCATCGCGGCGGTGGATCCGCGCGTGAGCGCGCTCGGTATCGCCTCGGTGCGGCTGCTGCAGGAGGTGGGTGCCTGGCAGCGGCTGCCCGACGGCGTGGCCAGCCCCTATGAATGCATGCGGGTCTGGGAGGAAGACGGTTCGGGGCGTATAGGCTTCGATGCCGCCGGGATCGCCCAGCCCGTGCTCGGGCACATCGTCGAGAACCGCTGGGTTGTCGCCACGCTGCTCGCGGCGCTGGCCGAGGCGCCCAACGTGACGGTGCGCGGCGGCGAGCGGCTGCTCGCGCTGGAGCCGGTCGCAGGTGTGGACGCACGGCAGCGGCTCAGCCTGGATTCCGGCGCCTCGGTCGAGGCGGCGCTGGTGGTCGGCGCCGATGGCGCGCGTTCCGCGGTGCGCGAACTGTGCGCGATCGAGGCGCGCCAGCGCGACAGCGGGCAGCAGGCGATCGTCGCGACCATCGAGACCGCGGCAGCGCACCGGCGCACGGCGTGGCAGCGCTTCCTGCAGAGCGGACCCCTGGCGCTGCTGCCGCTCGCCACGCTCGCGGGCGGGCACGCCTGCTCGATCGTGTGGAGCGCCGACGAGCCGGTCGCGCAAGCGCTGATGCAACTCGATGACGCCGCGTTCGCCGCGCGTCTGACGCGCGCCAGCGAATCCTGCCTCGGCGAGGTGCGCGCGGTGTCCAGGCGCTTCGCCTTCCCGCTGCGGCCCCTGCACGCCGCCGCCTACGTCGCGCCCGGCGTGGCGCTGGTCGGCGATGCGGCGCACGTGATCCACCCGCTCGCGGGCCAGGGCATCAACCTCGGCCTGTCCGATGTGCGCGTGCTCGCCGCGGAGATCGTCCGTGCACGCGCACGCGGGCGCGCCATCGGCGATGCCGGGGTGCTGGCGCGCTACCAGCGCCGGCGCCGTGGCGAGAACGCGGTGATGCTGCGCGCGATGGAAGGTTTTCGCATTCTTTACGGTGACGACCGCCCCGGCGCGCGCCTGGCGCGCAACATCGGCATGAGCGCGGTGCACGCGCTGGGGCCGCTGAAACGCGAGTTCATGCGCCGCGCGATGGGCATCGACTGAGGACGCGCCCGAACGGTAGAATCGCCGCCGAGCGCAACTCCACCTCTTTCCCGATACTGGGGGAACCGATGAGCAACATCCCTGCCGACCGCAAGTATGCCGTGACCCACGAATGGGCACAGGCCGACGCCTCCGGCATCGTGACGGTCGGCATCAGCGATCACGCGCAGATCGCGCTGGGCGACGTGGTGTTCGTGGAATTGCCCGAGCTCGGCGCGCACATCGACGCCGGCGACGAGGCGGGCGTGGTCGAGTCGGTGAAGGCCGCCTCCGACATCTACGCCCCGGTATCGGGCGAGGTCGTCGAGGTCAACGAGGCGCTGGAGAGCTCGCCCGAGCTCGCCAACAGCGACCCTTACGGCGAGGGCTGGTTCTTCCGCCTGCGTGCCGACAACACCGAGGAGCTCGACGCGCTGCTCGACGCCGAAGGCTACGAACACAGCCTGGACGAGGAATGAGGCCCCCACCGGCGCGCGGAGCGCGCGCGTGAGCGAAGCCGGGGGGTTGCCGCGCCTGCAATTGCGGCGCAACGAGGACCGGCGCATCCGCCAGGGGCACCACTGGGTCTACAGCAACGAGATCGACACCACCGCCACCCCGCTGAAGCAGTTCGCGGCGGGCGAGCAGGTGCTGCTGTGCACCGCGAGCGGCAAGCCGCTCGGTGTGGCGTTCGTGAATCCGCATTCCCTGATCTGCGCGCGGCTGCTCGAGCGGCACGCCGGCGAGGCGCTCGGCGCGCAGTTCCTGCGCGAGCGGCTGCGCACGGCGCTCGGCCTGCGCGAGCGGCTGTTCAGCGAGCCCTGCTACCGCCTCGTCTACGGCGACAGCGACGGCCTGTCCGGGTTGATCGTGGATCGCTACGGCGAGGTGCTGGTGGTGCAGGTCGGGACCGCCGGCATGGAACGGCTGGAGACCGAGCTGATCGCGGCGCTGGTCGAACTGCTCTCTCCCGCGGGCATCCTGCTGCGCAACGACGCCTCGGTGCGCGAGATGGAACAGCTGCCGCTGTACACGCGCGTGGCTTTCGGCGAGGTGCCGGAATACCTCGAACTGCGCGAGAACGGCGCCAGCTTCCGGGTCTCGGCCACGGGAGGGCAGAAGACCGGCTGGTTCTACGACCACCGCATGAACCGTCGCCGCGTGGCGGAGCTGGCGCGCGGACAGCGCGTGCTCGACGTGTTCAGCTACGTCGGCGGCTGGGGCGTGCAGGCGGCCGTGGCCGGCGCGCGCGCCGTGACCTGCATCGACAGCTCGCAGCCGGCGCTGGAGCTCGCCGCGGCCAACGCGGCGCTGAACGGGGTCGCGGAGCGCATGGATTTTCGCGCCGGCAACGCCTTCGACGAGTTGCACGCGCTGGCGCAGGCCGGCGAGCGCTACGACATCGTGGTGCTCGACCCGCCGGCCTTCATCAAGCGCCGGCGCGACCAGAAGAGCGGCGAGAACGCCTACCACCGCCTGAACCGCGAGGCCATGAACCTGCTCGCCGACGATGCGATCCTGGTCTCGGCCTCGTGCTCGATGCATCTCGGGGAGGCCGCGTTGATCGACATCGTGCGCATGGCGGCGTTCCACGCCGGGCGCCAGTTGCAGATCCTCGAAGTCGCGGGGCAGGGCCCCGACCATCCGATCCATCCCGCGATCCCGGAAACGCGCTACCTGAAGTCCGTCATCGCCCGCGTGCACCGCTGATTTGTCCGCGTCGGACCGAATGTGGAAGAATACCGCCGTATCCGGGCGTCTCCGGGTGCGGCAGACGGCGGACCATCCGAAGTGATCGACGAGCAGGGATACCGGCCCAACGTGGGAATCATCCTGGCCAACAGCCGGGGCGATCTGCTGTGGGCGCGCCGGCGCGGCCAGAACGCCTGGCAGTTCCCGCAGGGCGGCATCCACGAGGGCGAGACGCCCGAGCAGGCCATGTTCCGCGAGCTCGGCGAGGAAGTGGGGCTCGAGGAGTCCGACGTCGAGATGCTGGCCTGTACCGCGGGCTGGCTCAAGTACCGCCTGCCGCCGCAGTTCATGCGCAACCGCAAGAATCCCAATTTCGTGGGCCAGAAGCAGAAGTGGTTCCTGCTGCGCCTGGTCTCGGAGGACCAGCGCGTGCGCGTGGATGCCCACGCCACGCCCGAATTCGACCAGTGGCGCTGGGTCAGCTACTGGTATCCGCTGGGACAGATCGTCGCGTTCAAGCGCGAGGTCTACCGTCGTGCACTGTGGGAGCTGGCGCCGCGCCACCAGAGGCTCGTGCGCAATGGCGCCTGAGCCCGGCGCCCCTGCCTCGATGCTGAAATCCCTGCGCCGCATCGTGCAGGAGGTGGTCAGCGCGCCCGACCTGCCCGAGACCCTCGCGATCATCGTGCGCCGCGTGCGCGATGTGATGCGCACCGAGGTGTGCTCGGTCTACATCCACGACCCGGTGAGCGACCGCTACGTGTTCATGGCGACCGAGGGCCTGAACAAGGCGCTCGAGGGGCGCTTCAGCCTGGCGCTGGGCGAGGGCCTGATCGGCTACGTGGCCAAGCGCGAGGAGCCACTGAACCTCGACAACGCCGAGGCCCACCCGAAGTTCAAGTACATCGAGGGCTCGGGCGAGGAGGTCTTCAAGTCCTTCCTCGGTGTGCCGATCATCAACCACCGCCAGGTGCTGGGCGTGCTGGTGGTGCAGCAGCGCGAACCGCGCCGCTTCAACGAGGACGAGGAAGCCTTCCTGGTCACGATGTCGGCGCAGCTGGCCGGCGTCATCGCCCACGCCGGCGCCGTCGGCAGTTACCGCGGCAAGCCGCGCGACCCGTCCCGGCGCGCCACCGAGTTCCCCGGCGTGCCCGGCTCGCCGGGCATCGCGGTCGGGCGCGTGGTGGTGGTGTCGCCGCCCTCGGACCTCAGGAGCGTGCCGCACCGCCCCTGCGCCGATCCCGAGGCCGAGGTGGGCCTGTTCCAGGACGCGGTGCAGGCGGTGCGCGAAGAGGTGCTGGCGATCCGCGAGGAGCTGAGTGGTCGCGTGCGCCCCGAGGAACTGACGCTGTTCGACGCCTACGTGATGCTGCTGGACGACCACGCGCTCTCGGGCGAGGTGATCGAGTGCATCCGCGGCGGCGTCTGGGCGCAGGGCGCGCTGAGCCAGGTGGTGCTGCGCCACGTGCGCACCTTCGAGATGATGGAAGACGCCTACATCCGCGAGCGCGCCACGGACCTGCGCGACCTCGGGCGGCGCATCCTGGCGCAGCTGCAGGCGGGCTCGCGCGGGCGCCTGGAGTACCCGGAGCGCACGGTGCTGGTGGGCGAGGAGATTCCCGCCTCGATACTCGCCGAAGTGCCCGAGGCGCGCCTCGCCGGCATCGTCTCGGTGTCGGGCTCGGGCAATTCGCACGCCGCGATCCTCGCGCGCGCGATGGGCGTGCCGACCGTGATGGGCGTGGTCGACCTGCCGTTCGCCGAGATCGACGGCGCCGAGATCGTGGTCGACGGCCACGACGGGCGCGTGCTGGTGGATCCGGCGCCGGAGTTGCGCCAGCAGTACCTCGAGGCCATGGAAGCCGAGCGCGCCGACGCGCGCCAGATGGAGAGCTGCATCGATCTGCCCTGCGTGATGACCGACGGGCACGCGGTCAGACTGCTGGTCAACACCGGGCTCAACTCGGAACTGATGCGCACGCTCGGGCGCGGCGCCGAGGGCGTGGGTCTCTACCGCACCGAGATCCCCTTCCTGATGCGCGAGCGCTTCCCCACCGAGGAAGAGCAGCGCCTGATCTACCGCGAGCAGCTCGAGGCCTTCGCGCCGCGCCCGGTCACGATGCGCACGCTCGATGTCGGCGGCGACAAGTCGCTGCCGTATTTCCCGATCAAGGAGGAGAATCCCTTCCTCGGCTGGCGCGGCATCCGCGTGACGCTGGACCACCCGGAGATCTTCCTCGCGCAGGTGCGCGCGATGCTCAAGGCGAGCGCGGGCCTGGACAACCTGCGCATCATGCTGCCGATGATCAGCAACACGCTGGAGCTCGACGACGCGCTCGCGCTGCTGTCGCGCGCGCGCGCCGAGCTCTGCGAGGAAGGCTGGACCATCGCGACGCCGCAGGTGGGCGTGATGGTCGAGGTGCCGGCGGCGGTGTACCAGGCCGGCGATCTCGCCAGGCGCGTGGATTTCCTCTCGGTCGGCAGCAACGACCTCACGCAGTACCTGCTGGCCGTGGACCGCAACAACGCGCGCGTCGCCGCGCTCTACCACGCCTATCACCCGGCCGTGCTGCAGGCGCTGCAGGACGTGGTGCGCGCCGCGCACGACGTGGGGCGCCCGGTCAGCATCTGCGGCGAACTGGCCGGCGATCCCGGCGCGGCGCTGCTGCTGGTGGCGATGGGCTACGACATGCTCTCGATGAGCGCCACCAACCTCGCGCGCGTGAAGGCGACGCTGCGCCGCTTCGCGCGCGCCGACGCCGCGCAGCTGCTCGCCGAGGTTATGCGCATGGACACCTCGCGGCGCATTCGCGCGGCGGTCGAGGAGTGCCTGCGGCGCGGCGGCATTGCGGTGCGGCCGCGGGGTTGAGCCATCCGGATGGCCAGCTGATGAACGCCCGGGCATTCGCCAGAGTCATGACCTTGCTCGCCGCGAGGGTTGGCAAAGAACACAGCGATCCGCTACGCACACTGAATGTGAACCATGCTGGGGGCTGGGTGTCGTGGGACCAAAAAAAGTACGGCTTGGCCCCTGCGCCTTGATGATGGTTGCGCTGGGTGGCTCCATGGGTGCCGCAGGCACTAGTTTGCTGCCTCCGTTCTCACATATTCCGGTTGCGAGCGAGACGTTCGAAATCACGGTGCCAGAACCGTTCGGGCTGACGCAAATCCGCCTCGAATTCGAACCGGGCTCGAGCAAGCGCATTTCGGTGATCGAGATAAGCTATGCCGGCGAAACGTACCGGATCGATGGCGGAATACTCGGCGAATACCCTGTCGTCGATGAAACCGATTTCTACTACAACGACAGCGACTTTCAGAACGACGAACTGGATTCCTTCTATTTTCACGTCAACCATGGTGCCGCGATCAAGGTTGAGTGTGGTGTCGACCGGATCGAACACGTTCGGAAAATGAAGATTGTGCTGGTCCGCTGGCATGCCGAGCCCATCGTTGCGGATGACGAGTCATATTTCGAGACGTGCGCGCGCTATACCGAAGCGCAGAAGCAGTTTGAAGAAATCAACGGACCGATCGAGCTCGATTGAGGGAGCGCCCCACGGGCACAGGAGGCGCAAGTAACCATGTATGAAGCGAAGCATGAACCGCTTCTTCCGCGCTCCGCCTTCCTGCGGCGCATCGCGTTGCACGTGGGCGCCACCGCGGCCATCCTGGCGTTCTCGCTGGCCATCGGCATGACCGGCTACGTGGTCTGTGAGCGCATGACGTGGATCGACGCGTTCCTGAACACCACGATGCTTCTCGGCGGGATGGGTCCGGTCAATCCGCCGCTGAGCGCCGGCGGCAAGCTCTTCGCGGGCCTGTTCGCGCTCTACGCGGGGCTGGTCTTCGTGGTGAGCACCGCGCTGGTGCTGACGCCGGTGTTCCACCGGGTGTTGCACTGCTTTCATGTCAGCGAGGAGGATTGAGTTCATGCGCGCAGCCGTATTTCACGAAACCGGTCGGCCCCTCAGCATCGAGACCGTCCCCGACCCGCGTCCCGCGCCCGACCAGGTGATCATCGAGGTCGCGCGCTCGGGCATCTGCGGCTCGGACCTGCACGTGACCGAGTACGGCGCGGCGCCGGACGGCACAATCCTCGGACACGAGTTCGCCGGCACCATCGCGGAGGTCGGCGCCGCGGTGCGCGGCGACTGGAAGGTGGGCGAGCGCGTCACGGCGCTGCCGATCACGTCCTGCCAGCAGTGCGAGGCCTGCACCGGGGGGCTGCCGGGACTGTGCCCGCAGAACATCTTCACCGGCACCACGCTGCTGGTGCAGGGCGCCTACGCGCAGTACGTCGCCGCGCGCGCCGGCATGCTGCAGCGCCTGCCCGCCGGCGTGCCCTTCGCGCAGGGCGCAATGGTCGAGCCGCTGGCGGTCTCGCACCACGCGGTGGAGATGGCGGCGCTGCGTCCGGGGGCCTCGGTGCTGGTGATCGGTGCCGGCCCCATTGGCGCCGGCGTGGTGCTGTTCGCACGCCTGGCCGGCGCGCGCCACATCGTGGTGAGCGAGCGTTTCTCGGCGCGCCGCGAGCGGGCGCTGGCGCTGGGTGCCACGGCGGTGATCGACCCGTCCGCGGAGGACGTGGCCGGGCGCTTCGCCGCGCACGCGGGCTGCCGCCCGCAGGTGGTGTTCGAGTGCGTGGGCAATCCGGGCCTGCTGCGTCACGCGGTGGAGGTGGCCGGCATCCGCGCGCGCATCGTGGTGGCGGGCGTGTGCCTGCTCGACGACACCTTCAACCCGCTCACCGGGCTGCTCAAGGAAGTGACGATCCAGTTCAGCCAGTGCTACACCGAGCACAATTTCGCGGCCGTGATCGACGCGATGGCGCGCGGCGAGGCGAAGCCGGAGCCGATGCACACCGGCACGGTGGGGTTCGCGGAGCTGCCGGCGGTCTTCGAGTCGCTGCGCGCGGCCTCGCCGCACTGCAAGGTGCTGATCGATCCGGACCGCTGAGGCGCGGGCTCGATAGCGCGCGGCTCAGCTCGGGCGCGGCGTCGATTCCTGAATATCGAACCGGTACTCCAGCGTCTGTTGCGCCGTCCCGCTCGCATCGAAGCTGCGCTCCGTGAATTCCACCCATCCGTCGCGGTGCACGCGCACGCAGGCCGAGGTGCGCGTGCCGTAATCCGGTGAGCAGATGAAGCGCGGCCCGAGGCGGCGCTCCTGCTCCAGTCCCACCCCGGTGTCGGGCAGCGCGTGGTCGGGCGGCACGCTGCGGTCGGCGAGCAGTGCGAGGATCGCCTCGGGTTCGGGGTGCGTGCAGAGCAGCGCCGACAGTTCCTCGCGCACCCCGAGCAGTTTGGGCCACGGCGTGTCGAGCATGTCGTTCGACAGGCCGTACACGCCGGGCTCCAGGCGTTCCATGCGCGGGCCGTGGTTGCCCAGGTAATACAGGTCCCCGTCGAGTTCGCCGGCCAGCAGGTTGAAGCCGGCGTAGTCCTCGCAGCTCGCGCGCAGCCGGTTCATGTACTCGCGCGGCGGCTCGCTCCGCACCAGGAAGTCGAGCGTCAGCAGCCCGCGCGAAGGCGCGGCCGGTGGCGCCGGGTGGCCGCGGCGATTGGTGATGGCGGCGAAGCGCCCGCCGCGCGTGATGCCGAGCCAGGTGCCGCCGGCCGCCAGATCGCGCCCGGCGCAGAGCCCGGGGTGATCGGGCCAGAAATCCGCCGCCCGTGTCGGGCGGACATGGAACTCGTCGCGATTGGCCGCGATCAGCAGCGGGAATTCGGGGTGGCGCTGCCAGGCCAGGGCGATCAGGCACATAGATGCGCACCAAGGGGGGGCAGGGCATAATAGCCCGCCGCCACGCCGGCCGCCTACGCCGCGGTGCCCTGCTGCACCGGCGCCGCTCGCCGCACCGCCCACGGAGCCTGTAGATGCTGCACCACCCGAATTTCGATCCCGTCGCCGTCCAGCTGGGCCCGCTGAAGGTCCACTGGTACGGGCTGACCTACCTGGCGGCGTTCGTCGCGGCCTGGTGGCTGGCGCGGCTGCGCGCGCGCCGCCCGGGCGCGCCGCTCACCCCCGAGCAGGTCGAGGACCTGATCTTCTGGGGCGCGATCGGCGTGGTGGTGGGCGGGCGCCTCGGCTACGTGCTGTTCTACGGTTTCGATCACCTGCTCGCCGACCCGACGTGGCTGTTGCGGGTCTGGGAAGGCGGCATGGCCTTCCACGGCGGCCTGCTCGGCGTGATCGCGGTGATGTGGTGGTTCGCGCGCAAGCACGGGCAGCACATCGGCGACATCTTCGACTTCGTCGCGCCGATCGTGCCGCTGGGGCTGGGCTTCGGGCGCATCGGCAATTTCATCGGCCAGGAGCTGTGGGGCCGCCCCACCGACCTGCCCTGGGGCATGGTGTTCCCGCGCGATCCGCTGGCGCTGGCGCGCCATCCCTCGCAGCTCTACCAGGCCGCGCTGGAAGGGCTCGTGCTGTTCCTGATCCTGTGGTGGTACTCCTCCCGGCCGCGTCCCCGTTTCGCGGTGTCCGGGCTGTTCCTGCTCTGCTACGGGCTGTTCCGCTTCGCGGTCGAGTTCGCGCGCGAGCCCGATGCCGGCATCGGCTTCGTCGCCTTCGGCTGGATGACGCGCGGGCAGCTGCTGTGCCTGCCGATGATCGTCGCCGGCCTGGTGATGTTCGTGTGGGCGCAGCGCCGCGCGGGCGGCGCCACGCCGGCCGCGACGGCCTGAGCGGAGCAAGGCGATGCACCAGTACCAGCAGCTGCTGCGGCACATACTGGAGAGCGGCCGCGACAAGGGCGACCGCACCGGCACCGGCACGCGCAGCGTGTTCGGCTACCAGATGCGCTTCGATCTCGGCGCGGGTTTTCCGTTGCTCACCACCAAGAAGCTGCACCTGCGCTCGATCATCCACGAGCTGCTGTGGTTCCTGCGCGGGGACACCAACATCCGCTACCTGAAGGAGCACGGCGTCTCGATCTGGGACGAGTGGGCGGACGCCGAGGGCGAGCTCGGCCCGGTCTACGGCTACCAGTGGCGCAGCTGGCCGGCGGCCGACGGGCGTCACATCGACCAGATCGCGCAGCTGCTGGAGCAGATCCGCACCAACCCCGATTCGCGGCGCCTGATCGTGAGCGCCTGGAACGTGGCCGACGTGGATCGCATGGCGCTGGCGCCCTGCCACGCGCTGTTCCAGTTCTACGTGCAGGACGGGCGGCTCTCCTGCCAGCTCTACCAGCGCAGCGCCGACGTGTTCATCGGGGTGCCGTTCAACATCGCCTCCTACGCGCTGCTGACGCTGATGGTGGCGCAGGTCACGGGGCTCGCGCCCGGTGAGTTCGTGCACACCTTCGGCGACGCGCACCTCTACAGCAACCACCTCGGGCAGGCGCGGCTGCAACTGGAGCGCGAGCCCCTGGCGCTGCCGGTGATGGCGCTGAACCCCGCGGTGAAGGACCTGTTCGCGTTCCGCTTCGAGGACTTCGAGCTGCGCGGCTACCAGTCCCACCCCCACATCCC